>SXGR01597252.1_pt1 | contig 88748 bp, 77 predicted proteins | sample 3174711 | NCBI WGS metagenome assembly SXGR01 (sample SAMN11356860, study PRJNA531348) | freshwater metagenome | isolation source: freshwater sample F1-60 | place: China: Fuxian Lake, Yuxi | collected 2017-12-25 | reverse complement strand
GTCCAGCAGAAATGGCCGTCCTACGCATCGCCAATCCGCCTCGCATCGAAACTCGAAGCCGAGTATATCGCCGCAGAGGCTTCCGGCAGTGTCGATCAAGCGCTTCTGTTGATCAACCGGCAGCGCCAAGCGGCCGATCAGCCGGTGTACGCTGGTGCAAACGACGCATCCAGTGTGCTGTACGAGCTGTTCACGCAGAAAGCCCTTGATTTCTGGCTTGAGGGAAAGCGGATGGCCGACTGGCGTCGCCAGCCCACAGCAGCTGGCCGCTACGTACCGGTCGCCGGAACGACGTACTGGAGAACTGGATTCGGGTCCGTCGGATCGCAGGTATGTTATCCGATACCGCGTACGGAGTTGGACAACAACAAGAACTTTAAGAAGCCGTAACGTTTGGAACGGAATAACGCCAAACGGCGGGGCGCTGGAGCGCTCCGCCGTTTGGCATTATTCCAAACCTTTGGCTGGCTGGCGAGGGATAGATCGAACGCAACCTCACCCTCTATACCTGTCGTCCACACTCGCGCTTCATCTAAAAACGCCCGTGCGACTCGCGGGCGGACAACAAAGCCGAGTGTCGTTCAGTGCTCGAACAGGGGCGGGGTCGCTATGTCGCCCCGCTCACCACTCCACGTTGACGTGGACGACCTTGGCCGGTGAGAACCCGTTGAACGTCGTCGCCGAGGCGTAGGTGTATGCGCCGATCATCTCGCTGTAGACGCATTTTCGGTGGTCTCTCCACGATCGATGTAGAATTTTCAATCATGGCTCTCTGCCCGCCGCCGCGGCCGGGTCATGGGCTGCCTCCCCCGCGGCGTACGATCGGATGTAGTCCACCTCGATGCGGAACGGCCCGTCCTGGCCATCGGCCATGTACAGCCCCACGCCACGGATTTGCGCCAAGTCGATCGGTGTGGCGCTAACCGCCTGTCCGAAGATGGTGCTGCGGAGCGCGCTAAAGGGGACACGGACCAATGTCCATTCCGCCGTCGTGGAAAACTGGGCGCGGCGCGAGACGCTCCGTGCGTAGCGGCGGAGCCCGTCGTCCACCTCGAGTTCAAACTGGCGCCCGCTGCCGCGGACGCGGAGCTCAATCCCCACTTCGCCCGTCAGGTCGACGGGGCGTCGCGCCCGCACCGAGGTGAAGCCACCCCCCTGCGTGACTAGCGTGCCGGTGAAGCGGAGAGTGCCATCCTGCACTGCTACGAAGCCCGCCGAACGGCCGCCCATGACTCCGTCGTTCACCACATCCCACGATGCCTCGTCGGCCCGGTTGAACGCGAACAGGGTGACCGGCACTGGTGCCGCTGTTTTCGCCTGGCCGGGGCCCGCGCTGGCGCCAAACAGTAAAGTCAACCCCAGCAGCCAAGGCAGCAGCAGCGATCGCACGCCAAACCAGCGCACTGGAATCGGCCGCCCAGTACTGGGGCGACCGGGCGAAAGATCGGCATCGGTCATCGGTGGGCTCGCTAAAACGGGTACACAGGAAACTCTCGGGGCAGGGATCGGGCTGAGGCTTAGGCGCTGCATGGTTGTCATGCGACTCAACGTCCGCGGCACCCAGTCGAGCGCCTGCCGCAACTCCACGGCGAGATCACGTCCCAGGACTTTCCGCCTCAGCGTCGGAGGGAAGTTATCACTGTCCGCGTTGCGCAGCAGGGTGCCGATCCGGTCGCTTACGGGATAGAACATACAATCGGGGCCGACGCAACGTCCGGTCGCCCGGGTCTAACGATGCTCGCTGTTGCCGAGCGGGATTCCAGGGGAAGCCCGATGATCAAGCAATCCCGAACTCGTGGAATCGCTGGACTATTCGCAGTCCTTGCGTTGACCGTCTTTGCGCCTTCTGATGCCAGCGCCCAGGAGTTTCGGGTCATGACGTCCGGCGCTTTCAGGGCCGCGTCCCTTCAACTGGTACCGGAGTTCGAGCGCGCCACGCAGAACAGGATCGTGATGATCAGTGGAGCTTCACTGGGAATGGCCCAACCACGATTCCGGGACGATGGGCGCGAGGAGAGTTGGCCGATGTCGCCACCTTGGCGGATGATGCGCTCGCCGAGTTGCTCAAGCGGGGCAAGGTCGTTCCTGATAGTCGAGTGCAACTCGTTCGTTTGGCTGAGTGACTTAGCCGACGCCTGCCCCGCCCCCTCTGGCGTGGTATCTTGCAATCAGTCACCACCACCCCAGAGACCGCTTTGGAACGCATCCGCACCATCGTCGTTAACGAACACGACGAAATCGCTACGCTGGTTGCCTCGCGGATTGCTGCGATCATCCGCGAACATGTCGCTGCCAAGCGCCGCACCGTCCTCGGCCTCGCCACGGGATCAACGCCCATCGGCGTCTATCGTGAACTCATTCGCCTGCACCGCGACGAGGGGTTGAGCCTCACGTCCGTCGTGACGTTCAATCTCGACGAGTACTGGCCGATGGGCGCCGAAAGCGTGCATTCGTACCATCGGTTCATGCGTGAGAATTTCTTCGACCACGTCGACATCGACGCGAAGAACATTCACATCCCGGACGGAACAGTTGGCCGCGATGCGGTGGAGACCAGCTGCGCCGACTACGAAATCGCAATCGCTGCGGCGGGTGGCATTGACTTCCAGATCCTCGGCATCGGCAAGACAGGCCACATCGGCTTCAACGAGCCAGGCAGCGGCGCGTCGAGTCGCACCCGCCTGGTGCACCTCGACAATGTCACGCGCCGCGATGCGGCCGCGGATTTCTTCGGCGAAGACCACGTTCCGAAAGAAGCGCTCACAATGGGCGTTGCCACGATTCTCGCGGCGAAGGAGATCGTCATCCTCGCCACTGGCGAGCACAAGTCGGCCATCGTGCACCGCGCGGTAGAAGGCGATGTAAATGTTGAAGTTGCCGCGACCTTTTTGCAGCAGCATCCGAACACGACTTTTATTGTGGACGCTGCTGCGGGGGCCGAGCTGACGCGTATCGCGACGCCCTGGCTCCTCGATGAAGTGCGCTGGACGCCGGCACTCACGCTGCGTGCGGTGGTCTGGCTCTCGCAGCGCACGGGCAAGGCGGTACTCAAACTCACGCAGGCGGACTACGCCGAACACCGGCTCTCGTCACTCGTCGCGCGATACGGCTCTCCCGGCGCGGTCAACGGCGAGGTGTTCAACCTCCTCAGCGGACGCATTCGCGGCCGCAGCAAACTGCCGTCCGGCAAGCGCTGCCTCGTGTTCTCGCCGCACCCTGATGACGATGTGATTTCGATGGGTGGTATTCTGCACAAGCTCGCGCTCAACGCGAACGACATCACCGTTGCGTACATGACCAGCGGCAACATTGCGGTGTTCGATCATGATGTGCGGCGGCATGTGGACTTACTCGAACGCCTCGCGCATGACCGCGGCGTTGGCCCGAGCCAGGTGGCTGAGCTCGCGAAGACCGTCCGCGCGTTTCTCGCGAGTAAGAAGCCCGGCGATATCGATATCCCTGAGATTCAAGACCTCAAGCGCATCATCCGCGAGTCGGAAGCGGTGAGCGGACTCGAAACAGTCGGGCTCTCGTCAGCGAACGCGCGCTTCTTGAATCTCCCGTTCTACCAGACGGGCAAGGTGAAGAAGGATCCGATTGGCCTCGCCGATGTGGCGATCGTGAAGGAACTGCTCAAGTCGAAGAATCCGGAGCTGATCTTCGTCGCCGGCGATTTGAGCGATCCGCATGGCACGCACCGGATGTGCAAGGAGGCGATTGACGCTGCGCTCATCAATCTCTGGCCCGATCGCCGCCAGACGCATGCACCTGAGGTATGGTTGTATCGCGGCGCTTGGCAGGAATGGCCGGTGACCGAGTCCACCTGGCTCGTGCCGATGTCGCAGGAAGAACTGCGCCTCAAAATTCAGGCGATTTTTAAGCACCAGTCGCAGAAGGATTCGGCACCCTTCCCCGGCACCGACGACCGCGAGTTCTGGCAACGTGTGGAATCGCGGAACAAGGAGACTGCCGCCGTACTCGATCGGTTGGGGCTTGCCGAGTATTTCGCGATGGAAGCGTATGTCGTTGAGTAGAGAATGAGCAGCCGGCAGCTGACACCCAGCGGCGGGCTCGGTGCGGCGGGGGCGTATCTCGTCATGTTCCTCTTTCCGGCGCTCGCCGCAGCGCAGGCCCTGCCGGCCACACCACCGACCACTCCACCGGCAACTCCGCCGCTGGCAGCGCAGAACCCATCGCCCATGGCGGAGGAATCGCGCGCTCACGAGCGCCTCATTCAGAAGACGCTACGCGGCACCACGCGCACCTTCGACGGCCCGCTGAACAAGCCAGTCGAAGTGTTCGTTCCCGACCGCGCGCGCGGACGTGATATGGTCAACGTCGTGATCACCTTCCACAGCACGGCGTGGCTCGCCAAGCAGGCCGTGACGTCGACCGATAACCGCGCCGTGACCGCCGCACTCAACCTCGGCAGCGGCTCAGGTGCGTATCACCGACCCTTCGCCGATCCAGCAGCATTCGACACCCTCCTGGCCGCCATCTCGCGCGAAGTGTCGACCGTCAGCGGCAAGCCAACAGTGTTCGGCAAGATCACGCTCGTTGGCTTCTCCGCCGGCCATGGCGCCATTCGCGCGATCCTCTTCAACGCGCGCCACTTCAAGCGCGTCGATGCGATCCTGCTGCTCGACGGTATGCACACATCGTATCTGCCCGAGGGCATCGTGCTCGCGAATGGCGGCACGATTGACACGACGAATCTGATAGCATTCCGCGACTTCGCCCACGCGGCGATGCGCGGTGAGAAGGACTTCGTCGTTACCCACTCGGAGATTTTTCCGGGCACGTTCGTGAGCACGACTGAAACTGCCAACTGGCTGCTGCACGCGATTGGCGTTGTGCGCAGGCCAGTGCTCCGCTGGGGGCCGCGCGGCATGCAGCAGCTCAGCGAGGCGCGCAGTGGCCGCTTCGAAGTGCTCGGCTATGCCGGGAATTCAGCGCCTGATCATATCGATCAGCAGCACTCGATGCCGGATCTGCTGGCGCGGCTGCTCAAGCGCTGAATTCAGCTTGCCGCATGTCGCTCCGGACGCCGCTGTGCTCCCAAAAGCAAACGGCCCCAGCTTTCGCTGGGGCCGTCGTGCGTTCAGGGTTCTGCGCTATCTGTTAGCCGTCTTGTCCAGAATCGGCCGGGTCCCGCCGCCCACCTATCTGCCGAGGCGCACTGCTGCTGATTCGTCCAGCTATCAGCTGTCAACTTGACGGGGGAGTCTACGCTTTGGGAGTGGTTCCCGAACGGACCGACTTCCCCGCTCACCGCTCCACGTTGACGTGGACGACCTTGGCCGGCGAGAACCCGTTGAACGTCGTCGCCGAGGCGTAGGTGTATGCGCCGATCATCTCGCTGTAGACGAAGTCGTCACGCTGGAGCTCTGGCAGGTTCTCCGCCATCGAGATGACATCGAACGCGTCGCAGGTCGGGCCGAAGACGGCTGACAGGCGGGTCCTGCCCCGCTTGAACGCCTTGACCGGATACTTGCAGTGGTCGAACACTTGGCCGGAGTAGGTGTGGTACACGCCGTCGTTGATGTAGTACGACGGCTTGCCGTCACGCACCGCCTTCCCGATGATCTTCGACACCGCGTAGCCCGCCGTCGCCACGAAAAATCGGCCTGGCTCGGCGAGGATTTCGATCTGCTTCGGGAAGAGCCGCGTGATCTCGGAATTGATAATTCGCGCCAGCTCGCGGAACGGGCGCACCGATGCATCGTACGGCGCGGGAAACCCGCCGCCGATGTCGACCAGATTCATCTTCGTATATCCGCGGGACTTCGCTTCGGCGTAGATGTCCGCCGTGAGGTTGAGCGCCTCGACGTAGTTCTGGTAGTTGGTGGTCTGACTGCCGACGTGGAAACTCACCCCTTCGACGACCAGCCCGCGCCGATCGGCCTCGAGAATCAGGTCCACCGCCTCGCCGGGAGAGGCGCCGAACTTCGACGACAACTCAACCATCGCGCCCGTATTCGACACTTTGAGGCGCAGCACAAGCCCGGCGTTTGGCGCATGCTCCTTGATTTTTTCTATCTCATCGAGGTTGTCAAATGTGACCAGTGGCTTGTACTGGTTGAGCTCTTCCAGCGTCTCAACCGGCTTGATCGGGTTGGCGTAGATGATCTTGTCCCAGATCCACTGCTGCCGCTTGCGCGCCGGCATGTTCTTCACATGCTCGTATACCAGCTCGAACTCTGGCATCGATGCCACGTCAAAGCTCGATCCCTGCTTGAAGAGCGTACGAACCACGGCCGGATCGGCGCCCGCCTTGACCGCGAAATACGGCTGCACGCGTGGCAGGTAGTTCCGAAAGGTGCGGAAATTCTTTCGCAGCTCGTCGTGGTCGATAACCAGCAGCGGCGTGCCGTGCTGCTCGGCCAGCTTCTTCAGCCAAGCTTTCGAGATCATTCGCCGTCCTTCACGAGAAAGTTCTTGAACTGCCAAGGATCCTTGACGTCAAACTCCGGCCTGTTGTAGCCAGGGAATGGGTTCTTGTAGTGCTTGAGCGGCGTCCAGTCGGACGCTGTCGAGATGAAGGTGCCGAGGTACGGCTTGGCGAGCCCAAGTACGAACTCGTGCGGGAGGTCATCCGGGACAATGACGCCCATCTCCGGATTCTGCACCATCCAGACGGTGGCGGCAACAACAGAGATCGCGACCTGCATCGTCGTGGCGTTCTGGTGGGGCACGAGGCGCCGCGACTCTTCGATGCTCAGGTCGCTGCCGGTCCACCAGGACTTGTACGGGTGGCCCATGATTAGCGCGCCGAGGATGTCGGAACCCTGGGTGATGTCGTCGTTCATGATGCGCTGGTTGTCGTTCAGCTTGTAGTCGTAGCCGCGCATTTCGTTGAGCGAAGCGACAGCCGCGTCACTCGGGCAATAGGCGTAGTGCACCGTCGGCCGGTACGTCGCCTTGCCCTTCTCCCACACGGTGAGGTGATCGGAGATGGTGAACGCCTCGCCATGGCGGACGACCATGCCGCGCACGGTGTAGTTCGGCACCCAGGTGCGGACCCAGACGTCCATCCCCATGCGCGCGAGACAGATCTGGTTCCGCGGGCCTTCCTTGTGCTTGTGGGCGTGCGAGGGCAGCTCCTTCTCATGCGTGCCCCAGCCCAGCTCAGAAGTCGTCTGTCCTTCCTCGCGGAATCCCTCGATGCTCCAGGTGTTGACGAATTCGTTCACCTGCTTGGGCTTGTCGCTGATCTGCGTGTCGCGCTCCGAGCAGTGAATCACCTTCACGCCGAGTTGCTGGGCGAGGTGGTTCCACGCCTGCGTGCGCGCGAGTTCCGCGATGCGCTCGGCATCTTTCACCTTGAACTTCTTGTCGGCGAGCGACGCGGCGGCGATGTCGAGGAGTCCCTGCTTCGTGAAATGCGAGATCAGGCCCGGGTTCGCGCCGTGCTCAAGGACTGCCGTGGGGCCCTTGGTCTTCCACTTGGCCATCATCCGGCGGACGTTCATGTGCCGCCAGTAGAGCGTCTTCTCCGTTGGGTGCTGCTTCGCGCCCGCGGCGTAGGGATCCCAGAGTTCCGTGGATGTATTGATGTACATCACGCCGCGGCGGTGGCACCAGTCGAGGATTTCGCAGGCATCAATGTTCCACGCGAGGTCGATGACGACGTCGCCCTTGGCGACGAACTTGCCAAGGAGCGAGCCCATATTCCTCTCGGTGACGCGGTCACGCACCCATTTGACGCCCTTTGCGATCCACGGCTTCAGTTTCTCCGCTCGGTCCTCGAAATCCATCACGGTGACGTTTTCGGGTGCCACCGCGAGGTGCTTGAAGAGGATCGGGAGCGTGCATTCCGCGACGGCGCCGTAGCCGACGAACAGAATCTTATTCTTGAACGGTGTCATGGGATGTCTGAGGATGAACGCCAGCGGGCTGGCTGCACGGACGAACAAAGAGCGAGTGGTTCGCGCACGAAGGGAATTAAATCAGGGCGACGGTAATTTGCCAGAGAATTCCGCACCGTGATACCTTGGCCCGCATTCGGTAGGCCGCCGACTACCAATCGGTCGGCTTGTAGTCTTTCAGAAACCGACCCCAAATGTGTTCGCCGGTGTTGAATCCCGCGATGATCGGATCCACGATTCGCGCCGCGCCGTCTACGATGTCGAGCGGCGGATGGAACCGATGTTCGGCGGTTTTCGCAGCGGCAAGTTCGGCGGGATCTTCGTCCGTGACCCAGCCCGTATCTACCGCATTCATGTGAATACCGTCTACCTGGTATTCGGCTGCCGAGGTGCGCGTCATCATGTTCAGCGCAGCCTTCGCCATGTTCGTGTGCGGGTGCCGTGTGGTCTTATGCTTTCTGTAAAATTGGCCTTCGACCGCCGAGACATTGACGATGTGTTTGTCGTGCTCGGCCGTGCGCAGCATGAGGGCCTTGAGCCGCCCGTTGATGATGAAGGGCGCCACGGCGTTCACGAGCTGCACTTCGAGGAGTTCGACGGCTGGCACTTCGGCCAGCATCAACCGCCACGAATTGCGGTCTCGCAGGTCGATCTGCTGGAGGTCCTGGTCGAGCTGGCCCTCGGGAAAAAGCGCCTTCTGCGCCTCGCGTTCCCCAGGCAAGAGCGGCAGTTGCGAGAGCTGCGCCGCGTGGGTGAGCCCGGCGACGTGAGATAGCGTGCGTTCAAGCGGCGCCGGCAGATCCCCACCCTCGGGAATCATGTGATAGCCACGCAACCCTTCATACGAACCGAGCAGCTTGCGCACCGGCTCGGGCATCGTGGACAGCGACGCCGTTTCGCCCTCCATCATGTGCTCATAGAACTGCGGCGGGCGACGCACTGTCTGGCAGGCGTTGTTGATGATGAAGTCGAGCCGGCTCCGCGTGTGCAGCAGTTCCCGGCAAAAGGCTTCGACGCTCGGCGTATGGCGCAGGTCGAGCCCAAAGACCTCGAGCCGATCGCCCCATTCGCCGAAATCCGGTTCCGCCGCGTAGCGCGCCGCTGAGTCGCGCGGGAATCGCGTGGTGACGATGAGCTGGCAGCCCGCGCGGAGCAGCTTGAGCCCAGCCTGAAACCCGATCTTGACGCGGCCACCGGTAAGCAGCGCGACGCGCCCCCGCAGATCGGCCGACTCCGTGCGCTTGGCCAAGTTGAAGGCGGCGCAGGTCGGGCAGAGTTGGTCATAGAAGTGATGGATCGTGGTGTACCGCTGCTTGCACGAGTAGCAGACCTGCGGTTCCACGACTTCACGAAAGTCCGGATCGCCCCCAACCGTCTCCTGGCTGAAATCGGATGGCGGGAAAATATTTGGCGCCGCGAACACAGTTTTGCGGCGGAGTTTCCGGATCCCGGACTCGGCGAGGACCTGTTCTTCCACCCGCACTTCGGTCTGGCGCTTGATCTGCTTGGACAGCTTGACGACGCGGCGCCGTTCAATGGCCTCAGGACGCGACACACGTCCCGCGGCCATCGCAAGGCGTTTGCGGTCGTCCACAGGAATCCCCACGAGGAGTTGGCGATTCTCGACAATCTGTTCGAGAACCGAGGTCGCGTCCCGAATACGGCCGAGGAGCGTGTGATCGGTGTCAGTCATCTGATGGGTGTGCTGGATACGGCCCGGCGGATTGGCCACGGCGGCCCCAACAAACGACCTGCTGGGGCAGAGATGAAATCTAGCGGATTCGACCCACGGTGCATACGGCTCAACGCCGTCAGCGGTATGATTGGGCAGGCGAAAGGCAGCAGGCAATTCGTCTCGGGGATCACGCGGTACACCTCGTCGTTTGCTCCAACAGGAGTCCGCAGATGAAGGGTGGAAAGAAGGGTCGGGAGCGCCAGCCTGGAAAAGGCGGCCCCAAGCCCAAGGCACCAAAGGCCGGGGGTCCGGGCACCGCCAAGGATGCGAAAGCCAAGCGTAAGGTGACGCAACCACGTAAACGCGGCGAGCCCGTGAAATCGTACGGCTGGAGCAGTTCCTCCGAGGAACAATGAAAGATCTGACCGCACTGGCCACGCAGTACACCGCCGCGTGGTGCAGCCAGAACGCCGCGCGCGTCGCCGTCCACGACGACAAGACCATCTACGCATGGACGTTGACCGGTACACATACTGGCCCCGGCGGCACCGGCAGACGCGTTCGCATTAGCGGACACGAAGAATGGACGTTCGACACCGACGGCCTGATCGCTCACTCACTCGGCTTTTTCGACGCCGCCGATTACCAACGACAACTGCACTCATGAGCCCCGTACGCTTGTTCGTTTACTGCGTCCTTGCCACCGCGCTTCCGCACCTTGCCGCCGCACAGTCCTTCACCGACGCGGCGCGTGACGCAAAACTCCGGGCCGCGCTGCCCGCCGTCGACCGCATCATGCGCGAATTCACCACACGCGAGCACATCCCGGGCGCGGCGTGGGGTGTCATCATCGACGGCCGACTCGCCCACATCGGTGTCACCGGCTTTCGCGAGGTGCCATCGAAATCGCCTGTGGACTCCAACACGGTGTTCCGCATCGCCTCAATGACCAAGAGTTTCACGGCGATGTCTATTCTTGCGTTGCGCGACGCGGGCAAACTCTCGCTCGATGACCCGGCGGAGCGCTTTGTGCCTGAGCTGGCGGGCCTTAGGTACCCGACAACCGACTCGCCGAAGATCACGATCCGTCACCTGCTGTCGCACGCCGAGGGATTTCCGGAAGACAATCCGTGGGGCGACCAGCAGCTCGCACGCACCGATGACGAGCTCTCGCAGATGATCACCCGCGGCATTCCGTTCTCGAATGCACCCGGCATCGCGTACGAGTATTCGAACTACGGCTTCGCCATCCTCGGCCGCATCGTCACGCGCGTATCTGGGATGCCCTACAACGAGTACGTCGCCACGCACATCCTTCGCCCGCTCGGTATGCGCTCGACGACGCTCTCGCCAAACTCGGTGCCGGCGAACCGACTCGCGCACGGCTACCGGTGGGAAGACGACCAGTGGAAGGAGGAGGCCCAGTTGCCCGACGGTAGTTTCGGCGCGATGGGTGGCATGCTCACCTCATTGAGCGATCTCGGCGCCTACGTCTCGGTGTATCTCGCGGCCTGGCCACCGCGCGACGGCGTAGAGACCGGCCCGGTTCGACGATCGTCGCTGCGCGAGATGCAACAGCTTTCGCGCCCAGGAGCGTCGTCGGTGGTGCGCAGTGCCACGGGAGCGCTCCAACTGAACACCGGTGGCTACGGATACGGACTGCGCGTGTCCACGAACTGCCTCTTCGCACACATCGTCGCGCACAGTGGCGGACTGCCGGGATTCGGGTCGCAAATGCGCTGGTTACCGGAATACGGCATTGGGATCATCGCATTCGGCAATCGCACCTACTCCGGGTGGGGTGCGCCAATCGATGCGGCCATGGCCGCGCTCGCGCAGACGGGCGCCCTGCAGCCGCGGATGGCGGTGCCGGCACCGGCGGTGGTCGAAGCGAGAGACCAGGTCACGCGCCTCGTGTTGAACTGGGATGACACACTGGCCAGGTCGCTCGCGGCGGAGAATCTCTTCCTCGACCGGTCGATCGACCGGCGCGCGGCGGACGTCGCCGCGCTCCGCGCGAAAGTCGGCGCATGCCAGGCGGGAACGGGATTTGCCTACGTCGAGAACGCGCTCCGCGGACAGTGGATCCTGCCATGTGCACGCGGCGACCTCCTCGTGTCGATCACGCTCGCGCCAACGACTCCGCCGCAGGTGCAGTTTCTCGAGGTCAGACCGGCACCGACAACTGGCACGGTGTCGCGGGCACCGCTCTGCCTGGGGAACTGAACGGTGTGAGGCATCGCGTCAGCAGTGCTGACCGACCGCAACGGCCGACCATTCACTGAAGACGAGGCAGTTCCCATGCAGCCAACCGAGCGTACGACGTCCACAGAGGATCTCTGCTTTCGCCCCGCAACCGAACTGGTAGCGATGATCAAGGCGAAGCAGCTCTCCGCGCGCGAACTGCTCCAGGCACACCTGACACAGATCGAACGCGTGAACCCGAAGGTGAATGCCATCATCACGCTCGTCGCCGACGAGGCAATGACCGCGGCGGCTCTGGCAGACGAAGCCACGGCCCGCGGCAACCGGCTGGGTGCGCTACAGCTGTTCAACCAGGCCACCGAGTTGTTCCAGCGATATGAGTATTTCGTACTCCCGGTGACGCAGGTCGCTCCATTCGACGTGACGATACCGTATCCGACGGAGATCGGCGGCACGCCGATGAAGAAGTACATCGACTGGATGCGATCGTGCTGGTATGTGAGCTTCATGACCAATCCCGCGATTTCAGTACCGGCAGGGTTCACGAATGCGGGACTACCCGTGGGCATCCAGATTGTGGGCCGCGCGCGTCACGAGTGGAGCGTCCTGCAGATGGCGCACGCGTTCGAGCAGGCGACCATGCACGGCACAAAGCGGCCCGCCATCGCCGGCTGATCATTTGCGAGGATTCACATGAACATTCAGAACATTCCGTTTGAGATCACCGACTGGAGCCAGGTAGCCTCAGTCGATCATCCGGGTGCGACCGGCGTGGCGACCTGGCGTACACGCCAACTCGGCGCGATCCGCGTGCGCATGGTGGAGTATTCAGCGGACTACCTCGCCGACCATTGGTGCGAGAAGGGACATATTCTGCTCTGCGTCGCGGGTGTACTGCACACCGAACTCGCAGATGGCCGCACGGTCACGCTGACGCCGGGCATGAGCTATCAGGTGGCCGACGGGGCGCAACCGCACCGCTCGTCCACGATATCGGGTGCACGACTCTTCATCGTGGACTGACGGCCCGGCAGTGGGCCGATCCCGCACACTGCACCTTTGGCCTGTTCTAGCGGGCGCCCGGTGACCCGCGCCTGCTCGTCCCGTTGCGGAACATCAACATCGGCTGGACGCCAAACCTGAGCAGGCCGCGCGCCGTGGCGGTGGGAGTGGTCGTGCGGAGCGGCGTGGAGTGACGGAGGCACTCCGCTGTGGCGCCTTACCAGCGGAACAGATGGGCCAATTCCACCCAGTTTCGTCAGCTTAAAGGGGCAAAATTGGTGTATCTTGCGTTGTGCCTCCGCGCCCCGTAGAACCCGAAGGACCCGCCGCGAGGTTTGCTTCGCTCCAGCTCGACCCGCGTTTACTTGCCGCGCTCGCGGCGCTGGGCTACGAAGAGCCGACCCCGATCCAAAGCGCTGCGATCCCGCCCCTGCTCGCCGGCCGCGATGTACTCGCGCAGGCCGCGACCGGAACCGGCAAGACCGCCGCCTTCGCACTCCCGATCCTGCAGCGCATCACCCCCAACGCAGCGCCGCGCGAGCGCACCTCGACTCTCGTGCTGGTTCCCACCCGTGAGCTCGCGATGCAGGTGGCCGAGGCGATCTATCGCTACGGTAAGACGCTTGGTGCAGTCGCGGTGCCGATTTACGGCGGCGCGTCGATGGAATCGCAGATCCGTTCGCTCAAGCGGGGCGTAGACGTCGTGATCGCGACGCCAGGGCGCGCCCTCGATCATATCCGCCGCAAGACGGTCCATCTCGCCAGCGTGAAGACCGTGGTACTCGACGAAGCCGACGAAATGCTCGACATGGGCTTCGCCGACGACCTCGAGGCGATCCTCGCCACCACGCCAACCGAAAAGCAGGTCGCCCTCTTTTCTGCCACGCTGCCGCCGCGCATCTCCGCGATCGCGAAATCGCACCTTCGCAATCCAGAAGTCATTCGGATTGACAACGCGAAGGTCGCTGCCGGTCAGACGGCCCAGGTGCGCCAGGTCGCCTACGTCGTCGCACGCGCGCACAAGATGGCCGCGCTGGGTCGCATCCTCGACGCCGAAGCCCCCAAGAGCGCGATCGTCTTCTGCCGGACGCGCACCGAAGTGGACGGGCTCACCGAAACATTGAATGCGCGCGGCTACCACGCCGAGGCGCTGCACGGCGGACTGTCGCAGGAACAGCGCGACCGCGTCATGAAGAAGTTCCGCGCGCATACGTCGGACCTCCTCATCGCGACCGACGTCGCCGCGCGCGGGCTCGACGTGCAGCACGTATCGCACGTGGTGAATTACGACGTACCCTCGGCGGCCGAAGCCTATGTGCACCGCATTGGACGCACGGGACGCGCGGGACGCACGGGCACGGCCATCACGCTCGCCGAGCCGCGTGAGCATCGGATGCTGCGCAACATTGAGCGGGTGACCGGCGCGCCCATTGAACTCCTCGACGTACCCACCGTCGCCGACCTCAAGGCGCGACGCATGGAAGTCGCGAAAGCGGCGTTGCGCGACGTGATCCTCACGGGCGAACTGGATCCGTGGCGTGAGTTCGTCGAGTCGATGTCGAAGGAATTCAAGATGACTGACATCGCCGCGGCAGCCGTGAAGCAGTCGATGATGAAGGACGGTCAGGATGAGGAGGTTGAGATTCCGGTCGCACCGCCGCAGCGTGAGCGTCATCCCGCGCGGGCACGCGAAGCCGACCGCGCAGCACGGCGTGGGCCAGCGGCTGGCGCAACATCCGGCCCCAAACGGCCCAAGAAAAGCACATCGGCCGCGACGACCAAGCTCTACGTCGGTGGCGGCCGCAAGGTGAAGATCCGTCCCGGCGATCTCGTGGGCGCGATCACCGGAGAGCTGGGAATTGAATCTGGGTGCATCGGGGCGATCACCATCTTCGATCGGCACTCGATCGTCGAAGTACCCGAGAATATGGCGGACGACATCATCGGCGCGCTTTCCGCGAGTTCGATCAAGGGCAAGAAGCTCCTGATCCGACGCGACCGAGCGGGCTGAGCACCGCCTCGCACCGCCTCGCAGCGTCTGAATCCCGCGGGGGGAGTTCATGACTGATTCCGCGCGCGGGCGGCGGCGCATCGTGGTCATCGGCGCGGGGGCGGCGGGCACGATGGCGGCGATTTTCGCCGCGACGGCCGGCGCCGAGGTCACGCTGATCGAGCGCACGAAAGACGGCGGCCGAAAGATCCTCATCAGCGGCGGCGGACGGTGCAACATCCTGCCGATGGTCGTGGATGAATCGCGTTTCGTGACCGATTCGTCCGTGAACACACTGCGGCGGATCGTGCGTTCGTGGCCACTCGCCGAACAGCGACAGTTTTTCGAGCGCGACCTCGGGATCCCGCTGGTCGACGAGCCGGAGGCGCTCAAGGTATTCCCGGCCTCGCAAAAGGCGCGCGATGTGCGCGACGGACTACTCGCATACGCCACCGGGGCAGGCGTGCAGCTTCGCATGAACACGCATGTGCGTGATATCGCACCGACCCGGAACGGATGGCAGGTCACGCTGACCGAGGCGCCGCCACTCGCCGCCGATGCGGTGATCATCGCCTGTGGCGGCCTGTCGGTTCCCAATACCGGCAGCGAAGGCAAGGGACTCGACGTCGCGCGAGCGTTGGGCCACACGATGCATCCGACCTACGCCGCGCTCACCCCGCTCACCGATGGCTCGGGCGCGTTCGCGAGCCTGGCCGGCATTGCACTCACCGTCACGCTCACCGCGAAGGCCAGTCACCGGACCGCGCAGGCCACTGGTGGATTCCTCTTCACGCACCATGGATACAGCGGACCGTCGGTACTGGACGTGTCCCACGTGCTCGTGCGCGCCCGCGCCGAAGGCGATGCGATGGCGCGACTCCAGGTGCAATGGACAGCGCTCGACGACGCACAGTGGGAGTTAGCGCTCAGGCCACATGGCGCGCGCACGGTCATCGGAGCCGTGCGCGCCGAAATGCCCGAACGGCTCGCCGACGCGCTGCTTGGTGTCGCCAACGTCGATCCGACGCGATCGTTGGCGGATCTGCGCCGCGAGGAACGGCTGCGCCTGATCGACACGCTCGTTCGCGGCGTGCTGCCCTGCACCGGCGACGAAGGCTACAAAAAAGCAGAAGTCACCGGTGGCGGCGTGAGTCTCGCCGAGGTCAGTCCGCGCACGATGGAGAGCCGCCGGCATCCTGGATTGTTCTTCTGCGGTGAAGTACTCGACGCCTTCGGACCGATCGGCGGCTACAACTTTTATTGGGCCTGGGCAACCGGCCGCGCGGCCGGAATCGCGGCCGGATCAGCGGCCGCGGAGTCGTTGCCTCCGGGGCCGCCCGAGTCGGCGTGACCGAACGGTCGCCCTTAGGGGATGTACGCGGTGCAGTCGATCTCGACGCGCAGACCTTCGCCGGGAAGTCCGGCCGCCTGGACCGTTGTGCGCGCGGGACGATGATCACCGAACATGCGCTGGTACGCCAGGTTCATCTGCGCGAACTCCTTCATGTCGATCAGGAATACGCCGCAGCGCAACACATGCTGCAGGTCGCTGCCGGCGGCCTTGAGGATCGCCTCGACATTCTTGAGACACTGTTCCGTCTGCGCGGCGGGGTCAGCGCTCAGAATCTTGCCGGTACCTGGATCGGTCGCGCCTTGGCCGGAGACGAACACCAGACGCTCGAAGCCCATGCCTGGCGAGTAGGGACCAACAGGCTTGGGGAGGTTGGCGGCGTGAACGGGACGGTGCGTCATCGGAGGCTCGGTTGCGGGTGGAGTGGGAAACTGGGTGAGTATCACCCAGCGCAACCTGTAGCCGCAAGACAGCGCTGACCACTTGATTCGGCCGTCCGCACGGTCGAACCACCTAGACGCCACTGAGCGAAAACAGGCCGGACGCTTTCGCGCCCGGCCCGTTTTCGCGATCGGCTGCACTGCCGTTAAGGAATGATGACGTTCTGCAGGTCAACAACCGCCTTCTTGAGCAGACCGACTTTCGGCCCGTCGCAGGAGTTGCGGGCGTCGCCATCGAGGGCCGACGCCAAGGTGGACAGTGCGTTCGTACGTGACGCGCCGGATCCGGCTTCCGCCGTCGCGAGTGACTGGCGGACCTCGGCGATGCGCGCCGCAGACAGGCACTTCTTGCGCTCGAGCTGGTCGACAAAAGACTTGGCCAGCGAGAAGGTCGGTGGCCAGTTGATCGCCGGCTGACCCTGCGCATTCAGGAAATCCCAGCGCACGGTCTTGGCCGCGTCGATCTCGTTCTGGGAGATGTGCTCGGTCGGGATGAGGTCGGCCACGTCCAAACCGCGCGCAATCTCGGAGCTCACGATCGCGCCGTTGTACCAGTACACCGACCACGACCCCCCCGACTGCATGCGGGTCGAGTCCACCGGTCCGCGATCGAAGAAGGCGATTTCCTGGGGGTTCTTGGCGTCCGTCCAGTCGAAGACCGAGATGCCACCCTGATACCAGGCCTGCACCATCACGTCACGGCCCGGAATCGGAATGAGCGAGCCGTTGTGCGCGACGCAGTTTTCGTTCGCGGTCTGCGCCGCGGGCAGCTTGTAGTAGCTCTGGAACTTGAGCTTTTTGTTTTCGACCGTGAAGATCGCGTCCGAACCCCATTCCTTGGGGTCCGTGCTGCGGCAACGTGGGCCGCCGCCGCCGCCCCATTCGTCCGAGAAGAGCAGCTTCGTGCCGTCATTGTTAAACGTGGCCGAGTGCCAGTAGGCGAAGTTCGAATCGGCCACGGCATCGAGACGAACTGGGTTGATCGGATCGCTGATGTCGAGCAGGAATCCATGTCCTTCGCACGCGCCGCCAGCGATTCCCTTCGCCGGGTACACCGTGATGTCGTGGCACTGCCGTCCAGGGCTATTTGGCGTGACGCCAGGTGTCGGCGCCGCAGCCTGCTGGCCGAACGCGCGATTGATGAAGCCCTGCACGAGCGGACGGAGCGCAGTCGTGTCGGCCGACGTGGCCGCCGCAAGGCCGGCCCCACCGCGCGCCTTCACGATGCTGTCGAGCAGCGGACGCAGCGAGGCCACGTTCACCACCATCTCGGCGCCGGTGCTCGGGTTGTTCGCCACGAAACCACCCGTCGTCTTCGCTGTCGCCAGCGCCTTCGCGGCGGCGGCGAGGTCATCGGGCGCGCCGCCATGCGCGGCCGGCGTCGTGAGACCGGTGAAGACATTCGCGCGACTCACCACAGCTGCCGCTGCCGGATTGGCGAGCGGCACCTTGATGATCTCGATCTTCATCAGGCTCGAGTTTTCGTTTTGCGCCGGATTGGCGTTGACGCAGCCCGGCAGCTCGGTGGACGAACGGATCGGCGCTGAACCCGACACGTAGATGTAGACGTTCAGCTTGTCTTCCGGGTCCTCAAGCACCGTGTGCGTGTGCGAGCCGCGGCAGGTCTGCACATTCGCCACGAGCTTGGGCGTCTTGATGTCGCTGATGTCAAAGACGCGGACGCCGCGGAAGCGAGCGGCGCTGACCGAGTCGGCGCCCATTGGCGCGCTGCCTGTGCCGCCCGTGCCGCAGTCGAGCCGTCCGTTTAAGGCTTCGGCCGAGATGAACATCAGGTTCTCGTAGACCGAGACGTCGTTCTGCGACGCCGGGCAGGTGTACGCGGTGACCATCACCGGATTGCTGGGATTGGAGATGTCCCAGACCACCGGGCCATTGTAGTTGCCCTGAATCGCGTACTTGCCGGTGAAGGCGAGGTCGGAGTTCGTGATGCCGAGAAATCCCGGCGGCGAGACGGCCTTGGCCGTGACCTTCATGCCGGAGAGCGCTTCGCCGGCGTTATTCAGACCGGCCTTGAGGCCAACGCGCGGATCGGGCTTGGCGGCCGGCACCGGCGCCGGCGCCGGTGGCGTCGCGTACGCGCACGCGATGCCGACAACGAGCACGCCGGCCAGGGTAATCCGACGGAACAGTTCCATCATTGACTGCCTCCTCGTTGAGAAATCGGGGGTTGATACACTCGTGGTGCCGCGCGCGTCAGCCCGGGGGCATCGGCGGCGTGAAGCCCATCTCGAGCATCATCGTGATCATGCGTGCGACTTCGGTACTCTGGTCGATGTGGACGTCGGCCGAAAACTTGAAGATGGTCTCGTCCTGCGCGTTGGTGCGATGCTCGTGGAGCGCACTCACCATCGTCACGGCGCCGCGATGGTGCTGAATCATATAGGCGAGGAAGAGCCGGTCGAACTCCTTGCCGCGCGCCCCATCCAGCTCCTTCATCTGCGCGTCGGTGAGCATGCCCGGCATCAACATGGTGTGCGTCATCCCGCCCATCTGCATCGTCTGGCCGGCAGGATTGGCGTCTGGCACCGGCTGGTTGCGGTCGAGCAGCCAGGTGCGCATCAGCTGGATCTCATCGGTCTGCGCCGTGATGATGCGTCCGGCGAGGCGGTGAATGGCGGGATCTGCGTCATGGGTTGGAACCCACTGAGCCATGACGATCGCCTGCGCGTGATGATGCAACATCGTCGCCATGAAGTCGGCGTCGGCCGCGGTCCAGGGCCAGCGCGCGCTGTCGCGCTGCGCGCGGATGGTCGCGCCCTGCTGACCCATCACGCCAATGCCATCCAGGCGTGCGCGACTCACTGCGGTTGAGCAGGCGCCGGTCAGGGCGACCGTCACGATGAACGCAACCAGACGAATCGCGTGAGAGGTTCTTGGGGTCATCTGAGTGAGTGGCGTGTGGGCCCAGGCGGTACCCCGGGCGAGCCATAATTATATCTACCTTGCGTCTACCTTGCGGGCCCAGCCGCAGCTGGCCTCAACTGGTCAGCGTTTCTTGCCGAGTATCGTCCGCCTGCAACTCATTGCGCCGCAATGGCATGGGAACCGCCGCTTGGCGGCTGGCCTGTGCGGTTCGTCGAGAATGTAGGCGTAATCGTAGGCCAACTCTTCCCCTCGCCGGACCGGCCGGATCGTCTCGATCCAGATTCGCCGGTCGTCCACCACGGCGTCGCAATTGGGATCACAACTGTGATTGATCCACTTGGCGACGTAGTCGTCCACGGCCGCGTCGATGACCAGGTCATCGTCGATCGCGAAGAGGAAGGTGTGGTGTCGCTCGCCATCCAGATCGGGATAGCGTGCCTCGGCCTGGGCCGGCGTCAGTCGCTCGCCACCGTACTCAGCGAGCCGCACGCCGACCGGGATGGCGCGCGTCGCAAACACGCCCTGCCCCTGCATCGGAGATGAGCGCACCTCAAATGGACGGGTGGACTTTGGCGTGCGTGCAAGCATCGGGCCTTCCGACCTACGGCAGCGCGAAGGCGACGTAGCTCCCACCGCTCGGCGCATCGTTCTTGCCGCCACCGCAGGCGATCACGATGTACTGCTTGCCGTTGACCATATAGGTGGAGGGCGTTGTGTTGCCCGCGGCGGGCAGCTGCCCTTCCCAGAGCAACTTGCCGTTCGACTTATCGAAAGCGCGGATCTTGTTGTCGTACGTCGTGGCTGCGATGATGAGCAGCCCGTTCTCGGTGACGATCGCCCCGCCGTAGTTGTCGCTGCCGGTGTCCTTGAGGCCCTGTGCGGCCAGCTTCGGGTACTCGCCGAACGGAATCGACCACTTGGTCTCGCCGGAGTTGAGATCGATCGCGTTGAGGGTGCCCCAGGGCGGCTTGATGCCCGGGTAGCCCTCGTGGTCGAGGAAGATGTCGAACACGGTATTGCGATATTTCAAAAAGGTTGGCACCGACTTCGGCGTGCGCGTTGGCGGCTTGCCGCTGACCAGGAACTCCGCGACTTCGGCAATTGAGCTGTCCCCCAATGCAGTCGCGAAAGCAGGCATACGGCCCGTACCGCCGCGAATCGCAGCGACGATCTGCTCGCGGTTGAGTCGCTTGCTCACTCCCGTGAGCGTTGGCCCATTCGGCGTGGACTTCGGACCGTGGCACTCGGCGCAGTAGGCGCCGAAGAGCGACTTCTCCTCACGCGGCACGATCTTGAGCACCCAACCCATCTCATTCGAGTTCACGTAGAGGAGGCCCGTCTTCGGGTCGAACGCCGGTCCACCGTACTCGCCGCCGCCATCCACGCCGGGGAAGATGATGATTCCCTTTTCATTCGGCGGCGTCCACGGATGCGGGGTCGGGTTTTCTCGGAAAGTCTTCAATGCGGCCGCGCGCGCCTCGGGTGTGCGGTCGGTGAGCAGCGCTTCGGTGAGCTGCTGTCTCGCGAATGGCTTCGGCAGCGTCGGGAAGCGCTGCGAGTCGGCGGTAACCTCGCCGTCGAGGATCGCTTTGGGCATCTGCTTCCACTCGCTTGGGAAGAGCTCCGTTCCCGTCATCCGGTCGAGCAGCCAGACATGCCCCGTCTTCGTGATCTGGGCGACGGCGTCCACCGGTTTGCCGTCGCGTTGCACCGTCACGAGCGTCGGTGCGGCGGGAAAGTCACGGTCCCAGAGGTCGTGCTTGAGGCCCTGAAAGTGCCAGATGCGCTTGCCGGTGTTGGCATCGAGCGCAACAATCGAGTTCGCGAAGAGGTTGTCGCCCACGCGATTGGCGCCGTAGAAGTCGAACGACGCCGAACCGGTCGCGAAGAACACCATGCCGCGCTGCTGGTCGATCGTGACACCCGACCAGGCGTTCGCGCCGCCCGCGACCTTCCACGCATCGGGCGGCCAGGTTTCGTAGCCAAACTCGCCCGGATGCGGAATCGTGTGGAAGGTCCAGCGCATCGCGCCCGTCTTCAGGTCGAGGGCGCGGATGTCACCTGGCGCGGAGGGCAACGCCTCGGGCACCGACGTGCCGACAATCAATAGATCCTTGTACACGGCCCCCGGCGTGCTCGCACTCACCGAGAGGCCGGCCACGGGGCGATCGAGCCCTTCGCGGAGATCAACCCAGCCGCTGTCGTTGCCCCAGCCAGCTGACGGCTTGCCCGTCTTCGCGTCGAGCGAATAGAGCCGATAGCGATAGTTGAAATAGAAGCGCCCGTCGTGCACCACCACACCGCGGTAGCGGATGCGCGGGCCGGTGAACTTTCCGTTCGTCGGGTCGAAGCTCCACAGTTCCTTGCCCGTCGCCGCGTCAAGCGCAAAGGCACGCTGTTTGGGCGACATCGCGTAGAGCACCCCGTCGACCACGACGGCGTTGGACTGCATCTCGGACCCCTTGAACGAATCCTTCGTGTCGTAGGTCCACGCGACCTGCAGCTGTGACACGTTCTCCGGCGAGATCTGCGCGAGCGTCGTGTAGTGCGTCTTGTCGTCGCTGCCCTGGTAGACGGGCCAGTCCACGGTGCCGTTCGTGCACGACCCGAGAGCGGCGAAGAGCAGGACGAGCGATGCAATTAGGCGAAGGCGCATGGCAGGGAGCGCGGCTAGGGATCGGGAGACAACGCGAGCCGCCTCTATGATACCATCGCCGCGCTCGCGTCGCCTAGCGCTTCTTCGCCTCGGCGGCACGGAGACGCACAAGGCGGGCCTTGATCTCGGCCACCTGCGGCTGAAGTTCCGGGTCGGCGTCTTTCCATAACGTCACGAACGCCTGGTAGTGCTTGATCGCATTGGTGATGTCGCCCTTCGCTTCGTAGAGTTCGCCGAGGCGGCGCGGGGTCAGTGCGAGCGCCAGCGGTAGCCCGATAACCTGTCCTCCGAGCCTCTCCGGCGCAGTGAGGCGCTCGAAGTAGCGGAACGCGCTGTCGGCCTGGCCCGCCTTGTCGTAGGCGCGCGCAATCTACTGCGTTGACATTCCACCGGCGGGGATAGGGAGAAATTCCATCTGGTCATGGAACTCTGAGGTAGATATGTTCAAAGTTACTTCCGTTGGGTTCCACAATTGGGTTCCACAATCGCTAGCCCCGAGGGCTTCCCATGCGCCGTTCCGCCGTCGTTGCCGCACTCATGCTCACTCTCGCCGCCTCCTCCCAAGCCCAGTCCGACACGGCCAAGACGAAGCCAGCAAGCGATCCTGTAAAGCTGGCGGCAGGCGCAGCGGGGTTTCTGGGCAAGTGGAACGGCTCGATCGACTCGCCGAATGGCCAGATGCCGGTCATCGCCGAACTCAAGCAGGAAGGTTCGGGCTTGGCCGGGATGATCTCCGGCTTCGAGGCGATGGTGGCGTTTCGCGAAATCACGATCGCTGGCGACACAGTCACCGCCGCCACGACGATGGCCGCCCAAGGGATGAGCATTGAAGTGTGGTACACCCTCATCCGGAAGGACGACACGCTGAATGGGTCGGCCTCGGCGAGCTTCAACGGCCAGAGCATGTCATTCCCGTTGACGCTGACGCGCGTCAAGCCGCACTAGTTCCCGATGCCGGGACTGACCCGGGTCACCGGCAGTCGCACACTCAGCACACTCACGACGCAGGCCGTCACGGTCGGCGGCACGCTCGCAACATTCTGGGCCGCGTTCGCTGCAAACCTCGTCACCGGCGGCGCGCTCATCCAGTACGGAGTCATCCCGCGGACGACCACCGGTCTCCTCGGGATTCTCTTTGCCCCATTCATCCACGGCAGCCTGAATCACCTCGTCGCGAACAGCGTGCCATTCCTCGTGTTGGGATGGCTCGTGATGTTGCGCAACGCGCGCCACTTCATTCCCGTCACGCTGGTGTCGATGTTCGGGGCGGGACTGATGGCCTGGCTCGTCGGTGCACCAGGTTCCGTGCACGTCGGCGCGAGCGGCGTGGTCTTCGGCTACCTGGGTTTCCTGATGCTCAGCGGCTGGTTTGCGCGCAGCTTTGCGAGCATCGCGCTCAGCATAGGCGTGACCGTCGCGTGGGGTGGGCTCGTGTTCGGCGTGATGCCAGGCCAGCCGGGGATCAGCTGGCAGGCCCACTTGGGTGGATTCCTCGGCGGTGTGCTCGCCGCGAGGTGGCTCGGAAGAAGGCGCTGATGGCACACGAGGCCGGAGTGCGTATGCCGTCAAGTTCACTGTAGGTTCAGGCAACCCACCACCCGCCGAGTCCCCATGAGAACAGCGCCCCGTTGGTTTGCGATTGCATCGCTCATGCTCGCCTGCGCGACACCGACGGTCGCGCAGGTGCCAACGCAACTGCCGGCGCGGGTAGCGGCCAGCGGCGGACTGCAGGGCCTCCTCGACGCCGAACTGGTCCGCTTCCCCGGCAAGGCCGGCGTCTGGGTCAAGCACCTCACCACCGGCGAAGAGGCCGGCGTGCACGCGCACGACACCTTCAACACCGCCAGCATCATCAAGATTCCGGTGCTCGTCCTCGCGATGCAACTCGCCGACCAGGGGTCGCTTTCGCTTTCAGAACGCATCACCATTGGCGCATCGGAGATGCGCGGGGGCTCCGGGATTTTTCGGTATCAGGATCCCGGCCTGCAACCAACGTTTCGCGACGTGCTGACCCAGATGATCATCACCAGTGACAACACGGCCACCGATATCGCGATCGGCAAGACCGGCGGCGTCGACGCAGTCAACCGGTGGCTCGTCGCGTCGGGCTACGACGGCACGGTGAAGCTGAGCATGACGACCGCCGACCTGTTCGAGAAGTATGCCGCGCTGCCGCAGGGCGCGGACCGCAACGACAAGACGAGTACCGATCGCAGTTACTGGCTCGGCGAAATGACGCCGCACGCAACCGGGCGGATGCTCGAGGCGATTCAGCGATGCCACGATGGCACGGCGCCCGCGCCGGCGGTGGCGAGCAAAGCGGCCTGTGCGGATATGATGCGGATGATGCGCGGTCAGCAGTCGGGCGCGCGACGGCTCCCGCATTTCCTGAATGTCCCGGTAGCCCACAAGACCGGTGACTTCCCTCCGGCGCTGGCCAACGATGTCGGCGTCATCTTCACGCGCTCGGGGCCGGTCGTTGTGGCCTTTTTTGCCAACGCGATCGAAGGACCGTACGCCGACGCCGAGGACCGGATCGGGCGGATCGCACAGCGCATTGTCGACTATTTTGACGGGGCCCGATAGGCCAACGAAAAGGGGCGCGGATCACTCCGCGCCCCTTCGTGCGTTGTCGCTCCTGCCCTACTTCACGGTGACGGTAACGGGCTTCGAGACGAGGCCCGCGATCACCTTGTGCTCAAAATCACCGAGCACGACCCGCAGCGTGTGCTTGCCCGGCTTCAGCGTGATCGTCGTCTCGATCAGCGCCTTGCCGAAGTGCAGGTTGAGCGCATCCTGCGGAATCACGGCACCGACCGGCGGCGCTTCGACGTCGATCAGAATGTGGAAGTGGCCGGTACTCGCGATATTCGCGCCGGCTGGGGCAACGCCATAGTGGCGAAGTCCAAACACAACGTCAAATGTCTTGCCCACCGTGGCGCCGGTGACCGGTGTACGAAGAAAGATCTCAGGCGCAGGCGCCGGAACGACGGGCGCGACCGCGGCGCCCTGAGCGCCGGCAAAGGCTGGCGCGAGCGCGACGAGCGCGCATGAAACAGACTGCATGAAGCGACGCATCATTTGATTGCTCCTAGAGCCGAAGCCTTGTGACACGCGGCGCCTTGCCGCAGTTCGCCGGCCAGTTCTCGGGCCACGTGCCCGGCGACTTCTCGCGCGAGATGAAATCCGGATCTTCCGACGCCGCATAGACCAGCGCGGCGGCCAGCGTCGCGTTGTGCTTGAGGTCATCCATCACGACTTTATCGTAGGTGTCGCGATTGGTATGCCAGGTGTAGGTGCTGTAGTTCCAGCCCACCGCACCCATGCCGATAGACGGCGTGCCGAAGCAGGCGAACACGGCGCCGTCGGTGCCACCCGGATTGCCCGTCGGCACGTCGTTGAAGCTCCACGACACGGCGTTGTTGCTCATGCTGTCGGTGTAGAAACTGGGCAGCTGCTGCCACCACGACTTGAGGTGCGGGCCAATCGCCGTGAGCCCCGACGACGACAGAGACTGCACGCGGCCGGTGCCGTTGTCCTGATTGAACAGCGCCTGGAGTCCCTGCATCACTTCGGGACGGTCTTCGGTGAACGCTGTCGAGCCATTGAGCCCCTGCTCTTCGCTCGCCCAGTGCCCCACCATGATCGTCCGCTTCGGAGTCGGATACGCCAGCTTGAGGATGCGCATTGCTTCCATCGCCATCATCGTGCCCGTGCCGTTGTCCGTGGCGCCCGAGCCGCCGTCCCACGAGTCAAAATGAGCGGAGAGCATCACGTACTCGTTCGGCTTTTCGGTTCCCTTGATCGTACCCAAGACGTTGAACGTCGGCTTCTCTCCCTGCAGCGTGGCGTCGAGGTCGAGCTTCACCTTGGGGTGCTGGTTGTTCTCGGCGAGGCGATAGACGAGGCCGTAGTCCTCGCAGGTCAGCGTGACCGCGGGCGCGACCTTGTTGTACGTCTCGAAGATCTCTACCACGCCCCAACCGCCAGATCCACCCGGGCCGCCGGCCGTGCGCGCCGTGTTCGCTGCCGTGACACTCGCGGCCGGACCGCCGCCACGCATACTGCCGCCAGCTACCGGTGCACCACCGCGACCACCGCGTCCGCCGCCACCCGCACCGCCGCGTCCACCGGCCGCGGCGAACGGATTCGAAAAACCGGAAAGCTTGAGGCGCGACGAGACCATACCGGCCACGCCAGCCTTCTCGAGGCGTGTGCCCAGTGTGCCCGTGCCGAGCGCGAGCGAGTAGCCCGTGCCACGATAGAGCTTGGTGCTGTCGGGTCGGCCGTCGGGGCCCGTCATCACGGCCCATTCACGATTCATGAGCGCGATCGCGGTATCCATACGCGCGATTGACGCTGGGGTACCAAAACGGAGCCAATCCTCCGACGGACGGCAGGTCGGATACGCGGGCGAGAGGAGGACAATCTTTCCCTTGGCCTGCGGCAACCATTTCACAAACTCGGTGCTGTCGCGGAACTTCGGGAGCACGATCGCCTCGGCCGTGACTGGGACTCCCTCGGTGCCTGGGCTCCAGGCGAGCATCGTGCCTTCGAGCGACCGCGTGCGCGGCGCGACGAGGTCGATATGCGAGACGCCGCGGCGCCAACCGCGCCAGGTGCCGTACGGCGCCTTCTCCGCCTCGATGCCCCACTCCTTGTACATCTTCACGACCCAGTCGCCGGCGGCGTGATGGCCGGGGCTCGCCGTCAGACGCGGCCCGATGGAATCGAGCAGGGTCTGCGCGAGTCGCGGGGCCCACGAGCTGTCCATGCCGATGCGGAAGATCCGCTGCATGGTGGCGTCGGCCTGGGCGTGAGCGACGAGCGGGAACGCGGCGGCGATGGCGACGGCCGCGATACGGAGATTTTGAGACAGGGTCATGGCTGGTGGTGGAATCGGTACGAAGTTCCGACTGGAAGCGCGCCGCGGTGTGGCGCGCTTCCCATGCAAGTTACGCGAGGCGCTCGGGCTCCATCGTCTTCTCTACGACCTGTCCGCCCACGACGCTGACGTAGTAGACCTTCGCACCGTCGCGTGTGGCGACGACGCGCTTCACCTCGTTGTCCTCGAAGTAGATCCCCGCGTCGTTGTCGCAGGCGTAGCCAGGCTGCATCTCACCCGAGCCGATCAGCTTGTGGTAGAGCGGCCGCCGTCCGGCCTCGGCGTTGTAGTGCGGCGAATGGCTTCCCTTGAGGAAGCCTAGGCACTTCACAATCGAGAGCGCCTTCGGGCGCGAGTCGGTGGTGCCCTCGTCAAACCAACAGAGCGAGCCAGCGCTCGCGCCGCCAAGGACGATGCCCTTGTCCCAGGCCGCCCGAAGTACGACGTCGATCCCCTGCGCCTTCCAGATGGCCTGCTGATTCAGCGTGTTGCCGCCGGAGCAGACTATGGCATCCATCGACAGGAATACCTCATCCCAACCCTGCTTCTGGGTGAGACTCTCGATGAACACGTTTTGCGCGTGCGGCTCGACATCGAGTGTCGCACAGTTCTTAAAGAACGAGAGCGTGCCCGTCGCGCTGTCGGCCGAGGCCGACGGGAGATAGCAGATGCGCGGCCGCTTCTTGCCGGTCAGCATGGCCATGTAGCGGATGAACGTGGTGTTGAAGCCACCGCCGGCGATGAGGATTTTGCGGGTGGCGCGCGCGTGACTGGTCGCGGGAGGCGCGTCGGGTGTGATCAGGGGATCGAATGGCAGCTGTGCCGCGCCGACGCCGACAGAGCCGAGCGTCGTGGTGACCAGAAAATCGCGTCGCTTCATCATAGAAGGGCTCCGGGGCGGCGGCAGGGTATGCGGGAGTGCTGAGAAGTTATAATAGATTCTTGTCACCTCACAGGGGAACCACCGCCATGCATCAGGTCGCCCGTCTATTCGCCGTTCCCGTCGCCCTTTTCGGACTCGCCTGCAGTGGCGACCTGTCGGGCGCCGGTCCCGCCGCGCCACCGGAATCGATCTCGGCGATCGACACCGCAACGATCAACGGCCACATTCGCGTGCTCGCCCACGATTCGCTCCTCGGCCGCGCACCGGGATCGCTGGGCGAGGACCGCACCGTTGCCTACCTCGAGTCGCAGTTCAAGGCGATCGGCCTCAAGCCCGGCAACACCGACGGCACCTACATCCAGAAGGTCCCGCTCGTCGGGATCACCGTGCAGAGCGCACCCACACTGACCTTCTCGAAGGGTGGCACGACGAAGTCGCTCAGATGGCGCGACGACTACGTCGCGTGGACCAAGCACGTCGCACCGTCCGTCTCCGTCGCCAAATCGGAAATGGTGTTCGTCGGCTACGGCACTGAGGCGCCGGAGTTCGGGTGGGACGACTTCAAGGGCATGGACGTCGCGGGCAAAACACTCGTGATGCTCGTGAACGATCCACCGCTCGCCGACAGCAGCAAGTTCGGCGGCAAGCGGATGGCCTACTACGGTCGCTGGACCTACAAGTACGAACAGGGTATGAAGCACAAGGCAGCCGCAGTCCTCCTCGTCCACGAAACCGAACCGGCGGGCTACCCGTTCGTCGTCGTCCAGGGTCGCGTGTCCGAACAGTTCGATCTCGTCACGCCCGACAAGAACCTGTCGCGCAGCACCGTCGAGGGCTGGATCACACTCGATCAGGCCAAGGCGCTCTTCGAGATGGCCGGCCAACAGTTCGACTCACTCAAGGCGAGCGCGGCGACGACGGCGTTCCAGCCGGTTCCGCTCGGCGTCACCGCGAGCGTGAAGCTCAACAACAGGCTGCGCACCGTGGACTCCCGCAACGTGGTCGCGAAGCTCGACGGCAGCGACCCCGTGCTCAAGGACGAGTACATCGTCTACAATGCGCACTGGGATCACTTCGGAGTTGGCGCGACGGTGAACGGCGATTCCATCTACAACGGTGCGCTCGACAATGCGACGGGTACGGCGGGCCTGCTCACGCTGGCCAAGGGATACGCCGCGATGAAGACGCCGCCCAAACGTTCGGTCCTCTTTCTCTCGGTGACCGGCGAAGAACAGGGGCTGCTTGGCTCGCAATATTACGCGGTGGCTCCCATCTATCCGCTTGCGAAGACGGCGGCGAACATCAACATGGACGGGCTCAACACCTGGGGTCTCACCAGCGACCTCACGGTGATTGGACTCGGGGCGTCAGAGCTCGACGACTACGCGCGCGTCGCGGCCGCCGAACAGGCGCGCACGCTACGGCCCGACCCGGAGCCCGAGAAGGGCTACTACTACCGATCGGACCACTTCAACTTCGCAAAGCAGGGCGTCCCGGCGTTCTACCCGGGTGACGGTGTCGAGTTCGTTGGCAAGCCGAAGGAATTCGCAATGCAAAAGCGCACCGAGTACGTCGCGAATTTCTACCACAAGCCTCAGGACGAAGTGCTGCCCGGCTGGGACCTGAGCGGCGCGCAGCAGGACCTGCAGCTTTACCTCACGATCGGCTATCGCGTCGCCGAGGCGGCGCAGATGCCGCAGTGGCGCGCGGGCAACGAGTTCAAGGCGATTCGCGACAAGTCGTTGCTGACCAAGGGCGCGGTCGAACCGCCGAAGTGACGCAGACAAGCACAGTTCCCGACGGCGACCGGCACGGGCGAAACGGACGGCGGGCGGCACGCCGATCGCGGTGGCGCCGGTGAGGTAGGACCCGGGCTTCCCTGCTTTCAGCCACGTCATTTGCGAGAGGTCGAGGTATCCCGGTTCAAGCGACTGCGGCTATTTTCGGGTCGCCCGCGCCGCGATCCGCGCCGTGACAACCGTGACCAAGCGTTTCCTCCTCCCGTTCCTGATCTCGCTCTGCGTTGAGTCGACCGCAATGGCGCAGACGCAGGCCAGCGGAGTCACCCTGTTCGGCAAGGTTCGGGACGCGCAGTCAAAGACCCCACTTCCGTACCTCTCCCTCCAGCTTCTCACGGAGAAGGACAGCGCGTTCGTGGCGGACTTCAGCTTCGTGAGCACGGACTACCTCGAAACGCAGGTCGTACGGGTCGGCTACAGTTGGAAGTTCTGACCGGCGCCGCAGGTCCGTCTTGACTACCCGTTCAGGGGTTTCTCGCGCGCAGTAGACGGGGTTAACGCGATAGACCAGTCACTCATGCGCACATCACGAATCGCCGCGACCGTCCTCGCGATTCAGCTTGCACTGGTTTCACCCATCGCCGCCCAGCCGGCCGACAGCGGCATCGCTGGGAGTAGGCTTGCGGCGTCGGCACCTCACCGCACCTCACCTCACCCGGTTCGACTTCTCCCGATCATCGGCCACGAACCGGTCGCGCGACGGCATCTTCACCGCCGGCAAGCTCGTCGCGTCGATCACGAAATCGTCCTTGACGATCTCGTTCTTCGCGAGCAGGAAGGCGGTCACTGCGTAGATCTCGTCGGGCGTGAGTGTGCCCGGCTTGTCGAACGGCATCGCGCGAAGGATATAGTCGTAGAGCGTCGTGGCGTGCGGCCACCAACTCCCAACCGTTTTCCGGCGGTCACCGCCCGTCGACGTGGCGTAGTTGAAAGAATCGTTGGGAATGCGCCCAACGAGTGCGGCCGCGATCGGCGTACCCTCGCCCGCCGACCCATGACAGGTGGCGCATTTCGCTGCGTAGACCGGCGCCCCTGCTACAGCGGTCCCCTGACCAGCTGGCAGTCCAACGCCGTCCGGCCCTACGTCGATATCAAGCGTTTGAATCTCGGCGGGCGTGGCGGCGCGGCCAAAACCGAATCGCGAAGGCGGCGCGTCGGCGCGGTTGCACGCCGCGGCAGTGATCAACACGAACGAAAGGGTCAGTGCGCGCTTCATGCCCACTTCTCCGTGCGGAAGGTGACGCTGCCGTCGGGCCTGAATCGCCACCCGGTAATCGGATTGAGGTGATACGGACCTGAGCCTGGGCCGCGCGCATCGACCAACTCACGCACCGTGGGCTGGACGTACCCGGTCTCGTCGACCGCCCGCGACATCACCGTCACCTCGGTGCCGTCCCATTCATACAAATGCCGGAAGCGGGTATGTGCCTTCGAGAGCACGGGCGCCTGAAGCGCCGCCGCAACCCAGCTCTTGCCCTCGTCAAACGACAACTCAGCACTCCGGATTTTTCCGCGGCCACTCCAGGCGATGCCACGGATCTCGATCCATCCTTTCTGCACGCGGCCGGGATAGGTCGGCGACGTGATGATCGACCGCGCGTCGATGACAAAGCTGAACTGACGCGCCTTGTCGCCCTTGATCGCCTCTGTGTATTTACTCGTCTCCTCGCGCGTCATGAACGGGCGCGTCGAGAGCTCCAGCCGCCGCAACCATTTCACGTTCGTGTTGCCCTCCCAACCCGGAAGCAGCAACCGCGCCGGATATCCCTGCTCTGGCCTGATCGCCTCACCATTCTGCGCGTAGACGATCATCGCGTCGTCGAATGCCTTCTCCAGCGGAATGCTGCGCGACATCACCGCCGCATCCTGCCCCTCAGCAAGAAACCAGGACGCGTCGGGCCGCAGGCCCACTTCCTTAAAGAGCGTCGAGAGCATGACGCCGGTCCACTCGCTCTGGCTCGTGAGGCCACACACCTGCTGCGCGCGCGTTTCTTCCTTCGCGCCCCGCGCCATGTTGCCCGCACATTCGAGGAAACAGATCCGCGACGCCGATGGGAATCGTTTGAGGTCGTCCAGAGTGAAGATCATCGGCCGCTCGACCAGGCCGTGGATGAGCAGCGTGTAGGTCGCGGGGTTGACCACCGCGACGCCGCCGTGATGCCGTTCGAAATGCAGTTCAGACGGCGTGATCGCACCGTACAGGTCGTCGAGCGGCGACTGCGACGAGGTGTTGCTCGGCCTGCGCTTGGCTTTCTCGAACTGCGATCGCACACCGAGTTCGTTTGGCAACCGCCCCAGCACCGTGGTCGGATCGGGGACCGGCCCATCTGGCACAATCGGCGGCGTCGGGCGCGCCTGAGTCACTGGCGCGGCCATGCCCTGCATCACCGATGCGCCGACCGCGAGCGCCGCACCCACGACGACCGACCGTCGGCTCACTAACGGATCGGTGACACCGGCAGGCGATGCCGGTCGTTTCTGTTCGTCGCGTCGGGCCATAGGAAGGGCTACCTCAGGCAGCGGCAATTGGTCGCACGAGCCGGAATAATATGCACCGTTCCGATCCGGAAGGAACGCGCGGCGTCGAGGTTACGCTGCGGCGCCCGGTTCGGCAATATCATCGGGTCGGCCTTCCCATCCCGAACGAGGACGTCTCATGCGCCATCTCATTCGCGCTGCCGCACACACGCTCGCCGTCGCGACGATTGCCGTCGCGACGATTGCCTCCGCCCAGGGCCGTTGCATCCGCGCCTACGGCACACCCGCCTGCAACACCGGCGCCATCAAGCCGGTGTTCGAGAAGACCGGCTGGCGGACGACCTCGATCAACCAGATCACCTTCCGAGTCGCCGAGCCGGAGAAGGAAGCGGCGTTCTACGTCGCGCTCATGGGATGGAAGTTGCGCAGCGAAGATGCCAAGCGCGTCGTGATGGACGTCGGCGACTGGGGCACCGTGATCTTCCGGCGCGTGCCGGTGGACTCATTCCCTCCGCCGGCTGCCGGTGGCCGTGGTGGTGGTGGTGGTGGTGCACCTCGCGCGCCTGTGACGGCGGTGGTCGAAGGCTTCGGCTTCGACATCGAGCCGTGGAATGCGCAGGCCGTGAAGGCCGCACTCGAACAGCGTGGGATGAAGCCCGTGACCGACAACGACGGCAAGGGCTTTGAGAGCTTCCACGTGAAGGACCTCGACGGCTGGGACCTGCAGATCGGGAACGGCCAGGGCTGGGCCAAGGCGCGTCGCACGTCGCCCGCCAACGCGAAGGGCTCGGCGCCAGCGCCGTTCGAGTCCACCGGCTGGCAGACGGTCTGGCTCGATCACTTTTCCTATGGCGCCACGAACTACAAGGCCAGCGTCTCCTTTTATATGAACTTGCTCGGCTGGGGCTCGACCTACGATGAGGGAAGCCAGAACGAGCTGATGATGGCCGATGTCGGCAACATCATCATCCGCGGCGGCAATCCGCTCGACCCCGCGTTCGGCCAGGGCCGTGCCCGGGCGGCGGGGAGCGTCGACCACATCTCGTTCGGCATCTCACCCTGGGACACCGACGGCGTGGTGGCCACACTCCAGAAGCGCGGCCTCGTCCACACGATCGACACGTCCGACGGGATGGAGATTCACGCCGCGCAGTTCAAGAGCTACCACACCCGAACGCCCAACGGCTACAACCTGCAGATCAGCTACAACACGCTCGACACGCGGCTCAACTTGGCGATCGCGGTGAATCCGCGAAGGCCGGGAAATAAGTAGGCGGAGGCTGAAACAACAGCGGCACGCTGATATCGCCGCGCCATTCGCCGATCAGGGCACCACCGTCACCTTCTTCTTGTCGCTCGGCACATCGGGGTAGGTGTAATCCGTGAGCCCGCGCACGTACTTCTGCATCCACTGGATCTCTTCGGTATCGCGCACGCGCTGGTGCTTCATCTTGCCGAAGCCGTGCGGCTCATTGGGGAACCGTACGTAGCGCAACGGCACGTTGAACTTCTGAAGCCCGGCGAAAAAGTTCATACTCTGCGCTGGCGTATCAGTGATGTCGTTGTCGCCGTGGAGGAGCAGCGTCAGCGTCTTGACCTTGTTGACGTAGGTGAGCGCACTCTTCTCGCGAAACGCCTGCGCGTTGGTCCACGGGTCGCCGCCGATGTACCAGAGACTCACGTCGAAGTTGAATCCCGGGCCATACTCGCTGGTCCAGTCGCTCACCATCGCGCCCAGGCTCGCGGCCTTGAAGCGTGCCGTCTGCGTGATCGTCCAGCCGCCGAGTATGCCGCCGTATGACCAGCCGCGCAGGGAGATGCTGTCGGCCACGGTGAGTCCTCGCGCGATCATCGCGTCCACGCCCGTCATTACGTCCTGGTAGTCACCGCCGCCGATGTCGGCCAGATTGCCGCGCATCAGCTTGTCGCCGTATCCCACGGAACCACGGACGTTCGGCGAGATGAGCGCGTAACCGAGTCCGTTGTAGACGTGGGCGATCGTGGAGAAATTGTTCGTCCAGGCGCCTGTTGGGCCGCCGTGGATATTGAGAATGAGCGGGATCGGCTTCTTCGCCGCCGGGTCGTAGCCCGCAGGCGTGTGGACCAGACCTTCAATCGTGAAGTCCTTCACGCTCTTCCACTGCACCACCTCGACCTTGCCCATCGCGATCGAGTCGCGCACCCACGGGTTCGCGTCGGTGAGCCGCACCTGACGGTCCGTCGTCGTGCCGACGGTGCCGACGTAGAGATCGGCGGGCGTGTTAAAGTCTTGGTAGCTGTAGAGGTACTTGGTGCGGTCCTTCGACCAGGACGACACTCCAATCAGTCCCGCGGTGGCGGCGAGGTCATCCAGTTTGCCCGTGGTAACGTCGAGGCGGCGCGGCCAGCGCGCGGTGCCAAAGCCGCCGGCGAAGTAGAGGTACTTGCCGTCGGGCGTGAACACCGACGAGCCGATCTGTCCCGTATGGGGTTGTGTGATTTTTTTGATCGCCTTGGTGTCGACGTCGATCGCCCAGAAGTCGCCGTTGCCAGAGTCCCACTTGTCGAGTGACACCGCCTCGAAGACGACCGTGCGACTGTCTGGCGCCCAGGCAGGGCCGCTCTCGGGGCCCTTGTTGTCGGTAAGCTGCGTGATCTGTTTCGACGCGATGTCGATGAGAGAGAGTTCCGACGCGCCGCCCGTGTTGCGCTTGTTGTCCGACCGGATGGTAGCCACAATACGCTTGCCGTCGGGCGAGACATCCATTGCGCCAATCGTCCAGTCGCGCGACCCCGCTACTTCGGCGTCACGCGAAACAGCCCACCCGGATTCGCGTCTTCGATCATCCACACAGCGCCATCCGGACCGATCGCTAGGTCGCGAACACGGTGGCCGACGTCCCAGCGTTCGGCGGGAGTGGCGCCGCCCTTTCCATCGAAAGTGATGCGGTTGAGTGATTTGGTGGCCATGCCACCCATCAGCGCTGAACCCTGCCACTGCGGGAACATCGCGCCGCTATAGAACGTGATGCTTCCCGGCGCGATGATGGGGGTCCAATAGATGGCCGGCTTGGTCAGGTCCGGCCGCGTTTCAGGGCTCGGGATCGGCGTGGCGTCGTAGTCAGTGGCATTCGCTACGAGCGGCCAGCCATAGTTCTTGGCAGGCTCGATGAGATTCAGCTCGTCGCCGCCGCGGGGCCCATGCTCCACTTCCCAGAGCCGGCCGTCTGGCCCGAACGCGAGACCGTACGGCGTGCGGAAGCCCGTGCTCCACGTTTCCGACGGAGTCAGGTTCGGTCCCGGAAAGGTGTACGTGCTGACAACCGGCGCCGTCTTGGCGAGTTCCGTGTTGCGTGGCGGATTGATGATCGCAAGGCTCGCCGCGCCGATCGTGCCGGCCTGCGGATTGCCCGGCGCCGGTTTCCCGTCGAGCGTGAGCCGCAGGATCTTGCCCAGCGGCGAGTTGGGATCTTGCGCGGGCGTCATCCGCTGCCGGTCGCCAACCGTAAGGAAGAGGTACTGCTTGTCTGGCGAGAAGGCGACCGCCCCGCCAACCTGACCGCCGCGGCCGCGACCGCCGTCGCGCCAGATGACCTGCAGCCCATCGAGTCTCGCCCATCCGGCGCCGATCACGAGCCTGGCTTTCGCGAGCGCGAGGCTCGACCCGGCCGCGCTGTCGCCCGGCTCGGAATACGTCAGGTAGACGCTCTTGTCGGTCGCGTGGTTCGGCGACACGTAGACGCCGAGCATACCGCCCTGACCTTGGGAAACGACGGTCGGCACGTTCCCGACGGAAATCTTTCGCATCGTCCCTGTCTGGCCTCCCGGCCCAACGAGCCAGACGGGTCCGACTTTTTCGGTGATCAACATCTGCCCATCGGGCAGGAACGCGATGCGCCACGGCAGGTTGAACGCGGCCACCTGCGTCACCGTGAATGGCAGGCTGGGTTCGGGGCTTTGAGCGCCCGCGTTGACCTGGGCCTGCATCGATGTGGAGACGAGCGTCAGAAACAAGCTGGCACGCGCGAATAAACTCATTGGACCTCTCCCACGAGAATTTTCAGCCATGCCGAACGCTACACAGACGGTCCGGAGTCATGCCAGCCTCCGGGCCGTATTGCTTCAGCGCAGGAATCGGCTGGCAAGCTGTTCGAGCCGGTCATCGTTCGTACGCTCGGCATCCGCGAGCAGCTTTTCGACGTGGGGCCGCAATTTCGGCTCACCCCAGTAGTATCCCGTCGCGCGCTCGGCGAGTTGTGTTTCTCCGACGCGGGCCGCTTCGAGGAGCGCCATGGCCGCCACACGATCGAAGTCGGGATCGTCCCGGCCCGGCAGCCCATAGTTGCGGCGGGGCATCTCGCCCTCGGCGTCGTCCCGCAGAAATGCCATCGACATCGATCGTTCTCCGTTCACCTTGGTCGCTTCTCGTGCGTCGTTCGGAACACCAAATGAAGAGTAGTACATATGTTAACTTCTAAACGTCATGCGACGAACAGCACGCGCCGTAACGAGCCCAGCGCCGATCAGGCATCGCACTCCGTGAAACCGGCGCCGCGCGGCGTTCTGCTGACGATCGTCGGCGTGTTCCCGCACTTCGTCGCGACCCTCCACATCATGCTCTCGGTGCGTAGCTAGTCGATGCTCATGCTGCTGACGGGGGCGAGCGGGTACGTTGGCGGACGGCTCCTCAAGTCTCTTGAGGATCGCGGGTACCACGTCCGCTGCCTGGCCCGGCGCCCAGCCACGCTCAAGGCGAAGACCGGCCCATCGACCGAGGTCTTCGCGGGCGACCTCCTCGATCGGCCGAGCATTGAAGTCGCGTTGCGAGGCGTTGACGTGGCCTATTACCTGGTTCACTCGATGGGGTCGGCAGGATCTTTTGAGCAATCGGACCGGCAGGCGGCAAAGAACTTCGGTGCGGCGGCGAAGGCAGCCGGTGTCAGCCGCATCATCTATCTGGGGGGTCTGGGCAACACCGAGGAGGATCTGTCGGCGCACCTCCGCAGTCGACACGAGGTCGGCGACGTCCTGCGCGAGTCGGGGGTGCCGGTGCTCGAGTTTCGGGCGTCGATCATCATCGGGTCGGGCAGCCTCTCGTTCGAGATGATACGCTCGCTGGTGGAACGGCTCCCGATCATGATCACGCCAAAGTGGGTCAAGGTTCCGGCGCAGCCCATCGCGATCGACGACGTGCTGCAGTACCTGGTCGAGGCACTTGAGCTTCCGGTGTCGCGACACCGGATCTACGAGATCGGCGGCGCGGATCAGATGTCTTACGCCGACATCATGCTTGCTTACGCCCGGCTACGGGGGCTACGCCTGCGCATGATTGCGGTACCGATCCTGACTCCGTACGTGTCGAGTCTCTGGCTCGGTCTCGTCACGCCACTCTATGCGCGCATCGGGCGCAAACTCATCGAGAGCATCATTCATAGCACCGTGGTGCGCGACGCCGCGGCGCTCGAGACGTTTTCGATCCGCCCCGTGGGCATCGACGAGGCCATTCGCAGCGCCATCGCGAGCGAAGAGCACCAGTTTGCGTCAACGCGCTGGTCGGACGCGCTTTCGTCGTCGGGCCCGTTGCCCGCCTGGGGCGGGGTGCAGTTCGGGTCGCGGCTGGTGGACTCGCGAACCCTGAGCGTCGCCACGACGCCGGAGGCCGCGTTCGCGCCGATCCTGCGTATCGGAGGCAACACGGGTTGGTACGCATGGAACTGGCTCTGGTCGGTGCGTGGCTTCCTCGATTTGCTCGTCGGGGGCGTTGGCGTGCGACGCGGCCGGCGTTCTGACACGGACCTCAGGGTTGGCGACACCGTCGACTTCTGGCGGGTGGAGGCGCTCGAGCCGAACCTGCTGCGCCTCGTCGCGGAGATGAAGCTGCCCGGCCGGGCGTGGCTCGAGTTCGAGGTTACCGGCGACGGTTCGTCGGCGACCATCCGGCAAACGGCGACCTTTGATCCGGTCGGGCTGCTGGGCAGGGCCTACTGGTACGCACTCTACCCGTTGCACCAGTTGGTATTTGGCGGAATGTTGCGGAACATCGCGCACGCCGGATGCGGCGGTCACAGCTCCGATTCTTCGTCACGACCGACCCTGTGAACGCATGCGTGCGCCGGGTGCCGGGTGCGCACGCGGTCCGCGAAGCCCGGTGGCTGGATGCAATACATTTAGCGAGTGACGGACCCGACGCTTCCCGCTCCACAACCCGATCCCAAGCCGTCGCGCGCGCATACATCGCGCCAGCGGCTCGCCGAGTTTGTCACCGTCGAGATGCTCCGATGAGGTGGCGACTCGTCGCCGTCGCTTGCGCAGCTGCCGTTCGTGCCGTCGGTGGCCAGGCGCCCGCTGCCGCACCGACCAAAGCCGCCATCGTTGCCGCCGCGCGCGACGTCATGACGCACGCCCGTTACGCGACGCTCTCGACCGTCGGCGACAACGCGCAGCCGCAATCGCGCATCGTCGACCCTCTCGTGCCAGACAAGAATCTCACCATCTGGATCGGAACCAATCGGCTCACACGAAAGGTCAGCGAGATCCGCAGGAACAACCGGGTCACCCTGCTCTACTTTGACGCTAAGGGACTCGAGTACGCTACGGTCCTCGGCGTCGCCGACATCGTCACCGACAAATCGGAAAAGGCGAAACACTGGAAGGCCGAATGGGGGCCCTTCTACCCAAAAGGCGCGAAGGACGACGACTTCGTGCTGATCCGCGTGCGACCCACGCGCGTCGAGGTCGTGAGCCCCAGCCACAAGCTCATGAACGACCCGGCGAACTGGCGGCCGGTCGGCGTGAACCTCCCGTAGACGCGTCCTCCCGCGGGACAACGCGGTCACAACGGAGGACAACGCGGTGGCTCGATCGGCGCTAGCCGCGACGGCGGCCGAGTCCGTACTATCAATGATCAACGCCTTTCCACCCGCGTCCACTGCCCCCGATGAGCCGTTCTTCGCTGATCCGTCGTGCGTTCGCCACTATCGCGTTCGCCACTATCGCGTTCGCCTCTACCGCGTTCGCCTCTACCGCGCGTGCACAGCGCGGTGCAGCCACGCCACCAACTCGCGCGCCCGATCCACTCGCCACCGTGCCGAAACTCGCCGACCTCGTCGCCCGCCAGGGCAGCGAACTCGCCGAGGTCGTCAGCCGCTACAGCGCCGACCAGGGCGCGATCTCGCAGCGCTACGACGCGACCGATTCGCCGATGCAGCGCAAGCGCATGCGCGAGTTCTATCAAGCGTGGCGCACGCGGCTCGGTGAGATCGACTTCGACCGACTGAAGCAGGAAGGAAAGGTCGACTACGTTCTCCTCAACAACACCCTCAAGTACCAGATCGCGCTCCTCGACCGCGCTGACAAGCAGCGCGCGGAACAGGCGGCGCTGATGCCCTTTGCCGACCGGCTACTCACGCTGATGGACGATCGCCGCGAAATGAAGAAGGTGGACGGTCAGACCGTCGCTCGCGTGCTCGCACAGGTGACGCGCGCCGTCGATAGCATCCGTGTGCTGCTCGAGACGCCGGCAGGCCGCGGCGGGGCGGGCGCGGACATGCCGACCGCGGGAATGCTTGTGCCGCGCGTCTCGCGCACGGTGGCGAACCGCGCCGCCGAGGTGCTCGACCAACTCCGCAACCAGGTCGGCTCGTGGTACCGGTACTACCAGGGCTACGACCCGATGTTCACCTGGTGGGTCGAGAATCCGTATTCGAAGGTGGACGAGTCGCTCACGAGCTATTCACGGACAATTCGCCAGCGGCTCGTCGGTATTCAGCCAGCGGCCGGAGGGCGTGGCGCAGCAGTCGCAGCAGTCGCAGCAGTCGCAGCGGCCGGCGGCGGTCGTGGTGCTGCGGGTGGTGCTGCGGGTGGTGCTGCGGGTGGTGCTGCGGGTGGTGCTGCGGGCGGTGGTGGTGGTGCTGCCGACGCAGGCGCGCCGATCATCGGCGATCCGATCGGCCGCGACGGGCTCGACGCCGACCTTGCCAAGGAGATGATTCCGTACACGCCGGAAGAGTTGATCGCGATCGCCGAGCAGGAGTACGCGTTCAATCTCAACGAGGCCAAGAAGGCGGCCCGCGAGATGGGCTTCGGCGACAACTGGAAGGCCGCGATGGACAAGGTGAAGGACACTTATGTCCCGCCCGGCGAGCAGACCGAACTCATCCGGCGCCTTGCGCGCGAAGCGGAGCAGTTCTTCGAGGCCAAAAACTGGATCACGATTCCCGATCTCGCCAAGGAAGACTGGCGGATGGAAATGATCTCGCCCGACCGCCAGCGCGTGTCACCCTTCTTCCTCGGCGGCGCGACGATCCAGGTATCGTATCCGACCAACGATATGACGGATGAAGAGAAGCAGAACTCGTTGCGGGGCAACAACCCCCACTTCTCGCACGCGACCGTCTTTCACGAGCTGAATCCGGGCCACCACCTGCAGGGATTCATGACGGCGCGGTACAACACGCACCGTCGGATCTTCAACACGCCGTTCTGGAACGAGGGGTCGGCGCTCTACTGGGAGTTCTTCCTCTGGGACCACGATTTTCATGTGACGCCCGAAGACCGGATGGGCGCGCTCTTTTGGCGCATGCACCGCAGCGCGCGCATCGTCTTCTCACTCGGTTTCCATTTGGGAAAGATGACTCCCGATCAGGCGATCCAGTACCTGATCGACACCGTGAACTTCGAGCCGAATAACGCAGAGGGTGAAGTGCGCCGTTCGTTTGGCGGTTCGTATTCGCCCCTCTACCAAGCCGGCTATATGCTCGGCGGACTGCAGCTGCGCGCGCTGTACAAGGAGCTGGTCGGCGGGCGCAAAATGACGGAGCTCGCGTTCCACGACGCCATCTACCAGGGTGGGCCGATGCCGATCGCGATGGTGCGCGCGCGACTGGGCAATGTTCCACTCACCCGCGACGGCGCCGCGCCATGGAAGTTCTCCGAGTCGCTACCACCGCACATCCCGCGTCCGGAAAAGCGGTAGCGGCGGGCTGCAGCGCAGGACCGATGTGAATCGTATGTTTCCGATGGAGGCGTCGCTAGGTCACGCGGCGCCTTCTTCGCCATCCGCACTCCTACTGCAGGATCTCGCCATGAAGAAGCTCGGACTCCTCCTCGCCGCGGCCTTCACCTTCCACACGCCGGGCGTTCCAACTACAGCCGAACTCGTGCGCTGGCAGGCCCAGGCCCAAAATGTGACGATCACGCGCGACGACTGGGGCATTCCGCACGTGCGCGGGAAGACCGACGCCGACGTGGTGTTCGGCGCGATGTATGCGCAGTCCGAAGACGACTTCAACCGCATCGAAGCGAACTTCATCACGTCGCAAGGCCGCACCGCCGAAACCGAAGGCGAGAGCGCTATCTACCACGACCTGCAGATGAAGCTCTTCATCGACCCCGATTCCATGAAGAAGATCTACGGACAGAGTCCGGCGTGGCTGCAAACGCTGATGGTCGCGTGGGCCGACGGACTCAACTTTTACATCTCGAAACACCCCGAAGTGAAGCCGCGAGTGATCATGAAGTTCGAACCGTGGATGGCGCTCACGTTCAGCGAAGGGAGCATCGGCAACGACATTGGCGTGGTCAACGTCGGACAGCTGCAGGCGTTCTATGGAAACGGCCCGGTGAAGCTCGCCAGTATGGGCCCGGGCACGCAGTTCGATCGCGCCGCGCGCGAAGCGGACGATGCGAAGGCCACCGAGGACGCGATCGAAAAGGAGCCGGGCGGTTCCAACGGCATGGCCGTGTCACCGAAGAACACGAAGAATGGCCGGGCGCTGCTGTTGATCAACCCGCACACCTCGTTCTTCTTCCGGGAAGAGCTCCAGATGACGAGCGACGAAGGCCTCGACGCCTACGGCGCGGCCACTTGGGGTCAGTTCTTCATCTACCAGGGTTTCAACCGCACCGCGGGCTGGATGCACACCACCAGCGCCGCAGACCGGTCGGATGAGTTTCTCGAGACCGTGACCGAGAAGGGCGGCAAGTATTTCTACAAATTTGGCAACAAAGAACGGCCGCTCATCGCCAAGCAGATCACCGTGCCGTACAAGACCGACGCCGGCATGGCGAAGAAGGAGTTTACGGTCTACTACACGCACTTCGGCCCGATCGTGCGTTCACAAGGTGGTCGGTGGGTCGCGGCCCGCATCATGCAGGAGCCGCTCAAGGCGCTGACGCAGAGCTACCTGCGCACGAAGGCGAAGAACCTCGCTGAGTACAAAAAGACGATGGCGCTCAACACGAACTCGTCGAACAACACGCTCTTCGCGGACGCCGAAGGTAACATCGCGTACCTCCACGCAAACTTCCTGCCGCAGCGCGACACGAAGTTCGATTGGCGGCAGCCGGTGGACGGCAGCGACCCGGCCACGGAATGGGGCCCACTACTCCCGTTCGACAAGGCGCCCAACGCCATCAATCCCAACAGCGGCTGGGTGTACAACGCCAACGACTGGCCGTGGGCAGCGGCGGGCCCAGACAGTCCGAAGCAGGCGAACTTCCCGGCGTGGGTCGACAACGGCAGCGAGTCAGCGCGCGGGCGGCACGCGGTGATCGTCCTGCAGAACAAGAAAGACTTTTCGATCCAAGGGCTACGCGATGCGGCCTACGACTCCTACATGCCGGGATTCGACAAATCGGTCCCCGCACTTTTGAAGGCGTGGGACGATGCGCCGGCGTCGCATCCACTCAAGGCAAAACTCGCCGAACAGATTGACCTGCTGCGGAAGTGGGACCTGCGGTGGAGCGTGACCTCGGTGCCGACATCGCTCGCGATCTTCTACACGACTGAGGCCGGCCGTATCGGCAGTGGACGCGGAGGACGTCGTGGCGGCGGTGCGGCACCGGTTGCGCCGACCGGCGACCAACTCCTGCAGGCGCTCAACGCGGCCTGCGCGAAACTCACGGCCGATTTCGGCAAGTGCAACACGCCATGGGGCGATATCAACCGCTTCCAGCGCCTGAATGCCAAGATCGAGTCGGAATTCGATGACACCGCGCCGAGCACGCCAGTCGGCTTCCCGTCGGCAGGACAGACGGGCACCCTCGCATCGTTCGCAGCGCGCGCTTACCCGAACACCAAGAAGTGGTACGGGTCGAGCGGCAATAGCTTCGTGGCCGTGGTCGAATTCGGGAAGGACAGCGTCCGCGCGCGCGCAGTGACGGCCGGTGGCCTGAACAGTGTCGTGGGGTCGAAACACTTCAACGACCAGGGCGCGCGGTACTCGACGGGCGACCTGCGTGAGGTGTACTTCTACCCGAGCCAGCTCAAGGGGCACACCGAGAGGACGTACAAGCCGGGGAAGTAGCAGCCGGCTTCGATGGCCGTCCGCGGCCTGCGCACGCGCCTCCAACGAACGCTTTTCGCTCACACGGAGCGAGCGTAGGCCCTCCGCAGGGTGGACCGTGTCGCGTAGCGAGCGACCCGCAGCAGTACCGCGGGGCGCGAAGCGTGTAAGCGACTAGGTCCACCCCGGAGGGGTGGCCCGCGAACAACGCGCGCAACGCAAGCAACGCGCGCGAGCAACGCGCGGAATCTCCGCGCAGGCACCGTGGCGCTGTTGGACACCGCGAGCGACATTTTGGGCAATCCTTCTACCCGACGGTCGCATGCGCACGCACGCCCTCATCGCCCTCGCCGCCACTGCCGTATCACTCGGCGCCCAGAATCCACCCCCGACTGCTCCGCCAGCGCCGCAACCGGCGCAAACCCCAGCCGCTAGTGCGCTGCAAGGCGCTGGCCGGGGCAACGCCCAGGCAGGCCCACGCCCGTACGCGCAGGTGATCACGGACCGCGCGAAGACCGAGCGCGGGATGATCACCGCACACCATGTGGGAGATCGCTGGTTCTTCGAAGTCCCCGACTCGGCGAGCAAGCGAGAGTTCCTGATGGTGAGCCGCATTTCGGGTGTGCCTGAGGGATCGGCCGGGTTCACGTCGGCCGGCAGCTCGCGCGAGGAACGGGTGGTACGATTCGAACGGATCGGCGACCGCATCGTGCTCCGCAGCTTGAGCTATGGCGCGGTGGCCGACGATTCGTTGCCCATCGCCCAATCCGTTGCGCAGAACAACTTTATGCCCGTGCTGGCCTCGTTCCCCGTTCAGGCATACGGACGCGACAGCGCGACGTATGTCATCGACGTCACCGATTTTTTCGCCGGTGACACGCCAGGTATTTCCGGACTGTCCGCCACCGAACGCCGTACCTACGCCGTGCGCCGCTTCGACCCAGCGCGCAGTTGGGTGAGCAGCGTGCGCGCTTTCCCCGTCAATGTCGAAGTGCGCCACGTGCAGACCTTCGACGCCGCCGAACCGCCGGGCAACGACCGCGGCGCGGGCACGATCTCCCTCGAAATGCGGCAGTCGCTGCTCCTTCTCCCTAAGGAGCCGATGCGCCCGCGCTACGCCGATGACCGAGTGGGCTTCTTCGGCATTGAGCGAGTGAACTATGGCCTCGACGAACAGAAGGCGGCCACGCAGAAGTTCATCGTGCGCTGGCGCATGGAGCCCAAGGATCCAGCTGCGTATACGCGTGGCGAACTCGTCGAGCCGGTGAAGCCCATCGTCTACTACCTCGACCCCGCCACACCGGCCAAGTGGGCGCCGTACGTGAAGAGGGGCGTGGAGGAATGGGCCAAGGTATTCGAGAAGGCTGGATTCAAGAACGCCGTGCAGGCACGCTACGCTCCAACGAACGATCCCAACTGGGACATGGACGATGCGCGCTACTCCGTCGTGCGCTGGGCGGCGAGCACCGTGCGCAACGCGGTCGGCCCGAATACGCACGACCCGCGCACCGGCGAGATCCTCAATAGCGAGATCACTTGGTACCACAATCACATGCGGTCGTACCGCAACCGCCTCTTGATCGAGACAGGCGCCGCCAATCCCGCCGCCCGCTCGATGACGCTCACCGAAGAGTTGATGGGCCAAACGATGCAAATGGTGATCACGCACGAAATCGGCCACGCGCTTGGCCTGCCGCACAACATGATCGCGTCGAACTCAATCCCAACTGACAGCCTGCGCTCGAAGGCGTTCGCGAGCATGTACGGCGTCTCGCTATCGATCATGGACTACGCGCGCCAGAACTACGTTGCGCAGCCAGGCGACGGTCTCGCGCCGAAAGACTTCATCCGCCGAACGGGACCGTTCGACGATTTTGCAATCAACTGGGGCTACCGCGCGCTGCTCCAGGAGCGCACGCCAGAGGCTGAGCGCCCCACGCTCAATACGTGGGTGACCGACGAGAAGGGACTGTTCGCGTATCGCTACGGCTCTGGGCAGTACACCGGCACCGACCCGCGCAATCAGACCGAGGACATGGGCGACGATCCGGTGAAGTCATCGGGCTACGCCGTCGCCAACATGAAAAAGATGTTTTCGCAGATGGTCGCGTGGACGACGAAGCCTGGCGAGGATTACTCCGACCTCGAGGAGATCTACAACGAGGCACTTGGCCAGTGGGCACAGTACATGGGGCACGTTGTCAACGTGGTCTCTGGCGTCTACGTCGACTTTAAGACGGCCGACCAGGGCGGCCCGGTGTATCAGGTGGTGGCGAAGGCGAAGCAGAAGGCCGCGCTCGCATTTCTCAGCGAAAATGTCTTCATGAATCCTGCTTGGCTTTCGCCGGCGGATGTCTTGTCGAAACTCGGCGCACCGACGCAGAGCGTTGCGGCGCGTGCGGGTGGCATACTCACCAACCTCCTGAGCAATGCGCGGCTCGGGCGACTCGCGGAAAGTGAATCGTTCGACCCCGCGAACGCCTACCCGCTCGCGGAATACATGGGAGACGTGCGCGCGGTGGTGTTTGCAGAGTTGTTTGCCGGCGCGCTCGACGCGCATCGGCGTCAGCTACAGCGTGCGTATCTCGAACGGCTTGGGCAAATCGTGAATCCACCGGCTCCGGCGGCCGCTGTCGCTGGTGCGGGTGGACGCGGCGGGACGCCGCAGACACCAGCTCCGTTCACGGCTGCGCCGAACGTACCACGCAGCGATCTCCCAGCGCTCGCGCGGGCTCAACTGCGCGCCGTGCAGGCGTTGGCGCGCACATCGGGCGCCGCCGCGACGAACGCGGTGGCCAAGGCGCACTGGGCGGACGTTGTGGATCGCGTAACGGCGACACTGGAACCGCCGCGGAGATAGTTCGGCGGCTTACGCTCGCTCACACGGAGCGAGCGTAGGCCCTCCGCAGGGTGGACCGTGTCGCGTAGCGAGCGACCCGCAGCAGTACCGCGGGGCGCGAAGCGTGTAAGCGACTAGGTCCACCCCGGAGGAGTGGCCCGCAAACAACGCGCGGAAGCCCAGCGAGCAACGCGCGAAACGCTACGAGGCCGTTACCGGCGGCAGTGCGTTCGCGACGGTGGCCTGAATCGTGGCGGGTTCTGCTGCGGCTGAACTCGAGACCGGCTTCCCCGGCACATGGTCGTCTGCCCGCACGAGCGCCGGCATCGGGGGCAGCGCAGCGGTGGCGCCAGCGCCAACTCGCGTGCCGCGCGGATCGGCGGCCGGTGGCGTCACGTGCTCCACAGTTCGGTCTGCGCTGGCTACCGGTTCACTCGGGGGTGGCGGACGTCGAACATTGGAGTCCGCAGCAAACCGGTCGGCCGCGGCCTTCGTCTTGAAGAAGCCAGCCGCGTACACACCGATCACTGCAGCCGAGCCGATGGCCATCAGGCGGTTGGACCCCATCGCAGCCGCTACTCCGGACGCACGACGTCCCGTCGACTGCCGGGCGGCGGCAGGCGGCGTGGCCTCAGATTCGGGGTTCAACTCGTCAGTCACCGTGCCAAGCTCCGTGGAATACAAGATCTAGCGCAACCAATACACGATCCAGTGCAAAAAATTTATATACGCTTGACCTTCGCTAGGCGTTATGGAAACCGCGCACTGCGGTGGCTGACGTGCCACAACAGACAGTTGCGCTTCACCGGCACCCCGGCGATCGTCCGACCATGAACCTGTTCGAATTCAGCGCGCGCACCATCATGGGTGAGGAGCAACCGCTCGCTGCGTACCGCGGCCAGGTCTGTCTCGTGGTCAACGTCGCAAGCCAGTGTGGCTACACGCCGCAGTATGCCGGACTCGAAGCACTCTGGCGCCGCCATCGTGATCGCAGATTCGCCATCCTCGGCTTTCCCTGCGACCAGTTTGGGAAGCAGGAGCCGGGCGACGACGCAGAGGTCCAGCTTTTCTGCTCGACGCACTATGCGGTGACCTTTCCGATGTTCTCGAAGATCCAGGTCAACGGACCTGAGGCGCACCCCCTTTTCAGCTGGCTCCGGCGCGAGCAGCGCGGTCTGCTGGGTACGACGACGGTGAAGTGGACCTTCACCAAGTTCCTCGTCGATCGCCAAGGCGCCGTGCGCGCACGGCATGGCTCGATGGATACGCCTGAACAGATCGAGCCGGCAATTGTCCGCTTGCTCGACGAGCATCTCCAGCCTCCACCAACTGGTCGCTGAACGCCATCTGTTCCGGCAGGTGATAGGATTGGAGATGTCTCCGCAGCCCGTTGGCTGACGCTTCACCCTCCCCGCTACTCGGTCATCATGCGACGCTTCCGCTCGGCCATCCTGACCCTCGCCTTTGCCCCCGCGATCGCCTTCGCACAGGCAGCGCCCACGGTCGCGATCATCGTGCGGCACGCAGAAAAGGGCACGACGCCCGCAAACGATCCCCCGCTGACGGATGCCGGGACCGCTCGCGCCAAGGCGCTCGCTGCCGCGCTCGTCAACGCCCATGTGCAGGCGGTGATCACGACCCAGTTGGTGCGCACGAAAGACACGGCCAAGCCGACCGCTGAAGCGCTCGGGCTGACGATGGAAACCGTGCCGGTCAGCGGCGTAGTGGCCGACCACGCCAAAGCCGTGGCCGACGCAGTGCGCAAACATGTAGGCCAGACGGTGCTCGTCGTCGGGCATAGCAACACCGTCACGCAGATCATCGCGGCACTCGGCGGACCGAAACTGCCCGACCTCTGCGATTCGCAGTATTCCAACTTCTACACTCTGGTCATCAACGGCGCATCGGCGCGCGTCGTGCTGTCCTCCTACGGTGCGCCGTCTCCGCAGCTGGCGACCGGCTGCCCGGCGATGAAGTGAGCGACGCCATGCATCTACTCACTCTGCCCGCAATCAGTACGGGCATCAGTTAGCGAGCGCAGCACTGCTCTTTCACGGCCTGACCAACGCGCACCGCGCGCTCGAGCCAGTGCCCGGCCTCAAGACGGCAGGCTGGGTACTCGGCCACCTCGCGGTGACGGGCGACTTCGCACGAAAGGTCTGCGGGCGCCTGGCGATCTGCCCGAAGGCATGGCGCGCGATGTTCAACCCCGGCACACAGCCATCACACGACGCGGCACAGTATCCGCCAATGGCGGACCTGATCGAAACGCTGCAGCGCGTGTACACCGACCTGCGTGACGCGGCCACACAGCTGGACGACGACGCACTCTCTGCACCCAATCCGTTCCCGCCGTCCGGGCGCCACCTGAAGAACGCCGGCGAGTTCGTCGGCTACCTCCTCACCGGACACCTCGGATATCACCTGGGGCAACTTCAGGCCTGGCGCGCTGCGGCAGGCGTGCCGCGCGAGACGTTGTGGGGCATCGGGCGGACCCATGAGCGCTATCGGTCACCGGACCGATCGCCCAGACTGACCTACTGGTAAGCGGCGGGCCGCCTCGCGATACTCCATAAGGCACCCGCTGACTGACTGTCGGCAGGTGCCGAACCTCTTTCACGACACGGAGCAGCTCCGATGGATCGCAAAGCAGACGCACGCTGGACGGGCGACCTCAAGACGGGCAACGGAAACGTCAGGCTTGGAAGCGGCAGTTTTGATGGCCCGTATTCGTTCTCGACTCGGTTTGAAGACGGCCAAGGCACCAATCCCGAAGAACTCCTCGGCGCCGCGCACGCGGCCTGCTACTCGATGGCGCTGAACAACTCGCTCTTCAAGGCGGGCCACCAGGCCACGAGCATCCACACCACGGCCGCGGTACACCTCACCAAGGGGGACGCCGGCTTCGGGATTTCCGCGATCGCGCTGACAACACGTGGCGCGGTGCCGGGTATTTCTGCCGCCGAGTTTCAGAAGTTTGCCGAGGAGATGCTAGTCGGCTGCATCGTGTCGAAGGCCCTCTCGGCGGTGCCGATGACGCTCGACGCCGAGTTGGTTGCCGGCTGATCACGCGTTCGCTGTGGGGGCGGACCCCTTGCGTGTCGAGTCCTCGGCAGCACGTTTGTCCTATCGGCACCTAGGCCCTCTCGACCACGGCACCCACTTCACAAAGGCGCTTCCATGAAAACGATTCGTGTCGTCACCATCGTGGCCGTTGGCACCGTCGCGCTGGCGTTCGCACCCGGCCGCACCGTCACCGCACGGTCGGCTGCGCCAGAACTCCAGCAGATCGAGAGTCCAACCGGCCCCGGCGCCGCCGAGTCGAACCTCGCGGTGGGTCCCGACGGCAAGGTGTACCTGTCCTGGATTGAACCGGCGCCGGACTCGGCGATGGCACTTCGATTCGCGTCATGGGAAGGCAGCAGGTGGAGTGCGCCGCAGACGATCCGCGCCGGCCGCGACTACTTCGTGAACTGGGCCGATTTTCCGTCGCTCGCCGTGCAGGCCGACGGAAAGATGGCCGCACACTGGCTGCAGCGTTTCGGCACCACGTCGTACGCTTATGACGTGCGCATTTCCCAGTCCACCAACGGCGGCAAGAGCTGGGGCACGCCGGTCGCGCCGCACGGCGATCGCTCCGCCACGGAAAAGGGATTCGTGACGATGTGGCGCGAGGGATCCGGGTTCGGCGCCGTCTGGCTCGACGGCCGCAAGGCCGACAAGACGGGCAAGAATCCCATTCAGGAAATGATGCTGTTCGCCACGACGATCGGCGCTGACGGTGCGCCCACGAAAGAGGTGCTGCTCGACGGTCGTGCCTGCGACTGCTGCCAGACGACTGCCGCCCTCACCGCGAACGGACCGATCGTTGCCTACCGCGATCGGACGGCCACCGAGATCCGCGACATCTACGTGACGCGGCGCGTGGGCGGTACCTGGACGGAGCCGAAATCCGTGTACGCCGACAACTGGGAGATCAACGCCTGTCCGGTGAATGGCCCATACGTTGACGCCGCGGGACAGCGTGTCGCGCTCGCCTGGTACACGGGCGCGAAGGAGGTGCCGCGAGTGCGAGTCGCTTTTTCGTCCGATGCGGGCGCGACCTTTGGTGCGCCGATCACCGTGGACGAAGGCAAGCCCGCGGGCCGCGTGGCTGCGGTGTTGCTCAAGGATGGCAGTGCGCTTGTGAGCTGGATCGAGCGCACAGGCGGCGACACGGCGAGCGTGCGCGTCCGGCGCGTGACCGAAAAGGGCGCCGGTCCGGCCACGACGGTCGCGGCGTCCAGTGCGGCGCGTGCGAGTGGGTTCCCTCGCATGGCACGCTCCGACGACGACGTCTGGTTTGCATGGACCGTGCCCGGTCGTCCGTCGTCGGTGCGCGTGGCAAGAACGCGCGCTGCGGACTTCCGGTGATGCACCGGCGGCTAGCCGCACGAACCGCGCTGAGGTCAGGCACTTCACTGGCCGCGCTCGTGGCGGCGCTGTGCACCGCGGCGGCGCTCGGAGCCTGCTCCATGGATACACCAGATGGTGTCGTGAAGGTCGGCGCAGCGGCGCCGGCGTACGCGACGCGTGCACTCAGCGGTGATTCGGTTTCGCTCGCTGCGCTGCGTGGACAAGTGGTGTTGCTGAACATCTGGGCCACTTGGTGCCATCCGTGCCGCACTGAGATTCCGGAGTTGGAAGCGTTGCATCAGCAGTATGCGAAGGACGGGCTCGTTGTCGCGGGCGTGAGTGTCGACAACGGCGGCATGGACGCGGGCATCCGAGAGTTCGTGCGCGACTTCCAGATGACCTACCCGGTCTGGCTCGACCCCGACGAGCGCATCACCGCGCAGTTCCTCACGATCGGCGTACCGGAAACGTTCCTGATCGATCGCACGGGCGTCATTCGCTGGCGCAAGATCGGTGCGATCCAGCAGGGAGACACGACGCTGACGAACGCGCTTCGCAAGGCACTCGCGCAACCCAGCGCCTGACGGATCGGCGCACCACGCGTGCGCGCCGGTTGGCGGCTCGTCTGATGCGCGATTCACGCAACGACTGCATCTTGTGGTGTCGCTGGCTCTGGCCGGCAGCAGACGCCGCACACCTCACGCCAGGATCTTCCCGCATGCGCCCAATCACATTCCTCGTCCGTTCCGCCGCGGCCATCGCCGCTGTCACCTCGACCCTGACTGCGCAGTCGCCCGATGCCGCCACACTCGCCTCGCTGAAGTGGCGCTCGATCGGCCCGGTGAACATGGCCGGCCGCATGACCGACGTCGAAGTGGACCCGAAGAACTCACGGGTCTTATACATCACGGGTGGCGGTGCCGGCGTCTGGAAGACGGTCAACCTGCCGTGACGGCGCGGTCGGCTCCACTCATCGGGCGCATCGTCGCCATTGGCTGCGTGCTCGGCATCTCCGGGCTCGCGCTGTTCGCGGGGTTGCATGCGCTCGTCGTCAAACCGGTCTGGGGCCAGTTGCTTGGCGGGCTCCCGTTCGTGATCGCGATCGGCATCGCGGTGACCTGGGCCTACCACGAGTTCGTGAGGGTCGTGCCGGATCGCATCTGTGCGACCGGCGGACTTCGGTTCGGCGCGATGATGTGGCTGTCGGCATTCCCGGCCACGGCACTCGTCAATATCACGCGCATCCAACGCGGCGGGTCGTTGCCGATCTGGGTGGATATCGCGTCGTTCGTGCTCGCGCTCGCGGGCGGCGCGCTGGTGATCGGCACCGTCACCAAGTCGCGCCGTGCCGCCGGCACCGCGGCAGTCGCTTCCGCTGTACTGCTCACGGCGGCTGGTGGGCCGCTACCCGTGCTCCGCGGCGGCGGTGCGGCCGAACTCTGGTTCGGGCTCTTCGTGCTTGAAACTGCTGCCGGCGTGATTCTCGCCAGACTCTACAAACGATGGATTGTTCCGATCGCGCCATCGCAGGCAGCGACCTGACGGAGGCAACGTCAAACCCATAGGCAGGGCAAGCGGGTTAAGTTCCTCAGGCCGCCACCTTCACGCGGCTTCCCTCCCCGACACACTCCATCATGCGCATCACCATCCGCCCCATCATCGCAGTCGTCACCGCCATCGCGCTCGCCTCGTGCACGCCCGAAGCGCCGCTGGGTCCGATCGCCGACATCACCAACGTGACGTTCGCGGCTTCGCTCGGCGTCAATCTGTCGAATATGACCAAAACGGCCAGCGGCCTCTATTACCAGGACACGCCAGCCGGAACGGGCAACACCGCGGTCAGCGGGAATCGCCTCACGGTCCACTACACGGGCAACCTGATCAACGGCTCAACATTTGACTCGAGCGTCGGCAAGGCACCGTTCGCGTTCACCCTCGGTGGCGGCAATGTGATCAAGGGATGGGACGAAGGGCTCGCTGGAATGAAGGTTGGCGGCACACGCAAACTCGTGATCCCACCCGCCCTTGCCTACGGCGCGATCGCCAACGGTGCGATTCCCGCCTCGTCGATTCTCGTTTTCATGGTGCAACTCATCTCGATTCCGTAGCCGCGACGGAGGTGCGGCCGAATAGCGGCCGAGTTCACCCCCACAGGCCGTTGCGACGGCGGTGCGGGTGCCGCAGTTTGCGGAACCCGCTGGTGCTTATCCTGATGCAGTACCCAAGCCCCCATTCCGCGTGCCCGATCTCTTCCATCTGTTCGACCGAAATCGCGTCTGGGCCACCCGCATCGTGCAGGAGCAGCCGGGCTTCTTCGAGACACTCATGGCCCAACAGACGCCCGGGTACTGCTGGATCGGTTGCTCCGACAGCCGCGTGCCGGCAAATGAAATTGTCGACCTCCTGCCCGGCGAACTGTTTGTGCACCGCAACGTCGCCAATGTGGTCGTCCACACCGACCTCAACTGTCTCTCCGTCATTGAGTATGCGGTCGACGCACTGAAGGTCAGGCACATCATCGTCTGCGGTCACTACGGGTGCGGTGGCGTTCGCGCCGCGCACGACAACCTGAAGATCGGCCTTATCGACAATTGGCTGCGCCACGTGCAGGATGTCCGCCACAAGCATGCGGCGATTGTCGAGCGTGCCGGCGGCGGCGAAGCGGCAGTTGACCGGCTGTCCGAACTCAACGTGATCGAGCAGGCCATGAACGTCTGCGAAACCACAATCGTGCAGGATGCGTGGGACAGAGGCCAGGACCTCACGGTCCATGGCTGGATCTATTCGCTCAGTGACGGCCGGCTCCGCGACCTCGGATTCAGGGCGTCGGGCAATGCCGAGGTCGGCCCGGCCTTCGGCCGCGCGGTTGCCGCGCTGGACGGATGAAAACGCCCGAGTACGTTTGAAAACTGACGCGGCGCCCGGGGAGCGAATCCCCGGGCGCCGCGTCAATTCCTGGCACATGACGCCTAGTCCTTCTTGACAGCCGCCTTCGCCGCCGCGGCCGGATTGTCCTTGAGGATTTGCTTGCTACCGTCGTAGGAGAACTTCACGAACGCGCTCGCTTCGAGCGCCGTGATCGCCTTTTGCTTTGAATCGAGATCAGCTTCCATCGTCACCGGACGTGCCAGGAGCGCCTCGTCCGTGACCTGAAGGGTCATCGCGTAGTACTTGTTGAACTGGGGCAGCACGTCCTTGAGCAGCGCACCCTTAAAGACCACCTCGCCGTCCGCCCACGACGTGGCGACCGCAACAGCGTCAGCGTCAGCATCGGCCATGGTCGAATCCTTGGAGATACGGACGGACACCGGACCGGTGACCTGGCGACGCTCGCCCTTGCTCCGCAGCTCGCCCGTTCCCGACACCAGCTTGAAGAACGCTTCGCCTTCATCGGCGTAGCCGCGAACAACGAACGTACCCTCGTCAATGACGAGCACCGCGCCACCTGCGCGAACCTCGAGCGGAACGCCGGAACTCGCCTCGACGTCAAACTTCGCCGTGCCCTCGACTTTCACGCCGCGGTACAGTTCGTTGTACTTCGGAATGATGACGAGTTTCGTCGCCGGGCCGATGCTCAGTTTCGAGCCATCAGACAGCGTAATGTCACCACGCTGTCCATTGACCGTCGAGATATTCCGCACCTCGCCCGAGGAAAATAACATATTCAGTTTATTGTCCTCGCCTGCGCGATTCAGCCACCAAAGCGCATTGCCGCCGAGGACCGCGGCGACCACGCCGACCGTGACGATCTTCTTGAGGGGCATACCCTGATCGGTCGTGATTTTTGCATGGTGTTGCGCACCTTTATGCGGCTGGTTCGTGGACTTGCCGCCGTCGCCTGCCATGGAGTTCTCCTTTAGGGGGTATCGGTCCGTACCTGTGACATAGAGTAGCTCAGCAAACGGATGTAGGAAAGGGCATCCCTGCGGCAGTGAAATCGTCGCTGATCGGGGTACGGCGGCGTCGACAGCGTCGGCGCCGCATCGTACGTTACCCGTGCCGTCGCACTGCCCTCTCTTCACTCCGGGATCGTCCCATGACACCTCGCACGCCGATCCGCCGCACGGCACTCGCCCTCCTCTTGGTTGCCGCGCCCCTCGCTGCGCAGCAGCCCGACGCCGCGCTCATCGCGAAGGCCAAGGCGATCCACAACCGAGTGATCAAGCTCGATACGCACGTCGATTTCGACCCGGGTAACATGAGCGACACACCGCCCAACTACGTCACGGGCCTGCGCCGGCAGGTGGACATTCCGAAGATGAAGGCCGGCTACAACGGCATCTTCTTCAGCGTCTACGTCGGCCAGAACGACGACTTCACGCCGGAAGGGTTCAAGCGCGCCTACGACACCGACATCGCCAAGTTCGAAGCGGTGCACAAGCTGGCCGAGAAGATGGCGCCGGACAAGATCGAGATCGCGCGCACAGCCGCCGACGTTCGCCGCATCGTGAAGGCCGGCAAGCTCGTCGCGCTGATGGGCGTCGAGAACGGCTACGGCATCGGGAACGACATCACCAACGTCAAGAAATTCGCCGACTACGGGGCGCGTTACCTCTCGCTCGCGCACAACGGTCACAGCCAACTCTCCGACTCAAACACGGGCGAAGCTACCAACGACTGGAAGTGGAACGGCGTCAGCCCATTCGGCCGCCAGGTGGTAGCCGAGGCGAACAAGTACGGCATCCTCCTCGACATTTCGCACCCCTCCAAGGCGGCAAACCTTTGGGTGATGGCCAATAGCAAGGCGCCGGTCATCGCGTCGCACTCGAGCGTTCGTGCGCTCTGCCCGACCGCTTCACGCGACCTCGATGACGAACAGCTGCTGGCACTCAAGAAGAACGGCGGCGTGATGCACACGACGGCCTTTGCATCGTATGTGAATTGCACACCGGCGCCGTCGACGGAGCGCACGGCCGCGCTGGAAGCGCTCGGCCGCGAGTTCAACATGCCGGCGGCGGCGGTCGGTCGTGGTGGTGGTGCAGGTGGTGGTGCCGGCGGACGCGGCGCGGTGGCTGTGCGCTCGGCCGCCTGCTCAATCGGTGATCCGGCCGAAGAACCGGCCGCTGCCGCCGGTGGTCGTGGCGGTCGCGGGAACCCGATCGACGCGCTGGACGATGCGACGCGCACGCGATTCCAGACGAAACTCGATGAGCTCAATGTGAAGTATCCGGTGCCCGCAGCGGCACGCCGCGCCAACGTCCAGGATTTCGTCACGCACATCGACTACGCCGTGCGGCTCATCGGCATCGACCACGTTGGCATCAGTTCCGACTTCGACGGCGGTGGCGGCATCGACGGATTCAACTGCGCTCCAGAGTCGATCAACGTGACGACTGAACTCGTGAAGCGTGGGTACACTGAGGAACAGATCGGCAAGCTGTGGAGTGGGAATCTGCTGCGCGTGATGGAAAAGGCGGAGCAGGTCGCAAAGCAGCTGCAGGGCGCGAAGCCATAACGGTCACACGGTTCGCGCCCGCTCCTACGGGCTACCTGCACCTGGGGCACGTCCTGAACGCGACGCACGTCTGGCAGGCGGCGCGCGATGCCGGCGGCCGCGTGCTTCTGCGCATCGAGGATCACGATCGCACGCGCTGTAAGCCGGAATACGAGGCGGCGATTCTCGAGGACCTCGACTGGCTCGGATTCGTGCCCGATGCGGTCGTACCACGTCAGAGCGAACGGGGCGCGCGATACGCCGAGGTGCTGGCCGACCTCGAGGCGCGCGGGCTCGCGTATCCGTGCGATTGTTCGCGAAAGGAGATCGCCGCCGAAGCCGGCGATCGGTTCAACGAAGAGACGCGGTATCCCGGGCGGTGCCGAAGCCAGCAGGTCGACCCGTCCACGACACTCGCGAGACGCGTCGTGATGGCCCCTGGGTTCGAACAATTCGAGGATCTCTCGCTCGGCTCGCAGGAACAGTCTCCGTCCGACCAGTGTGGCGACTTTCTTATTCGCGACCGACTCGGCAACTGGACGTATCAGTTTGCCGTCACCGTCGACGATTTCGATCAGGATGTGACACTCGTCGTTCGCGGCGAGGATCTCCTGAACTCGACCGGCCGTCAGATGCACCTCGCACGACTGATCGGCCGGGATATTCCGCCGTGCTTCTTTCATCATCGGCTGCTCCGCAAACAGAGCGGCGCCAAGCTGAGCAAGTCGGACGGCGACACGGGTGTACGCGAACTGCGAGCCGCCGGCATGCGCGCGCGCGATGTACTCGCCCGCGTGACGGACTACCCGATCGCCTAGTTGGGCTGCGGCGAAACGCGCGCGGCAACAGATTAGTCCCCATTACCTGTTCTCGAGGCCCTGCCGTGTCGCTCCGCCCCACCTGGTTCCCGACCCTTGCCGCGCTCGCGCTTGCCGTACTGAGCGCCGCCGCGCTCGTGAGCTCCGCCACCGCACAATCCACGGTTCCCGTGAGTGCCACGGCGTCGCTCAGGTGGCGCATGATCGGCCCCTTCCGCGCCGGTCGCACCAAAAGTGCCGTCGGCGTGCCTTCGCAACCGAACGTGTTCTATATGGGCGTCACGAATGGCGGAGTCTGGAAGACGACGGACTACGGTCGGATCTGGACGCCAATCTTCGACGACCAGCCCTCGCAGTCGATCGGCGCGATCGACGTGTCGGTTTCGAATCCGAACATCATCTACGTCGGCTCGGGCGAAGGACTGCAACGCCCCGACCTCTCCACTGGCGACGGCATGTGGCGGAGTGCCAATGCGGGCAAAACCTGGACGCACATCGGACTCGGTGACGCGCAACAGATCCCGCGCATCGTCGTGGATCCGAAAAATCCCGACCGGCTGTTCGTCGCCGCGCTCGGACATCCGTATGGTGCAAACACCGAACGCGGGATTTTCCGCTCCACCAACGGCGGGCAGACCTGGCAGAAGGTGCTCTACAAGGACGAGAACACCGGTGGGGCCGACGTCGTGATGTCGCCGACCGACCCAAACACGCTCTACGCCGCGATGTGGGAAGCGCGTCAGGGTCCGTGGGAGAACGGGGTGTTCGGCGGCCCGGGTACCGGATTGTTCAAGACAACCGATGGTGGCAACAGCTGGACGCAGCTCAGCGGCGGCTTGCCGACGATCGCCGACGGACTCGGTCGCGTCGGAGTCGCCATCGCGCCGAGCAATGCGAGCCGACTCTATGTGACTGTCACTGCGGGCACCAAGAGCGGCATCTGGCGGAGCGATGACGCGGGCGTGTCGTGGACGCGCACCAACGACGACAATCGAGTGTACGGCCGTGGCGACGACTTCGCGGCGCTCACTGTGGATCCGAAGAACCCCGACGTCGTCTACTCGGCGAACATCGTGGCCTGGAAGAGCATCGACGGCGGCAAGAGCTGGAAGTCACACCGCGGCGCGCCGGGAGGTGACGACTATCAGCGATATTGGATAAATCCGAACAACCCCGACATCATGCTCGTCGTCGCCGACCAGGGCGCGGTGATCACGGTGAACGGCGGCGATACGTGGAGTTCGTGGTACAACCAGCCGACAGCGCAGTTTTATCATGTGTCGGCCGACTACAACTGGCCCTACAACCTCTGCGGCGGTCAGCAGGAATCGGGTTCGGCATGCGTCGCGAGCCGCGGTAACGATGGCTCGATCGGCTATCGCGAGTTCCATCCCGTCGGCGCGTCTGAGTACAGCTACGTCGCGCCCGATCCGCTGAACCCGAACATCTATTACGGCGGCACGGTGACGCGCTTCGACCGGCGTACGGGTCAGACGCAAAATGTCTCACCGAACGCAGGCGCTGGGCGTGGCGGTGCGGGCGCAGGACCGAACCTGTTCCGCGGCCTCCGTACGATGCCGATCCTCTTCTCGCCGATCAATCCGAAAAAACTCTACTACTCCACCAACGTGCTCTGGGAAACCGTGGACGGTGGGCAACACTGGAAGCAGAAAAGCCCCGACCTTTCCCGTGAGACGTGGGATGCGCCGAAGAACGTGGGCAAGTACCGCGGCACGCCGGCCACGGCATCATCACGCCGCGGCGTCATCTACACGATTGCGCCGAGCCCGGTGGACTCGAACACGATCTGGGCTGGTACGGACGACGGGTTGATCCACGTCACACGCGACAATGGCAAGAGCTGGAACGACGTGACGCCGCCCGCCATCGGCCCTTGGGCGAAAATCTCGATCATGGACGCGTCACACTTCGAGGCCAACACGGCGTACGCCGCGGTGAACACGCTCCGTCTCGACGATCTCAACCCGCATCTCTATCGGACCACGGACGGCGGCAAGAACTGGACGGAGATCGTCAGCGGCATTGAAAAAGGCGCGCCGACGAACACGATCAAGGAAGATCCAAAACGCCGAGGCCTCCTCTTCGCCGGGACCGAACGCACGGTCTGGTTCTCGCTCGATCACGGTGACCATTGGAGCTCACTGCGCAACAATCTGCCCGGCACGTCGATCCGCGATCTCGTGATCAAGGACAACGATCTTGCCGTGGGCACGCACGGCCGCGGTTTCTGGATTCTCGACGACATCAGCGCGCTCCGACAGTGGAGCGAGAAGTCCGCTGTTGATGCGGCGACACTGTTCAAGCCGGCGACGGCCACGCGTGTGCGCTATTCGATGTACACCGATACGCCGGTGCCGCCGGACGAACCGATGGCCGAGAATGCGCCCGATGGCGCGGTGATCGACTACTTCCTAAAGAGCGACGCGACCGGTCCGGTCACGCTGCAGATACTGGGCGCCGGCAGCCGCCTGATCCGCGAGTATTCGAGTGCCGACCAACTCGACGAGCCGAAGGACGCGGGCAACGCACCCTGGTACTGGTTTCGCCCACCGCAGCCGCTCTCGACCAAGGCCGGACTCCATCGGATGGTGTGGGATCTGCACTTCGAGCGGCCCGATGGCGCCAGTTGCTCGCTTCCGATCTCGGCGACGCCGCGCAACACCAAGTGCGAGCCCGAGGGGCCATTCGTCGCCCCAGGCGAGTACACGGCCAAGCTCACAGTGCACGGGACTAGCTATACGCAGACGTTCACGGTGCGCATGGATCCGCGCGTCAAGACGCCGGCTGCCGCGCTGCAGTTGCAATACACACTCTCGCTTGGCCTGTACGATGCGGGCAACGCAAGGCTCGGAGCCGCTGGGCAGATCACTGACTTGCGCGCGCAGCTTCGTGACCGGAAAGCGCAGTCAAATGGCGAGGTGGGCGCGGTAATCGACGCACTCGACGCACAACTCGCTGCACTTGACGGCGCTGGCGGTGGGCGTGGCGGCCTTGGTGGTGGTGGTGGTGCTGCTGCTGCTGACGGCGGGCGTGGTGCGGGCGCCCCGCCTACTGAAACGTTTTCGAGCATTGCCGGCACCTTCGGCGGACCACTCAACGTCCTGCAAGACGCCGACGAACCGCCAACGGCGGCGGTCGTCGCGGCGGCGAGGGAACGCCTCGCCGCCTACGATGCGCTCAAGCGCCGCTGGGAAGCAGTCCAGAAGGTCGGAGTGTCCGCACTCAATGCCAAGCTCAAGGCCGCGGGCCTGACCGACGTCGTCGTGAAGCCTGCGGTGAAGCCTGCGGTGAAGCCAGCGCGCGGCGCGACGCCGGATGGGGGCGACAACGAGCCGGCCTAACGGAAAGTCGAATGGCGGTTACGGCACCACGCTCTTCCGCTCGAGCACGGTCGCCGCTTTGTGGATCAGCGCAGCTTCCTTGTCGAGCGCGCCTGAAATCCGGATGAGTTCCCGGTTGGCTGTCGCCCAGTCGTGGCTGTCGAGCGCTTCCCGTGCGCCGGGCATCGTTTTGACACCGTAGCCCGTGTAGAGCCCGGGCGCGTAGAGCGAATGCTTGAACCAGGGCCGCCTCGGCAGGCCTTCGGCGAGCAACATCTCCTGGTCGGCGGTACGCAACAGCGCATTGGCCTGGCCAAGCGCCACCGCGCCGAGATTCTGGATGATCGCGGTCGCCTGCACGCGCTCGTAACGCTGTGCCGCGCGCGTGAGCGAGTCGAGCGAGTTGTCCAGCCGCGCGAACTCGATGATCGGCGCGTTCACCTCGCGTTTTGGTGGCTGTAACGGATTCCACGGATCGTTCATCGCGGTGAACACGCCTTCATCATGCTGACGATTGACCTCGGCGATCTTTGCGGCCTCCGCATCACGGAGGGCCTTGAGTTCCGCCGCATACCCGCGCGCCGTCTCCGCCAGATTGTCGAACTGATAAGGGAGCACATCAGCGTTCGCCGTGCGCATAATGACTGTGCCTACGGTCTGCGCCAGCGTGCGACCGTAGGTGAACGTGGTGTCGGCGAACCGCGAGTACCAAGTGAACGAATCATAGATCGAGTGGTACACGCCGCCGCCGCCCTCGCCACCGAATCCGAGGTTCAGCGTCGGGATCCCAAGGTGCTGGATGAACGGGGTGTAGTCGGAACCGGAGCCGAGCGCAGCAATGCGCAGATCGGCGCGCGCGCCACGCGCTTCGCCCTTTGCCTTTGCGTCGCCGCGTGCGATCACCGCTGCCTGCCAGCGCTTCCAGACCGTGCCGCCAGTCTCCGGATCTGTGACGTCGCGCGCGACGGCGTTCACCAGATTTTCGAGGTAGTGCGACCCCTCGGCGCTGAGGAACCCGCGGCCGTTGCTGTCGGTGTTGAGGTACATCACGGCCTTCTGCTGCAGTTCGTCGCCATGATGCTCGGCCCACTCGGTCGAACCGATGAGGCCGTGCTCCTCGCCATCCCACGCCATGTAGACGATGGTCCGCTTCGGGCGCCAGCCCTGCTTATAGATCTCTCCCAGTGCCCGCGCTTCTTCGAGCTCGGCCACCAGACCCGAGAGCGGATCCGACGCGCCATTCACCCAACCGTCCATATGGTTGCCACGCATGACCCACTCGTCGGCCCAGGTCGAGCCGGGGAGCTTGGCGATCACGTTGTAGAGCGGCGTCTGGTTCCAGTTGAATGAGAGCTTAAGGTGCACACGCGCCGCGCCGGGGCCAATCCGGTACGTCAGCGGCAGTCCGCCGCGCCAACTCTCTGGAGCCACCGGCCCCGTCATGGCCGCGAGCAACGGCTGCGCGTCAGCGTACGAGATCGGCATCACGGGGATCTTCATGATCGTCACGGCATCCTTGATGTCGAGACGCTTGGCATCCTTCGTCGCGCCGACACCAGGCGTGAGCGGATCACCCGGATACACCGGCATATCCATCACACTGCCGCGCTGCACGCCGTCCTTCGGACGCCACGGGCCAACGGGATACACTTCGCCTTGCGCGTACCCGTCGTCCTTCGGGTCCGAGTAGATCAGGCAGCCCACTGCGCCATGCTCGTACGCGACCTTCGGCTTGATACCGCGCCAGCTCCCGCCATACCGCGCGATCACGATCGCGCCACGAACGGAGATCCCGCGCTTGTCGAGTTCGTCGTAATCCGCCGGTGTACCGTAGTTCACGTAGACCAACGGCGCGGTGACGTCGCCGTCACCCGAGTACGAGTTGTACGTCGGCAGCTGCTCGGCCTTCTGGCCCGACGTCGGGTCTTCCTTCAGTACGGGCTCGTCGATGCGCGCCACGAACTTTGTCGGGGCCACCATCTCGAGCACGCGCTCTTTCGGCGTCGGGAAGAGCACCGAGTATTCCTCGATCTCCGCCTGCCAGCCATACGAACGGAACAGGTCGCGCACCCGAGTCGCGTTCTCTTTCTGGTAGGCTGAACCCAGGTGGTTGGGGCGCGCGGAGAGCAGGCGCAGGTTTTCGCGAATGCGCGATGGTTCCGGAATGGCGCGAAACTTCGCCTCCCACTCGCGTTGCACTTTGCTCGCGTCGGCGGAATAGCCGCGCAGCGGCAAATCTTCGAGCGTCGCCGCGATCAGCGGGATGGCGACAAGGGAAACGGCGGCAAGACGAATCGTTCGCGTCATCGATGGAGTCCTCGGTTGAGGGGGTACGTTATTCCCGAGCGCACTCAGCCGCCAGCCGTACGGTATCTTGGCAGTGCATCAACCGGAGCTAGAGAAATGACCGTTCAGGGCGATTATGCACGCTGCATCGGCCGCGAGCTCGCGACAGTCCGCGACCAACTTCTGGCATATCCCGACACCGCGTCGATCTGGGCCGTGCCCACTGGCCTGCCGAATTCGGCGGGCACGCTTGCACTGCACATCGCCGGCAATCTTCGCTTCTTTATCGGGGGCAAGCTCGGCGGCAGCGGATACGTCCGCGATCGTGACGCCGAGTTCAGTCTACGCGGGGTGGAGCGCGACGATCTCGTGCGACAGATCGAGGCGGCGGCGGACGAGGTGACCCGCGCACTCGCGACGCTCGACGATTCGCAGCTCGACGAGCCGTTCCCCGTCGAAGTCGGCGGCGTGCGACTCCCCACCAGCCGGTTCATCGGCCATCTGGCCACGCACCTCGCCTATCACCTCGGACAGATGGACTATCACCGGCGCATCGTGACCGGCATGAACACCTCGGTCGGCGGTATCGCGGCAGCAGCGCTCGCCGACCGATAGCTCCGCCACAGATCCCGCGGCATCAGCGGAACCCACGTCGAGAGCGACGCGCATTAAAACCGCGTACTATTGTTGTCGGGCGTTTCCCCGGCCCTCAGAAGCAGATATGAAATCGATCCACTTCGTGCTCGCCGTATCGGCGCTCACTGTACTCGCCGCGGCAGCACAGGCGCAGGACGTCACAACGGTCATCCGCGCCGCCAAGGTGATCGATGGCCGCGGGCAGACCATCGCCAATGGTGATATCGTCGTGACCGGCTCGCGCATCACGCGGGTGGGCACGCGCGGTGCGGTGCCCACGGGCGCACGAGTGATCGACTTGGGGAATCGCACGGTGATGCCGGGCCTGATCGACGGACACTCGCACCTCACCTGGTATTTCAACCGTCAGGGTCGGTATCACACCGCGCGCGATGGTGATACGCCCATCCAGTCCATGCTGGCCGCAGCCGCGAATGGCACGGCGACACTCATGGCCGGGTTCACGACAATCCAGAGCCCCGGGTCGCCAGAGGACAAGGACCTTCGCGACTGGATCGAAACGCAGGGCCTGCCGGGCCCGCGCATCATTACATCGCTCAACGCGTTGCAGCGCGGCAGCCCCGACACGCTCCGCATGTTCGTGCGGCAGCGGAAGGAGCTTGGCGCTGACATGATCAAACTGTTCGCCTCGGCGAGCATTCGCGACGGTGGCACGCAGACGCTCACCGATGAGCAGATCGCCGCAGTCTGCGGCGAAGCCCAAGCGCAGGGAATGCGTACCATGATCCACGCGCACTCGAAGGAGTCGGTCAAGGCGAGTGCGAACGGCGGTTGCCGGGAAGTCACGCACGGCGTGTTCGTCGATCAGGAAGCGCTCGACCTGATGGCCGCCAAGGGCACCTACTTCCAGCCGCAGTGCTCGCTCGTGTTTAGCAACTATCTCGACAACCGCGCCAAGTACGATGGCATCGGCAACTACAACGCCGAGGGCTTCGCGGCGATGGAGCGAGCGCTCCCGCTCGCCGCCGACGCGATCAAGCGCGCACTCGCGACGAAGGGCCTCAAGATCACCTACGGCACAGACGCCGTGGCCGGCGCGCACGGCCGGAACGCCGAGGACATGGTCTGCCGCGTAGAGAAATCTGGCGAGACGCCGATGCACGTCATCGTCGCGGCGACGTCTGTGAACGCCGAAGCGCTCGGACTCGGGAGTCGGATCGGCTCACTCGCTTCGGGCTACGAAGCGGACATCATCGCGGTCGACGGCGACCCGCTGGCGGACATCACCACCATGCGCCGGGTGAGCTTTGTCATGAAGGGTGGACGGGTGTACCGCAACGACGGCAATCGGTAGCGGTGAGAAGTGCGGTGCCGTGACCAACGGCACCGTTCACCGCTCTGGTAGCCCGTTGAGGAACTCGCGGAAATGGTTTCCCCACACCGCGGGGAGCGAATGCGTCCCGTGTCCCCTCGTCTGCTCTGAGATCGGGATCAACACGAACTTCGCATTCTTCAGTTTCGCCACGTACGGCGCGACGTTGCCTAACTCTGGCGGGTTCACGAAGTCATCCGCCGAGTTGATGTGCAGCAGTGGGGCCTTGATCTGGCCGAGGAACTTCGACGGATCGTAGTCGCGTGACGCGTCGAAATACCAGATCATATTGTTTGGGTCGGTCGAGGCGGAGCCGCGCGCCACCGTCGCGCGCATCATCGAATCAGCGACCGGCCGTGTCAGCGCCTGTCGATGGTTGTTCAGCGGCGCCGTCCCCATCACCCAGAGAAACCCCTGCGCCGCCTTCATGCCCTCGAGTGGGCCGGTGTAGTCGCCGTTCGCGTAGTGCAGATCGTTGCGCAGCGCGTCCATGATCGCCGTGCGGATCATCCGGTTGCGCCCAACGATCGGCGTCGGCGCGCAGGCGAGCGGCACGGACCCATCCATGAAATCAGGATAGGTGTAGAGCCAGGCCCACGAGTGCATACAGCCCATCGACGTGCCCATCACGAGGCGCATGTGGTTCACACGGAGTCCCTCGGTGAGCAGCTGGTACTGCAACTTCACCATGTCGTCGTAGGTGTACTTCGGGAACTTCGCCTTCAGTCCATCGCTCGGCTTCGACGACTCACCGTGGCCGAGGTTGTCTGGCAGGACGATGAAGAACTTTGTCGTGTCGAGCGCCTGTCCCGGCCCGTAGAGCTCGCCGGCCCAACCACGACCGAGAAATGTGCCGCGGCCAGTGCCACCGGTGCCGTGCAGGATCATCACCGCATTCCGGGTGACTCCGCGCGCGTCTTGCCGCGGCGTGCCGACCGTGGTGTAGTGGATCTTGACCTCGGGCAGCGTTTCACCAGTGGTGAAGCGGAAGTTCTTCGCGACGTAGTCGCCCTGCCTGCCCTGTGCGGAGGCGGTGGCAGCGAGACAGGCGAGCAAGACGATGGTGCGCATTGGGCTCTTGGTTAGGTGTCGTGCAAAGGTACCGAAATGGGTGCGCACTGTCGTGAGTCACAACACCACACATCGGCGGCGTCCCCGATCGGTAGCATTCCGCCCGTTCGCCGCCACCATATTGAAGAGGTAGGGTTTCAGCTACCGTAGACCGCCTACTACTGACGCGCCGTTGCCCACTTCCGACTACCGCAGCAATTCCCCCGCGTGGGACGACGGCCAGTGGCCTGGGCTGCCGGCGCTCGACTGCGACCAGACCGCCGACGCCTGCGTCATCGGACTCGGCGGCTCCGGGCTTACGGCCATCGAAGAACTGCTGGCGATGGGTCGCAGCGTCATCGGCATCGACGCGAACGACGTCGGCGCCGGCGCGGCAGGACGGAACGGCGGGCTGCTCGTTAGCGGCACGTCCGATTTCCATCACGACGCCGTCGCCCGGCTCGGTCGCGAGCGCGCGGTGCGCATCACGCAACTCACGATCGAAGAACTGCATCGGATCGCCACGCACACGCCGGGCGCCGTGCGGATGACCGGATCACTGCGCATTGCGGAGTCCGACGAAGAACTCACCGACTGCGTGCGGCAACGCGACGCCATGCGCGCTGATGGATTCACAGCCGACGACTACGACGGCCCACTTGGTCGCGGCATTTCCATCGCGGCCGACGCGGCGTTCAACCCGTTGATGCGCTGCCGGAAACTCTCGGCCACGCTGCGCGCGCACCACGCCCGACTCTGCTCGCACACGACGGCCATCGAGTTCGGCCAGGGGTTCGTGCGGACCGACCGGGCACGCATCTCGTGCGAGCAGGTGATCGTCGCCGTGGACGGCACCCTCGAACGCCTCTTCCCCGAACTCAACACGACCGTTCGTACCGCACGGCTGCAGATGCTCGGCACGGCCCCGGCCCACGAGGTCACGATCCCCTGCCCCGTGTCGACCCGTTACGGTTACGACTATTTCCAGCAACTGCCCGATGGCTGCGTCGTACTTGGCGGCGGCCGAGACAAAGCGCTGGAAACTGAATGGACCCACGACGGCGCGCCGACGGCGATGATTCAGGATTATCTGAGGTCGGTGTTGCGCGACAGGCTCAAGGTGCAAGCGCCAATTCTCCACCGCTGGGCAGCGCTGGTGTCGTACAATTCCACCGGGCTTCCGGTGCTTGGCGAGGTACGGCCGGGAGTCTGGGCAGCCGGCGGATACAGCGGCACCGGCAACCTGATGGGCGCGCTGGCGGGGCGGGCAGTCGCCCGCCGGGCATTTGGCGAGGAGACGGAATTCTTCTCGCTACTCCACACTCCAGCAGGACGGAACTGACGGTCGACGTACGACTGGACGGTGATCGCATGGTGTTTGAGGTCGAAGGCTGGGACAAAATATTGGCGCTCAAGAGCCGCCTCGAGATCCCCCTCGGGCATATCAAGAGCGCGCGTGCGGACGATGACGCCGCCAAGGGCTGGTGGCACGGCGTGAGGCTCGGCGGCGCCAACCTTCCCGGCGTGATCACGGCCGGCACATTTTATCGAAAGGGTCGGCTCGTGTTTTTCGACATACACAAGCCCGAGAACACGATTGTGGTAGATCTTGAACACGAACACTACGACCAGCTCGTTCTTCAGGTGCGCGACCCGCAAGCCGCGGTGCGCAGCATCACCGAAGCAATCTCCAACAGGGCCTGACCGATGACAACGCTTGACGCACACGACCTATCGCACAATCACGAACGCCGATGGCCGTTCTCCGCGGCAACAACCGTTGGTGTCTTTCTGTCTCTGTGTGCGGTGCCATCAGCACTCCAGTCGCAGTCGATCCCCACGCCGCCTGCCTACGCGCTGATCAAGGAACCGGAGATCCGAGCCGACATGCTCGTGATGGCCGGCGACGCGATGCGCGGCCGCGAGTCGGGGACGCTCGACGAGATGCGCGCGTCCATCTGGACCGCCGACCAGCTCGCCAAGGCGGGCGTGAAGCCGTTCGGTGAGGACGGCGGCTGGTTTCAGTGGTTCAATATGCGCCGCACGCGAATCGCGACGACATCGAGCTCGGTCCGCATTGCCGGTCGGTCATTCGCACTCTGGACCGAGGTGACGCCGACGTCGAACACCGACGGCGATGTTGTCGGCACGACGGTTTTCGCCGGCGATGGCACGGATTCGACGATTGATGTTCGCGGGCGCGTCGCCGTCATTACGCTCAAACCGACGGCCGAAGGGACGCGCTCCACAATCAACACGCCCGAGTACCGTGTGGTTCGGCAGGGCCTCACCGCGCAGGGCGCGGCGCTGACCCGACGCGGCGCCTCCGCTGTGATCATCGTCGCCGATGCACTCGGTGAGGCGAACTATGACGCGGTTGGGATCCTGCAGTCGCGAGGCACGTACAACGTTCCGGGCGGGGCTCCGCGCTTTTCCGAAGCCATGCTCAGCGGTCGCGGCGGCGGGCGCGGTGCACCGGCTGGGGCCGGCGACCGCGGCCAGCTGGCTGCACCGGCCGCCGTCCCAGTGCTTTTCGTCCATCGCGCGATGCTGGCGCAGCTCCGCCAGGACGGCCAAGGCGTCGAGATTCACCTCAAGTCCGAAGCGTTCGACACCCCGTCGGTGAACATCATCGGCATGGTGCGCGGCACCGATCCCACGCTGCGTGATGAATACGTGGTCTTCAGCTCGCACCAGGACCACGACGGCGTACGGTTCGCCATCGATGGCGACTCCATCTGGAATGGCGCGGACGACAACGCGAGCACCAGCGTGGCGCTCTTTGCGATTGCGCGCGCGTGGGCCAAACAGCCCGCGAAGCGCTCGGCGCTCTTCGTATTCCACGGCGCGGAAGAACGCGGCCTACTCGGCTCCCGGTGGCACGCCGCACACCCGGTCGTGCCCCTCGGCAGCATGGTCGCGGTACTCAACGGCGACATGATCGGCCAGAATCACGCCGATACGGCATCGCTTCTCGGCTCGCAGCCGCCACACCAGAACTCGACCGCGCTTGTGCAGATGGCCTTCGAGGCAAACAACCGGACCGGCAAGTTCGTCATCGATTCCACCTGGGACCGTCCGTCGCACCCAGAAGGTTTCTACTTCCGCAGCGACCACGCATCGTACGCCCAGTTTAACGTTCCTTCGGTCTTCTTCACAACGAAGTTGCATCCCGACTACCACACGCCGCGTGACGATGCCTCGCGGATCAATTACCCGAAACTCACACGCATGACGCAGTGGATGTTCATGACCGGCTGGATCGTGGCGAACGCCAAGGATCGCCCGAGCATCGACCCTGGATTCAAGCCGGTACCCTGATCCGATGACCTTCTCGCCCACCACACTGATGCCTCGCTTGCGCTCGCTATTCCCCCAGTCAGTCGCCGTTACCGCGATGGCCTGCATCGCTGTCTCCTCTGCGTGGTCGGCGTTCACATCGCCCGCCGAGGCGCAATCCCGCATCCCCACGCCTCCGGCCTACGCGACCATCAAGGAGGCAGAGATCACGGCCGACATGTTCGCCATGGCCGGCGACGCGATGCGTGGCCGCGAGGGTGGCACACTCGATGAGATGCGCGCGTCGATGTGGGTCGGCGACCAGTATGCTAAGATCGGCCTCAAGCCGATGGGGGACAATGGCAGCTGGTACCAGTGGTTCAACATGCGTCGGTCGCGCGTCTCGACGACGTCCAGTTCAATTCGCATCGCCGGCAAACCGTTTGCGTTCTGGACCGAAGCCACGCCAACATCGAACACCGATGGCGACGTGATTGGCACCACGGTGTTCGCGGGCGACGGCAGTGATTCCACGATCGATGTGCGGGGGAAGGTGGCCGTCGTCACGCTGAGGCCGACTGCCGAAGGCACGCGCACGACGATCAACACTCCGGAGTACCGCGCGGTCCGGCAGGGGATCACGGCACAGGGCGCCGCGCTGACGCGCCGCGGTGCCTCCGCCGTGATCATCGTGGCGGATGAGCTCGGCGAGGCGAACTTCGACGCCGTTGCCATCCTACAATCGCGCGGCAGCTATACCGTGCCTGGCGGAGCGAACCGCTTTGCCACGCCCACGAACCCCGCTGGCGCTGGCGCAGCCGCTGCAGCCGCCGGGGCTGGTGGTCGCGGCGGTCGCGGTCCCGGCGCGCCGGCTGCGGTGCCCGTCATCCTCGTGCACCGCGCGATGCTCGCCCAGTTGCGTCAGGACGGTCAGGGCGTCGAAATCCACATCAAGTCAGAGGTGTTTGATTACCCGTCGATGAACATCATCGGCGTCGTGCGCGGCACCGACCCGAAGCTCCGCGACGAATACGTCGTGTTTAGTTCGCATCAGGATCACGACGGCGTGCGTTTCAAGATGGGCGATGACTCGACCTGGAACGGTGCCGACGACAACGCCAGCACGAGCGTCGCGCTCCTCGCGATCGCCCGCGCCTGGGTCAAACAGCCTTCGAAGCGCTCCGCCCTGTTCATTTTCCACGGGTCAGAAGAACGTGGCCTACTCGGTTCGCTCTGGCACGCCGCGCACCCGGTGGTCCCGCTGTCCAGCATGGCGGCCGTCCTCAATGGCGACATGATCGGCCGCAACCATCCCGACACGGCTTCGATCCTTGGGGTGCAGCCGCCACACCGCAACTCCCAGTCGCTCGTGAGCATGGCCATCGAGGCCAACACGCGCACGGGCAAGTTCGTGCTCGATTCTCTCTGGGACCGCCCGACGCACACGGAGGGCTGGTACTTCCGCAGCGACCACCTGCCCTATGCCCGCGCCGGCGTGCCCGCGCTGATGTATACGACCAACCTGCATCAGGATTACCACACCGCTCGCGACAACCCGGACCGCATCAATTTTCCAAAACTCACGCGCATGACACAGTGGATGTACCTTACCGGATGGATCGTAGCGAATTCCAAGGACCGTCCAGCAATTGACTTGGGATTCCAGCTCGAACGTTGATCCGGAACGCGTTGGGCAGTCGCTGACCGCTCTGTTCTGTTCTGTGGTGAGCACCTCTGCCGGACCTTTACATGCCTTCGCACCTCGCAGACCCCGACCACAACCTCTCGTTCACGCGGGGCCTCTTTCTCGGCGACCTCCGTGAAGACCTCCTGCGTCCGTTCCCCGCACCAGACAAGGAAGGCCTCGAGAGCCTGACCGCGATTCTCGACTCTTATCGAGCGTTCGCCACGGCGCATCTCGACACCCGCAAGCAGGACCACGACGGCAAGTTCTCCGACGCGGTCCTCGCGGGCATGGCCGAACTCGGGCTAATGGGCCTCAACATTCCCGAGGCCTATGGCGGTTTCGGTGCGGGCGCCATTGTCACCAATCGCGTCTTCGGTGAAATCGGCGCGACGGACGCGGCGCTCGCCGTCTACTTCGGCGCGCACCAGTCCATCGGTTGCAAGGGCATCACACTGTTCGGCACCGAAGACCAAAAACAGCGCTGGCTCAAGTCATGCGCCAGCGGCGCACGCATCGCCGGGTTCTGCCTCACCGAGGCCGGCTCCGGCTCCGACGCCCAGGCCATGCGCACGAGCGCGGTGCCCAGCGCCGACGGCTCACACTACCTGCTCAACGGCCAAAAGATCTGGATCTCCAACGCCGGCTACGCGGGCGTCTTTACCGTCTTCGCGAAAGTGCCGACCGTCGTAGACGGCAAGGCAAAGGAACGGGTCACCGCCTTCATCGTCGACGCGCACGCGCCGGGCGTTTCACTCGGCAAGATCGAAGAGAAGATGGGCATCAAGGCGAGCGACACGCGCTCAGTCTTATTCGACAATGTGCAGGTGCCGGTCGCCGACCGACTTGGCGATGTCGGTCAGGGGTTCAAGATTGCGCTCGAAGTACTCAACGCCGGACGGCTCGGACTCGCGGCGGCGTCAACGCGCGGCGCGCAGGCGATCCTCGAGGTGGCCCTCGCCCACGCCAAGCAGCGCGAACAGTTCGGCCGCTCCATCGGCTCGTTCGAGATGGTCCAGCGCAAATTCGCATCGCTCGCGGTGGACGTGTACGCGTCCGACGCCGCCTGGATGGTGACGGCGGGCATGGTCGACCGCGGCGGCATCGACTTTTCGCTGGAGACCGCAGCCTGCAAGGTGTTCGGTTCGGAACTCGTGTTCCGCGCGGCCAGCGAAGCGCTGCAGATCGCGGGCGGCATCGGCTATTCCAAGGAATACCCGTACGAACAGGCGCTGCGTGACTCGCGCATCAATATGATCTTCGAGGGCACCAACGAAATCCAGCGCGCCCTCATCGCGCTCTCCGGCTTGCAGCAGCCTGGCGAAGAACTCAAGGCGATCGGCAAGGCATTCAAGGATCCGCTCCGTTCCATCGGTGCAATCGGCAGCTTCCTCAGTGAACGGGTCAAGAAAAAACTCGTCAAGCCGGAGTTTGAGCAGGTCCACGCGTCACTGGCCGACGAGGCGGCGATGATCGCCGAAAACATTCACGATCTCGCGCTCGCCGTGGAACGCGCACTGCTGCGTCACGGCAAGGAGATCATCGAGCGCCAGTTCGATCAGGAACGGATGGCCAACGCCGCGATCGACATCTATCTCGCCGCCTGCACTCTCGTTCGGGCATCGTGGGCCATTGAGCAGGCCGGAGGGCCCGAGAAGGCGCAAGCAGATCTCGACCATGCCAAGCTCTTTGTTCCCGCGGCCAGTCGTCGCGCGCGCCGCGCCGTCCGCGCGATGGATCGCAATCAGGACGTCCGGCTCAAGGGCATTGCCGAACGTGCGTTGGCGTCTGGCGTGCTTACCGTGAAGCTGCCGACGGACGCGTAACTCCGCTTTAAGCCGCTCACGCGACCGGTGAGGTGTTGGAAGCCAAATTACGCCGCGTTGGGCCTGAGCTTCTTGTAGGCTGCGATCGCGTGCTTGAGCCCGAGTAACGCCGACGCCTCAAGTTCGTACTCGAGCGTCAGTTCACCGAGTTTCTCGGACGAGTGCTTCGCCAGCTTGGCCGACGATGCATCACACTCGGCGTGGCGACGCGCATAATCGCGCGCGGCGTGCCACATCGTGTTCGTCGCATGCCAGAACGCGTCGTCATGCCCGCCCTTGCCCACCGCCGCCGACGCCTCGTACAGCTCGGCGCGCTCGTGCAGGTGCCGGTGGCACAACTCGCAGAGCTCGGTGGCTTCCGTCAGCTCCGTGTGGTGCGCACTACGCTCGTTCAGCTTGGCGACGCGCTCGTGCTGGCGAACCGCTTCGATGGCGCTGCGGAAAAGCGCATCGGATGCCGCATCGAGCGGCACGAGGGTTCCGGCACTGTCGCGGGCGGGCGTGGACTTGGCCGACGGCATAACGATCACACGGGCTGTGGGAAGCCGAACAATTGCTGCACCCGCGCGCTAGAACAAGGTCCGAGCGGGAAAATGCATTCGTGCTGACGCGCCGTCAGGGCTTGGTCAGTTGGGCGGGCGATCCTCGGCGACAAAGGCGAGCCAGTCGCCCGTGGGGCTGATCGCGAGCCGGCTGATACCTCGCACGCCCCCGCTGGCAAAGTCGGCGACCTGCTCCCAACGGCCTTCCGCCAGCACGAAGAGCTTTGAACCGGTTCCGACGATCAGCAATCCCTGCTGCGTCCACGCGTGATAGTCCGCGCCCTTGGGCGGCTGCACGAGCCGTTTCGTCTCCTTCGTGAGCACGTTCACTTCGGCAATCCAGGCCGCGCTGTCGCGCACCTGCTGCGTGTATGTCACGACGTCCCGCCCCGGGACCTTGGCCAGCCCACGTCCGATGTTGCGCGCGACGACTTCCGACGTGCCCGTTCGGTCGTCGGCGAGTTGGAGCGTCGCCGGGCTACCGAGCACGAACAGCACCAGCCGATGATCGGCGGCCCAGACGTGGTAACCGACCGGCTGCACTTTCTCGAGTACCAACGACGGCGCACCCTGCCCGTCAAGAGGAAATCGCCAGAGCCGTTGTGTCGAGTCCGGGAGTTCAACACGTATCACCGAAAACGATCGTCCATCGGGCGCCGCCGTAGCCGAGTATTCGCTTTGGCGCGTATTCGTCAGCGGCTTCGGCTTGCCCGATGGCACCGTGAACTGCCAGATCTCGGCCGGACCATTGTTTTCCGTCACCGTGTACATCACGGATTTTCCGTCCGCCGTGAACCCCGGCTGGTTGTCATAGCCGGTGCGCTGAGTGACGTTCTTCGGTTCGCCGAAGTGGATCATGCCGCCCGACTGCCGCATCGACACGACCCAGACGTCGGTCGATGGCGCGGCCTGTGCCGGAAGTGCACTACGTGCGACGAATGACGGCAGGACGATGCAGAGCAGCCCTGCGACTGCCGCAGGGAGCCGCTTCGCAACTACCACCCCCACCATCTTCAGATTCTGCCAGATGCCCTTCATGCGCGTCCTCCGTTGTGACCAGCGTGTGCCGTCGTGTCGATCAGCCTGCTGGATGGGCCGAATGGACGACTCCGCGGCATTCTCCAAATCCGATTCGCGCATAGCCGCTCCGTTCGCACCAGCCACGCACAATCACCTCGTCACCGTCAGCAAGGAACGTGCGGACCTCACCATGAGGCAATTCCACCGGGTCCGCCCCGCGGCGCGTGAGCTCGAGCAGGCAGGCGCGCGCGTCGTCGGTGGGGCCAGAAATCGTTCCGGTGCCGAGCAGGTCGCCCGGCCGCAGGGTACAGCCGTTGCTCGCGTGATGCGCAATCAACTGCGCCGGCGTCCAGTAGAGCGCCTTTGCTTCTGAGCGCGAGAGCCGATGCGGCGGCAGTCCAGCGACGCGCATCTTCGCCGTCAGCAATGAGGCGTCGAGCATCACACCGAAGCCACCGCGGGCGCGGTCGTTCGTGTCGTCGAGGTACGGCAGCGGCTGCGGATCACCGGCGTCACGCACAACGGCCGGCACGCGAAACGGCGTGAGCGCGTCGAGCGTCACGACCCATGGTGATACCGTCGTCACGAAGTTCTTGGAAAGGAACGGACCGAGCGGCGGGTCTTCCCAGGCCTGGATGTCGCGCGCCGACCAGTCATTGAGCAGACCAAGCCCAAACAGGCGCTCCTCGGCGCGCGCGATCGGTACCGCTTCGCCGATCGCATTTTCACCGCAGACCCAGAGCGCGAGCTCGACTTCGTAATCGAGGTTGGCGCAGGGGCCGAACGACGGCCCCGCATCGTTGCCTGTTCGCGTCTGTCCCATCGGCCGCCTGACTGCGCCGCCACTCGCCACGATCGACGAAGCGCGCCCGTGGTACCCGATCGGAATCCACTGGTAATTGGGCAGCAGCGGATTGTCGGGCCGGAACAGCGCGCCCACACGCCGCGCGTGATAGATCGACGCATAGAAATCGGTGTAGTCGCCAACCTCCGCCGGCACGAGCAGCGAGACGCTCGTCATCGGCACGAGGAGCCGGTCGCGATACGTGCGTGCCGCGGCGCCTTCAACGGTGTCGGCGCGAAGCATGCGACTCACCAACGCCCGCACCGCGCGCGCATCAGCGCGACCGAGCGCCATCAGGCCATTGAGGGACCGGCCCTGCAGCGCGTCACGGACCGACGGGTCGACGCCATCGAGCAACCCTTCTCTCGCCGCGAAGAGGCAGTCGAATACCTGGTTGCCGATCGCGATCCCGACACGGGGCTGTGCCTCGCCTTCGTGCCGAAAGGTCCCGAACGGAAGATTCTGCAGCGGAAAATCCGTCGCCGCGTCGTGCGCCGACTCCACCCAGGAGCGCAGCGCTGAATCGTGTGTGTCGTCCGGACGCGTCAGGTCGACCACAACAGACCTCGTTCGGTGAGCTCAGCCACCGGTTCCTCGAACGAACACGATCCGAAGGACGTCACCGCAGCGGTGCGCGCGGCAGCCAGCAGTTCAGTCGGCAGTGCGCGGCCCGACGGGAGCACGCAGCCGCGATCCTCGAACGCCGTGCCGAGTCCGGCCCTCAACGTCTGCTCGACCTCGGCGGCGTCCGCGCCAGACACCGCGGCAGCGCTCGCGAGCAGCAGGTTGAGAAAACCGTACATCGTCGCGCGCGGGGAGTCTGGTACGTACGTCAGCGGATACTCCGCGCGCCACGCGTGATGCAGTCCGGCCGTCGCCTTGAACGGTACGCGCGTATGGCTGCACGCGAGAATGAATCGCGCCACTGCTGCCGCGTCGGGAATCTCAGCGGCGGTCACGCCGCCGGTACGGATCTTGGCGCGCACCCGAACTGCGGCAAGAGCGGAGATTGTCGCCGCGGGATCAGTCGCCCAACCGACTTCGGCAAACACCGTATACGTCTGCGCAAGCACGCCGAGCCCAGCGAGCGCCTCGGGATCGTCCGACCGCACGACCGGCGTCTCGACCGTATCGATCACCAGGCGACTCGCGTACCGTGCGTTGAATGCGGCGAGTGTTCCAGCATCGGCCGGTTTCGCGATGACCGCAAGCCGCCAAGGCGATGTATCAGCTGTCTTCCCCTCGGCGGCAGAAAGAAGCGCCGAAAACGCCGTGATACACTCTTCGAGCCGAGCCGCGGGCACGATGAATCGCCCGAGCATCCACGCATGCCGCCCGCCGCGATACGAGGCGTACCGCGCGACGGCGTCTGACATGGCGAGTCCAGCTGGCGGGAACAGTCCGGCATAGTCGATCGCACCTGACATCAGCGTGCGCACCGCGGCATTCGGACTCACGCTTCGACCTCGCCCGCCTGCCACTTCATTCCCCAGCCCGCTGTGGCGCCCGGTTCAACCCATCGCACCGAATCCCGCGCGCCGAGCGCGTCGGCCAACGACTCGGGCGCACCGACGCACGGACCGACCGTCAAGGTCGAGTACGTTCGCGGACGACGCCACGGCATGAGCGATCGGTTGCGATCGGTCGGCGCAAGGACGCCACGATTGATCCGAATGGCCGCGTGTGCCATCTCGCCGCCATGCACGCGCATCTCGAGCCGCACGCTCCCCTCCTGCAGCACGATCTCCGTCGCAGTCTTCGGCAGTTCGACCGACAGCGTGCAGGCAAACTGCTCGCCGAGCGCCGCCGGCCGCGAAAGATCCACGAGTGTGCCACCGGACCGAACCTTGGGCCAGGCGTGCAACGTGTCTCCGCCAGCCAATGCCACTCCGTCAGCCTTCCAGACACGCGCCTTCGATCCCTGCGGCAGGATGATCTGCGTCGCGTCGGTGAGCGGAAACACCGGGTGCGCAGCCCAGAGGAATGGCGCGCGGCGCGTTCCGGTGTTCTTCGCGGTGTACGCAAACTCGATCAGCCCGCCTGGTCTGACCGTGACGCACCGCGAAAACTCGAATGTTAGCGGCTGAATCGTCCACGTGCAGTTTGCAAAATTGCCAAACTCTCCCGTGCCGACTTCGGTGTCACACTCCTGCTGCCAGAGCGCGCCGCGTTCGGCTATCCTGGCACCAGCAGCACCTTCGACCCAAGTTGGGATCCAGCACGCCGCGACCGTCGGGAAGCATTCGTCTAATCCCCCCGAGCCCACCGCTTCGCCGAGGGATGCATCTTCGCTCTCCACGGTGAACGCGGCATCCGGGTGATGCCAGAGCCATTGCCGGCCGCCAATGGTGACGTCGCGCACGCGGCCCCCGAGCGACGGGAGGAGCGTGAGGCTCGTCGCGCCCGACGTGAGCGTCGCGAAGCCCGGACCCGATGGCGATGAAGGTGACCGTGGCACGGTGGTGGTGCCGATGGAGGCGTTCACGCGTTGGTCACGTGCCGGTTTCCAACTCAGCCGATCACGGAGGGTTCGACGCCGCGCGTGAGGAAAATCCGCGCCACGGCCTCGCCAATCTTGTTGTTCGGCGTGCTCGCTCCGGCCGTCAGTCCGACACGCAACGGCCGGTCCGCCGGCAGCCAGATCGGCGCCTCCACCTCATCGTGCGCACCGACCGGGAGGTGCCGGATCGTGCCACGTGCCGTGTCGATGCACGAGGCGTCGGCGATGTGGTAGGTCCGTACCGTGTCGGCGCAGAGCGCCGCGAGCGACATCGTGTTGCTCGAGTTGTAGCCGCCGACGACCAGCATCACGTCGAGTGGCTCTTCGAGTAACGCATTCACGGCATCTTGCCGGTCCTGCGTCGCACTGCAGATCGTGTCGAAGGTGCGGAAGTGCTCGTCCCGGTGACTCGCGCCGTGGCGGCGTTCCATCGCGAAGCCCACTTCGGCACCGATCGCCAGTGATTCCCGCGCCAGCATCGTGGTCTGGTTCGCCACGCCGACGCGCAGCAGGTGCAAGTCGGGATCGAAGTGCGGACTCGCCTGCTCGCGGTACTTCTCGAGGAACGCGTCGCGCGAAAGCCCCTTGCCCTCAATGTAATCGCAGACCTCGTGACCCTGCTCCATGTTACGTACTACGAGATAGGTGCCGCCGGGATACTTCTGCGCCTGCGAGGCCGTCGCGCGCGTCTCCTCATGGTAGTACTTGCCGTGAATCAGGCAGGTCAAGCCGTCCTTGGCGTACTTCTCGACTCGCTTCCAGACATTCAGCACCGATCCGCAGGTCGTATCGACCACGATGCAACCGATGCCCCGCAATGTCTTCATGTCGTCGATCGTTACGCCGAACGCCGGGAGGATGACCACATCCTCTGGACGTACCCGGGAGTAGTCGAACCCCGTGTCGCCCGACTCGAGGAAGACGATCCCCATGTCCCGCAGCTTCGCGTTGACGTGCGGATTGTGGATGATTTCGCCGGCGAGGAAGAGCGTCCGGTCTGGGTACCGCTTGCGGGTCTGGTAGGCGTAGTCCACCGCCCGTTCGACGCCGTAGCAGAATCCGAATTCGCGCGCGAGCCGCACCGTAATGCCGCCGGCCTCAAGCGTGTAATCGCGCTGACGGAGCAGGTCGACCAGCCGCCCGTCGTAGTCGGTGGCGAGCGTCTCCTGTACTTCAGGCCCGAGGCCGAAGCCCTTACGAAAGTAGTTGCCCGAATCTTCGGTCACGGTGTCTTCATGGCTCTGCCGAAAGCTAAGCCCTGCCCGCACCACCACCACCGTGCGCGCGCCTGCGCTTGAGCCCGGCGGCATACCGTCATCCATCAGCCAGGCGTCCAGTTACCCATCGGCTCGCTCATTCTTCCTACTTTATAGACGACCTCTCCAATGCCGACCGCACTCTTGCCTGATTTCGACGAATGCACGACGTCCTTCGACTTCACCCGCTTCATCGGCGAGCGGCCTTGGCTCGACTTCGTGAACAGCGACCGTTCCGTTCGCGACCGCGGGCAGCTTGGCGATGCCATGAACGCCTTCGATTCGTACGTGAGCTGGCTGAGCGCCGCCCGCGTGCTCGACGCGGAGCGTGCCGAGGCGATGCTGCGCCGTGCGCAGCAGCAGCCCACGGCGGCAAGCGCGGCCCTGCACGAGGCGCGCCGGCTGCGCAACGTACTCCGCTCGCTCGCCGAGCAGAGCGGCATTCCGCACGGCCGCGCCGAAGAGACCGCCATCTCGGAGATCAACCGGATCCTCGGCCGCAGCGCCGGCAGTCGTCGGGTGGAAAGCGGTTCCGACGGTGGATTCGTTCGCAGCTTCGTGACCGTGGGTGACGTCTTCGCCGGCCTGCTCGTGCCGGTCATTGAGTCGGCGGCCGACGCGCTCGTCCAGGGCGACCTGCCGCGCATCCACCGCTGCGCCAACCCGCATTGCAATCGCGTGTTTTTTGACGCGAGCCGCAACGGCAAGCGCCGTTGGTGCGACATGGCGACCTGCGGCAATCGCGCCAAGGCGGCGCGGCACCGCCAGAAAATCCGGACCCCTGCGGTGATCTAGCCCGCGATGCCTCCGCGCCGGACACGGCGCCCCTCACGTACAAACTCTCCGTCCGGCGACAGACTCCGCGCCCACCACACGCCGGAACCCGCCGCCCTAGTCATACATAGCACACCTATGTATAATACTGTTATGTATACACCGACTCAGCGCGGTTAGCGCCGCGCGATGCCTGACACCATGGAAATCAACAAGGACCTTGTCGCCGCCTCCTCGACGCCGATCGTCCTCGCCATCCTGGCCGAAGCGGACAGCTACGGCTACGCGATCCTGCTCCGAGTTCGGGAGTTGTCCGGAGGGCGCATGGAGTGGACGGACGGGATGATCTACCCGGTGCTGCATCGGCTCGAGCGGCTGGGCTACGTCACAGCGCGGTGGGAAAGCGCTGAGAACGGCCGCCGTCGCAAGTACTATCGGATCTCGGCCGAGGGCCGTGCGCAACTCGCCGAGGAGCAGCGGCAGTGGCAGGCGGTGAACGCGACGCTGCGGGTCATCTGGTCCTCGCTGTCCATTTCCATTCCGGCCAGCTACGCGGCATCGGCCACGCCACTTCCACAGGGAGCATGACGATGCCCACTCCAGCGCAGGCATATTCGCTCGAGGAGCAGATCGACCAATGGCGGAACTACCTCCGCCGCCGGCAGGCGATCCAGTCCGTCGATGTAGCGGAACTGGAAGATCACCTGCGCGAGCAGGTCGCCATCCTGGTCAACGCAGGGCTCGCCACCGACGAAGCATTCCTCGTGGCGGTAAAACGCCTAGGCGACATCGACTCCCTCTCACGCGAGTTCGCGCGCGAGCACTCGGACCGCCTCTGGAAGCAGCTCGTCGTGGTGCCTTTGGATTCCAGTGACCCCACACCGCTACGCGCACGAACCGATGCCGTTATCGCCTTCTCCTTTGCGGCCGCGGCTGGCCTGGCCATCAAGGCTCCGGCGGTTTTCGGACTGCAGATGGTGGACGCCAACGAGAGTTTTTACATCCGCAACGCGAGTCTCTTCGTGTTACCGCTACTGACCGGCTATTTCGCGTGGAAACGGAAACTCGCAACGAGCACTCTGGGCTGGCTGGTCGCCGCGTTCGTCGCGGCGGGTGTGTTCATCAATGTCTATCCGTTCGTGGAGAACGGATCCACGATGGCGCTCAGTACGCTGCACTTGCCCATCGCGCTCTGGCTGGCGGTCGGCGTCGCATACGCCGCAGACCGCTGGGAGAGCACGCAGGTCGCGGGCCGCATGGACTTCATCCGATTCTCTGGCGAGCTGTTCATCTATTATGCGTTGATCGCGCTCGGTGGCGGCGTCTTTACGGGAATCCTGATCGCGCTCTTTGAGGCCATCGGCATCAACGCCGAATCGTTCGCTCAGCTCTGGCTGATTCCCTGCGGTGCGGCCGGAGCCGTCGTGGTTGCCTCCTGGCTGGTGGAGGCCAAGCAAAGCGTGATCGAGAACATGGCGCCGATGTTGACGCGCCTCTTCACGCCGCTGTTCGCTGCGTTGCTGGTCGCGTTTCTCGCCACGATGTTGTTCACGGGACGAGCCATCGGCAGCGATCGGAACATACTCCTCGCCTTTGACCTACTACTGGTGCTCGTCCTCGCCCTCCTGCTCTACTCGATTTCCGCGCGGGACCCGCGAGCCCCCGCCGGTCCGTTCGACCTGGTTCAGGTCGTGCTGTTGGTCAGCGCGCTGGTAGCCGACGTGGTGGCACTCTGGGCCATCGGCACGCGCATCACCGAGTTCGGCTTCAGCCCGAACCGCGTGGCCGTACTGGGCATGAACATCATTCTGTTGGTCAACCTTTCGTGGTCCGCCGTCGTCTACATTCGCTTTTTGCGAGGGCGCGGATCCATCAGCAGCCTCGAACGCTGGCAAACGACGTACCTACCAGTCTATTCCGGCTGGGCGGCGATCGTCGCGATCGTCTTCCCAGTCGTGTTCAGATTCGCCTGACGCGGTGATGCTCCTCTCCACAACCGGCTGAACTACCGGTCGCTGCCTCGCCGCTTCCCTCGCCCGGACGGCGAACCAGGCTTGTGCGGACCCTTTCCGCCGCGCCGATCGCCACTGAACCCACCGGCCCCACCACGATCGCCGCGACCCCCGCGACCACCGCGACCACCGCCACGCGCATCACTGCCCCCACGGCCACGGTCGCCAGTGCCGGCGCTAGCGCCGCGCCGTTGGTCGCGACCAGAGTCCCGCACGAGCTCGTCATCGGTGAACGGCCGGTTGAGCGCCTCGTCCAATTCGGCCACTGAGTTCGCCTTGACCGACCCCCGCGCACCGCGCGTCACAGTGAATCGCAGCGGCCGGTCGAGCGGCGGCAATTCCTCAGCCGCGAGCCCCCGCGCCACCTTCTCGTGCATCACGATGCGGAGCACGCCGCAACTGCCACTCGGCGAATCGTCTTCGACTTCATAGTGAATCGCGCAGTTCCGTCCGCGGATTTCCACTGCGCCCGGCAACTGCGCCAGCTCTTCCCGCTCCTCGCGCGAGACAAAATCGTCGGTGCTAATTCGGAGCGGCAGGGCACGATAATCGTGGAGCGACCGAATGCCCGCGAGCTGCTGCTCGTACCAGAGCGTGAGTTCATGTAGCCCGAGCTTCGTCGTCCGCCCACCCGACCGTCGCCACGCCTCGCGCACCTGCTCAATCGCCTGCTGATTACGCGGCACGGCCGCGTGCTTAGCCTCACCTCGTGCGAGCGCGCCCGCGAGAACCGCACGGGCCTGCTGCTCGAGCCCAGGCGGAAATTCGTGCACCGCCTCGCGCTCACGCTCCAGCTCGAACCCGAAGTAGGTCACCCGCCGCTCGAGCGCGAGCGGCGACTGTTTGTGCCGCGCGTCGAACACCAGCGTCGGCGCGCTCGCGGTCGCGAATCGCTTCACGAGGGCGATCGGAATATTCGTCCCTTCGATCGCTGCGCGCGGAACCCCGAACTTGTCGGCGAAGTAGCGCAACGTGCCGCAGATCGGCCCCCAGCTGCCAGCGACGCTCGTCTTCGAGACGCGCGCATCGTGGCCGTCCGCCGTGCGTTCGTCGATCACGAGGTCGAACGGATTCACCTTGGCAAGGAGGTCAATGAATTTTCGCTCGATGGCTTCCGACACTCGCGGCATCGCCGACGGGAGCGCGATCCCGACGGCGCGGTAGATGCTCGCCATCGCGAGCGCCGCATCTTCCATGGACTTCACCAGCACGCCCCGCCGCTCGGCCCACCGTTCGACGCTGTCGTCGAAGAGGTGCCGCGGCAACCCGTACACCTCGCCCGCATATCCGCAGTGCGAGAACGCGTCGGCATACACGTTGTACGCAGTGAGATTGTCGCTCCCGCGCACGAGCAGCCCGGCGAGGTCACGGTCCTCACGCGTCATCCGGTGCAGCGACTCGATGCCCGCCATCACCGCCACGTACGGCAGCAACGCATCGTCGCAGTGCACCAAAAGCTCAGCCCACGGCCGGTCCACTGGCATGGCCTCGACCGACCTGCCGTACCGTGTGAGCTTGCCGTGCTCAACAATCCCGCGCGACTCCAGTTTGTCCAGCGCCTTCTGGTAACTCGGCCGGTCGAGCGGCACAGGGAGTTCGAGGGCATCCGCGCGCACGCCGAGTGCGGCGCAGGTGAGTGCAACGCGCTGACTGTCGCCTGCGAGCTGAAACTCGGGTTCGGTGGGCCGTAGCATCCCGAACGCAATGTCGCGGTCCGAGAGAATGAACACCCGCCCGCCGGCCACGCGGCCATGCACCCGCCCCGCCATCTGCAGAATCTCGTTCGAGCCGAGGTGCACTTTGGTGAGCACGTTGCGGCCGTTCTCCACCAGGTTTGCGAAACGCGTGTCGTCGATCACCACCGTGTCGAGGCCCTGCACGTTCAGCGCGCTCTGCCCGGCCGCCGTCATCGCGAGCAGATACGGCTTCTGGATGGTGCCGTCGAGGAAGGGCCGGATCACGCGGATCGGTTCGCCGCCGTGGTAGAACTGCGCCGTGATTCGTGGGAAGGGCGCACTCACTCCGGCCGCCGCGGCTTCAACCGCGGCGCGAGTGGGCAGAAACACGCCAACGCCGCGCGCCTCCTTGTGCACTCTCTGCAAAAAACGGTCGTTGAGAAAATGGAGCGGCGACACATGAATCACCTGCACATCCGCGGCCTTCGTCGGGTCGAACGCCGTGCTTTCCACCACGGCGTCGGAATCGAGATACCGCGCATAGAATCGCGGATCCACCGTCGCCGAGAGCCAGATGAACCGGCACCCGACGCGCTTGCCAAGCGCGAGGCAGAGTTCGAGCTCGGCGCTCGTCTGGTGGATTTCATCGACGACGATCGTGTCCTGCACGCGGATCTCGCCGGCCTGGAACCACCGCCGCGCGATGCCGGTCGTCACGATCACGACGTTCCACATCGGCGAGTCGGGTGTCGCTTCGCGCTCTCGGTTGATCACGCCCACGCGGAGACCGCTCACCCCATCGACCCCCAGCAGCGTCTGCGCGATTGGCCGGATCGAGAGGGTCTTGCCGGTGCCCGTGCCTGCGACGATCCCGAAACCGCGACGCGCGCCCCCCGGCGCGGTCGAGAGGTCCTCGGCACGGAACTTCTCTGCGAGCGCCGCGAGCTCCGGCCCATGCTCGCGCCAGAGCAGCGTGTCGATGTCGAGCGAGAAGGCGAGTTCGATCGTCTCACACGCTGCGCGTGTGGGCGCGATTACGATGACCCGGCGCGTCGCACCAGACGCGACAAACGCGTTGTGGTCCGGCGGGAGGTAGGGATCGCGGACGCTGCGAAGCAGCGGATTGGGGGAAGCAGAGTGCTGCGTTACTGCGGCTTCTCCGGCTTGATCACAGCCTTGGCTTCGGGTGCTTTTGCCGCGACGGGCGCGCTCGCTGAAACGCCGACGATCCCCTGCCGGCCGCCGACGATTCCCTGCCGGCCACCGACGGCGCGCGCCGCAGCGGCGGCCTGCGCCGCTGACCGCACCTCTCTGTTGTTACCGCCGCTGCCGCGAAAGGCCGACACAGTGCCGGGAGCGGCAACGGTCGCAGCCCGCTGCAGGTCGCCAAAGAGCACCTGCGCGTCGCGCGGCATGGTCTTGATGGCCGTGGTGCAGTCGGTTGGAGCCGGTTGCCGGTGCTCGGGGACGCCACGAAGCCAGACACGACACATACCGGCCGGCGGCATCGCTGACGCAGGCACCAGTGCGGGCTTTGTGTCCTTTGCCCCAACCTGTGCCGCGAGAGAATTATCCGCCGGCACCGCAAGGCTCATGGCGGTCAATGCCGCCCCGACGCTCCACCGATCCCACGCGACCACCGCCACCTCCACCTCCAGACGCTTCCGTGCCGATCAACAATTTGACGAGCGACGGCGAGGAACAGACACAATGCTACCGCATGCAACCTTACCCGGCTATTACCCCGTAGTCGCCAAAACGGATCCCGGTCCAGTCGAACTCGCCATGCGCATGCGCGGCGGCCTCTGATTCGCGAACCAACTTGGCGGCGCGCTAGTTGCGCGGCGCGACCGCGGTAATCAGGGCGAGCAATTCACCGGGCCTCGCGTGCCGCCCCAAATTGGATTTCTGAAATACTGGCATACCGTCGACGGACACCTCGAATCGTCCGCCACCGGACGACATCATCTCGATTTCGGCATCGGGATACGTGTCACGAACGGCTGCCGCCAGACCGACGGCACGGGGTTCGTAGTTTCAAGCGGCGCAGTATTCGATCGTGACGCGCATGGCGTTTGGTTCGGGAGTGGATGACCTACGTGACTGAATATCGACCCTGCGCGGCCGGTGGCGCCAGCGAATTCAACCACGTACCGTTCAGCAGCACCGCAGTCCACCATTTCATCCGACGTGGAGCACCTGTGCCGAGCCGCTCACTGTTGTCCGCCTGCATCGCCGCTTCCCTGTGCATCGCACCCCGTGCCGCGATCGCACAGGGTCCGGTATCAGGCGGCCAAGACGCGCTGGCCGCCGAGATTGACCGGCGCGCAATAGCCATCGCCGCCAAGGTGACGGCGTGGCGCCACGACATCCATCAGCATCCTGAACTCTCGAATCAGGAAGTGCGGACGGCCAAGCTGGTCGCTGACCACCTGCGTGCCCTCGGTATGCAGGTGCGCACCGGCGTCGGCGGCAATGGCGTCGTCGGCGTCTTGAAGGGCGACAAGCCGGGCCGGGTGGTCGCCCTCCGCGCCGACATGGACGCCTTGCCAATCATGGAACTTGCCGATGTGCCATATAAGTCGTCGGTTCGCACCACGTACAACGGTGTGGAAACCGGCGTCATGCACGCCTGCGGCCACGACATGCACACGGCCATGTTGATGGGAACGGCCGAGGTGCTCGCCGGACTCAAGTCGCAACTCACGGGAACCGTCGTCTTTCTGTTCCAGCCCGCAGAGGAGGCTCCGCCGACCGGCGGCGCGGGGCCGATGATCGCCGCAGGGGCGATGGACAATCCAAAAGTCGATGCGGTTTTCGGGCTCCACGTCGGCAGCGGCGAGTTCGGTACGGTCTCGGTACGCCCGGGCCCGACCTCTGCCGCCGCCGATGGATTGCGAATCGTCGTGCGTGGCCGGCAGACCCACGGCGCATTCCCGTCCAATGGTGTGGACCCGATCGTGATCGGTTCGCAGATCGTACTCGGACTGCAGACAATCGTCAGCCGCCAGATCAACCTCACGACGGCTCCGGCGGTCGTCACCATCGGCGCGTTTCAAGGCGGCCTCCGCGAGAACATTATCCCGGACACCGTCTGGATGATTGGCACGATTCGCACCTACGACGAACCGATGCGCACCCTCATCCACGAGCGCGTGAAGCGCACGGCCGAGGGGATCGCCCAATCGGGCGGCGCAACCGCGGAGGTCACGATCACACGCGGCTACGACGTGACGCTGAATGATTCGCTGCTCACACAGCGCATGGTGCCAACGCTGCAGCGGGTTGCAGGCGCCGCGAAGTTTCGCGTGAACCCTGCAGGCCTCGCCGGCGAAGACTTTTCGCGATTTGCAGCCCTAGCGCCTGGTGCGTTCGTGAACTTGGGCGTGACGCCGCAAGACAAGGACTGGCGGACCGCCGCATCAAACCACTCACCGCTCTTCGTGGGCGACGACAAGGCATTGCCGATCGGCGTACGCATCATGTCGAGCCTGGCGGCGGACTACCTACGGTTCGGCCGCACGCAATAAAGCATCGCCCTACTGAGCTGAGAGCACGCGCTTCGCCGGCGCGAACGCCAACGCCGCCCACGCCGAGTACTGGGCGCCGGATGGGTGGAGCCCGTCCGCCGCCGCCCAGTCCGGGTGCTTTTCGCGCGACGTCGACGTGATATCCACCCACTGCCCGCCCGAGTGTTCCACTTCCGCCCTCGCGGTGGCATTGAACTGATCGATCTCGTGGCCGATCTTGGCACGATCCCGGCCCTCGGCGAACGGCATCACGCCCCAGTCGGGAATCGAAAGCACGAGAACGCGCGCCGCATCGCCACCCGCGTAGCCAATTGCCCGATCGAGCAGTCGGCGGAACTGCACACGGTATTCCTCGAGCGGTCGCCCACGATACTGGTTGTTCACGCCGATCAGCAACGACACGAGCGAATGCGTTCCGACCACGACGGCCTCGTCGATGCCAGCACTCAACTCATCCGTGGTCCATCCGGTGCGCGCGACGATCCGTGGATCGTTCACCGCCAACCCGGCCGCGCGCAGCGACCGCGCCAATTGCACAGGCCAGCGCGAAGCAGCATTCACGGCCTCGCCAATCATGTAGCTGTCGCCCAAGGCGAGAAAGGTGAAGGTGTTGTTTAGGAGCGCCGCGCCAACCACCAAGCTCATTTGATTATCTGCACGTTGGTCGCGATGGCGATCCTGCCGATTGTCGAGTCCTGCTTCGCTACGACCAACGTCAGCGAGTCGATACTCGACTGCATGTTGCTCATCGTCGTGCGCACATCGGCAATGGCGTCGGCGGCCTGATTCATCTGTTCGTTGAGGTAGGCGATCTCGCGCGGATTCGTGCAGCCGGCAGCGGCAGCGAGGACGGCGAAATAGATAAATGCGCGGCGGACGTGGTGGGCAGCGGGCATGGTGTCTCCGGATCGGGCATGCGGCGAATGTGATGGTGATGGCAACACCAAGATGACGATTCCCCTCGCGGTCGAACGTACATCAGTTGCATCCCCTTCGGGAGGCGACAATGCGGTCTGCCGGCACTTGGAGTACGCGCACCGGCGCGCTGCTGCTCGAGCTCATTCTGACCATGACGCTGCGGGGCATTGTGATGACCGTGGCGGTCCCCAGCCTGCAAGCGATGGTCGAGCGCATGAGCGTGAAGGGCGCGACCCACGACGTGGTGCTCGGCCTCTGGGCCGCGCGGAACGCCGCCATCATGCGCAGCAGCGCCTATGCCAGTTTCGTCGTGGACTCGAAGAGCGGCCGCGGGCGGGTGGTGAGCGGCGGCGACACGCTGTTCGCGCGGGATCTGACGGCAACCCGTGGCGTGAAAGTCGATGTCAGCCGTGCATCGATCACGTACGGGCCCACCGGGATGGGCTACGGCGCGGCCAACACGCGGATTGTCGTCTCACGCGGGCAACGCGCCGACACCATCACGACCTCACGCCTCGGTCGCGTCTCGTTTTGAGCCACCGACAGCGCGACCATTGTGCCTGGTCGGTCGTGCGTCGTTGCCGTGACGCACGACCGACTTCCCGCTCCCACTAGGTCCCGAAGTCGAACCCCTGCACCGACACCCGCGGAATCGGCTTTCCCATCATCCGCTCGATCGTCCGCACCATCCCGATCTCGTCGGCCGACATCAGGGTGAACGCATCACCCGTCTTCGCCGCGCGCCCCGTGCGGCCAATGCGGTGGATGTAATCCTCGGCCTGCTGCGGCACGTCGTAGTTCACCACGTGGGTGATGTGCGAAATGTCGAGGCCGCGCTGCGCGATGTCCGTCGCCACGAGCACCTTCGTCTTGCCCTTCTTGAAGTCGGCCAACGCCTTCGTGCGCTGTCCCTGCGTCTTGTCGGCATGCATCGCGTCGGACTCGATGCCCTCCTTCTCCAAGTGTTTCACCACCCGGTCCGCGCCATGTTTCGTGCGTGTGAACACCAGCACCGTGTCCATATTGTGCTCCTTAATCAGCTTCGCAAGGAGCACCGTCTTCTTTTCCTTCGGGCAAGGATAGACGTAGTGCGTGACCGTATTCGCCGCTGCGGAACGACGGCCCACCTGCACCACCACCGGCTTGCGCAGGTACTTCCGGGCGAGCGCCTCGACTTCAGGTGGCATCGTCGCACTGAAGAGCAGCGTCTGCCGGTACTTGTCGAGCTGCGCCACGATCTTGACCACGCGGCGGATGTTGAAGGCCGAGTCGGTGATGATGAGGGTGTTGGTGGGGGCGTAGGCCACCACGCGCACCTTGGTGCCGGCGAGCTCCTTGACCACGGAGGCCATGTCGCTGACGCTGACGTTCTC
>SXGR01173280.1_pt1 | contig 88794 bp, 82 predicted proteins | sample 3174711 | NCBI WGS metagenome assembly SXGR01 (sample SAMN11356860, study PRJNA531348) | freshwater metagenome | isolation source: freshwater sample F1-60 | place: China: Fuxian Lake, Yuxi | collected 2017-12-25 | reverse complement strand
TCGCGCCAGGCGAGCTCGCCGTCGGCATGCCGCTGCCGCGCGCCATCGAGACGAGGCATTCGCTTGACGCGCGTCGGGGAATCAGCCCCTAGAGGGCGCCGCGCATCGCCAGGAAGAGGAGCACGCCGAGGAGGAGCAGGCCGACCGCGATCAAGGCGCGTCGTCCCAGTCCTACCGCCGCGGGGTGCCGGCGCAGGACATCCCCGGTGATCCACTCAAAGCACTTCGGGCAGACGTCGGCGTCCTCGTGGACCTCGGCACCGCACTTCGGGCAGTAGCCGATCCGAAGCCGCCGACGGACTGATTCCTCATTGGAGGCCGACGGACTGTCGAACGTCGTGTCGACGCAATCATCATCATCGCCCCCGAATCGCTCGACGTCGTCGTCGGAAGGTCCCTCGTCGTGGTCGATGGGCCGTGGCACGGGTGCAGGGTACCCTTGGGGCATGCCCGCGATTGAATCGACGCTTGCCTTGGCGGTCGGGACCCCGATGCCGGCATTCACGCTTCCGGATCCAGCCACCGGTGCCCTCGTCTCCGCCGACTCGCTCGCCGGAGCGCCCGCCGTGGTGGCCTTCGTCTGCAACCACTGCCCGTTCGTCGAACACGTCGCCCGGCAACTCTCCCAGCTGGATGGCGAGTCGCGCCGGGATGGCTGGCGACTTCTCGCCATCAACAGCAACGACCCTCGAACCTATCCCGAAGACGCACCCGACCGGATGCCGACGACGGCGCGCCGGTGGCACTGGACCTTCCCGTACCTGTTCGACGAGAGCCAGGACGTGGCTCGCGCCTACGGAGCAGCGTGCACGCCGGATTTCTTCCTGTTTGATGCGCGAGGGAGCCTGGCCTACCGCGGACAACTGGACCCATCCAGCCCGAGGAATGGATTGCCCTGCGATGGAACATCGCTGCGCAGCGCCATCGCGCTGGTGCTGGCTGGCCAGGCCGTCCCGGAGCCGCATGCGCCGTCAATCGGTTGCAACGTGAAGTGGCGCCCGTGATGGAAACACAAACGCCTCCTGCGGGGGCAGGAGGCGTGGTGCGCTGAATCGTCTTGGGAAGCGAGGCGGACGGGAATCGAACCCGCAACCACCGGCGTGACAAGCCGGTACTCTAACCAATTGAGCTACCGCCCCAAGTTGTCAGAACGGGAATCGTAACACTCGCCAAGCGGGTTGGCAAGCCGCCGCCAAGGTCAGCACTCCGCCCACGTCTTGCCAACGCAGGCCTCCGCCACGAGCGGTACCGAGAGCGTCATCGCAGTCGACATCGTCCCTTCCAGCAGCCGGGCGACGGCCGCCGCCTCGGGCTGGGGCGCTTCCAGCACCAACTCGTCGTGGATCTGGAGGAGGAGTCGGGACTGGGGGAATTCCGCTGACAGCTGGGAATGGACCCGGAGCATGGCGACCTTGATAAGGTCGGCCGCGCTCCCCTGCACCACGGTGTTGATCGCGACTCGTTCGCCGAGGCGGCGTTGGTTGGGATTCTTCGCATGCACCTCGGGGATCGGGCGACGACGGCCGAGGATCGTGCGAACGCCACCGGTCGATCGAGCTTCTTCGATGCACGCCTGCAGGAATCGGTCGATCCCCGAGAACCGGCCGCGGTACCCGTCGATGATCTCCTTGGCACGGCCCAGCGACACGTCGGCGCCGAGCCGTCGGGAGAGTCCGTGGGCCGTGATGCCGTACACGATGCCGAAGTTCACCATCTTGGCCACCCCCCGCTGCTCGTCGGTGACGGCATCGAGCGAGACGCCGAACACCTCGGCGGCCACGGCGCGGTGGATGTCTTCGCCGCGCCGGAAGCACTCCACGAGTGCCTCGTCACCCGAGAGGTGCGCCAGCATCCGGAGCTCGACCTGCGAATAGTCCGCGCACACGAGCAATCGATCAGCGCCGGCGGTGAATGCCTTCCGGATGTCGCGGCCCATCGCGCTGCGGATGGGAATGTTCTGCAAGTTGGGATCGCTGCTGGAGAGCCGGCCGGTGGCCGTGCCGAGTTGGTGGAATGAAGCGTGGATGCGGCCCGTCGCCGGCACCACCGCCTCATCCAGGGCCACCAGGTACGTCCCGACGAGTTTGGTGACCTGCCGATACTGGAGCACGAGGCTGGGAATGCGGCTGGTGCAGGCCGGGTCATCGACCAACGCCTCGAGCACCTCGGAATCGGTGCTCACGCCAGTCTTGGTGCGCTTGACGATCGGCAGCCCCAGCCCCGGCGGGTGGTCCGAAGGGCCATTGAAGAGCATTTCCCCAAGTTGCTTGGGACTGTCGGGATTGATCGGCCGCGGGCATTCGGCAAGGATCGACTCCTTGAGTTGGAGGGCAAGCGTCCCAAGCCGATTGCGCTGCCGCGCGAGTTCCGCCCGGTCGAGGGCGATCCCCGTGAACTCCATGTCGGCGATGACCTCCGTCAGCGGACGCTCGACGTCTCGATAGAGGCTGGCCTCGCGGGCGTCGGTGAGTTCGCGATGCAGGCGGTCCCGCAGGCGAAGGCAGACATCCGGGTCCGCCGCGGCGTACGGAAGCGCACGGGCAAGATCGACCTCATCAAATCGACGCTGGAACTTCCCGCTGCCGATGAGCGCCTGGATCGGTTCCATCCGAAGCCCAAGCAGCGACTCGGCCGATTCCTTCAGACCATGGCTCCGATCCTCGGGATGGACGATCCCATCCAGGATCATCGTGTCGTCAACGATCCCGCGAAGCTCCACGCCGGCGGCCCGAAACACCTGCATGTCGAACTTGGCGTTGTGGAGCGCCTTCGGGATCGAGGCATCCTCCAGGATGGGCCGGAGGGCCTGCACGACCGTGGCCTCATCAAGGTGCGACTGGGGAGTCGGGCTGCGCACGGGCACGTACGCGCCGGATCCCGGCGCCATGCTCACGCAGATCCCGCACAGTCGATCGATGCGGGGCCGCGTGCCAGTCGTCTCGGTATCCACGCCGAGGACGTGGCCACTGGCCGCCGCCGTGCGGCAGGCGTCGACGAGCCGTCTCAGTGCATCCTCGGTGTCCACCAGCGAGTAGTTGCCCAACGGTGGCGGTGCCTCGCCGCCGCCTGCGCCGTGGGTCGCCGACGGGGTCGACCCAAAGAGAGGCAAGTCGTCGTGGGGTTGCGCCTTCCTCGGCGTCGGCGGAGGCGATGAGGCGGATCGCGCCCCGAGTGTGGGGCTGGTTGCCGCGGGCACGACCGCGGCCCCGCTCCCCTCCGCTTCCAGGCCGAGGAGCTGTGCCCACTGGTCTCGGAGTCCCGCGAATCCAAGCACGCGCATGAGCTCAAGCAGCCCCGGCCCATCCGCTTGCCTGAGGTCAGCGACTGCGCTGGCTGGGTCGATGGCGACGGGGCAATCGTCCTTGAGCCGCACCAGTTCCCTGGAGAGAGCCAGGGTTCCCGTCCCGGCGGCGATGGACTCGCGACGCTTCGGAGTCAGCTTGTCAAGGTTGGCCAGGACACCCTCGATCGATCCGTACTCGGTGACCAGCTGCGCGGCCGTCTTGGGGCCGATGCCCGGAATACCTGGCACATTGTCCACGGTGTCACCCATGAGGGCCAGCATGTCCACGACATGCTCGGGACGGACCCCCTTGGAATCGAAGAGTGCATCCGCCGTCAGCTCGACGCCGGTCTGCACGTCGTAGAGCGACGTCTGGGCATCCAGGAGCTGGGCCAGGTCCTTGTCCTTGCTCGCGATGCGGATGGACCATCGCGGGTGCGACACGCGGGTCCGCCGGACAAGCGTGGCAATGACGTCATCGGCTTCCACCCGCTCCTGGGCATAGACCGGGATCGCGAGCAGCCGGGCCAGTTCCAGGCATCGCTCGACCTGCGGATGAAAGTCATCCGGTGCCGGATCCCGATTGGCCTTGTACGCCGGGTAGAGATCGCTCCGGAAGGTGTCTTGGTCGCCGGCGGCATCGATCACCAGCACCAGGTGCTCGGGCCGGCACTCGCGGTAGAGCTTGGCCAGCATGGAGGCGAAGCCATAGGCCATCGCCGTCGGCTCACCCGTGATGCGACTGGTCAGCCCGCCGCGGATGGCGTAGTACGCACGAAAGAACTGCGCGTGCCCGTCGATGATGTAGAGCGTCTCAGCCACGGGCCGCGCCAGCGTGGAGTGCCTCGAGGAAGGCGCGGTGCGCCGCCCCCATTGACTGCTGGCGCCGCATCATCATGGCGGACTCCGTCTGGAGCACCCGGTCCAGCCGATTGACGGAGTGCCGGTCGGGCGTGATCCACCCGAAGTTGCCCACGGTCTGCGGGGAGCGCGAGACCGCCACCATGGCCCCGACGCCGATCGAGAAGCCGGTGGGGATCGCCACCAGGATCGCAAGCTTGGCGTGGTCGCCGATCAGGCCACCATAGTGCGTGCGACCCGTGTGGCAGCGCGTCTGGTCGGGCCCCAGCGAAGCGATCACTTCGCCATAGGTATTGAGCAAGTTGCTGATGCAGGTGCCGGCGCCGACGTTGACCCACTCGCCGATGATCGAGTCGCCGATGTGCCCATCGTGGACGGCATTGCTGCATCCTTGCACGATCGAGCCACCAATCTCGCACCCAATCCGGCAGGTGGGACCAATGACGGTCTGCGGCTTCACCAGTCCGCGAGGCGACACGGCGCTCCCGGCACCGATGACGCACGGCCCCTGGATGACGGCGTTGGAACCAACGTGCGAACCATCCCACAGGGCGATCGGGCCCTTCCGGGCATCGAGCACGACCCCGGGGTCCACCGTCACGGCGCCGTTGCGAATGACGGTCCCCAACGAGGTCTGCTCAACCGTCGTCCCGGGGACGCTGGCCAGGAGCTCCAGATCCCCCGCGAGCCGGGCCGGCAACTGGTCGAGGAGATGCCAGGGATGGGTGGGAATGGCCTCGGCCGACGCCACCGTGCCAGCGCCGGGGGACGTCGTCCAGCCCATTTCCGAGAGCGACTCCAGCGTCCGGTCGCCACCCAGTGCCGCACCGACAAGTCGTCCGGCCGGATCGACCAGCTGCTGTCCGGAAGCAAGTGCCAGGACCGCACGAACCTGCGACGGCGAAGCCAGGCCGTGCACGGCATGCGTCGACCGCGCGCCCGTCAGGATCGAACCCCATCGTTCCAGGAATCGGTCCCGGTGCAAGGCCCACGAGCCTGGGGTGGCCGCGACACCCGAGACGCGCACGCCGAGCGCACCGACGCGCTCAAGCTGTGTCAGCGCCCCGCCTCGATGCTCGAAGGCCAATCTCGTCTCGGAGAGCGGGCCAAGGCTCGTGCTGCCGTCATCGAACAGCGTCACCTGGCGTGGGGAGTTGCTGGAGGCTGGCGTCGACATCAGCGGCGTCGCAATGCGGGGAGCGGGAAGCTCCACCAGTTGATCCACCGCTCGAGCGGCCACCACAGCGGCACCGCCAAGAGGCCAGACGCGAGCGCGTCCAGCGTTCGCGTCCCCAAGTTACCCAACGCCGACCCCGGCCATGGGAATCCCTCCCCGGGATACCAGCCGCGGACCGAGAAGACGAACGTCCAGATGAGCCCAGCGAGGAGCGTCGTGCAGGCCGTCAGCAACGCGAACGCCGCCGGGCTTCGACGAAAAAGGACGCCTCGCAACTGGATACCCGTCCAGGCCGCCAGCGCCATCCCGATCGCCCAAGGGCCCGGAACCACCACGGCCCCGAGCGTGGTCGGGACCGGATTGAGGAGATCCATCACGAGGCCTGCCCAACACCCCGCCCAGACAGCGGTTGGGCGAGGGGCGTGCATGGCGACAAAGGCCACCAAGGCCGGCGTGACCATCGGGACCACCCCCTTCACTTCGAAGACGGCCAGGAATGTGCGGTCCAGTGCACCGGCGAAGAGCAGTGCGATGGAGAAGACCACCCAGTTCACGATGGTTCCCTCGACCGAGGGAACTTCACGACAACCACGTCAAGGCCCTGCGATGGGGCCGCCGGTTGCAGGACATGCAGCCGCTGCAGCGGGCTCTCATCCGGTTGCTCGATGCGCAGGACGGTGCCGATCATCATGCCCTGGGCCTCCGGAGACCACTCGCGATCATCCAGCAGCACGTGTGTGCCTTGCGGCAGCTCGATCCCCGTCGGCGCCTGCGCCACGAGCGCACCGGATGCCGTGACGCTCACCTGGAGCGGGAGGTCAATGCCGCCGACGGGGTCCCTGGCCCGGGCGTTCACCCGCTTGGTGAGCGGACTCCAGATCGGCATGACGGAACAGCCGCCTCGGCCAATGGGAGACACCACCCGGCCCACGATGGCATCGCCACCGTGCACGACGACATCGCCCTCGACTATGCCAGCGGCGCGCCCCTGGCCAATCCGGATCAGCGGGTTTCGACCGACTCCGTCCAGGGCCAGCACCGACGCAGGGACGAGTGCGACGCGAGGATCGTGATCAGCGGCCCGTGCGCGGCCAGTCTCCTGCAGTTCACGGGCAAGCCGCTCGGCCTCGATCTTGGCTGCGTGATAAAGCCCACGATAGGAGTCGCGTTCCTTCACCAGCTGCTGTGCCAGGGGGCTCTGCAGGTCCAGTTCGGGAATCGCCGGCCGAAGCCACGACCGTACCTGCCCCAGCAGCAGCCCGAGCGGAACGAAGGGGATCCAGGCGACTTTCTCCAGCTCGCCGCTCCACGGGGCGACGAACCGCGCCGGGGCGAACGAGGTCACCACCAGGAGCACCCCCGTGACAAGCATGGGTCCTGGCCTACGCACGGGGCGATCCCTGCCACGGCGAGGTGACCATCGGTCAGCCTTCCTCGGCCTCCGTCTCGAGCGTGCCGCCGAGCATTTCGAGGTTTTCGATGTAGCGCGCGGTGCCACGTGCCACGCTCGTGAGCGGATCGTCGGCGATCTGCACGGGCAATCCCGTGCGGTCCGAGAGGAGTTGGTCGATCCCGCGGAGCAGCGCGCCGCCGCCGGCCAACATGATCCCGGAGTTCACGAGGTCTGCCGCCAGTTCGGGCTCCGCTGCCTCGAGCGTGCGCTTGGTCGCCGCGACAATCTGGTCGAGCGGCGCCCCCAGCGCTTCCCGAATCTCCGGGCTGGTCACCGTGCATCGGCGCGGCATGCCGCTGGGGAGGTGGCGTCCACGGACTTCCATCGCCAGCTCCTGGGTCAACGGGAAGGCGCTTCCGACCTGCAGCTTGATTCGCTCGGCCGTCTGCTCGCCGATCACGATGTCGTGCTTTTCGCGCACATGCTTCATGATCGCTTCGTCGAAGTCATCGCCGGCGACTCGAATGGATTCGCAGGCGGCGATGTCGCCGAGGCTGAGGATGGCGACCTCCGTCGTGCCGCCGCCGATGTCCACCACCATCGAACCTTGCGGACCGTCAAACGGAAGGCCCGCGCCAATGCCGGCCGCGAGTGGCTCCTCGAGCAGGTACACCATGCGTGCACCGGCGCGTTCCGCACTGTCCAGGACGGCTCGCTTTTCCACGGCCGTGATCCCAGACGGGATGCCGATCACGACGCGCGGTGCGAAGAACCGGCTCTTCCCGCACACCTTTCGGATGAAGTAGGAGAGCATCGCCTCGGTGATCTCGAAATCCGAGATGACCCCATCCTTCAATGGACGGATCGCCGAAATCGAGCCCGGTGTCTTGCCAAGCATCTCTTTGGCCGCAAGTCCGACCGCCGTCCCGTTGTTGAGCACCTTGTTGGTGCCACGTCGCACGGCCACGACGGATGGTTCATTGAGCACGATCCCCTGCCCCCGCACGCACACCAGCGTGTTGCAGGTCCCGAGGTCGATACCCATGTCGATGCTGAAGAGGCTGATCAGGCGGTCAAAGAGCATGCAATCCTCCGCGCCCGCCTCGATGGGAGGACGCTGGTGAAGCCGAGAGACTAGCGAAGCGCGACTGTCGCCGAAAGGGTGGCCGACGAAGGGCCATCCGGCGGTGGGAGACGGGAGAAGCGGCTGGCGTCAGCGGGACCCGACGAGGTCGAGTGGGCCGCCTCCGGAGGCACCCACCTTGCTCATCTCCGTGTTCCGCATGGCCGTGATCCCGGCTGCCGTTCCCAGCAGCAATGCGGCGGCGATGAGGAGCACGGCGTAGACGTCCAGTTCGGCACTGCGCTTGTTCGATCCACTCTTGGCCATCTGAAGTCCTGCTGAAGTCCTGTATGGGGTCGTTGGGTCGAACTCAGTTGGAGAGCCGGGAGATGACGCGCTGGCCGACCTCAACCGAGTTTCCATCGGTCGGCTGTCCCACGAACTCGCCGACGGCGTCGTTGGCGTTGACGCTCTTGATCAGGAGATCGCCCACGTAGGTGTTCCCCTCGCTGATTCCCATGACCCAGCCGACGGCGACGCCTGCACGACTGCCTTGGTCAATCTGGACGATGGTCTTCCCGGCCGCCGTCCGGAACAGCTGCGTGATGCGGGCCTCGACGTCCTTGTTCGGCTCGACGCCAACAGGCTCGTCCTCGGGCGAAGCACTCGCGGCGCCGGCCAAGGCGCTCGCCAAAGCCTTCTCAGACTCCATGCGCTGTCGCTCCAACTCTTCCTGGAGGACCATCTGGGCACTGATGGCCGCCTCGAAGTCGCTCGACTTCACGTCCAGGGCGGTCTGGATCTCCACCAGCTGCTGCTCAGCACCGACGGCGCGGTCGCGCAGGCTGCCGATCTCGCCGTGGAGCGCCTCGATCATGGCGTGCTGTGCGCGCTCGGTCTCCGCGAGGACCGCGCCGGTGGCCTCGAGCTGGGCGATCTGCGCGCGGAGCCGTTCGGCGTCCTGGGCCGCCTGGGAGAGTTCCATCGCCTTGGTGGCGAGGTCAGCCTCGATGTTCGCGCGATTGGCCTCGGCCTGGGCGACCTGGGCCTGCAAGTCGGCCTCAACGCGTGCGGCCGCTGTTCGGGCAGCGTTGAGATCGGTGCGGGCCGCTTCGGCCGCATCCTTGTTCTCGTTGGACTGGGTGCGGAAGGTGGCCTCGTTGGCACCCTGCACGATGACGAAGGGGACGGTCGCCACAGCGAGCAGGGCGACCAGCACGACGAAGATCTTGGTGAGGATGTGCACGTGGGGTCTCGCAGGATTAGCTCGCCGAAGGCGGAGCCGATAAGTCGAGCATTCTAACCGTGGAACGCCGAACGGTGTCAAGCATGCGGGACTAGGTGGATCCCCCGCGGCCCGCTCCCTCGATGATGGCCGCCGCGGCAGCCACCTGGACTCGTGGGTCGACGTCGGACAGCATTCCGCTCAGGGCGGCGCGTGCCTCACGGGTGCCGATGGCGCCAAGGGCAAAGGTCGCCTGGGCGCGGATGACCGGGTCGGCGCTCCGAGCCCCCTCGAAGGCGATGGCCGAGGCCTCCCCAAGGGGTTGTCCGCCCAGGCGCACCCACGCGGTCGTGGCCACCAACCGAAGTTCCAGCGGACGAGTCTGGGGACCGCTGGCGGACATGATGCGGTGGAGGTGGCTCAGCGCGCCTCGGTCGCGGACGTTTTCCACGATCTGGCATCCAAGACCGATCAGCTCAGCACGATTCTCTGGTTGAAAGAGCGAGGCACGGATCGGGTCCAGCTGGGAATCGTCTCCAAGCAACACCATCGCCTCGGCAACCTGGAGGAAGAAGATCGACTCCTCGTACGGATCGCTGCGGGCGCTGGCCTGCTGGATCGACGACTTGAGGAGCGCGAGTGCCGACGGATTTCCCAGGCGCCCAAGCACGTAGGCCGCGTTGGATCGATCCCGGATGTTCTCGCCCAGCAAGAGGGCCCCCACCGGCGTCAAGTCCACGGGCTCGCCACACCGGGCGAGCGCAAAGAGCGCGGCAGCACGGACGCTGGGTGACGGGTCGAGCAAGAGCGGCCTTGTGAGCTGGACGATGTTGCCCAGTCGCTCCTGGCCGATGACGATGCAGGTGGCGTAGCGGACGCTGGGGTGCGGGTCGCCCATCAGCCGCTCACACACCGCCGAGAGCACCGCGGGCGACGCGCTGAGCCCCTGCACGGCCTGTGAACGGAGCTCCCAGCTTGGGGACGCGGTCGCCTGCAGCAGCAGGTCGGTGGCGTTCTGGGTGCCACTCAGATCGGAGGCCACGCTGAAAGGCTGCACGGGTGCGGGATGGGTCAGCGCGGCGGGGCCACTCCGGGCAGCCGCGTCCGGGTCGACGATGCTGGCCGACTTGGTGCTCCACGGGCGTCCGGACGCTGGTGGCAACGCTTCCCCCGACTCGCATCCGGTGAACGAGGCCAGCACCATGCTGGCTGCTCCCAGCACGCACGCCGAAAGAGGCCGGCGAACAGCAGCGGAACGGAGCCAGCAACCGCGCCCGGAGACCATCCCGATGACGAGAGTGATGAGCATCAGCGGTGATAGTACGTCTCCCCATGCCGCAAACGGCGGGGTCATCGTGACCGGAAGCGCGCGAACTGGCGTGGCACACTCGGTCAGTGGCGTGGACGTCCAGGCCAGGCGGCCCGCAGCATCGACCAGGCACGATGTGCCCGTGTTGGCGCACCGCACCAGGGGCGACCGGTTTTCGATGGCCCGCGCCCTGGCCATCTGGAGGTGATGTTCCCGGCCGGAGACGGAATGGCCAAACCACCCGTCGTTGGAGAGGTTGACGATCAGTCCGGCCTGACGTTGGCCACCTTGGAACACGAGTTCGCGGACAACCCACGACATCGTGTCCTCGAAGCAGATCGGCGTGGCGATCGAAGGCAGGCTTCCGGTGCCGGGCAAAGCGTGGGTGGTTCGTCCTCGCTCAAGATCGAAGCTCATGCCACTCGCCCCCAGCGCCAGCAGCTGTTCCTCCAGCCACTCCCAGTGCGAGATGATGGGCATCGTCTCGCCAAACGGGGTGAGGAAGACTTTGTCGTACCGGGATGTCGATCGGTCGGGCTTCACCAGGTAGGCGCTGTTGAAGGAGGCATCAAAGGCCCACTTCCCGTCATCGATGCGCAGGCCTTCGGTCGCGTGGCTGCCCACCAACAACGGTGCGCGAGCCGCTGTCGCCAGCGAATCGATCACCTCGCGGAAATGGCCGCCCGGGTAATAGCCGCCGGCCTCCAGGAACTGGACGGTCCCGTCGTCGATCCCGAGCCCCGGGACCATCGTCTCGGGCCACACGACGAGGTCACAGGCCTCCATCCGTGCCCGTGCTTCCTTGGTGAGTCGTGCCCAGCGCGCCACGTCAGCCAGCTGCTCCGCTGGCGGCCACGACAGCTTGTTGCTTGTGGGGAGGTTGGTCTGCACCACAAGGATGTTCAGCGGGACGGCACCAGCCAGGGCCCTGTCGAGCTCGGCCAATCGCCAGCCCCCGTAGGCCAGGACCAGGGTGGCTGTCAACGCCATCGTGGTCAGGCCGCGGCGCGCCGCCCCGGACCAGATGGCCCAGGCGCCGGCACTGAACACGGCGCATGCGGCGGTGAGCACGGAGGCGCTGGAGAGGTCGGCGATTTGTGCCGACACCGGCCACTCGACGAGCGGCACGCCGTGCGAGAACCATGGATACCCATTCAGCACGATGGCGCCGCGGAGCCACTCGATGGACACGATCGACACGGGCGCCACCACCCACGTCGGCCACGACGGCTGTGCGCGCCGAAGGCTTCGCAGGGCCACGAACTCAATGGTGGTCCACGCCGCGAGGAACGCACCCAAGACCGGGAGCCCCAGCAGGCTCACCTCACCGATCCACCACTCCAACGCCAGCCACGGTCCGATCGAGGCGGCGAAGACCAGCGCCGCCAGCGTGCGAAGACGCCATCCCCCGGTCTCCGCCAAGGCGAGCAGTGGCACCAGGCTGACCGGCGCCAGCCACCAGCAGCTACACGGGGCAAACGGGAGGTAGAGGGCCGCAGCGAGCGCGACGAGCCAGCCCGCGACGGCAGCCGACGGCGCACGGCGGGGCGCGGCCAGCTCACTTGCCGGCGTAGTCGATGAGCCGCGCAATCTCGCTCCGGAGGTTTGAGCGATGGACGATCCGGTCGACGAATCCGGCTTGCAGCAGGAACTCGGCGGTCTGGAACCCGTCAGGGAGGTCTTGGCGGATCGTCTGCTTGATGACACGCGGCCCCGCAAACCCGACCAGCGCCTTCGGTTCGGCGAGGATGATGTCGCCCAGCATCGCGAAGCTGGCGGTGACGCCACCCGTCGTGGGGTCGGCCAGGACGGAGATGAAGAGCCCCCCGGCCCGGTCGAACCGAGCCAAGGCCGCACTCGTCTTGGCCATCTGCATCAGCGAAAAACCCGACTCCTGCATGCGCGCGCCGCCGGAGCAGCTGACCACGATGAGCGGAAGGTCATGATCGGTGGCATGCTCGATGGCCGCGGTGATCTTCTCGCCGACCACGCTCCCCATCGACCCGGCCATGAACGTGAAGTCCATGGCGGCGACAATGACTCGCCGGCCCTTGATGAACGCGGTGCCGGTCTGCACCCCGTCGTTCTCTCCCGTCAGGCGCTGCGCGTCGGCGATGCGGGCGAGGTACGCCTTGGTGTCCGTGAACCCCAGCGGGTCCATCGGCGCCATGTGCGCATTCATGGCCTCGAAGGTGTTGGGATCGGTCAGCTGCTCGACGCGCATGCGGCCGGAGATTCGGTGGTGGTGCTCGCACTTGGGGCACACCATCAGGTTGGCCTCAAGCGCGCGCCGGAAGATCGATTCCGAGCAAGCCGGACATTGCACCCATTGGCCTTCGCGCACGGCACGCTTGTCGGCAATCGGTTCGTCCAGGTCCCAGGTGATGGCGCTCATCGCGAGAGGGCTCCACGTCGCGCGACGGCGGGACCATGCATCGACCTGATCACGGCGGCTCGGTCAGCGGCCCCGAAGATCGCAGAGGCGCTCACCAAGGTGTCAAAACCCGCGTCGCGGCACGCCCGCGCGTTCGAGGCGTCCACCCCGCCATCGACTTCCAGTCGCTGGCTGGCATCCATGTGCTTGCGCAGGGCGGCGGCCTTCCGGAGGGCACTTGGCATGAAGGATTGTCCGGAATATCCGGGGTGCACGCTCATGACGAGCACCATGTCGGCCTCATCCAGGTAGGGCAGGACCTTGCTCGATGGCGTGGGCGGGCTGATGGCAATCGCCGCGCGGCACCCGAGTGCATGGATTCGCCGGATCAGCTTGCGGATGTCGCCATCGGCCTCCAGGTGCACGGTCAGGCTGTCGGCGCCAGCCTTGGCGAATGGCTCGAGGAACAGCGCCGGATCACTCACCATCAAGTGGACGTCCAGGGCCACGGTCGGGAAGTGTCGACGAAGTGCGGCGCAGACCGCCGGTCCCATGCTGAGGTTGGGAACCAAGTGGCCGTCCATCACGTCGACGTGGACAAAGTCGGCGCCGGCGCGCAAGGCGGACGCCGTGTCTTGTCGCAGTGCCCCAAAGTCGGCCGAAAGCACCGACGCCCCGACAAGCGCTCGTCCACTCGTGGCCAGCATGTCCCTGTTCGGTTTCAACCGCCGACCGATGCCTTCGATCGTGCGGCCTTGTACCCATCCAGGTCGGCCTTGTACAGCGACTTGGACTCCGCAGGCGCGAGTCGATAGGCCTTGTGCTGTGCGGCATAGGCCGCGGCGGAATCGCCCTGCAGGAAGAGCACGCGAGCCTGCGCCGCCAACGCCGCGGGGTCGCCGCCGGAACTTGCCTCGACGGCCTTCTGCGCTGCGGCGGAGGCCGTCGCGAGGTCGTGCTGCTTCAACGTGGGATCCGTGGCGAGGAACAGCGCCAACTCGCTCAGTTCGGCCGGTTCGCCGGCGTACAGTTCCAGGCAGGCACCGGCCCAGGCCTGCGCGCCTTCGGCGTTGTCCTGCTGTTCGGCAATCATCCGATACTTCTCGATGGCGGCATCGAACGTGACCTTGGGATTCAGCTCAAGGGCCTTGTCGTAGTGCTGTGCCGCCTCGGCAAAGTTGCCCACCCGTGCCGCACCACGAGCCGCGGCGAGCAGTTTTTCAGCCTGTGGCGTGACGTCGGGGTCGTAGCGGCCAGACAGGGCCAGCTTGACGATCGATTCAAACTTGGGATCGTGCGGATTCCCGATCCAGAGGATCTTCTTGTTGGACACCACGAAGGTGCAGGGAATGCCCTCCTGCCCGGCAGCCTTCATCCACGCGCCAGACAGTGCCTTCTCCTTGTCCCACCCGACGAGGTAGCCCATCGCGTCGCCCTTGCCCTTCACGAATGGGTCGACGGGATTGCGCTGGTCATCCACCGAGATGCCAACGACCTGAAGTCCCTGCGCCCGGTATTGCTTGGACATTTCGTTCAGGTGCGGTATCGCCTTCTTGCAGGGAGCGCACCACGTGGCCCAGAACTCGACCACGGTGACCTTGGCATCCAAGGCGGCGTTGAAGGCGTCGATGTCGCCTGAAACGATGTCAAGTCCTCCAAGCGATGGCGCCTCGGAACCGGCCTTCAGCTTGGGCGGATCTTGTGCGGTCGCGCCGGCCGACACGCCGAGCAACGCGGCGAATGCAATCGCCAGCGCGGCCAGCGACCTGTGGAGGCGATGAACAGGGACGTCGTGTGTTTGCATCATGGGGAGCTCCTGCATCACAACTATACGCCCGAGGGCATGGGGGACGAAGCATCTTCGATCGCGGCAAGCGTCTCGAACGACTTTCCCTCCATCAGTTCGAGGCTGGCACCGCCGCCCGTGCTGACGTGGCTGAAGCGCGCGGCCACTCCCGCTTCCTCGACGGCGGCAGCGGTGTCGCCACCGCCCGCCACCACGATGCCTCCAGACTCGGCGCGGCCGGCCAGGACCCGCGCCAGCGCAAAGGTCCCTGCGTTGAACGGCTTGGTCTCGAACGCACCGACCGGGCCATTCCACATCACGGTTCCGGCCGCCTGGAGCAGGTCGCTCCAACGCGCAAGCGTGGACGGGCCGATGTCCAGGCCCATCCAGCCGTCGGGAATGCCGGGCCCCTCGACCTGCGAGGGAACGCCCGCGACCAACTGCTGTGCACAGACATGATCGGTCGGCAAGTGGATCGTGACCCCCTTCTCGCCTGCAGCACGAAGGATTTCACCAGCTGCTTCAACGAGTGCCAGCTCCACGCGGCTGGTGCCGACCGACACGCCCTTGGCGCGAAGGAAGGTGTACGCCATCGCGCCGCCGACCAGGATCGTGTCCACCCGCTCGAGGAGATTGCGCAGTGCCGGCAGCTTGTCCGATACCTTCGCCCCGCCAAGGATGGCGACGAAAGGACGGGCCGGCTGGTCCAGCACGCCTTGCAGGTACTGCAGTTCCCGCTGCAGCAGGTGCCCCACCACGCGCGGCCGGCCAGCCATCGCCAGTGGGAGGGCATGCATCGAGGCATCCGTCCTGTGGCAGGCGCCAAAGGCGTCGTTGCAATAAATGTCTCCCAGCCCGGCGAGCTGCTGGGCAAAGGCAGCGTCCCCCTTCTTCTCACCCTTCTCGAACCGCAGGTTCTCCAGCAAGAGGACCTGTCCCGGCCGGACACCACGAGCGAGGGCCTGCGCGTCGGGGTGCGTGGGGGTGGGTCCCACCAGCGTGACGGGCTGCCCAAGCAGCCGCTGCAGGTGCGCTCGGACCGGTTCCAGCGATTCGCTCGCCTCGAACCCCTTGCCTTCTGGCCGCCCCATGTGGCTCGCCGCGATCACCGAGCCCCCACGGTCGATGATTGACCGGATGGTGGGGACCGTGAGCCGGATGCGCCGGTCATCGGTGATTGTCCCGTTGTCGATGGGGACATTGAAGTCGGCACGGAGGAAGACCCGCTTGCCGCGGACGTCGATCTCGTCGATGGTGCGCTTGGCCATGATTCCGGGGAAGATACGGCCTCAGATGGAGACATCGGCGCCAATCAACCCCCTGCGGACGATCGTCGTCCTGGGCCCCACCGGTGGCGGCAAGTCGTCGCTGGCGATGGCACTGGCGTCGCGCGCACCGGCGGAAATCGTCAGCGCCGATTCGATGCAGGTCTATCGGGGCATGGACATCGGGACCGCCAAGCCGTCGGTCGAGGATCGAAAGCACGTGGCGCACCACATGCTGGACATCGCCGACCCGCACCGCGAGGCGCCCACGGTCTCCGATTGGCTCCGGGGGGCTCGGGCTGCAATGCATTCCATCCATGCGCGCGGACGAATCGCGATCGTGGTTGGCGGCACCAATCTGTACATGAGGGCGCTGGTCGATGGCCTCGCCCCCATTCCCCCCGCCGACGAGTCCATTCGCGCGGAACTCTCCTCGCGAACGCCGACGCAACTCCGCGCCGAGCTGGAAGCGGTCGATCCCGGCGCGGCGGCCAGGATCCACGTGAATGACAACCGCCGGACGATCAGGGCCCTCGAGGTGGCCCGTCTGACCGGGCAATCAATCTCGACGCATCAACGGCAGTGGGGTGCGTGCATACGCGACGTGCCGGGGGATTGGCTGTTGGTTGGATTGCACTGGCCGGTCGAACTCATCAATCGGCGAATCAACGCTCGCGTCAGGGACATGATGGAGCGCGGTTTCCTGGATGAAGTGCGCCGGCTCGCCGTGGCTGGCCCCCTCCTGCCACAGGCCCGGGCCGCCGTTGGATATGACGAACTGCTCTCGCACGTCGAGGGTCGCGTGGCGCTGGACGAGGCGATCGAGCGCACGGCCATCCGGACCAGGCGGTACGCCAAGCAGCAGCGGACCTGGCTCAGGCGGTTTCAGGCCGTGCCGCGATCACTCTGGATTGACGCAACCGACGGTGATCCGGAGAAATGGGCCGCAAGAGTGGCGGATAACCTGATTTTCTAGAAAAAAGTCATCCCCCAGAGGGGGATGGGCCCGAATCTGCCATCCTGTCCGCTTCTTCCGGCTTGACGGCCGGGCCGTCCGTCTAGATAGTTCCACCCCCCCATGGCATCCCGTTCCCCCAAGAAGGCCGCTCCAAAGCGTGCCCCATCGACGTCGAAGCGAAAACCCGCAGCCAGCGCCGGGGGTGGCAGCCAACTGGTCATCGTGGAGAGCCCCGCCAAGGCCAAGACGATCGAGAAGTACCTGGGACCTGGATTCGTGGTGAAGGCGTCGATCGGGCACATCCGCGACCTGCCCGCCCGAAACCCCAAGGGAGTGAAGGCCCCCGTCCCAGGCGTGGACCTTGAGAATGACTTCGAGCCGACCTACGAAATCAGCGAAGGCAAGGCCAAGACGGTTGCGGAACTGAAAAAGCTGGCCAAGGCCGCCGAGTGCGTCTGGTTCGCGACCGACTTGGACCGAGAGGGGGAGTCGATTGCGTGGCACTTGGCTGACCTCCTTGGCGTGGACCCGCTCCAGGCCAAGCGCGTCACCTTCGACGCGATCACCAAGGACGAGATCACCTCGGCGTTCAGCCAGCCACGCGCCATCGACATGAGGCGCGTGGAGGCGCAGCAGGCGCGGCGCATCCTGGATCGCATCGTGGGCTACGAGGTGTCGCCGCTCCTGTGGAAGAAGGTGGCGGGTGGGCTCAGCGCGGGCCGGGTGCAGAGCGTGGCCACGCGGCTGGTGGTGGATCGCGAGCGCGAGATCGAGGCGTTCCGCCCGGATGAGCGCTGGTCTATCGCCGTCCGGACGGCCTCGCCGGGCACCGCTGCGTCGCTGGTCGGCGAGTGGTCCACCTTCATGGCTCGCCGCGACGAACGGGGCAAGGGACCGATTGGCCGCGAGCAGTCCGCGTGGATGTCCGATCACCAGGCGATTGAATGCGACGTGATCGACATTGGCGGCGACCGGCTCAAGATCGAAGCCGATTCCCACTCCAAGGCGGACCTGGTTCCGGCGGCCGTTCGCGCTGCGGAGGCTTCGGGAATGCTCAACCCCCGTGCGACGGAAACGAGCGACAAGGATGGCGTTGGACGGGGCACCCGCGTGGTCACGTTGACTGGCGAGGTCGATCCTGCGGCACGATTCACCGTGGCCTCGATCGAGACCAGCCGCACGACCAAGCGCCCCTATCCCCCCTTCAAGACCAGCACGCTCCAGCAGGCAGCCTCCAGCCGGCTGGGTTTCCGGCCGGATCGAACCATGCGCGTGGCCCAGCGACTCTACGAGGGCGTCAATGTGCCAGGCGTTGGGCTGGTTGGCCTCATCACCTACATGCGGACGGACTCGCTGCACCTTTCCGGCGAGGCGCTCTCCAAGGTGCGTGACTACATCGGGCATGAGTATGGGGATCGATATCTCCCGGCGAAGCCCCGCTTCTACGACAAGGCCAACACCAAGGGCGCGCAGGAAGCACACGAGGCGATCCGGCCGACGGATCCCTCCCGGACTCCTGAGTCCCTGCGCGGCACCTTGGAAGAGGAGCAGCTCAAGCTCTACACGCTCATCTGGAAGTCGTTCGTCTCCTGCCAGATGGTGGACGCCGAATGGGACTCCACCGCGATCCTCCTCAAGCGCAGCGACCGACCGGGTGCCACGCTCAAGGCGAATGGGCGCACGCTGGCCTTTGACGGCTTCTACCGCGCCGCCGGCGTTCCGTCGGGGGACGAGGACCAGAATCTCCCCCCGCTGAAGGAAGGCGACGTGGTGGCTCCCTTCTCCGTCGAGCCTCGCCAGTCGTTCTCTGCGCCGCCCCCCCGCTACACCGAGGCCACGCTGGTCAAGAAGCTGGAGGAGGAGGGCATCGGACGGCCATCCACCTACGCCAGCATCATCGGCGTCATCCTGGACCGCGGGTATGTGGAGAGCCTTGGACGCAGCCTCGCCGCGACGGACCTGGGCATGGTGGTGACTGACCTGCTGGCCCGCGAGTTCAAGGACCAGTTCATCGAGCTGGGCTACACCCGGCATGTTGAGGAGGAGCTGGACGATGTCGCCGCAGGCTCGATGGGGTGGCGCGAGATGCTTCGAGAGTTCTACGACACCTTCAAGCCGACGCTCGTGCGCGCACACGAGCACATGGTCCACACGAAGGCGGAGATGACCCCGGCGCCGTACGCGTGCCCGACCTGCGGTGCGCACACCGGCTACCGATTTGGCCGCAATGGGCGATTCCTCTCCTGCATGCAGTTCCCGGACTGCAAGTACGCGGCACCCGTGGATCGCCGCGGCCGGCCCATGCTGCCCGAGCGCGTGGACCTCCTCTGCCCGGTGGACGGCAAGCCCATGATCCTGCGCAAGGGTCGATTCGGTGAGTTCCTCACCAGCGAAGACCCCGGCACCAAGTTCATCCTGAACATCGACAAGAAGAAGAAGATCAAGTTCCCCTCCGCGCCACCGGTGGTCACCGGGCGATCCTGCGAGAAGTGCGGCAAGCCGATGAACCTCCGAGACGGCAAGCGCGGTCCCTGGCTGGGCTGCAGCGGCTTCCCCAAGTGCCGCGGCCGCGAGGCGTTTGCCAAGCTGCCCGACGGGGAGCGGACGGCCCTTGAGGCAGCGCTCAAGAAGCACATGAGTGGCCAGTCCACCTTCACCATCACCACGCTGGACGGCACGCCTGTCGCCGACGGGACGCCGCTGGATGCGCTCAGGCTCCCCGGCGGCGTGCAGGAACTGGCGCTCCACGCGGCCGCGACGACTCCCAACTGACCCGGGCGAGCCGCGCCATCGCTGGCCACTTTGGCCTCGTCGCAGTCAGCCGTGCGACTTGTTCAGCTGTGCGACTTGGCGTGCCTTGGGTAGAACGCGAAAAGTGCGGCGAGGCACCCCAACGCCATCCACATCGGGACGCTGAAGAGCTTGGCGAAGTCCATCGTCCCACTTGCGCTGGCCCACTTGGCGACGACGCCGGTCGCAAAGTAGCTGCCCACGATGATGCCGATGCCGACGATCACCAGGTTGAACAGGTTCTGCGCGGTGGCGCGGATGTCCTTGGTCGTGTTCTCGTCCACGATCATGAACGCGACAAAGATGAAGCAGCCGAAGCACAACCCGTGGAGCGCCACGCCCAGCAGCACCGGTGCGAGGCTGGGGGCGTAGGCAAACAGCGCCATGCGTCCGGCATACGCCATGAGCCCGATCGCGAGCAGCGACTTCCTGGTGAGCTTGGTGGCGAGGATCGGCATCAGGGCGAGCACGCCGATCTCCGTCATCTGGCCGATGGTCATGAGCCCGCCGCCGCCGACGCCGAGGACCGAGTTCACGGTGCTGGCAAACTTGTTGGCGGCCTCGTTGTTCGCCGCGTTTTGGATCCCGCTCACGAAGTCGCTGGTGAAGACGAAGTAAAACTGGTGAATCATGCTCACGGGGATCGCGAGCAAGAAGAGGGTGACGAGCGGCTGCACCCGGATCTCCTTGAACGCCTCCGCCCACGCCAACTTCTGGCCGCCAGTCTTGCTCGGCGGCGTGTGAGGCAGAGTGAGGCAGAACACGGCCATCACGATCCCCAGGACCGCACTCATGTGGAACGCAAAGGCGCGGCCCGCGTTCTGTTCAGCCGTGACCGCGTCCTGGGCGACCTTGAGCGCATCACCCTCCAGGCCGGCCGCGATGGCGGGCGTGTACTGGCGAAGCAGCACCTGGCCCACGGCAATCCCGGCGACGATCCATCCGATGGTCCCCCACAACCGGACGGGGCCGAAGTCCCGGTCACGATTGGGCAAGTGCGTAAAGGCGAGGGAGTTGGTGAGCGCGATCGTGGGTGCGTACACGAAGCCGTACACCAGGCTCAGCGCCACGAATGTCTTGAAGTCCGCGGCCTCGGCCAACATCCACACCAGGATCGCCCCAAGAAGGTGCGACACGGCGAGCAGCTTCTCCGTGGAGAACACTCGATCGGCCAGCTGCCCCGCGATGAACGGGCCAAAGATGGCGCCGATGGCGCCGGCCGCCAGGCAGTAACCCGTCTCGTCCAGCGAGAACTTCCTGTGCCCCATGAGGTACGGGTAGAGGATCGGGAGCCATGCTCCCCAGATCGCGTACTGGAGGAACATCATGAACGAGAGGCGGCTCTTGAGGAAGGAGCCGGATGTTGGCGCGGTCGCGATCGCTGTGGACATGGAACGGGTCTCCTGGGGTCGCGGGACGATAGGTCAATTGCGACCGGCATGCGCGTAGAATCACCCGATGCAGCCCAGGCGCGCAACCCGAGAAGTGACCGTCGGCGACGACCGGGTGGGCCGTGTACGCATCGGCGGCACTGCTCCGGTGTCGGTCCAGACGATGTGTGCGGGCTACACCTGGGACATTGACGCGTGCGTGACTGAAATCCAGCGGTACGCGAAAGCCGGTGCCGACATCGTGCGAGTGGCCGTCCCCGAACGCAAGGACACCGAGGCCCTCGCGGCGATCATTCCACAGGTCTCCGTCCCGATCGTGGCCGATGTCCACTTCCACTACCAACGGGCACTGGAGGCGGTCGAGGCGGGCGTCCACAAGATCAGGCTCAACCCCGGAAACATCTCCGACCGCGGGCACGTCAACGCGGTCATCGACGCCTGCAAGTCGCGCGGCATCCCCATTCGCATCGGCGTCAATGAGGGTTCCATCATCGAGCGCAAGGACAAGCAGAAGCGCGCCGTGGAGCTTGGCAAGTACTTCGCAGGCCACAAGAGCGGCCACCTGCTGGCGATCATGATCGCCAAGCTGGAGGAATACCTGGACATCTTCCGCGAGCGCGACTTTCACGACATCGTGATCAGCGCCAAGAGCATGGACGCCGCGCTGGTGATCGACGCCTATACGGAAATCGCGGCGCGCTTCGACTACCCGCTGCACCTTGGCGTCACGCACGCCGGGACACGCGACACCGGGTCCATCCGAAGCGTCGTCGCCCTCGGTTCGCTGCTCGCCAACGGGATTGGCGACACGGTGCGCATCTCCTACGCCAGCGACCACATCGACGAGGTCAAGGACGCCGCCGAGATGCTCTGCTGCCTGGGCATGCGCGCTCGCAAGGGCGTTGAACTCGTCGCGTGTCCCACCTGCGGGCGCATCCAGGTGGACCTCTTCACGCTGGTCAAGGAAGTGGAGCGCACGCTCATGCCGAGCCTGGAACTGCCGATCAAGGTGGCCGTCATGGGGTGCATCGTGAACGGCCCAGGCGAGGCCGAGGGGGCGGATGTCGCCGTGTTCGCCGGCGACCGGCGCGGCATCATCTATGTCCAAGGGGAACGCGTCGCCAATGTGCCGGAACCGGAGATCCTGGATCGCCTGCTTGCGGAATGCCTTGCGTTCGAGGCGAAGGTGAAGGCTGGCGAAGCCCGGCTGGGCCAGAAGGTCGTGGAGATCGTGCCGCCCGATCCAGTCGGGGAACTGGGGAGCGGCCACGCCAAGATCGCTGCCGGCCAGGTGCAGCACGTGACGGTCCGCGTCGGTGAAGGCCGCTGAATCGGGTCGATTCCCCATTGACATCGGTGGCCGCCCCGTAGACTGCTGGAATGGGAGAACGCATGCGACGGAGCCGCGGATTCACAATCATCGAACTGCTCGTGGTGGTTGGGATCATCGCCATCTTGACCAGTCTGGTCGTCACGGCTGTTTTTCGCGGCATGGCCCAAAGCAAGAAGACTCGCGAACTCAACCGGCTACGCCAGATTCACGTGGGGTGGACGGTCTATGCCAACAACAACAATGACGCCTGCGTTCCAGGCTTTGTCGACCCGGGCGTTCAGGCGGCGTGGAAGCTGAAGTACCGCTACCAGGATGGCAACGATCTCCCGCCCGAGCTGGCACAGACGTACCTGTGGCGGCTGGCGGGCTACATCGGCTACGCAATCGACCCCGTCCTGGGTGGCCGTGAGGACTACCAGTTCACCTTGGACACGAGCGAGTTCCTGCCGCCCGACGTCCCGGTCGCGCTCCCGGCCGAAATCCTCCCTGGCCTGGCCATGGCGGGTGCCGGCGCGGCGTTTCAGCCTGGCTTTGGTTACAACGCGTTCTACCTGGGCGGCTGGTGGTCCAGCGCAAGCGGCGTGCCCCAGATGCGGTTCGTGGACGGCACCTACACCGAATCGAATGGGGCAGTCGTCCGAGGGCGCCTCGTGTCCAGGCATGTCGCCGGCGTCCAGCGCCCCAGCGAAGTGATCGCCTTCGCGTCCAGCACCTACTACGGCGTTGGCTTCCACGGCGACCCGGACGACTTCATCCCCGGAGCGGCGTGGGTGACGCCCAATCGACTGGGCAGCCAGGACATCTGGGGATTCGGCGGGGCCATCCTCCAGGGAGTCGATGCGGCAGCATCTTTTCTCGATGGCGGCCTCGTCGGCGGCAAGCAGTCGCTGGTCGGCTCCTACGAGGTGTACGTCGATGGCGCAGCGGTGCCCCTTCGGCGATATGGCGAGCTTGTTGCGACCGGCAAGGTGGATGGCAGCACTGAATCGATCGGCCTTGCCGGGCTGACCGACATGCGGCGGTGGATCCCGGCGGCCACGACCCCGAACTTCACCCACACCGACAACTGACGCTCGAATCCCGGGCGGGTTCACCCCGAGGGCGCGCGGCGCAGTCGCAGAATCGAGACGTCATCGTCCGGTGAGGCCATACCGATGTGCTCGGCAAGCAGCTCACGAAGCGTGGCGACCGGGTCTGACGGTCCCCGCTCGCGCAGTCGCTGGAGGATCCGCTCTATCCCCAGCAACGAGCCGTCTGAGGTCGGTTGTTCATTCATGCCGTCCGTGAAGATGACAAGCGACTCGCCGGGCTCCAGGGAAAGGCCGGCGTCGGCGTATGGCACGCCGGGGAGCATCGCAATCGGTGGCCCGCCGGCGCAGTCCACCAGTTCCGCCGAGCCGGTCGAGCAACGGACGATGAGTCCATGCCCAGCGTCGAGCGCGGAAATGCGGTCGCCTTCGATCGCGACCGCCACGGCCGTCGCGTGGCGGCTGCCATGCCGGCACAAGTACTCGCTGGTTCCGCCCACCGCGTCGGCAAGCGTCGCGCCGAGGCCGACCAACGCGGCAAAGTGCGCCTGGAGGCAGGCCATCACCATCCCGGCAGCAGCACCCTTGCCCGCGACGTCGCCGAGGAGCACGTGGCCCCCGGACTCGTTCAAGAGGATGGCGGCCACGTCGCCGGCGACCAGTGTCCCGGGCTGGTTGAACAGCTCCCACTCATACGCACCTATCCGACCGGTCGGGGCTGGCAGCAGTCGCTCCTGCACCGCGCGGGCCGTGGAGAGTTCCTCGTGCAGCCGTGCACGGGCTTCCTCTGCGGCGGCGGCGCGAAGCGCCTGTCGAGCCAGCGAAGCCACTCGACATGCGGCAACGACAACCTCAACGGGTTCATCCGACTGGCCCCCTGCCGCATCCGCGACGATCACGACGTCCGCCGCACCGCCCACGGCGACGGGGGCGGCCACCGCACGCGTGACGCAGCCGGTGACGATGCTGTGTGCCGAGTCAAAACTGGCATCCTGGCTGAGCTTGACGGCGATCCCGCTGCCGGCACGCTCAACAAGGGTGCGAGACACCGGGCGCATCGACTCGGCACCAGGTGGCTGGCACGCGACCACCTCGATGTCGCCGTTCGCACTCCGGCGGACGGCCATCGCCCGGTCAAACGCGCCCGTGCGGATCACCATCGCCACCAGCGACTCGAAGAGCGTGGCCTCGTCGGCCGCAGCGAACAACTCGCCAGTGGCCTCAAGGAGGAGTTCCAGGCGGCGCGGTGGCGCCAGCACCTGCACGGCTGAGTCGGTCGCGTCGCGATCCTCACCCACCGTCACCGTCCCGATCGGGTGTGGGCCGGCTCGATGCACGGTGAGCGCAATCCCCGCACACGAGAGCGTGTCACCATTCCGGAATGCGACGGGGATCAGCGGGGCAATCGTCCGGCCATTGAGCGAGAGCCCGTGCCGGCTGCCGAGGTCTTCCACCATCCAGGAGTCGCGTGAGCTGGTGATCCGAGCGTGCTGTCGGGACACGGAAGGATCGCTCAGGCGGATGCCGCACCCCTCGGCGCGCCCGACGATGACTTCAAGCGAATCGGAAGGGGCAAATGGGCCGTGAACGCCGCCATCCGTGTCCCGGAACTGGATCGGCTCCGTCACGTGAGACGCTCCCTGTCGGGTGGCGCGGACGCCGCGACCAACCCGGTTCGGACAGCGGCGATGATCGCCTCAAGCCGGCCCAGCCCTCGATCGCAACGGGACCGGAACAGCATGAGGGGGAAGAGCGCGAAGATCGACACCACAAGGCCCGCCGCGGTGCTGACCAGCGCCTCCGCGATGCCGCCGCTCACTTCGCGTGGATCGCGCAGGCCCGTGGTGTCCCCAAGCAACTCGAAACTCGAGATGATTCCCAGGACGGTTCCCAGGATGCCAAGGAGCGGCGCCGCCGTCACGATGAAGGAGAGCATGGAGAGGCCGCGCTCCATCGGGGCACGGGCCGTCTCGACCGCACTGATCGCCGTGGCATCATCCGAACCATGATCCAGCATCCGCTGCGCCACGTAGCCGTAGGGTCCGCCGTCGGCCCTGGCCAGCCCGCCGGCCAGCGCACGGTCACCATGGCGCGAAGCATCGACCAGCGCATCAAACCGTTTCCGAGCGGAAGGGGAATCGATCCGCCCCCAGAAGATGCCGCGCTCAAGCAGCAAGCCGAGGGCCACGATGCTGAGGATCAGCAGCGGCCACATGACGGGCCCGCCGCGTGACATGAGATCGCTCAGTGAACCTGGTTCCATCGGCTTCAATGCTAGCCGTCGTGCGGGCGATCGCCCGACCTACACTCGCCCACATGCCTTCGCCGCACACCGACGATGCACTCCGTGCGATGGTCGAGTCGCGACTGGCACGTGCCATCGATTCACACATCGCCGTCCCCCGCCTGGCGGAGGCCTGCCGCTATGCCGTGCTGGGTGGTGGCAAGCGCATCAGGCCGCTCATCACCATGCGGTGCTGCGAGGCGTGCGGGGGAGACGTCAGCCGGGCGCTTGACGGCGCATGTGCCGTCGAACTCGTGCACGCGTTCTCCCTGGCACACGATGACCTGCCCGCACTGGACAACGACGACGTCCGACGCGGCCGGCCCACGCTGCACCGGGCGTTTCCCGAGTCCCTGGCGATCCTGGCGGGCGACGCCCTCTTCGCGGCCGCACTCGCCGTGGCCATGGACGACCCCCACCACGGGCCCGCACTCTGCGCCGAGGTGGTTGGGGCGTCGTTGGCGATGATCGACGGGCAGGTGATGGATACCTTGCCCGAGGCGCGCGATGACTCGATCGATCCTGCCGCGCTCGTCGAGCAGATCCATTCCCGAAAGACCGGTGCGCTCATCGCCGCCTCGGCGCGGATGGGCGCCGTCTGCGCTGATGTCGGGCCGGAAGACGCCAAGGCGATCGCATCGTGGGGAACGGCCATTGGCCTCATGTTCCAGATCGTGGACGACTGGATCGATGCCACGCAGCCGGCCTCACGGGCGGGGAAGGCCACGGGCAAGGACCAGGCCGCCGGCAAGTCGACCTGGGTGGGGACACTTGGCGTGGCGGGTGCCGTCGCGCACGTCGATCGACTCGCCCGTGAAGCGAACGCGGCACTCCATGGCCTTGGCGATGGCGCGGCCAACTTGCGCCGGATGACGTCGGAACTGGCGGGTCGACGCCACTGACGCGATAGAATCGACCCTCCCCTCCCCATGGCGCTGCTCCCCTCGATTCACTCCCCTGCCGACCTCAAGCGTCTCCCGTTGTCTGCCCTGCCTGACCTGTGCGGGGAGCTCCGCGACGCAATCTGCAACCAGGTCTCCCGCAGCGGCGGCCACCTCGCGCCCAACCTGGGTGTGGTGGAACTCACGGTGGCGATGCACTACGTGTTCGACTTTGGCCACGACCGGCTGCTGTTTGACGTCGGCCACCAGTGCTACACGCACAAGTTGCTGACCGGTCGGCAGGCGCTCCTTCCCAACTTGCGCCAGCGCGGCGGGATGGCCGGGTTCCCGGACCCTTCCGAGTCGCCCTACGACCTCTTCATGGTCGGCCATGCCGGAACCGCGATCTCGACGGCGGTGGGCGTCGCGCGCGGGGACGAGCGGAGCGGCGAGGCGTGGTCCCCCGGCAATCAGGCGGGGCGCCGTGTGGTGTCCATCGTGGGTGATGCCAGCATCGTCAATGGCGTGGCCATGGAAGGGCTGAACAACTGCGGGACGCTGCGCAGGCAATTCCTGGTGATCCTCAACGACAACGGGATGTCGATCGCACCGCCGCAGGGGGCCATCTCGAGGTACTTCGACCGGCTGCGCATCTCCCGGCCGTACAGCGACTTCAAGCGAGCCGCCCGCGACCTCGCCTCTCAAGTTCCCGGTGGCGAGGCCGCGACGGAGCTCTACCACCGCATCGGCGAGTCCGGGAAGGCGCTCTTCACGCACGACGCGTGGTTCTCCCACTTCGGCCTCGTCCCCGTGGGGCCGATTGATGGCCATGATCTTCGCGTCCTCACCGAGTATCTCGGTGAACTGCGCTCCCTCCCACGGCCCGCGTTGCTGCACGTCAAGACCGTCAAGGGAAAGGGCTTCGACTTCGCCGAGTCCGACGCCACCAGCTTCCACTCGCCCGCGGCGTTCACGCTTGAGCGGATTGGCAACCAGGCGTGCCGAGTCGAGATCTCCTCCGGCGGACGCTCATTCACGGCCGCGGCCGGCGAGGCGCTGGCCAAGCTCATGGAACGTGACCCGCGCGTTGTGGCTTGCACGGCGGCGATGCCCGATGGCACCGGCCTGACGAAGGTGTTGGATCGATTCCCGGATCGAGCGTGGGACACCGGCATTTGCGAGAGCCACGCGATGGACATGATGGCTGGCCTGGCCAAGGCCGGTTCGAGGCCCTTCTTCGCGGTGTACAGCACCTTCCTGCAGCGCGCATTCGACCAGGCCTTCCAGGAAGTCTCGCTCCAGGGGCTCGCGGTCCGGCTGCTCCTGGATCGCGCCGGCTTCGTCGGTGGCGATGGAGCGGTGCATCACGGCTTCTGCGACATCGCGCTGCTGGCACCACTGCCGCAGGCGTGCCTCATGGCGGCGATGGACGAGCCCAGCCTGGCCGCGGCCATGCAGTTCATGGCCGAGTACGACCAGGGCCTGAGTGCGCTCAGGTACCCGCGAGAAAAGGTTGACGCGCGATTCACCGGCGAGCCCTGCCCGCCCTTCGAACTGGGTCGGGCTCGAGCCCTCCGCATCTCTCCCGCACCGGACGTGGCGGTGCTGGGGCTGGGGCCGATGGCCCTCACGGCGATGGACGCCGCCAGCGAGGTCGCGGATCGTCACAGCGTCGCCGTCTGGGATGCGCGATTTGCCAAGCCAGTCGACGGCGAGCTCATCGAGTCGCTGCTGCTGAGGCAAGTCCCGATCATCACCGTCGAGGATCACGGCGCGACGGGTGGATTTGGCTCCCTCGTGCTCGCCGAAGCCCATCGACGTGGACTGGACACCCGCCTCATCACGGTGCTTGGTGCGCCCGAGCGATGGATTGGGCACGGTTCGCGCTCGGAGCAACTTGCGGAGACGGGGCTTGACCTGGCGTCCATTGTCGCCGCGATCGAACGCGCCGCACGGAGCCGCGCGTCCCAGCACCGCTAGACTCCGCCCCGTGATCATCGACGCGCTCGTGCGATTCTGGAGCGGCCCGGAACAGCTCGGCCCGGAACTTTCGCGTCGAGTCCGTGGGCTTGGTGTTGGCGTTGCTGGGCCGCTGGACGCTTCGGCCGATGCGATCCAGCGCGCCATCGCTCCCCTGGGGGGCGCCTTCGTCATGGGACTGCGGGCGCAGGGCATCCATGCCTCGGTCCCCAATGACGTGCTGGCCGACGCCATCAGGCGCGCCGGCGGCCGATTGCTCGGTGCCAGCGGGATCGACCCCACGGCCCCCGGCGCGATGGCCGAGTTCGAGCACGCCCGGAGCCTGGGACTGCTTGGCGTCTGCGTGTCGCCATCGACACAACAGTTCCATCCCACGCACTCCGCCGCGCTCAAGCTTTTCGCGAGATGCGAAGAACTTGGGGTGCCTGTGTTCGCCTCACGTCCCGGCCCAATCGTGCAGAGTGCCGTGCTTGAGTTCGATCGCCCTGCGGCGTGGGACGAAGTCCTCCGCAACTGCCCGAGGCTGAGGCTGGTGGTGGGCGAGATGGGGTGGCCTTGGATTGACGAGGCGGTGGCGCTCTCGGCCAAGCATCCGGGGGTGTTCCTCGCCACCGACGGATTGGCGAGTCGGCCCTGGCCGCTCTACACCTCGCTGCTCACCGCGGCGTCGGTGGGGGCACTCGATCGAGTGCTCTTCGCCAGCGGCTTCCCCTTCGAATCGCCATCGCGGGCCGTCGAAAGCCTGTATAGCCTCGGTGCGCTGGCCCAAAGCGTGCAGTTGCCCGCGCTGCCACGGGCCTCGATCAGGAGCATTGTCGAACGAGATGCCTTCCAGGCCCTGGGCATCTCGGCCGTGGCGCCGCCGCCGGCAACGCTCTCGGGTTCCTTTGGATTCGCCATGCCGAGGGGCCACTCATGAATCCCATGAACCCGACGCGACGACTGGCTGTCCTGGCGGCCGTCATGGGAGCGGCATCGCTTGGCTTGGCCAGCATCGTCTCCTGCACGCAGTGGGTGGCCTCCGAAGACTTCGCGATCCAGTCAAGGGGCGAGTCTGGCGCGCGCCTGGCAATGCCGACGCGGGTGGCGGCCTATAGCCAAGGGGACACGAACACGTCGATCATCCTCAGTGACATCGACCTGGAGACCCTTGGGGGCGAACGGCCAAGCGGCGTCATCGTTCACCTTGACCTGCTCTGGACGCCACATCCAGGCAAGACGCCGATCGATCCAACGGCCACCAATTTCGTGTGCCGAATCCTGGTCCTCAGCGAAGGCGAGGCGGGTCTCTACGGGGGTGGCGGATTCGGCTGGCCCAAGGTCAATGCATCGAAGGGCTCACTCTCCCTGGATGTCACCGGGTGTTCGTTCTCGCTGCTGGAGCACACCGCCGGCTTCAAGGACCTGCTGACCCCCGGCGAACTGCGCGGGCTGGTGCAAGCCAGGCGACAGGATGCGTTCGCCACCCGGTTCCAGCGCGCCGCAAGCCAGGCCGCCAGCAACCGATTTGGGGCCGTGCATTGGGTGCATGCGGACGAATGGCCGTCACCGGCCGGCGCTGTCGTCACCAGCCGGCGCTGGGGCGGGTCAATCGATCGGCGATGATCGCAAGGTCGCGTTCCGTGACGCCATTGGTTCCCGCCCGGACTGACACCACCTCAGTGTCCCGGGCGGAGTTGGCCGCGCCGCCTGGAATCGGGAGCGAGAGCGCCGCGTGGACGAGGGACATCTTTCCGGCCTCCCCTCCGTACAGCTCATCGCCGATCAGTGGATGACCCTTCCACGCGCACATCGCGCGAATCTGGTGGTACCGGCCGGTATGCAGCTCGATCACCGCCCGGGTCGACTGCCAACGGCCATCAAGCGCAGCTGCGATGACTTCGAGGCTGCACGGATCACCACCTGACCGCACCACCTCGGCGCGACGCGCCAGGTGTCGAGGTCCGGCCGACCGACCGCGCCCGGCCTTGAGGTAGCAGCGGAGCACGCCGACAAGGGCCGTGGCGTCTCCATGAAGCCGTGCCACGTAAAACTTCCGCCACGCGCGATCCCGAATGTCCGCGTTGACGCGCTCGGCCGCCGTGGCATCTCGCGCAACCACCAGGATGCCGCTGGTGGGAGCATCGAGTCTGTGCGGGAGCCGGGCCTCGGGCCATCGCAGCTGTGCGCGCAGGAGCGAGAGTGCCGTCGATGAACTTCCACTCGCCTCCGATGGCAGGCCAGCGGGCTTGAGGATGGCCACAACATCCCCCCAGTCCCGAACCACGGGAAGCTCAACGGTCTGGGGTTCCACGAGTGTGGTCGAGCCTACAGAAAGGAACCCAAAGCCGCACGGCCTGACGGAACGGCCGCGAGGCCCTAGGCTCCACGAATGGCCACTACGACCGCCTTCGCGGCCCACCCCCCCATTCTGGACGACAATCGACATCCACCGGGGCTCTTCCACCTGTTCTTCGTGGAAATGTGGGAACGATTCTCGTTCTACGGGATGCGCGCGCTCCTGGTCCTCTACATGATCAAGGGCTTCCTCAAGTACGGGGATGACCAGGCGTATGCCGTCTATGGCGCCTATGGCGCGTTGGTCTACGCCACCCCGTTCATCGGCGGCATGCTGGCGGACCGGGTGCTTGGCAATCGGCTCGCCGTGATCTGGGGCGGATTGCTGATGGCGGCCGGCCACCTGATGATGACCGTGGAGACTGAGTTTGGGTTCTTTGCGGCCCTCTCCCTGCTGGTGGTTGGCAACGGGTTCTTCAAGCCGAACATCTCGACGATGGTGGGCGCGCTCTACAAGGATTCGCACGCAGCGCGTGATGCGGGGTTCACGATCTTCTACATGGGCATCAACCTGGGTGCCGCGCTGGCACCGGTTCTCTGCGGCTACCTGGGAGAAGAGAAGGGCTGGCACTACGGCTTCGGACTGGCGACCGTGGGCATGCTGGTTGGCGTCGCCACCTTTGTCGCCCCGCGTGGACTGGCCCGCATCCTGATCCTGCTCACGGCTGCGTCAACCGCCGTCGGGACCGTGTATGTCACGAAGGACGACTCTGTCCAACTGATGATCACGCTCCCCTTCCTGGCGGCGCTGGTCCTTGCCGCAATCGTCTCGACGGTGCAACTGGGGCGCGGCGGGCTGGATCCAGCGGTTGGGCGACCACCCGCGAACTCACCGCAATGGGCGCGGATCGCCTCGTACGTGGGGACGCTCGTGGCCGTCCCCGGCGTCATGTTGCTGCTCCAGAGAGATGCCATCGCCGGCTGGGTGCTGGCGGCCCTGGGCCTTTGTGCGCTCACGTACATCGTCGCGCAAGCCATCCTCTCGAACAAGGTCGAGCGGGAAAGGCTCTTCGTCGTCGTGATCCTGATGTTCTTCAGCCTCCTCTTCTGGGCATTCTTCGAGCAAGCGGGAAGCAGCGTCAATCTCTTCACCGACCGGAATGTCGATCGAGTGGTCGACGACACGCCGGTCACGCCAGGCCAGTCGTACAGGGACGTCGTCGTCGACCAGGAGTTTGTCGGCGAAACGATCGAGGGAAAGACTTGGCACCTGCAAGACGTGGAAGCAGCGCAACGGGAGCACGAATCCGACCCGTCGAAGGGGGTCGTGTCATTCACCGCAACCAGTGACAACAAGGACTTGGCCATCGGCGGCGACGAGATCCGGACCAGCGTGTTCCAGGCCGTCAATCCAGCGTTCATCCTGCTCTTTGGCCTGGTCTTCTCATGGCTCTGGACGTTCCTCTCCCGGCGGAACATGGAGCCCAACACCCCGGTGAAGTTCGCGCTGGGACTCATGCAACTGGGACTTGGGTTCGCGGCCTTCTGGTACGGCGCCGTCAACGCCGATTCCCACGGGGTCGTCGCGCTCGAATGGTTGATGCTGGGGTACCTCTTGCAGACCACGGGCGAACTGTGCCTGAGCCCGGTGGGACTCTCCATGGTGACGCGGCTCTCTCCCGCGCGGTTGGTCTCCACCATCATGGGCGCGTGGTTCCTGGCCACCGCGTTCAGCCACTTCCTGGCCGCCTTCATCGCGAAGCTCTCGGGCATCAAGGAAGAGGCCAGCGCCGACGGCGCCGTGACACCGCTCCCCATCGAGACGGTCGGCGTGTATGGCGAGCTCTTCAAGGGGATCGCCCTCATCGCCCTCGCCGCTGGCGTCGTGGCGCTCCTCATCTCGCCGCTCCTGAAGAAGTGGATGCATGAGGGCCGAGACCACAATGGGTTGTGGGTCGAGGAAGCCGGCGACACAACAACCACCTGACCCGCCTCCCAAAGTCCAGGGAACTGCGAAAACGAGCCTGTTTCGGCTCATCACCACCGGCCCGGGGGCCGATGCATATGTCCGCGAGGACATGATGATGCTGAACAAGAGCCAGTTGATCGACGCCATCCGCGACCTCAACTCCAGCGCCGACCGCGCCTGGTTGGGGCTCTTCACGCGTGACGAACTGGAGCGCTATCTCCAGCACCTGCAGCACGCCCAGCAGCCCCGCGGCGAGTCGCCGTGGCAGCGGACCTCCGAGACCCAGGCGATCATGGTCCGTCACGCGGCCTAGCCGCACGGCGCGACCCCCGATCCCGACTCAACCGGCCTGTCAACCGTCCTGTCAACCGTTCTGGGAGCCGGAGGCGCTTCGACGCATGTAGTCGGCAAGCGTGCGTTTGAGGACGCGGACCTTGAGCAACCCCCGCACCCGCGTCACCAGTTCCACCTTGTTGACCGGCTTGGAGAGGAAGTCATCGCAGCCGCATTCCACCGCGCGCTCGAGGTCGGCCACCTCATGCAGTGCCGTCACCATGAGGACGACGGTGTCGCGATACTGGTGATCCCCCTTCACGGCTCGGCATACCTCGAAGCCAGAGAGCTTCGGCATCATGACGTCCAGCAGCATCATGTCGGGTCGATGTTGCCGGACGGCATCCAGGGCCGAAGCGCCGTCAAATGCCGTCAGGAGGCGACAGCCGAGCGACTCAAGGTAGGCCTCCAGCAACTCCACGTTCTGCGGGTTGTCATCGACGATCAAGATCGTGCAGCCCGTAATGTCGATGTCATTGGAGGCCGTCGCCTCAAACGCCAGGCCTTCCGCATCAGTGCTCATGGGAGTCGATCGTACCGCTCGGCCATGCTGCGTCATCGATGAGGGCAAGCAGCACCTGGACCGGATGGCGGGCCTCGCGTCCCGCCAGGTCGTGCAACTGGTGCCGGCACGACGCACCTGGCGCACAGGCCACGGCGTCGGGCCGGGCAGCGAAGGCCGGCAACACGTCATTCGCCGCGATGCGGCGGCTGAGGTCCGCGGTCTCCCGCCGCGCGCCAAATGCCCCAGCCATCCCGCAACAACCCGTCGGGAGGACCTCGCAGCGGTCGCCAAGGACTCGCTGGAGCGCGCCCGCGCTGCTCGTGGCGCCCCACAACGCCTTCTGGTGGCAGTGGGCGTGGAGCGCGATGCGAGGCCTTGAGGAGGTGAACACCGGCCGGCGCGGGTGTCGGTCCCACTCGCGGTCAATGAACTCTTCCACAAGTTCGGTGCGCGCGGCCACTCGATGCATGGCGGCACGCACGCTGGCGGGGACATTCAGGTCGAGCCAATCGTCACGGATGGCGCTGGCGCACGAGGGTTCCATCGCGAGCAGCGCCACCGCACCTGACCTGGACAGCGACGCATCGAGTGCCTGGGCAGTCGATGCGCACGACGTGATTGCCTCCGCCAAGAGACCTGTGGAAATGAGGGTCCGACCACAGCAGCCCACATCCACCACGTCGACCCGGTAGCCGAACCGCTCCAAGAGCTCCACCGCGGCTTGGCCAATCGCTGACTCGCTGAATGTGCAGAAACAGTCGGCCAGGAGCAGGACCCGGGGCGCCCCCGGATCCGGTGCCTGAATCCGGTCGCGCCGCCGCTTCCAGGCCAGGAGCGATCGGCTCAGCGGTGGGAGCGATCGCCCCGGGTCCAATCCAAGCAGCGCGGCGATCGCCGATCGAATCACGGGGACCTGCCGTAGCCAGTCAGACACTGGCGCCAGCGCACTGCCCAGCCGATTCACTGAGCGGATGTGGCCGATGACCTTGGTCCGCCACGGCACTCGGCCCGCAGCGGCGAAGCCCTGTGCCTCATACTCGGCCTTCAGCTTGGCCAGGTCGACGTTGCTGGGACACTCAGCGGCGCACGCCTTGCAGGAAAGGCAGGCCCGAAGCGTCTCCTTGGTGGCGGGATCGTTCCAGGACGGTGCGCCGCTCGCGGCGAACTGGCCCGTGATCGCGAGTCGGAGGGCGTTGCCCCGTCCACGCGTGCTGTGTCGCTCGTCGAGCAGGACGCGATAGGACGGGCACATCGTCCCGCCGGGGAGCAGCCGGCGGCAGATGCCGCTGCCGTTGCACTGCGTCACGGCATGGGCCAGCCCGCCTTCCCCCTCGAAGCGAAAGAATGAACCCACAACCGGAGGTGCGATCTCATGCCCCAGCGGCTTGACCCGCAGGTGGTCGATCAGGCGCGAAGGCTCGGTCGTGTGCACCAAGTTGCCGGGATTCATCACGCCATGGGGGTCGAAGCACCGCTTGACGTCAACGATGGCGTCACAGAGTGGGCGGCCGAGCACTCGTTCCAGGAGCGGGCTGCGCACGCGACCGTCGCCATGCTCGCCGCTCAAGGCGCCCTGATACTTCACCACGAGGTCTGCGACCTGCGTCGCAATGTCAACCAACCGGCGCCGGTCGATGGCATCGTCGATGGCCAGCAGCGGTCGGATGTGGAGGCACCCCACGCTGGCGTGTGCGTAATAGGCAGCGGTCGTTCCGTGGCTGGCCACGATGGCCCTGAACTCCTCGACAAACTCCGGCAGGCGGCGCGGGTCCACCGCCGTGTCCTCGACGAAGGTGAGGGGCTTGCGGTGCCCTGGCAACCCATGCAGCAACGGCTCCCCTGCTTTTCGCAACCGCCACGCCTTGGTCATGGCCGCGGCGTCGCGATGAATGCCCATGGGAATCCCGGCGAACTCCCGACCGAGGGCGTGCAGTCGATCCTCGAGTGCCGACGCGGTTGTCTCCGAGAACTCGACGTAGATCACCGCTCCTGCCCCGGCACCGGCGACGGCCGGGATGACATCCAGGAACGTTCGACACTCTCGATTGGCGCGCGCGAGCCCAAGGATCACGTCGTCCACCAGTTCGACGGCGCTGGGACCCAAGTCAATCATCCGGGCGATGGGTTCCAGCGCATCCCGCACCGAAGGAAAGGCAAGGATCGCCAGGGCGACATGGGTGGGCTTCTTGACAAGCGTGAGCTCGGCCTCCAGCGTGGTCGCGAGCGTGCCCTCGCTGCCGCACAGGAGGTGGGCCAGGTTGAGTCCGCTCTCGGCATCCCGTCCGGCAGCGCATGCGTGGTCGCCCTGCGCCAGGAGCAGGTCGAAGTTATAGCCATCGACGTGGCGAAGGATCTTTGGCAGGCGCGCGTCGATTTCCCCGCGCACCCGCTCGGTGATGGCCCAGACTTGCCGGGCAAGACGGACCTGAAGCGTGTCGGGGGATTCCGGTCCTCCCGAGCCCGAGCGGTACCAGCGTGGCTCGCCGTCAGGCCCGATGGCCCGGACGCCGAGCAGGTTTTCCACCGTGCGCCCGTAGCGGATCGATCGCGCCCCGCTGGAGTTGTTCCCGACCATGCCGCCGATGGTGGCGTGCGAACTGGTCGCGACATCGGGACCGAAGAAGAGGCCGCGTCCGGCAAGGGCCGCATTCAACTGGTCCAGCACCACGCCCGGCTGGACTCGTGCTACGCGCCGCTCCACGTCAATCTCCAGGATCTCCCGGCAATGGGGGCTGAAGTCGATCACGACCGCCGTGTTCACCGACTGTCCTGCGAGCGCCGTCCCACCACCGCGCGGGAGGATGGGGATGCCACGGTCTGCGCAGTACCGCACGGCGGCCACGGCATCCTCGGGCGTCGAGGGACACACGACTCCGATGGGGGCCACCTGGTAGAGGCTCGCGTCCGTCGAATAGAGCATCCGGTCGTGGAGGGCGAATCGCACCTCGCCGCGAACCAGGCCTCGAAGATCGTTGGCCACGCCCTGCCGCTCCCGTTCGCGACGGGCATCCAGTTGCGGGAGCGGCGTGGAGAGGGCGCTCGTCACGGCGCGACTGGTGAGGCCATCAAGGCCATTTCGCGGAGCTTGCGGCCGAGGTCCGGTTCCACCCCGACGTGGACCGCTGCGATGCGCCCGCCGCGGTCGATGACGACTGTCGCCGGGATGCCGGTGATTGCAAACGACTTGGCCATGTCCTCCGTCCCCAAGAGCGTCGGAAAGGGGAATCCGCCCTTTGCCCAGTATGCGCGGACGCGTGCAGGCACTTCGTCGGGAGCCCCCTCCTCCCACACGTTCACGCCGAAGACCGCCACGTCTGGCGCGTTGGCGGAGGCCCAGGTCGCAAACTCCCCGAGGATCGGCAGGCCACGCTTGCACGGCCCGCACCAGGTCGACCAGAACTCGAGGACGATGAACCGGCCGGGAAGCGACTTGGAGCTGATCGGCGTGCCGTCCAGCGCCGGGGCAGCGAACTCCGGCGCGACATCGCCCACCCGAAGTGCGGGGACCTGGCCAGCAAGTTCCTCGGCGGAAGCCACCCGAGCACGCATCGCCGCGTCGAAGGCAATCGGGACGGAGAGTTCCGGCAGGATCTCTGGAGCGAAGGTGAACTCCACCCGAATGCGGATGACCTCTGGCGTGCCGGGCGGCGTGAAGACGAGGCTTGCCGACGTGAGGAGGGCTGTCGTTGGATCCACTCGGACGGAGACATCTCCCTGCTTGCCCGAGAAGAGGAACTCCCCGGGTCGATAGGCCTCGAGCCGAGGCTCGTCCAGGGCCAAGAGTCCGAACGCCAACGCTGGAGGCTGCACCCCACCCCGAAGCAAGAGGTCTGGAGTTGGAAGCATGGCAAACGAGGCAGCCAACCCGAGTGCCGCGCTCCCTGTGTAGGGCTCCTCGACGTACTTGTCGTCGACCCCCGGGAGCGTGATGAACACCTTCCCACCAAGCGCGACGGCCGCCACTTGCGGGCTGGTCGCACGGCAGGCATCACCCGCACACTCCACCGTGAACGACTCGCCCTGCGGTTGCCCGCCGGGCAGGCTCAGTGAGTAGACAACCGTGTCCTTGAGCGCCGGAGCCTCTCGATAGGTGCGAGCGACGCGAGCGAGGAGATTGACGCCCTCCGCCACGGCCGCCGGCGTGCGCGTCTGGGGCCCGAACCGTTCGCCGTTGAGCGGCACGGTCGGGACCGTGTCCATGTTGATGTTCTCTGGAGTGAGCGGAGGAAGCTCAGGCCCCGGGGGATCCGCCGCCGGCACTTGGGCCATCGCGGCCATCGCGACCATCCACGTCACGAGCACTGTCGCCAGCGCACACCATCGTCCCGCGACACGGAGCGGCAAGACCTTCAGCGATGGGAACAACGAGGCGTGCATCATCCGCGACTCGGGAAAGCGCCAAGTCTACGCGCTCACCGGTGGCCGGATGACGCCAAGTGGGAGCCACGTCGGCGAGAGGCTTGAGCACGAATGCCCTGTCAAAGGCGCGCGGGTGCGGAATCGTGAGGTGCTGGGCCACGCAGGAGATCGATCCGTCCTCGCCTGCGAGGAGGATGTCCAGGTCCAGCACTCGTGGCCCCCATCGAATCGACTCCGATGCTCGATCACGTCCATGCGAACGCTCGACCGAATGCAACGTGGCCAAGAGCGACTCCGGGGCGTCGCCCCACTCCAGGATGGCCACGGCATTGAGGAAGGCGGGCTGCTCCACCCCCCCCACGGGTGGGGACCGATAGACACGGCTCATCGCCCGGACGCGAGAGCCACCCCGCTGCCCAGCCTGGTCGAGCGCGCGCACGGCACCACGCACGATGGCCAGCGAGTCGCCAAGATTGGACCCAAGGCCAATCGCAAATGGGGTCACTCCGCCACCTCCCACGGGAGCGTGGTGTCTGGCCGCCGGACCAATCGGCACCACAGCGAGGCCAGTGCGCATGACGCGGCGCGCTGGCGAATCAGTTCCCTGCCTCCATCGAGCACGAAGTGCCTGCAGGAGGCTTCGACCTGGCCATCGCCCGTTCGGGCAGCCACACCCACGTACACCGTCCCGACCGGCTTCGATTCGCTTCCTCCATCCGGTCCGGCGATGCCGGTGGTGCTCACGGCCCACACGCTCCCACACGACCCCAGGGCGCCGACCGCCATCGCCTGGGCCACGATTCGGCTCACCGCGCCGTGGCCAGCGATTGCTGCGTCCGACACGCCGAGCAGGTCAACCTTCACTTGATTGTCGTAGGCGACAACGCCCCCCCGATACCACTGGCTGGCTCCCGCGATGCTGGTGCAGGCAGCACCGACCATTCCGCCGGTGCAACTTTCCGCCGTCGCCATCGTGAGCCCCCGCGCCCGAAGTTCCGCTCCGATCCTTCCGGCGAGTGTCTCGATTCCAGGAATCGATCCGTGGGCGCCAGTCCCGGCCCCGTTCAGCGGCTCGTCACCGGCCAAGGTCATCGGGGTCTTCACACCGGGCACTGTACGGCCGCGCCAGTTCGTACACTTTGGACGTGCCCATCGGCGACACCACGCGACAGCATCCGGCGGATCGGTTGGCGATCGCGATCGAGCGTGCCGGCTCGCCGCTCTGCGTCGGCTTGGATCCAGTCGCGGATCGGCTGCCGGCGGCCATGCGACAGGACACTGACGGCGGCCTCCGTGCCTTCACGGAGTCGGTGGTCCGGACAGTCGCTCCCGTCGCCGCGGCCGTCAAGTTTCAGAGCGCCTGCTACGAGCGGCACCTCTCGCACGGACTTGATGCCATGCACGCCGGCATTCGGCTGGCGCATCAATTGGGACTCCTCGTGATCCTCGACGCCAAGCGTGGCGACATCGGGATCTCCGCCAACCACTACGCGGCCGCGGCAGTCGGCCTGGGCGCGGATTGGGTGACGGTGAGTCCCTACCTGGGACTTGAGACCGTCGAGCCATTCCTGGTTGCCGGCCTGGGGACCTACGTCCTTGTCCGGACCAGCAACCACGGAAGCGACTCACTGCAATGCCTTCCGGTGGGATCCGGGGCAGCGGCCGCAACGTTGGCACTGGAGGTCGCCAGGCAGGTGGCTCAACTCGGGGAGGGTCGATGTTCCTCCTCGGGCCACTCGGCCGTCGGCGCCGTCGTTGGGGCGACCAAGTCCTCGGAGCTGGCTGCGTTCCGGTCAGCCATGCCCGCACAACCGCTGCTCCTTCCCGGCATTGGTGCGCAGGGTGCCACCGTCGATGATGTGGCCGATGCCTTCCGGCCGGGGACAGCGGGTGCACTTGCGACCTCAAGCCGGGCGATCATTTTCGCGGCACCGAACCACGGCGAGACGTGGGATGAGGCCGTGCACAGGGCCGCGGCGGCCACGGCCGCGGAACTGCGCCGGTTCCACGTGCCCTCCCCCCATCACCAACCGTTCACGTCATTTCCCTGCGGAGGCTGCCGATGAAGTGGAATCGCGTGCTGCTCGCGCTCATCCCGCTGGCCATCCTCATCGCCATCCCGATGATGTTCTCCGGGCAGGGAGCCAAGTCCACGCCCGGGGGGCGATTCATCGTCGTCATCACGCCACACAACGAGTTCATTCGTGGCGAGTTCGAGCGCGGCTTTCGTGCCTGGCACATGGAGCACTACGGCGAGCCTGTCGCCATCGAGTGGGACATCCCTGGCGGGACCAGCGAGATCAAGAAGCTCCTCGAGAAGAGCCACCGCCAGGCGCTCCTTGACGGCGCCTCCTCGATCCAGACGGACGTGTTCTTCGGTGGCGGGAGCTTTGAATACACGGACCTGGCTCGACCCTTCCCGCTGCCGGGCGCCGCCTCGCCGGGCGAACCGGTCCTCGCCGTGGCACCGCTGTCCGACCAGGTGCTGGCGGAGGCATTCCCCAGTGCCGACATCGGGGGCCGCCGGCTGTTCTCGGAAGACAAGCGCTGGTTTGCGTCCGCCATCAGCACCTTCGGAATCGTCTTCAATCCGGAGCGAATCGAGGAACTGAAGCTCCCTTCGCCGGCCACGTGGGCCGATCTCGCCGACCCTCGGCTCCAGGGATGGGTGGCCATGACCAACCCGAGCCAATCGGGCAGCGTCCTCACCGCGTTCGAGACGATCATCCTCCGGAGGGGATGGGCCGAGGGGTGGGCCATCCTGCTGCGCGCGGGAGCCAACGCACGGACCTTCAGCGGCAGCAGTTCGGAGATCCCCAAGCGCGTTTCGGCCGGCGCGTGCGCCGCGGGGGTGTGCATCGACTTCTTTGCACGGGCCGAGGCACAGGTCGTGAATGGCGCGGGCAGCGGTGGCGGCACCCGCGTCGCCTTCGTGGCTCCTCGCGGCGAGACCGTGATCGATCCCGACCCGGTGGCGGTGTTGAATGGCGCACGGGAACCGGAGTTGGCGGCGCACTTCGTCGAGTTCTGCCTGTCGCCGCAAGGCCAGGCACTGTGGCAGTTCCGGAAGGACGCCCGCGTGGCCGGCATCGCGCCGCCAGTGGAGTGGGAGTTGAGGCGCATGCCCGCGCGTCGCGAGATGTACGAGAAGCATTTCTCGGCGTTCGTCGACCAGGACATCGGCAACCCATTCGACGATGCGTCCCCGCTTCCCGAGCGCCGCGCGGTCCGGCCGCTCATCAAGCCGATCTTCAGCGCACTCATCATCCAGCCGAGGGAACTCCAGCAGGCCGCCTGGAGAGCCATCACCCGCCACCCAAACTATCCGCCCGTCGTCGATGGCGAGCACGCGCGGATCGTCACGGCCGCCGATGTCACCGACCCCCGTCTCTACGAGTGGCTCAGGCTGTTCGACATGATGCCGACCGTCCCGGGTCCCGGAGGGAAGGAATACTCGCTGGCCACCGATGAAGGCATCGATGCGGTCTATCGAGGCTGGATCAAGGGGGAATGGCGAGAAGCCCGGCTCTGGGAAGGTGATGAAGAGCCTGAGGTCGCGCTGCGTCGGATGATGACGCAGAAGGCGATCGATCGATACACGCAGATCATCGACGGGGCCCGGGCGATCGGGATCGACACGGAGTGACCGGCTCCGCCGAGCATCGTCCGCTTCACGTGCACCTCGTGCGCGACCGCGCCCTCGAGATCGAGTGGGCGGACGGCGTGCGGACCTCGATCCCGCTCGCGACGCTGCGGCGGCATTCCCCCAGTGCGGACGCCCGCGCGCTTCGGGACGCCCTGGCCGCCAATCCACTGACCGTTCTCCCGCACTCCACGGGCAGCGGGCCGCTCACGGCGATTCGGTGTGAGCCGGTCGGTTCCTACGCACTCCGGATCGAGTTCTCCGACGGACACCGAACCGGCCTTTACACATGGCCACTCCTCCGCGAACTCGGGGACACCGATCCCGGTCCGCCAGCGCCGTGATCCGCCGACCACAATTCTCAAGTGGCTTGCAGCACCCGGCCGAAGACTGGAGACCGGGCATTGGCCTGGGGCAACCACGCATCTTTCTCCCCTCTGCTCTGCCGGCCCGTTCCGTTGGGCCGGCTGAGTTGTTGAAAGGCCCGTCGATCCGAGGCTGGAACGCCATCAGACGCCGTTACCGGCGCGTGACCCCGGGGCCGTCCGCTCCCGTTAGAATCCCCAGTCGCGGACGCAACCAGCCACTGGGCCGGGTCGACCGCCACGAATCGACTCACGATAGGAGTAACTACATGCGAACCCTCAGCATCGTCGCCCTCACCGCCTGCGCCTGCCTCCTGCTTGCCGGATGCGGCGACAGCAACACCAAGGTCACCAAGGTTGAGCCACGGCCGGAGCCGGTCGAGAAGATCGAATCACCGGATGCGGCCTTCAACAAGTCTCACACCATGCAGTCGACGTCGAGCGTCCAGGCCCCCGCGGCCAAGAAGAAGGACTGAGTCCCCGCTCAAGGGCCCCGATCACCAACCAGCCCCGCCTTGCGCGGGGCTTTTTCATGGCGTCCGGCCGCTACCGGACCATCAAGGAGCGGAGTGCAGCCAGTCCCTCGGCCAACTTGTGGTCGGGGGCCGCGAAGCTCAGCCGGAAGTGTGTGTCCCGCTCGCTGAAGACCTTGCCGGGGATGATCAGCGTGTTCTTTTCCACGGCGCGGGTGGCGAACTCCGTGGCCGAGATCCCCAGGTGGGCGGGGACCTCGACGAAGGCGTAGAACGCGCCTCCGGGTCGGGGGACACTGGTCACGCCCTCGAACGCCTCAACGACCAAGTCGCGACGGGACTCGAAACGGCGCACGATCTCCCCCATGTCATGACGCAGCATCGTGGGGATGGCGTGCTGCAATGGCGTGGGTGCGCAGACAAAGGTGTACTGCTGCATCTTCGCCATCTCGTCGATGAGCCACTTGGGACCAGCCGCGTATCCCAGCCGCCAGCCCGTGGCGCCGTACGACTTGCCGAATCCGCGGATCAGCAAGACCTCGTCCCACAGGCGCGCCGCGCTGGGGCATCGGCCCTCTTCTCGCACGTCCGAGAAAGTGAACACGTCGTAGATCTCGTCCGAGACCACGGCCACGCCCTTGGCCCGGCAGAGATCGACGATGTCCTGCAGTTCCGCCCCATTGAGCACCGTCCCGCATGGGTTGGACGGCGACACGAGGATCACCATCTTGGTGCGCGGCGTGATGCACCGCTCCAGCCGCTCCGCCGTCATGCGGAAGTCCGGGTAGGTGCCGCACGGGACCGCGGTGGCGCCGGTGAGCCGAGCCAGCTGCGGATAAAGGATGAAGTACGGATCCGGATAAATGATCTCGTCGCCCGGACCGGCCAGCGCGAAGGCGGCGAGAAGGAGCGCACCGCTCGTGCCGCTCGTCACCATGGCACCGTGAACATCCCCCCTGGCCCATCCCACGTCCTGACCGAGGAACTCCCAGAGTGAATCCTGGACCGACGGCACTCCCGTCGTGAGGGAGTAGCCATTGTGGTGGTGGCGAATCGACTCGATCGCGGACTGGCAGATCTCTTCGGGCACCCCGAAGTCAGGCTGCCCGATGCTGAGGTTGATCGGGTCCTTCATCGTGACCGACAACTGCCAGACGGAACGTATTCCACTGGCATCGATGGAACGCGACCTCGCGCAGACCAGGCGGTCCGGCGACAGCGCGGGCGTCGTCGAGGCGGTCAAGCCTCCACTCACTTTTTCTTGGCGTCAGCCTTCGCCGCAGCAGCAGGCTTCGCTGGGGCGGCCGCGCCCTCGGCGGCAGCTTCCTTCTTCGGCTTCTTCGCTGCGGCGACCTTGATGCTGCGTACCTTCGGCAGGTTGAGCGCAGAACCGGATTCGGTGTCCAACCGACCCGCTTCGCTGAGCTTGGCCACACGCTCGGGCCGGGAGAGGACGTTGCGGTGCTGGGAGAGCGCGCCGGACTTGGACTTGAGGCTTGGGTGAATGCTCATGGGAAACCTGGATGGATGGGAGGACAACCGTCAGTCAGTCGCCGAGGTACTTCCTCGGGTAATGCGATCGGAAGTCCTCATTGCCTGGCGCGGCGGACTTCCAGCGGCGGCCGGCGGCAAGAATGCTCTTCTTGAGCGCTTCCGCCTCCGCCGACTTCAGGTCGCCACCGGGAAATCCGGGCAGCACGAACACCTGAAGAAACCGACCATTATCCCATTTTTGGGCGAAGGCTTCAAGCCCCTGCTCTCGCAGGAATTCCACCATTTGGGGGGCCCGCTCTGGCTCCACCTGCGCCAGCACGAAGTAGTTCAGCCCCGGGAATCGAGGGTCGGAGCCGGCAGCCGGCTGCCGTCGGGGAGGGATCGATTCCACGCCTCCAGTGGGAGCATCATCGACATGGGTCGTCGGCAACGGTGGTGGACGGAGCGGTTCCTGCACCCCACCAATGGAACGCGCGACCCCGGAGGCTTCCTCAAACCCGGAGGCCCGGCCTTGGGAAAATCCGACGAGGAACGCCGCGGCGGAGAGGACCACGAACGCCACGGCAATGGTGGCAATTGCCCCGGCGCCAAGTCCCCTCGGCCCCTCCTGGTGGGCGTGGGAGTCCGGCCCTCCTCCGCGACCGGCTCCGCGAGCCACTCCGCGAGCAAGCGGCGGGTCCGGCTGGCCCGGTGCCGGAGTGCGCAGTGCCTCGTACAGCGTCGTGCGGGGTCGCCGGCTCATGGGGACTCCTTCTCCACTGCGCCGCCAATGACGGTGGCGACGGCGTAGTCGCGTCCGTGGCTGATCGAGACCATCCAATGGTCGATGCCACGCGCCGCAGCGGCGAGTTCCACGTCGCCCCGGACACGAAGTGACGGCGCACCGTGCGGGTCCAACACCACTTCGATGTCGGTCCAGGCCATGCCGTCGCGAAGGCCTGAGCCGAGCGCCTTGAGCGCCGCTTCCTTGGCGGCAAATCGCCCGGCGAGCTGAGCGTGGCCGCCGTCGCGATAGCTGGCCGCGTAGGTGCGCTCGCGCTCCGTGAAGCACCGTGCATCGAACGCTTCCCCGTGTTGCAGGCGCATGGAACGGATGCGCTCAATCTCCACGATGTCCGTGCCAAGGCCAATGAGCCGCTTCATCCAGTGTGCCTCCGTGATGGCGCACTGGCCTCAGCGAGCCAACGCATCGACCGTGCGCTCTCCAATGCCCCGTGTCGGGGATCGTCCCACCCCGAAGGGTCAAGCAGCGCGACCGGGTGCGAAGGCGCGAGGGACGCCGCAAGCAAGCAGCCACGCCAGTCCAGCCGCCCACCCGCCAACACTCCAGGCGGCCCCTTCCGGCCGCTTCGATCGACGTCGCTCATCCGCAGTTGCCCCAGCCGCGCGCCGATCGCCACGATTCGATCAAGTGGGTCATGGCACCCGGCCAGGGCGGAAGCCGTCTCGAGCCCGATGGAAATCGATTCTCTCCGGTCCGCAAGCCACTCCGGCGCGGGTTCCACTGGCGTGAGGTGAATCAAGCGAACTCCGGCGTGATCCCCGCATTCAACGCACGCCAAGGCGGCACCAGTGGGGTCCAGTTCGGGGAGCGAGACGGCGATCGGGCACCGGCCAACGGCGACCGACAGTTCCACGGCGGATCGAAAGGCGTCGACCACGCGCGAGACACGCGAGGCATCGCTCCAGTCGGCCCTGGGGATGAGAAAGTCGATGCCACACGCCGCCACGTCCGCCGCCGCAAGCGCCGCTCGGACGCCGCGCCGCCCACCCTGGTCGAGCTCGAATGACCGCATGCCGGGGACGAGTGCACTCAGCTGTACGCCACGGAACCGTGCTTCCCCAGCCCAGCGGATGGCGTCGGCGCCGCTCAGGCCCAGCGCGTCGATCGCGATGCCGTGTTGAGTGACGGGAGCGGCCATGCCGACTCAAGCGTATCGCACGATCGCCACCACCGGACCCCTACCATGGCTTGGTGCCCACACCAGCCCAGCGCGCCCGTGCTCGACGCCTGATTGCAGCCCTTGGGCGACGCTACCCCGACGCCAGGTGTGAGTTGCATGCCGGGGCGCCGCATGAATTGCTGATCGCGACCATTCTCAGCGCACAAGCGACCGATGCAGGCGTCAACAAAGCCACCCCTGCCCTCTTTGGCAAGTTTCGAGCACCGGCCGACTACGCCGCCTCGACGCCGGAGGCGATTGGCGAATGCGTCAAGACGGTCAACTTCTGGCGCACGAAGTCTCGCTCGATCCACGCCGCCATGACCACGATCGTGGAGCGGTTTGGTGGCGAAGTGCCTCGGACGATGGAAGGACTGCTGACGTTGAGGGGCGTGGCCAGGAAGACGGCCAATGTCGTGCTGGGCGAGTGCTTCGGCGTCGCGGAGGGCATCGTCGTCGACACGCACGTTGCCCGGCTCGCTGGTCGATTCGGGTTGTCGCGTGCCACTGACCCGGCACGCATCGAGAGAGACCTCATGGCGCTGGTCGACCGCACCGAATGGACGGTACTCCCGCACCTCCTCATCTGGCATGGAAGGCGCGCGTGCAAGGCGCGGGGCGGGTCGTGCGCCACGGATCCACTCTGCCGGCGCTACGGCACGTGCTCAGCGGCTGCGGCCAAGGACGCACCGAAGAAAAAGCAGCCTCGGAAGAAGCGAAAGTTGACTACGGCGCGTGCGTCGCGGGACTCGGCTTCGCGCCTGGGGGCAGGATCGGTTCGCCGTACGGGATCCAGTCGATCGTCCCCATCCCGGAAAAGAGGGTGACGTATCCCATTCCACCGGTGTTCTCCGCAAAGAGGTGGATCACCGGGCTGGCAAACGTGAACGAGGCCACGAGTTCAAGTGTCCCCGCGGGCCCAGCCTTGTAAATGTCAATCCCCTGGCCATGCGCGATCCAGAGCGCATCGCTCTCGGCCTGGACTTCGCTGACGACCGGATAGGTGTACTCGGCCAACGTAACGCCGTCGCGCTGGACCGTCACACGATCATCGCCGTCCTCGCGGGTCACGGTGGCCAGTCCCCATGGGCCCTTCGCCTCGATGGGCCGATCGGCATCAGGCGGCAGCTTGCGCGAGGTGATTTCGGCGTCGGCCCCGGTTCGATAGTCCCACACGCCTTCGGCACTGCCCGCCCGGATCCGACGGCCATCGCCGCGAGCGACCTCCAGCCGGCCCGGTGCCCTTGTGACCGCAAAAAAGGTATCGCCGGGGCCTCGACCATCGGAGTGCGGGTGGTACAGCGCTCGTCCGAAGGTGCCACAGATGAAGAGGTCGCCCATCTCAGCGGGGCACACGTCCAATGCACCCTTCACCGCGAAGTGCTCCGGGTCCATGAAGCTGGCCTTCCCGATGCCCCACGAGTGGACAGCGCCAGGGGTGATCAAATAGAGCCTTGAGCCGATGATCCGCATCCGCTCGAGCGACCCCGGGATGGTCAACTCCGCGACGGATTCGCCGCTTGGCTCAATCATCACGATCCGTGCGCCGTCCGCCTCCTGGATGGCCACGATGGCCCCGCCCTTTCGCCCGAGCCCATCGCGCGTCGCAACCACCGAGGTGGCGGGTGCCACCGTCCCGCGGTCGGAGCGGAGCCGTCCGGCGACGACGGTCGCTTCGCGCCCCCCGACGACCACCGCGGCGTCGACCGGCCCTCGGTCCGGACCAAAACGCCGACCGCTGGCCGCGTCGATGGCACCGTTGCTTCCGCAGATGATCACGCGCCCGCCGACCAACACCACCGTGTGGGGCTTGAGGCCGAGTTCTTCGGTCGATTTCGTCGCCAGGATTTCCAGCGCGTCGCTCCCCGGCGTCACTCCCAATTGCACGACTCGATCGCGGCCGACGCACGCCCATACCGTGGTGCCATCCGTGGCCAGGTCGGTGACTTCTCCGGTCTTTCCAACCTGTGACACCTCGATGGTCGATCGCTGTTCGCAGGTCTTGGGGTCGATGACCATGACGTTTCCACCCTGGGCCGTCACGATGAGCCCGTCGTCAAGGCCCACGCAGGCACGGTACGCGCCGGGGACGGCATGGGTGATGTCCGGGCGCCGCAGCCGGTAGTCGGTGCGGTCTTCCTTGACGTACGGCTTTGCTTCGCATCCAACGGCCACCAGTTGGGTGAGCGCAACGCAGGCCATCCACGCGCTTGCGCTGAGCGCACGCCTGACACGGTTCAATCCGGCTCCCTGCATGACGCAAGGCTAGCGCAGCCGTCCCCGCGATAGACTCGGGATCGTGACGACCGACCGGCTCCAGACACTCCAGTCGATGCACGCGCGCGACCCGTCAGACGGGTTTTGCAGTTATGCCATCGCCATGGAGCACGCGAAGGCCATGCGGCATGAAGAGGCTCTCCGCTGGTTCGCCACCAGTGCGGCGGCCGACGCCTCATCCGCCTACACCTACTTTCACTGGGCTCGCTCGCTGGAAGCGCTTGGCCGCGACCAAGAGGCCGTGCACGCTGCCCGCGAAGGACTCCGGACGGCCATGGCGACCAGCGACACGCAAGCCATCGGCGAACTCAAGGCCTTGCTTGCCTCGTGGGGCGAGGTGGCCTGATGGCCGCACCGGCCTTGATTGAGCTGCGGTCGGTCCGAAACGCCCCCCAGGACGTCTGGGTCGTGGTCGGCGGGGAGCGGATGCATCGACTCACCCGGGTCGCCGCTGCCGAGTTGGGCGTCTACGAGGGCGATCGATGGACGGCAGCGTTGGCTCGCCGAGTCGACGCCTACGCGCGTGCCGAGGCGCTCCGGCGCGCGGCGCTTCGCCTCTTGGGGCAGCGCGACCATTCCACAACTTCGCTCCGCGAGCGCCTCTCCAGGCTCGGTGCGACCACGCGCGACATCCAGGCACTGCTGGCGGACCTGACGCGGGCGGGATGGCTGGATGATGCACGAACCCTTGCGTCGAGGACGGCCGCCTTGCGGGATCGCGGCTGGTCCAAGGCTCGGATCGCGTCCGCGCTCGAAGCCGAGGGGTTTGGGGAGGCTGCCGTCGCCCGTTTCCTGGGTGCCGCAGCGGTGAACGATCGCGATTCCATCCGCGAGGCGATTCGGTCATCCCGCAAGGGCACGCCGGCAGCGATTGCTCGCCGGCTGGCGGCGGCGGGATTTGATTCGGATGAGATCTGGGCGGCGATGGAAGCCGCCGGCATGGCGAACGAAGGGATCGAGTCATGACTCGGCACGAGCGGGACCATTCGTCAGCACCTTCGGAGTTGCCCGTCGGCTATCCATGGCATCCAGAGTGGGAGCTGGGGCCGTGCGATGTCGCCAGGCGCCTCTCAACCCACAACGGCCCGCTCCTCCTGGACTGCCGAACGCCGGATGAGCGTCGGGTGGCCTCAATTGCTGGCTCGATCCACATTCCGCTGGGGGAGTTGGAGCAGCGGCTCGATGAGGTGTCGGATGAATCGCCTGCCTCGATCATCGTCTACTGCCACCACGGTGTCCGGAGCCTGAGGGCCGTGGCGATTCTCCGCGCGGCTGGCCACACTGAATGCTGGAGCATGGCCGGCGGCATCCACGCGTGGACCGCGGCGGTCGACTCCACGATTCCGGTCTATTGAATCTGCTGTCGAGCGAACCTGCCGTCTCGTGAATCTGCGGACGGGGCGAATCAGTTCCAGTTGCCCAGGAGTGCCGCCAAGTCCGCAGCATCCACCGTCCCGCTTCCGTCAAAGTCAGCCGCTGGGTCGTTGAGTCCCCAGGCGCCGAGCAGGTAAGCGAGGTCTCCGCCATCGACGTCGCCGTCGCCGTCGGTGTCACCGGGGACGTCGGTGCCCTCGCCGAGGGCGATGAGCGTGGCACCCACCGTGGAGTCGACGTTCGTGTCGGCGATCGCTCCCGACATCAAAAGGTGCGCCGTTCCCCCAGCGGGCAAGACGGTCGGGATGTCCATCGGCTGATCGGTGAAGGTGGCCCCGTTGGCGGGAACGACCGACGTGTCAGCCTGCGATCCGGAGGCCTCGATGACGGGACCAGCTGCTGCATCGGTCCACGAACCGTAGATGGCGAGTGCCGCCGGGAATGGGGCGATGTCAACCGGGGCTCCGGCCGAAGAGGCCACCACCGTCACCTCAACCGGCACGGCGGCCGTGAACGAGAGTCCACCCGATCCATCTGGCGCGATCAACGCCGGAACGGTTGACGTCTGAATCATTGATATGGACTGCACATCCACCGTGCCGAGCGGCAGCGGGATGTCGATGCCACCCGGGAACAGCCCCGTGGGGTTCACGGTGTGGAATGACGCATAGTTGATCGTGAGCGTGACGTCTGCACCGCCGGGGCCGGGGGTGCCGTTGCTGATGGAGAGACCGCTCACTTCAGGGCCCGTGGCGCCGTCGATGACATGGAATGTCCCGACGGTTGGCGTATCGACCCCGACAACGACAGCCACCGTCGCGTTGTAGGCGATTGGCGTGTTCGTGCTGCCTCCAAAGAGCCCCGGCAGGGTCTTCGTGCCGGTGGGATTGGCTGTCGCGTCATGGTCGCCGATGAAGGTGCCAGCCAGCGGCGTTGCGGTCGACATCTGGACCTGCATGGAACTCCCGGTCTGGAGCGTGAACAGCGTGTCGGCCGCGAAGGCCCCGCCGGCGGAAAGTGCGATGGTTCCGGCGCAGAGCGCGGCGTGGGCGGCACGGGGCGAGGCGGTGGTCATGATGGAGGAAGGTACTCCAGCCACGCCGACGAGCAAGCTCCGGGCCAGCTAATCGTCAAAGATCAGGACAAGGTAGGCCACAAAGATCGCCAAATGGAGCACACCGTGCAAGAATGTGGTTCGCCCGGTGCACAACGTGACGACCGAGACGGCGAAGGTGAGCGTCAGGAGAAGGATTTCCACGGGCTCCAGACCGAGTTCAACTGGGGTGTGCTTGTAGATCGCCACGGCGAGAACGGCCGGAACGGTGAGCCCGATGGTGGAGAGCGCACTGCCGACAGAGAGATTGATGACGCGTTGGGGCCGATTCTGTTTCGCCGATTGGATGGCAGCCATCCCCTCCGGGGCAAGAATGATGCCGGCAATGACGACGCCCCCAAGCGCGTGGGGGAGCCCGGTCGACTCGATCACGCCCTCCAAGCCGTGCGCGAGGTGTTCCGCGAGGAGAATGATCGCCACCAGGTACGCCAGAAGGAAGCCCGTCAGCGCTTTCACCCCGCCTCTGCAGGTGTCCACATCATGGTGGCCCGCGACGGCACCGGATTGGTCGGTCGCCACGCCAGACTCCTGGAACCACTCGCGGCGTCCGCCCAGCTGCATGGAAACGAACATCCCGTAGCAGAACACGGACGCGCCGACCAGGAACCACGACTGAAGAGTCGATGGCTGGCCTCCGGGGGCGGATGTCGTGAATCGAGGGAGGACCAGGCTGAGCGTCCCCAGCACGATGAGTGTCCCCAGGAAGGTTGATGCCCCGCTCATGTTGTGGATCGCCTGGCCGAAACGGGAGCCCGCACTCACCAGCGAAAGTCCCAAGACCAGATTCATGGCGAGCATGACGACGGCGAACATGGTGTCGCGAGCCGCGGTGGGATCGGCGGCGCCCTGCAGCATCATGGCGACCACGAGCGCCACTTCAATCCCGATCACCGAAAGCGTCAGGACCAGCGTTCCCAGCGGTTCGCCCACGCGGTGCGCGATCGCGTCGGCGTGGTGCACCACTCGAAAGGCACCCACCACAATCGCCAGGAGGAGCACGAGGAAGGTGACCGCAAGCGCGCCCTCACCCGCAGCGCCCAGCATCGAATGTCCCAACGGAGTGAAGGACAGCCCGAGCAAGCCCAGGAGCATGAGCAGTGGCCATTCGCGCCTGAGCAGTGGAACCATTTCGCTGAGTCTAGGAGCGAACTCCGACAATGGCTCGGGGTGACACGGCCGACTGCGCCTGGATCGCTGCGCCCAGTGCCGCCGTTTCCGGCTCCGGGACCAGTTGCACTGGCGCACCCATTCCCTCTAAGATCAGTTCGCGCCACAGTTCGTTCTTGGCGCCGCCTCCAACCAGTCGGATGGTGGTGATCGGCAGGTCACCATCCCGAAGGCGCTGCACGGCAGACACGATGGACGCCGTAACGCCCTCCAGAGCGGCTCGGTAGAGGTGGCCAGGGCGCAGGAGCCCATCGCGGATTCCGCTGAGTGTGCCCGTCGCGTCAGGGAGGTTGGGGACTCGCTCGCCGCGGAGGTACGGCGTGAAGGCGAGGCCGTCGCAACCTGGTGGAACCGCACGAGCCAACGCTGTGAGCCCGGCGTGAGTCATGCCAAATGCCTGTCGCACCTCTTCCAGGACTCCCGTGCAGTTGAGCATGCAGATGAGCGGCAGCCAATGGCCGGTGGAATCGCAAAAGGGTGCAATGGCACCCGTGGGGTCGAGAAGGGGGCGATCACTCACCGTGAAGACCGTGGCGCTGGTCCCGAGGCTGATGACGGCGGGACCGGGGGCCGTGGCGCCTGCACCGATCGCACTCATCATGTTGTCGCCACCGCCGGTGGAGACTGCGACGCGACCCATGGCGGAGGCCGGCAACCCGAGAAGATCGACTCCGGACTCGTTCAGCTGGCCGATGATCGATCCTGGGGCGGCGATGCGTGGAAGCAGCTCGTGGGCGTGCGTGTCGATCGCGGCGAGTGCGAATCGATCCCATTCCCGCGCCACGGGATCGAAGTAGCCCGTGCCGGAGGCGTCCCCTGCTTCCGTGGCGATCGCACCCGTGAGCTGCAGGTTGACCCAGTCGTGCGGAAGGAGCACGTGGCGCACGCGCGCCCAGTGGGCGGGTTCGTTCCGCTTGAGCCAGAGAAGTTTCGGCGCGGTGAATCCCGCAGGAATGGGGCGATTGAGCAAGGCCGAGAGCTCGGCAGCTTCCGCTGCTGTCGATGTGTCGCACCACAGCTTGGCCGGACGGATGACCTGTCGATGTTCGTCCACCACCACGGCACCATGCTGCTGCCCGGAGACGCCGACGCTCAGCAGTGATTCGCGGGCGTGCGGTGCCGCCTTCCACACATCCGCCACCGCGCCACGAATCGCGTCGGCCCAATCCCTGGGGTGCTGCTCCGCGTGACCGGGCAGCAGACCTGGAATGAGCGAGAGCGGTGCGGCGCCACGAGCGATGACGGCGCAGGTCTGGGCATCGATCAGGATCGCCTTGACCCCCTGCGTGCCCACATCCAGCCCGAGGCAGCAGCCAGAAGTGCCCTCGCCGGCGCCCATCAGCGAGCCCCGAGGATGTGCTCGACCATGAGCTGGTCGAGTCGTTCGTACCCCAGGCCACGGCGTGCGATGGCATCGGGATCGATCACCGCGCGGCGCAACTCCGTGGCCGACTCGCGCGAGTACTGTCGCATGTGGGGGCACAATCCCATCGGGTCCGCGTGTTCGGCGAGCAGCTGCCGCACTTCCGGGTCGGCATCAAACTGCCGAGCACGCTGCTTGAGCAACAGATAGTTGGTCATGCATCCACGGGCGAAATCCCATACGCCTTCCTCGTCCTCGGTGCGGTAGGCGTGCGCGTCAAAGTGGAGCGGACCGTCATAGGCGGGACCGAACTGGTCGCCGGCCGTCCCCTCAAGGAGCCGCACCAGCAGGAACGCTTGGCGCAGGTCCTCACTCCCAAAGCGGAGGTCCTGGTCGTAACGGCCAATGCGCTGGCCATTGAGGTCGATGTGGAGGAGCTTCCCCGCCTCCATCGCCTGCGCCACACCGTGCACGAAGTTGAGGCCCGCCATCGACTCATGGGCCACCTCGGGATTGACGCCCACCATGTCCGGGTGCGCCAACGTCTGGATGAACGCCAGCATGTGGCCGGTGGTCGGGAGATAGATGTCGCCGCGTGGCTCGTTTGGCTTGGCTTCCAGCGCGAACCGAAGCGCGTACCCGCGATCACGCACATAGCCGCAGAGGTAGTCCAGCGCGTCGCGCATCCGGCGCAGGGCCTCCCGCGGGTCGCGGCAGGCATCGGCCTCGGTCCCCTCACGACCGCCCCAGAAGACATAGGTGCTGGCGCCCAGCTCGGCGCCGAGGTCAATCGCATCCATCGACTTGCGAAGCGCGAATGCACGGACCGCCGGATCGTTGGATGTGAATGCCCCGTCCTTGAACACCGGGTGCGAGAAAAGGTTGGCCGTCGCCATCGGGACGCGGAGGCCGTGGTCGGCAAGCGCATGCTTGAACTGGCTGACGATCCGGTCGCGGTCGGCGGCCGAGGCACCAAAGGGCACGAGGTCGTTGTCGTGGAGGTTGACGCCCCAGGCGCCGAGGCCGGCGAGCTTCTCGACGATTCGGCAGGGATCGATTGCCGCGCGGGTCGGATCACCGAACGGGTCGCGGCCAGTGTTGCCCACGGTCCAGAGGCCAAAGGTGAAACGGTCGGCTGGACGCGGCGCGGGGATCGGGGCGAGGGTCACGGCGGGGAGATCGTAGGGGCTTCGTCCTCGAAGAGTGTCGGATAGTGCGATCGGTGAAGGTCCTCCAGGAACAGGCTGGTCCACTCGGTCCGGACCGGCTCATCCAGCCGGCAGGACTTCTCGTAGAGCTCCCATGCCTGGGTCGATCGGCATCATGCGGCGAACGATGCGTGAGGGCCTGTCGGAGTGATCCGTCTGCCCGATGCCACCATGGGTACCGCACAAAGCGGGCGACGAGATTTGAACCCGCGACATTCAGCTTGGAAGGCTGACGCTCTACCACTGAGCTACGCCCGCATCAGGGGGTGGCAGTCTAGCAAGGGCGGGTCGTGCGAGCGGGCTCAGACTCCGCCGTTTCGCGGCCCGCAGGATTGCTCACTCAATACTCCCTCCCAATCAACACGCCGGGCTGCGGCACGGGGTAGTCCCCGTTCGCGTCGGGCATCACCGGGGCGGTGCCATCCAGCGTGAGCGTGGCGATGCCGGGCGCAAAGTCGTGCTCGCAGGCAAGCATTTCGTCGAAGGTGATCGGCTGGCCCGTGTGCGCGGCCATGCGGCCCATGCAGCACACAAGGCTGGACTCGATGCCGCGTGGCGCCTCGTTGTAGGGCTTGTCGTCGCGGACAGCGTCGATGTACGACTCCCACTCGTTTTGGTACGGGTTCGCTTCGGACGCAGGGATCGTGGATTCCCAGACCTTGCTGCCGGGAGAGAAATCGCGGCTCGTGCAGATCTGCGAAGGAGCGCCGTAGTCGCCGCTGGCGGACACGATCGCCGAGGCCTTCGTCCCCACCATCATGCTGGAGAATCGATTCTCGCAGCCGTCCATGTTCCGGCCCTCGAAGACCATCTTCGTGCCGTCGGGATAGGTGTATTCCACGGCGTACGAGTCGAAGTTCTGGTCGATGTACCTCTGGCCGTCTGGCCCAGTTCGCCAGTTGCGGCCGCCATTGCCCTGGGCCAGCACTGGCCATGCGCCCTTCATCCAGCAGAGGTGGTCGATGATGTGGATGAAGAAGTCGTTGTAGGCGCCGCCGCTGGCCCAGAGAAAGGAGTGGAACCGTTGGATCTGGTACTCCACCTCGCTCAGGCCTGCGGGGGTTCGGGTCGAGCGGAACTTCGCGACCGGCCCCTGCATTCGATACCCGTACTGCGCGACAATCTCGCCCATCTCGCCATCCTGCACGCGCTTCGCCAGTTCCTTGAAGCCGGTGCTGTGCCGACCCATCAAGCCGACGGCGACCTTGAGCCCCTTCTTCTCGGCTTCCTTGGCCAGCTCAAGCATCCGACGTCCCGAGGGACCGTCGACGCACACTGGCTTCTCCATGAAGACGTTGAGCCCCTTCTCGATGGCGTACTTGAAGTGCACGGGGCGAAACGCGGGCGGCGTCGCGAGGATCACGATGTCGCCGGGACGCAAGCAATCCATCGCCTGCTTGTACGACTCCATCCCCGAGAATCGTCGCTCGGGCGGCGCATCGACGGCCCCCGGCAGCTTGGCGCCGGCGAGCGCGGCGTAACTGGACTCCACCTTGTCGACGAACACGTCGGACATCGCCACCAACTTCATCGGACCCCGCTTGACGGACAGGGCATTCACGGCCGCCCCGCCGCCGCGACCGCCGCAGCCGATGAGCGCGACATTGATCGTCTCGTCGTCGCTTCGATGGACGGAAGCCAGCGCGCTGGCCGAGAGGATCGTGCCGGCGGCCAAGCCTCCGGCGTTGGTCAGGAAGGTGCGACGGCTTGACTCGGGGTGCATGGTTCTGGCGATCGTAGGCAGTGTTCGGGGGGACGAGAAACGTGGATGGGCACAATCTCACCCCAGGGTCCACTCGCCACCGACAGATGGCCCGTGCGCGGGGGCAGGGAACTGCTCCCGGACTCGGCCGCAAGCGCGTCGGAAATGGCCGCGCTCCATTCACTGTGCGATGCCAGCACGTGCGGGTGGCACTCGGTCCAGCGTTCCCCGCATGTGCACTCTTGGGCCGTGCCGACTTGCAGGAGAAACTGGAAGGTGCATTCGAGGTGGCTCCCGGAGGCGATTGCCCCGCTCGTGCGGGTCAGGACTGCGTGGCCCCGGCGAAGCACCACGCTGCGCGGCTGCGCTGCTTGCAAGGTCTCGCGCGTGACCTCGACCCCGACGAAGAGCGCGCCGCCCGGTGCCAGGCAGGACGATGCCGACCGAAGCCAGGCCCCTGCCTGGACAATCGAGTCCGCATAGGCAGCCACCCCAAACAGCATCACCACGACATCGAATCGATGGCCAGGCCGGAAGAGCCGCGGCGCCCCGGCGGCAGTGCCCTCCAGGAATCGGGCCCGAGCGTGCGTTCGCCTCGCCACAGCGAGCATTTCCGGAGACGGATCGATCCCCGTGTATGGCCCGAGCGCAGCCAGCGCATCAGCATGCCGGCCAGTGCCGCACCCGATGTCCAGGATCCTGAGCTGGCGATGGTGGAGTCGATGCCGGACATCCGGGCCGACCGTCGGGCTGGATTGGAGAGTGGACTCGATCGCGCGCACATCGTCCGCGGGGTCCCTCCCGGAAGCCTGATAGAGGTCGTCGTACCAGTCGGCCCATCGACTGAAGAGCGCCATGGGGCGATCGTAGTACGCTCAGGCCCGGTGACGCCGCGGTGTGGCGAGCTCCAGCCCGGTCCACCATCGACCCGCATGGCATGAACGACCGACCCCCGAAGACATGGCTGTGGATCCCCGCCTCGCTCGCGTGCGCGGTGCTTGTGTTCGTGGCGCTGGCGGCGCGTCGTGAGAGCTCGGATTGATGGGCGCACGCGCGAGCTCGCGCACGACCGCGCCTCCCCGCCACCTCGTCGTGGTCACCAGCAGCCGTGCCGACCTGGCGCACTTGATCTGGCCGTTGCGGGCACTGCGGGCCGAACCCAGCCTCCGACTCACCATCATGGCGTGCGGTGCCGCGTTGTCCGAGGAATACGGCTCGGCCGCCGCACGGCTGCGCGAGGAAGGATTTGAGGTCCTTGATGTCGGAGAGCCACTGGGAATCGACACTCCAGCGCAGATGGCCGCTGCGGTCGGGTCGCTGACACGCGACTTCGCAGAGGCGCTGGCACTGGCGCCACCGGACCTGCTGCTGGTCATCGCTGACCGAGTCGAGATGCTGGCGCCCGCCACCGCCGCGCTCGCGATGCGGATCCCCATCATCCACATCGAAGGCGGTGAGTTGAGCGAAGGGGCGATCGACAACGCCGTCCGCAACGCCCTCACGGCCATGAGTCATGTGCATCTGGTGACCACGGAGGCCGCGCGGCTTCGCGTCATCGCGATGGGCGAGGAGCCCTGGCGAGTGCACCAGGTTGGCGCGGCGAGCCTGGACCACCTTCGCCATGCGACGTTGCCCCCGTTGACCGAGGTGCTCATCCCCACCGGACTCGCACCGAGCCATCCGCTCCTGCTCGTGGCCGTCCATCCGACCACGCTTGCCGACGAACCCGATGCTGATGCGGTCGCCATCCTCGCGGCGCTCACCATGTTGGACCAGGCTGGTCCGCTGCGGTCTGCGCAGGTGCTCTTTGCATTTCCCAACGCCGACGATGGCGGTCGCACGGTGCGGCGCCACTGCGAAGCGTGGTGCCTTCGACGGTCATCGACCGCTTCCCCGATCGCCCGACTCGTGACGCAACTACCGGCCGAGTGGTGGTTCGCCCTGCTGGACTCCCCTCGAACGGTAGCCATCGTGGGAAACTCCAGCAGCATCGTCATGGAGGCACCGGCCGCCGGACTGCCAAGCGTCCTGGTCGGCGAGCGGCAGCGAGGCCGCGAACTGTCACCGAGCACACAGTGGGTCACTGGCGCATCGGCGCAAGTTCCGTTTGGCACTCCAACTGCCCTCGAGATTGCGCTCGCGATCGAAGCAGCGGTCACGGTTGGCTGGTCACCGCAGCCGCGCGACCGGTGGCCCAGCAATCACCCATACGGGGATGGGCGTGCCGCGGAACGCATCGCGCAAGCGATCAGGGGCCTCCCGGACCGAGCCGCGCTCTTGAACAAGCACGCGGGGGCCACAAACTCCCCCGGGGTTTTTGCCAAACCGTTACTTCTGAAGTAACGGTTTAGCAAAAACCAGCGGCGGCTTCGGTCAGCGGCGCCGCCTACCGACCAGCCCACCCAGCCCGAGCAGCGCGAGCGCGCCGGGCGCGGGCACCGGGACCATCGTGAAGGTGCCGGACGCGGCCGCGGTCACCCACTGTTGCGCAAAGGGGTCAAATCCGTAGAGCGTGCCGACGGCGTCGCCGCCGGTCTCGGAGGTGAAGACCATGTCGATGTTCGTGTCAAACGACATCGTCACGCCGGGCCCGAAGGGGAAGTTTGATGTCCCGCTGAGCAGGAATCCGCCGTCGATGTAGTCGAACGAACCAGCGAATGCGCCGGTCGAGCCGAAGGCGGTCGCCGTCGAGGTGCCGAGGGCGGCGTAACTCGACTCTTGCTGCGTGAGATCCGCGTCGATCACCACTGGTCCGACGTACTGAACGGTGAGATTCATCACCAAGTGGTACGACTCGACAGAGGTATCGAAACCGGCAGAGGCAACCGTAGCGACTGACAGTGCACCGAAAGCAGCGCACGAGAGGGACCGAGACAAACAGTTCATGGGATTGAGGCCGAGGTGGGTGACTGATCGCAAGTTGAATACCCAACGCAACTTGCGCCCTTCCCTGCCCTTGAAACCCCGGAGAACGAGCAAGGAAAGATAGCCCCGCCTTCTGTCTGTGTCAAGTCATTGAGACTGATTCGCAGATACGAAAGGAAACATGCTCTCGCACCGGAGGGCTCACTTCTTCCTGTCGGCGTCCTGGAGTCGCTCGACCCATTTGATGTCATGGGTCGCTTCCACGAACGGAGCCTCTTGCAGGAGTCGTTCATAGAGAGGCAGAGTCGACCGCATGGGGCCGATCTTGAATTCGCGCAGCGCCTGCAAGCACCGCTTGATGCAGGTCTCACGATCGGGCGCATGCACGATGAGCTTCCCGATCATGGAGTCATAGTTGGCCGGAATGCGATAGCCGGCACGGGCGTGCGTATCCACTCGAATCCCCATGCCACCCGGCGGCACGAATGTCTCGATGAGCCCAGCCTGCGGCATGAAGTTTCGTGCGGGGTCCTCGGCGTTCACTCGCAGCTCGATCGCGTGACCATTGATCGAGATGTCAGACTGCTTCATCGGCAGCGGCTCGCCGGCCGCCACGCGGATGCCAGTCTTGACGATGTCGATGCCCGTGATCGCCTCGCTGATCGGGTGCTCCACCTGGACGCGCGTGTTCACTTCCAGCATGTAGAAGTTCTGGTCGCGGTCCATGAGGAACTCGCAGGTTGCGGCGCCCGCATACTTGGCCTGGCGAATCAGCTCCGCGCTGGCCTCGCACACCTTGAGGCGCTTCGCGTGATCGACGCCAGGCGCCGGGGCTTCCTCGATCAACTTCTGGTGGCGACGCTGGCTGGAGCAATCTCGCTCGAAGAGGTGGACGGCATGGCCATGCTTGTCGCCGATCACCTGCACCTCGAAGTGCCGCGCATGCTCCAGATACTTCTCGACATACACCATGGGGTTGCCGAACGCAGCCGCCGCCTCCTGTCGCGCGGCCTCGATCCCCTCCCGCAGGCCGGGCTCGTCGCGTGCGATCCGCATGCCTCTGCCGCCGCCGCCGCCGGCGGCCTTCACGATGACCGGGTAGCCGATCTCGGCCGCGACCTTGACTGCTTCCTCGATGTCCTCGATGCCGCCGTCGGTGCCGGGAAACACGGGCGTCCCGGCCTGCCTGGCCAGCCGCTTGCAATTGACCTTGTCTCCCAAGAGATGCATCGCCTCCGGGCTTGGGCCGACGAACTCGAAACCGCTGTCGCGGCAGACTTCGGCGAAATGGGAGTTCTCCGAAAGGAACCCATAGCCCGGGTGGATGGCGTCGGCGCGACCGACTTCCGCCGCCGCGATGATGCGGTCGATGCGCAAGTACGAGTCCTTGCTCGGCCCTGGGCCGATGCAGAGCGACTGGTCGGCTTGCTCAAGCCATGGGGCTCCAGCGTCGGCTTGCGAGTAGACGCACACCGGCGCGATGTCCAGCTCGCGGCACGCTCGGATGATTCGGAGGGCGATTTCGCCACGGTTGGCGATCAGGAGGCGCTTGAACATGGATGTTGACCGTCGCACCGACTCAGTCGGGTTGGATGGTGAAAAGTCGCTGTCCAAACTCGACGGCCTTGCCGTTCTCGACGAGGACCTCGACAATGGTGCCAGCCTGCTCGGCCTTGATCTCGTTGAAGATCTTCATCGCTTCGATGAGGCACACGGTCGTCTCGGCCGTGACCTTCTGCCCCGCCGCCACGAAGTTCGGCTTGCCTGGTCCCGGGCCGCTGTAAAAGGTGCCCACCATCGGACTCTCGATCGCCGGGAGCTTGGCAGCAGCCGGAGCCGCGACGGCACCTTGCGCCGGTGCCGGGACTGGGGCGGGCGCGTGAACGGCGGGTGCGCCTCCGGGCGTGGACAGGACGGCCGGCGCCGGAACATGAATCACCTGTGGAGCTGCCCCGCCGGCGGAGTAACTGACGACAGGCTGCGAAACCCCAGGCCGCTTCAAGGCCACGGTTTCATCCGCATCGCGCAGGTCCATCTCGCTGAGGTCGTTCTCGACCATCAGCTTCACCAGCTCCTTCAACTTTCGGATGTCGATCATCCCGGGAGGCTACGACTTGTCCTGTTATCGCGCAAGTTCACGAACAATCGACCATCGTTCGACCCCGATTGAAACAGCATCAAAGACGTGACCAACGCGGTTGACTGAGCGCCTCGCCGAGCACGATTGCCCTGCGAAGTCCCCGAACTCGATCCACCCTCTTGGTCGGCCGCTCGTTCGATCCACTTGGACGCGGTGCACCGCGCACGTTTGAAACGCCCGCGGAGCGCCCCTCCTGGCGGCCCTCCGTTCGAGTCCCGCCCCTTTGCGCAGGGGAAGGCCTCGGATTCCGGGGAACAGTTGGTGGCATCGATGTCGGCGGCGCCACTGGCGGCCCCGCCGTGACTCCCGGCACTCGCTTGGGTGCGCGAGCCTGAACCTGCGTCACCAACCATTCCGCCAGTCGATCCTTCCCCGCCTGCGCCTGCGTCGCCTTGAACCCCTTCACCAATCGCGCGAACAACGGCCCCGCGACGGTCAGCACGACGAGACAAACAGGGAGATTGCCAGCAACCCACGACAGGGCACGGCCGATCGCCTTCAACACCTCCGCGAACTCGGTGTCAGAAGCCAAGAGCAGGCCGATCGAGTCCATCGACTCCAAGGCTACTCCGTGTCGCCACACGCTTCCGCCTCAGCCCGGCTCACCCCGCCGCCTCAACGCGGCGTCTCACCCCAGCGCCCGGCCCCAGTCGGGTCCGACGCCACCTGATCCGTCCACCTGCCCCAGTCCCCAGTGCGGCACACCAGTGGCACTTGTCATCGCTTCGGGCGAAAGCATCACTTCCGCGGAGCCCATCGCCAGCGCGTTGCATCCGGCAGCAGGAGCTCGACCATCCCCCAACCTCACCACGACCGAGGCGAGGGCCCGAGCCAGTCCAGCATCATGGGCGCTCGCCAGAACGATCACGCCGGCGTGAGCTCGGCGCCGCAGTGCACGTGCCACCAACACGCTCCCGGTGGAATCGAGGGCCGCGAATGGCTCATCCAAGGCGAGCACCCCTTCCGTGCACTGCACCAAGGCCCGTGCGACCGCCACTCGGTGTCGCTGGCCTTCACTCAACTCATGCCATGGCACGCCCTGGAACCCCTCGATGCCAAGTTCCTCCATGACGCCACGCACCCGCGACGTGGCATCGGGGACGCCGGCACCTCCGCGCCACGTCCCCAACTCAATGACGGCCCGAGCCGAGAGGCGAGTTGCCATGCTGGGCTGCTGGTCCACGTAGGCCACGACGAGCGAGCGCTGCCGCTCCGACATCGAATGGACACATCGAGTCCCCAGCGACACCACGCCGCACACTGGGCGCAGGAGTCCAGCGAGCACCTTCAAGAGCGTGCTCTTCCCGACGCCATTGGCTCCGACGATGGCCACGATTTCCCCCGGCGTGATCTCCGCCGACCACGGCCCGGCGACGGCTCGAGCGTCGTAGCCGACGGTGACATCCTGCACGCGCAGTGACGCGCCGCTCACGTCCATGCCTCGCGTCCCCGTCGGATGAATCGAAGGAACCAGAGGCCGCCGACGCAGGCCGTGACCACCCCGATCGGGATGCGTCCCTGCGTCGTGGGGACCAACAATCGGCATGCATCGGCGCCGACGAGCACGATCACGCCGCAGAGTGGCGCCGCCACGACCAGTGGCCGTGCCCGGGGGCCAACCATCCCTCGCGCCAGGTGCGGCGCAACGAATCCGACGAAGGCGATCGGCCCACACAGTGCCACGGCGCAGCCAGAGAGCACGCCGGCAGCGAGGAGCAGCCTCATGCGGAGCGAATGCATGGGGACTCCCATCGACCGTGCCTCGTTTTCTCCCGCCGCAGCGGCATCCATCGCAACGCTCGAGCCCAACGCCGCACACAGCGAGGTGGCGATGGCCACCGCAGAGACGATCACCACGGGCCACGAGGGCACTTCGGGGACGCGGCCCATCATCCAGAGCGACACGTCGGCCCGCGAGTGCGGCGGAAGCGCCCATTGGAGTCCCATGGCAACCGCTCCGAGGACCGCCCCCAGCACGACGCCCGCCAGGACAACCGAGATCGGGTCGATTCCTCCGCGCCGCACCGCAATGACCCACACGAGGCTGAGGGCGCCGATCGCCCCGGCCACTGCTGCCGCCGCCTCGATGGACATGTTCAGCCACGCGGGGACCACCGAGCCGGCCACCCAGGCGTTGGCGGTCGCCACCGCGGCCAACGAGACACCCAGCGATGCGCCGCTCGTGACGCCCAGCACGCTGGGTGCCGCCAGCGGATTGCGAAGCAACACTTGCATGCACAGGCCCGCCAGTCCCAGTGCCGCTCCCGCGAGTGCTGCCGTCAGGAGCGCCGAAAGCCTGTACCCCAGGATCGCACCGTGTGCCAGCTCGATGGTCAATGATCCATCGGCAGAGCGACCGACCACCAGCCGAAGTCCGGCGACCGCGATGACCAGGGCCAACAACTTCAACATGCGTCGCCCGTTCACTGCCTTGCCCCCTCCAGTGCCTTGCGAAGCGTGGCCAAGCCCTGGACGAGCGATGCTCCCGGCTGGAGCAATCTCGGCTCCTCCACCACGAGCAGGCGGGACCCCGGGGCCAACTCGCCCGCCGGGGCATCCATCCACCGCGCACGCTCCTCCGGGCCCCCAATCACGACGATGAGGTCCGGGGCCAGCAACGCCAGTTCCTCGCGCGAGCGTTGCGCGTACGCGGCACCTGCGTCGGCCAGGGTCACACCCATCGACACGGCCGCGTCCCCCGGGAAACTCCCGCGGCCGAAGGCCAGCGCGCCAGCGTCCGACACGCTGCCCAGGAGCGCCACCCGGCCCAGCGAAGCCGCACCGTCGATGGGGAGGCAAGCGGCACGGAGCGATGCGGCGAGCGCTTCCGCCCTGGCGGTGCACCCGGAGTTCCCGCCGGGATCGATCGCGCAGGCCACGCTCGCAAACGAAGCACCGACATCGTCCAATGAATCGATTCGGATCTCGGCCACGCGCCAGCCCTGCTGCCTGGCCAGCGCCGCCAGCTCCTCAGGTGCTCCCTGCATGGGTGGCTGCACCAGAATCAACTCTGGGTCGATGGCCGTCAGTTGCTCGGCGTCGATGTCCAAGAGCGTCCCGACGACCGGGATCTCCGGATCCACCGGGCACCACGGCGTGCGGGCCGCCAGTTGCGCTCCACAGTCCAGGGCGATCAGGGTGTCACTCAGCGCCGGGCTCAGGCTGGCGACGCGGAGGCGCGCGCCGCCTTCCGGCTGGGTGGGCGTGCCGTTGCCGCGACCGTTGCCGCAACCGATGGCGCAGCCAAGGGCCGCCAACGCGACGATGCCACTCCGCGACCAGTCACATGCGGCACGCCGTGCGCACCGCACGACTCGCAACTGATGGGAGAGGGCTGGCACCCTGATAGAGTAAGTGGCGTGAAGCAGGTCTGGCGCTGGCTGCTCGGTGAACCAAGCGAAGCTCCTCCACGACACGCGTCGATCGTGCCGGGCACGGGCGTGCCCGACTCCTCGGCTGCTCAACTCCAGGAACTGGAACCATTGGCCCACCCCGGGCCGAAAGCGCAGGGTGACTTCGCGCCGCAGCCCCCGGAGGCTGAGCTGGTGGTCCGCGCGTTGCAGTCGGCGGCGGCGTCAAGCGCGAACCTGGCTTCCGTTGCCGAACGGCTCGTTCCGGCGCTCGATGGCCTCCCGGACCTGGTGCGGCACCAAGGCCGCGCCACCGAGGCCATCCTCCAGTTGACCAACCAAGCCCGTGACCGCGACGCCCTGCTGGCCAAGGCGCTCTCGGAGTTCGAGCAGGGAGCCGAACGCCAGACGCAGCTGCTCAGGCTGATCCAGCAGCAGCTGGACCTCAATCACGTGACCAATACATCGGTCGCCGAAGGACTCCGCGACGCGAGCATCGCCCTGGGGGCCTATGCCGGCACCAGCGAACGCCACACAAGGGCGATCGAATCGCTCCTCGAGGCCACTCGCCGCCGCACTCGCAAGGCCGACCAGATGGAGCGATCGCTCCAGACGTGGATGATCGTCACGACGGGGCTGGCGACGGCCTGCCTTTGCTACAGCCTGTTCCTGGCGTACAGGTCGGCATCGCCGGCCATCGATCCAGCCAGCGACGTCACCATGGCGGATTCCACTCCCAATGCCCCGAGAACGGCGTCCCCGGCCGACCTTCCGCCTGCTGCCGGAACAACGAGCGCATCGTCAGCAACGACGGAGTCCACCGGCGACGACGATCCAGGAGCAAGCCCTTCGGAAGCAGGCCGGGACAAGGCTCCGAACGCCCCGGCCAATCCGACATCCGAGGTCATCCCGCTGCCATGAACTGGGCCCGCGCCAGCCGGGCGTAGAGGTCGCACCGCGCGAGCAACTCCTCGTGGGTCCCGACATCAAGCACGGCGCCGTGGTCCATCACGACGATCCGGTCGGCCGAGACGACGGAGGCAAATCGGTGCGCGACCGTCACGACGGTTCGCCCTTGCCCAATCTCGCGGATGGCCGCCGCGATCTCCACTTCACTCTCGGCATCCACCTGGCTTGTGGCCTCGTCCATGAGGAGCAGTGCAGGGCTCACCAAGGCCGCCCGCGCGATCGCGATGCGCTGCCTCTGGCCGCCACTGAGCGACGAGCCGAGCTCGGAGACCTCGGCGTCCAGCCCGCCGGGAAGCCGAAGGATGAACTCCATCGCGTGCGCACGCTTCGCCGCCTCGACGATCTCCGCACGGGTTGCGTTGGGTCGGCCCAGCCGGATGTTCTCCTCGATCGACCCCGCCATGAGGAATGGCTCTTGTGCCACCATCGCCAACTGCCTGCGCCACGACGAGAGTGACGTGCCCTGCAGGTCGACGCCATCGACAGAGAGCGTTCCGCCGGCCAGCGGGATCAAGCGGGCGAGTCCTGCCAGCACCGTGGACTTGCCGCACCCATTGGGCCCCACGATCGCAAGATGTTCGCCAGCCCGCAGCGAGAGCGAGAATCGATCCACGGCATCGACCGTCGCGCCGGGATAGCGGATCGACACGTCCACGAGGTCGATCGAATGCCTGAACGCAGGCGCGTCCGAGCGGTGCCGATCGCCCTCGGACTCGGCCGGCGCGTGCAGGATCTCGAGGAGTCGGGCGGAAGGGGCATTGGCGGCCGACAGTTCGTTGATGAACACGGCCACGGGCCTCAGGCTGCTTCCCATCGCGGCGAGCGAACCCATCGCCAGCACGAAGTCCTCGAACCGGGCATGGCCATCCAGGATCTGCACACCGGCCAGGTACGCCAGCCCCGCGGCCACGACGATCGCAATCATCTCGATCAGCGGGCTGGCGAGCGCTCGGGCCAGCCGCGCGCGCATTTCCTGGCGGTACGCCTCCTGGTTGAGGCGCCCGAAGCGAGTTGCCATCTGCTCCTCCGCCCCCATCGCCTTCACGGTGCGAAGCCCATGCAAGGACTCTCCCGCAACTCGGAGCAAGCCTTGCTGCGCCTCGAGCGATCCTCGAATGCCGCGCCGAATTCGCTTCCCGGCCTTTCGGAGGATGATCGCCACGACCGGCCCGACCAACAGCGCAAAGAGCGTCAGTCTCCAGTCAAACCAGATCGCCGCGGCGAACGCCGCCACGCCCTTGAGCAACTGCGCCAGCATCTTGCCGACCAGCGTGGAGAGCCCGGTCTGCAGGTCACCGGCGTCGCGGAGGATTCGACTGGTGTACTCGGCGGGGCCGCGCGCCACGACCGTGGCCAACGGCAGGCGCAGCGACCGATCGAAGGCCTCCTGCCGGACCCGGGCCACGACTCCGGCGCAGAGGGTCACCGAGAAATATTGGTGCAGGAAGTTGGCCGACGCCCCGATGACCGTGAGCACGGCGAGCCCGCCCAGGAGGAACGCCAGGCTCCCTCGCGGAGTGGTGGGAAGGACATCGAGAATCGCCGACGGCGGTGCCCACGATTGGTGCTGCGCGAAGAAGGCCTGCACCACCTCCGCCAGCCCGCGTGCCTCCCCCAGGACGATCTCGAGTATCGGCCCCAGGACCACCAGCCCCGAACCCATGCTGGCCGCGCTGATCGTGGCACACACGATCGCAAGGGCAACCGCCCCCCGCCGTTCCAGCAGCATTCGGACGAAATGCCAGAATGGTCCGATCATGATGCTGCCTCGCTCACGAGCCGGAGATCATCCCAGAAACCGGGATAGCTCTTCGCGACGCAGCCGGGATCGGAGACAGCCACCCCAGGTCGTCGCAGCCCCAGCAGGGCCGTCGACATGGCAATGCGATGGTCACCGACCGGGTCGATCACGACTTGGCCAGAGGGTGGCGCCGTGGCGCCGCTGGCCCATCCACGACCCTCGATCGCCATCCAATCGGGACCCGTGTCGACGCTGACGCCCACGCTCCGCAGTGCCGTGGCCATGGCCTCAATGCGGTCGCTCTCCTTGCCTCGCAGCGTATGCAGCCCCGTGAGGCGTGAGGTGCCCTCGGCGCACGCCATCGCCGCGGCAATCGCGAGCGAGCCATCGGGGAAGGCGCTCGCGTCGACCTCCGCGGCCCGCAAACCGCCTGATGATGCGACGCCCAGTCCCATACCCGCGTCCACGCTGACAGCTCCCATGCGGCACAGCGTCCGATGCACCCCCATGTCCGGCTGGTTCGACGTCGCGGACACACCGTGCACCACCATCGAACTCCCCGGCACGATCGCCGCCGCGACCCACCAATAGGCGGCAGAACTGGCGTCGGCGTCGACGTGACTCAGGCCACCACGAATGGATGCCGGGCCCACGGCGATGCGCCGCACGTCGCCGAGCAGGCTGTCGCGCTCCAACTTCACCCCCACCCTGGCCAGCACGTCCGCCGTCAGGTCGATGTACTCAACGCTCGGGAGTGGCTGCTGGATCTCAAGCGTCAATCCTGCCGGAAGCGCCGGGGCGACCAACAGGAGTGCGCTGACGAATTGGCTGCTGGCGACTCGGCCCACGACCGCCTCGCCGCCGCGCAATCGACCACTGATGCGAATGGGGAGATGCCCGGGCTCCCCTCGCTCTTCGACCACGGCGCCCAGTTGCCGGATGAGGTCGATGCCGTCGGCCATCGGCCGCTCGCGCAATCGGGCCGACCCATCCAACTCGATGGGGACGCCAAGTGCCGGAGCCAAAGCCATCATGAAACGGGCTGGCGTTCCCCCGTCTCCCGCATCGACGCGCACCCACGACGTCGTCCCAATCGCAGGCGGTGCGCCAGGGGTGACTTGCAGTCCCGCCGCACCCCACTCGATCGTGGCGCCGCAGGCCGCCATCCCGGCCGCCAGGCGTCGAGTGTCCTCGGCATCCAGCACGCCGTCGATCCTGGTGGGCTGGTCGGCGAGCGCCGCAAGCACCATGGCCCGCTGCGAAATGCTCTTGGATCCCGGCACCAGGATCGTGCCCCGGATTGGCTGGCGCACGCACCCCACGGCCCGCGGGGCGGCCGTTTCAGCCACCCTCAGTGTCCTCATCGCCTGGGCGGCGGAAGATCGCGACGACGTCTTCGATGTTCACGACGAACAAGCGATTGTCGCCCTCGAAATCGACCGGAACCGCGCCGCGCGGATTGAACAAGACCCGGTCGTACTGCTTGATCGGGTACGCCTCATCCTTCTCGATGACGGCGCTGATGGCGACCACCCGACCGGTGATCGTGGGGATCTCGATCTTGTCAGGAAGATGGATCCCCACCTTGGTGATCTTGCGATCCAGGTCCTTGCGGATGAGCACCCGCTTGCCGACGGGCTCGACCACTTCCAATGCGCGCTTGCTTGTGCCCTTCTCGGCCATGTGGGCATGATAGGTCGGCCCTGCGACCCAAGTACGCTCCGGACATGTCGGTCCAGCTCAAGTCATTCATCAGGGACGTGCCCGACTATCCATCTCCCGGCATCCTCTTCCGCGACATCACGCCGCTCTTGTCCGATCGCCGGGCACTGGCCCAGTCGATCAACCTGATGGCCGGCCCATTCCGCGACGAGTGCATCGACTACGTCGTGGGCCCGGAGAGCCGTGGCTTCATCTTTGCCACGGCCCTGGCCCGCGAGCTCAACGCGGGGTTCGTGCCCGTGCGCAAGAAGGGAAAGCTTCCTCGAGCCACGCACGCCGTGCGATACGCGCTCGAATACGGAACCGACGAACTCCACGTGCACCAGGACGCCATCCGCCCGGGCTCCCGCGTCCTGGTGGCCGATGACGTGCTCGCGACGGGCGGGACGATGCGCGCCGTGCTCGACCTCTGCGGCCGCTCCGGCGCCGCCATCATGGGGGTTTCGGTCCTGATCGAGCTCCTGCAGCTCAATGGCCGTGCCGCGCTCGCGCCGACACGCGTCGAGAGCCTCGTGACGTACTGAGTTTTTCGGCCTGTGCGCTATGATCGACCCATGAGCAGCACCTCCACTTCTGCCGCGCCGGCCGAGATGAGCACCACGGATCCGCTGATGCTGGTCGATGTCGACCATGTCCGGTTTTTCGTGGGCAACGCGAAGCAGGCCGCCTACTTCTACGCGTCGGCCTACGGCTTCCAGGTGGAGCAGTACAGCGACCTGACGACCGGGAGCCGCACCAGCGCGCAGTACCTGCTCACGCAGGGAAACATCCGCCTCGTGCTGGAAACCCCGTTGACGCCCAACCACCCGGCCGCGGACGAGATCCGCCGATTCGGTGATGGCGTGAAGGACATTGCGCTCACGGTGCTCGATGCCGAACGCGCCTACGAGGCCGCGCTCCGCAATGGCGGCTCCAGTGCCTACGAGCCACGGACGATCGCTGACCAACATGGCTCGGTCACGATGGCCGGCCTCCAGTCATACGGCCGTGCCGTCCACTCGTTCGTCAGCCGCACCGGGGCGTACGCGCTGCCCCGCGTGAAGCAGGGAGGCACGTTCGCGCCCGGGTTCGCCCCCATGGGCCACTTCGCGCTCAACGAGCACAACAGGAAGCACCCATGCGGCCTCAAGTTCGTCGACCACTGCGTCGGCAACGTCGAGGAAGGCAAGATGAACTACTGGGTCGAGTGGTACGAGAACGTCATGGGCTTCTCGATGTTCAAGCACTTCGACGACAAGGACATCTCGACCGAATACTCGGCGCTCATGAGCAAGGTGATGGCATCGGGCAACCACCTCATCAAGATGCCGATCAATGAACCGGCCGACGGCAAGAAGAAGTCGCAGATCCTGGAGTACCTGGAGTGGCATGACATGACTCCCGGCGTCCAGCACCTGGCGCTCCGGACCGACGACGAGCTCTCGAGCGTGGCGGAACTTCGCCGCCGCGGGGTCGACTTCCTGGCCCTCCCCGACTCGTACTACGACGCGGTCTGGGGTCGGGTCGATGCGATGCTTCGCAAGCATGGCCACGAGCCGGTCAAGGAAGACCACCAGCGGATCAAGGACCTCGGCATCCTGGTGGACGCCGACGACGAGGGCTACCTCCTCCAGCTGTTCACCAAGCCGTTGCAGGATCGCCCGACGCTCTTCTTCGAGATCATCTCGCGCCGTGGGAGCCAGTCCTTCGGCAAGGGCAACTTCAAGGCGCTCTTCGAGGCGCTGGAGATCGAGCAGGACCGTCGCGGCAACCTCTAGCCCCTCCTTGATTTCACCACTGGATCAACCGATGCCACCGATCACCTTGGCCTGCCGAGCCCTCGCCGTCGCGTTCGCCGCGGCCTCCCTCGCCGCATGCGACGCGCCCCACCGCGCCAGCCCGGTGTACGTCGACCCGATCGTCTCGGCCCAAACGATGCTGGACCTGAAGGTCGGGACGCCCCAGACGATTTCACTGCCGGCGCACGGTGGAACCGGGTATGAGTGGGTCTACGTGCGCGACACGACCACGCAGCCCATTCCCGTGTCGGTCCACCCCAAGGGATCGCGGACGATCGACCCAGGCGTGTCCGGTGGGCCTCGCGAGTGGGGATTTGAGATCAGCCCCGCCCGTCCGGGGCGCGGCACGCTCACCTTCGAGCTGCGTCGTCCTTGGGAGAAGAACGGGCAGGCGGCGCAGACAGTGGTGATCCCCTATCTCGTCGACCGCGACTGATGTCGCTCACGCCCTGGCATGTGCCCACGTCGGGCGCGGGGATTCCACGACCACGCCATCCAGTTGCACCTGCCAGGCGTGGAGCAGGTGGAACCCACTTGGATGTGCCGGCCCGCCGTACAGCGTGTCACCCACCAACGGCGCCCCGAGCGAGGCGAATCCAGCACGGATTTGGTGACGCCGACCGGGGCCGACCAGTTCCACATCGAAGAGATTGGAGCCCCGGTCGAGGATCGACCACCGAATCGTTCCCTGGGTGTTCGGGGCGCCTGCGCGCGAGACCGTCACCTTGGCGGACCGCTTGTGGCGGCCCGAAAAGTGTGCGCTGAACTCGCCTCGGTCCTCCACCGCTGCGGAGAGCCTCGCGAGGTAGCGCTTGGTGATCAGCCGTGCCCCGAACTCTCCCGCCGTGAAAGCATCACGCAGCGATTCGCGCGCGGGGACCGTCGTGGCCGCGATGAGGCATCCGCTGGTCCCCTTGTCGAGTCGATGCACCAGCCCGGAATCCTCGAGCGCCGCCAGGGCTGGCTCGCCCTGCCGAAGCCACTCTTCCACCGTCGGGGAACCATCCGACCTCGACTGCACCACGCTGTGCCAGCCCGCCGGCTTGTGCACGGCCACCCAGTCGCGCTCGCGGTGAAGCACGCACGGGACCTGGGAGTGGCAAGGGTCAGCTTCCATGCGGCTAGACTCCTGAAGAGAGTCGATAATGGCCTATTACACACAACTCGGCACGCTTCCGCCAAAGCGGCATACCCAATTCCGGGCCCCGAACGGGAAGTTGTATTCCGAAGAGGTGTTCGGCACCGAGGGATTCGTCGGGCCGACCTCGACCCTGTACCACATCAACGCCCCCACGCAAGTCCATGGCTGGAAGCCGCTCTACGCCTGCGACCCGGCCTACGTGGAGCGCAGCTCGATGCGGATGCGGCACCTCAAGACGGCCGGCCTCAAGCCCAAGGGGGACCCCGTCGAAGGGCGCATCCCGCTCTTTGGCAACGACGACTGCCTGATGTCGATCTGCCTCCCGCGGCAGGAGATGGCGTACCACTTCAAGAACGCGGTCGCCGACGAGTGCTTCTTCATCCATCATGGGACCGGCACGTTCTGGACGATGTTCGGGACACTCCGCTTCGGGCCCAAGGACCTGGTGGTGGTCCCCAAGGGGACGATCTACCGGATGGAGTTCGACCGCCCGGCGAAGCATGCGCCCGCGAATCGGTTCCTCCTCATCGAGAGCGTGAACGGCAGCCACATGCTTCCGCCGCCTCGATACCTCTCCAAGCAATCGGCACAGCTCCTGGAGCACGCCCCCTTCTGCGAGCGGGACTTCCGGCTGCCAACCCTTCCGCTTTCCTTCGACGAGCGGGGCGAGTTCGAGGTCCGGATCAAGAGCCGGGGACACGTGCATTCGTACATCTACGACTACCACCCATTGGACGTCGTGGGCTGGGATGGCTGCTACTACCCCTACATCTTCAACGTGAACGACTTCAGCCCGATCGTCGGCAAGCACCACCTGCCGCCGCCGACCCACCAGGTCTTCGACGCGCACAACTTCGTGATCTGTGCCTTCTGCCCGCGTCCGCTCGACTTCCACCCCGAGGCGATCGTCGTCCCATACAACCACTCCAACCTGGACTCGGACGAAGTGCTTTACTACGTGGAGGGCAACTACAAGGCCAGGCGCGGCATCGAGTCGGGCAGCCTGACGCTGCACCCGCAAGGCATCCCCCACGGCCCGCATCCCGGCACGGTCGAGAAATCGATCGGTGCGACCCAGACCGACGAACTGGCCATCATGTGCGACACGTTTCGGCCGCTCTTCCCGACCAAGGCCGCACTCGGGCTGGACGATCGCGCGTACCCGATCTCGTGGCAAGACGGCGCCCTGACTGCAACGGCCAGTGCTCACGTCTCCAACGGCAAGGTGACGGCGAAGTCCAGCGGCTCCGTGAGCACGCGGGGCCGGCGCGCGGCGGCGTCAACCTCGACTGGCCAGAAGGCCTCGACCTGGTGAAGACCAACATGAAGATCCTGGCCAGTGTGCTCGTGGCCCTCGCTGGGGCCGGTTTTGCCTATCAGTCGTCGCAACAGGACGGCCGACAGGCTGGGGACAAGGGATTCGAGGTCGTCTCCAAGGAGTCGGCGAACGCCCTGGAGGTGATCCGCTTCCCGTTTGGCGGCGAAGCCTTCGCGTTCGAGGTCGCGGATGATCTCCCCTCCATCCAGAAGGGACTCTCTGGCCGCACCGAGATTCCGGCCGGGACGGGGATGCTCTTCATCGACGATCGTGCCCGGATCCAGAGCTATTGGATGGTCGATTGCCTCACCGACATGGACATCGCGTTCGTGGCCCCATCCGGGAAGGTGACCGCGGTGCATGCGATGAAGAAGGAATCACCGCGCGCCGAGAATGAGCCCATCCCGGTGTATCACGCTCGGTTGCCTCGATACTCATCCAACCTGCCGGCCAAGTACGCCATCGAGACGCCACCCGGCACCAACAAGCGACTCGGCATCAAGCCGGGCACGGTGATCGACATCGATTGGTCCGCCATCGACTCGCTCCGCGAGTGATTGGCGTCCGTCAGTGCTGGGATGGTTCGATCCGGCCCCGGCATTCCCCCAGTGTCAATCGACCCCCTCCGCTGGACGGGGCACTGCCACGCAGGATGATCTCGTCCCCATCCTGGAGGAACTTCCGTTCGGTCCCGTCCGGAAGGGCGATCGGCTCCGTTCCTCGCCACGTCCGCTCAAGCATGCAGCCGCGCGACTCCTTGGTTGGGCCGGAGATCGTGCCGGACGCAAAGAGGTCCCCGGGCTGCATCGCACAGCCCCCGCTGGCGTGATGCGCCAGCATCTGGGACGGCGTCCAGAACATGTCCGTGTAGTTCCCCGCCGACAGGCGCATCGGCTCCAGGCCGCGCTCACGCATCACGGCACTCTGGATCCACACCTCCACGTCCAGGTCGAGACCCCAGTCGCCAGGCCAGCGCAAGTACGGGAGCGGCGCAGGGTCATCGGCCCGACGGATCGGCCCGGGACGCTTGGCCCCGCCAAGCGACAGCATCGGCGTCACCCAGCCTGCGACGGTCGTCGCGAAGTTCTTCGCGAGAAACGGCCCCAGCGGCTGGTATTCCCATGCCTGAACATCTCGTGCGCTCCAGTCATTGACCAGGAGCACGCCGAAGATCCGCTGCGAAGCCTCTTCGACGGAGAGCGACTGTCCCATCGGGTTGCCGGGCCCCACCAGGAATCCCATCTCCAGTTCGTGGTCCATCGATTGGCTCGGGCCGAAGGTCGGCTCCGCCGCCTCAGGGGGCTTGCGCTGCCCGGAAGGCCGGCGCACCGCCGTGCCGGTCGCCACGATCGTGCTGGCCCGGCCGTGGTACCCAATCGGGACGTGCTTCCAGTTGGGCAACAGCGGGTTGTCCGGCCGAAACATGCTGCCCACATTGGTCGCGTGGTGGATCGAGGCGTAAAAATCGGTGTAGTCGCCGATGTGGGCGGGGACACGCAACGACACACCCCACTCCGGCACCAGCATGCTCTTGCAGTCGGCGTGGTCTCGCAGTGCGGGACAGTCTGGTCCGAGAAGCTCGCGGAGGCGTGACCACACGCGAGCCCACGAGGGTGCGCCAAGCGCCAGCAGCGCATTCATCTCGGGCTTGCGGAGCGCCTCGCGCTCCTGGACGGACAGACCATCGAACAATCCAGCCTCGGTCGCCCGCGCCAGGTCAAGGACATGTGCGCCGATCCGGATGCCCAGCCGCCGCCCTCGACCCTCCGCGGAGAACGAGGCGATCGGCAAGTGATCCAGGCCAAAGCCGGATTCCGCACCCGACGTGGGAACCCAGCTCGATCGAGGCAGTGAGGCATCGGTCGACATCACGCCATGACCTCGCGGTCGACGAAGCCGAGGGCAATCAAGTCATCCATCGGTTCCTCCCACGAACAGGTCCCCCAACTGTGGACCACGTCACGGCGTGCCGCCGCGATCGACTCCATGGAGGCCCTGATGCCGTTCCATTGGAGCCCGGCCGTGTCGAGCTTGATCGCACCCGGCGTGGTCTCGAGCAACATCCTTGACACGCCCGCTTCGTCCAGTTGACCGGCCTGGAGGAGGACCGCCGCACCAAACAGGTTGAGGAAGCCATGCTGCCCGCAACCCAGGTCTGGAGCGGCGTGCCTCATCGCACGGTGCATGCCGGCGGTCGCCTTGAACGGCACTTCGGCCCGTGCGCAGGCCACCATGAAGCGAGCCACGGCCTCAACGGGCGGGTGCGACGCCGCGTCAAGCCCACCAGTGCGCAACTTGGCGCCGACGCCGACGCCGGCAAGCGCTGCGATGAGGCCTCGAGGATCCTTCCCCCACGCGATCTCCAGGTACGGGAAGACGTCATCGGGAACGGCCTCGATGGCCCGGTCGATGTCCGCGGCCGATTCCACCCTGGCCTCCAGCGAGTCGATGCACAGGGCTGCCGCCCCCTCCATGGCATGGCGTTCGTTGAACTCCGCGATGGTCTCAAGGTCAAACTGGAAATCATCGGACCCAACAGGCCGCGTCACGGCGCTGATGGCCCACGCTCCCTCGGTCCGAGGCGGCAACGCGGTCGGTGCCACCCCCTCGGCACCGTCGGAGAGCGTGTCAAGTTCCTCCACGGGCCACACCAGCCGCCCCGCAAACCAGGGTGCGGCGGCCAGCAGCCGTCCATGGGCGGCGATCGCCTCCCCAGCCGGGAGGCGTGCCGGTGGATATCGCCCGGCGAAGTCGAGTGCATCGCCAAAGAGCACGGTGGCTGCTTGCATTCGCACAGGTTACTGCGCGGGAGCCCGGTCCACGACCTCCTGCACGACCTGCGTCCACGCCGCGTTCAGCGACTCCACGACTCCCTGCGCCGTGTCCTTGGCGATCGTCACATCCTTCGTGATCACCGTTTGCCGCATCACGTCGTCCTGGTCATCCCCGCCCATCCAGGTCACGACGACCGAAACTCGCGCAAAGGCCTTGTCGGCTCCCAGTTCGTAGTGGGCGCTGGCATCGATGATGCTCAGCTGGAGTTCGGCCCACACCTCGCCAGCGTCGGCCGGCGAAAGCACGCCCGAGAAGCGGCCGGTCGACCGGAGCCCGTTCTGGATTTCCGGCGTGGCCAGCACTTGCACTGGAGAGATCCACGAGTTGTACTGGTCGACCCGGACCTGGCCGTTCGGGTAACGGTACACGAGCGGCGCGCTCGAGATCGGGGCCGGCGCACTCACGGTGCGCACCCGCACGGACTTCGTGGGGTTGGCCACGGGCGTCGCATGGAGCGGGCCGGTCTGCAGGGCCCAGTACGCCTGGTCGGCGGCCCTCGGCTTGAACATGTCGCACGACACGCCCGTGCCGAGCAGGATCGACACGACGGCGGCAGCGGCAACACGGGCGAAACGGCGGCTTGGGGAGGTTGCTTTCATGGTGGTACTCCGTCAGTGGCCAGTGTCGTGCGCGGATGGCGCTGGATCGGGCTGGGATGGTGGAAGCTTTGGTGGCGGGGCCGTGAAGATGATGGCCGATGGATCCTGCCGCAGTTTCGCGGAAAGCGCTTCCAGGTTCTCGATCGTCTCACCAAGAGACTGAAGCAGCTCTCGCACCGCGGGCGAGTTGGACTTGACCAGGTGGTGGATCCCATCCGCCGCATCGGCGACCTCGCGGATGGCGCGCTGGATCTCCGGGTCCTTGAGGATGACCTGGAGCGCGGCACTGTTGTCCTTGAGCGAGCTCACCAACGCCTTGCCATCCTGCTCGACGAAGCTGTCTGCATCGGCGAGCAACGTGTTGAGCTTGGTGCTGATTCCCTCCAGGTCAAACGCGGCCAGCTTTCGCAGCACGGACTGAATGTCAGAGATCATTTCGTCCAGCACCCCTGGTGCCGAGGGAATGTAGAGGCGCCCGGGCGTCCAGCTCGGCACGAAAGCCGGAGGCGTGCCCGGTCCCGGGTTGCCAAGCTCGAGGAACGAGCCGCCGGTGATGCCGGCCATCTTGGTCCTCGCCCGAATCCCCTCCTTGACGGCCTCTGCCAGGAGTGCCCTGAGATCCTCCTCTGACTGGTCGGGCGACTCAGCGCTCACCTCGAACACGACAGTGACGAGATCTCCGTACCGCTTGTCAAAGAGTGCCTGCGGTCCGCCATATTGGATTCCGGGAAAGGTGAGGTCCGTGACTCGACCCACATTGACTCCACGCAAGGCCACGTTGGACCCGACGGCCAGTCCGGTGACCCCACCGGGGATGTAGGTTTCGGCATCCACTTTCGCTGCGAAGTACATCGGCCCTGCCAAGTAGGCGAAGAAGCCCACCCCGGCTCCCGCTCCCACAAGCACCATGATTCCGGCCTTCCATGCATCTCGATAAGTGTTCACGCTGCCTCCTTGGCTTGGTCTGGTGGGGTCCGGCTCAGGAACTGCCGAACGGCGGTCGGTCCTGACTCGAGAAGGTCCTTTGGAGTGCCGATCGCCGTGATCGTCCTTGACTGGGCATCGAGGAACACCATCCGGTCGGCAATCGCAAAGATGCTGGGGAGCTCGTGGGTCACGACCAGGAATGACCGGCCCGTTGACTCGCAGAATTCGCGGATCAGGCGATCCAGTTCCGCGCTGGTGATCGGGTCAAGGCCTGCGCTGGGCTCGTCCAGCAGCACGATGGGCGGCTCCAGTGCGAGGGCGCGGGCGATCGCCACTCGCTTTTGCATGCCGCCAGACAGTTCGCTTGGGAGCTTGTTGGCGGCGTCCTGCATGAAGACGCTGCTGAGGAGGGACTTGGCCATCTCCACGCGCGCCGGCCGCGCGAGGTGCCGATGGGCCTCCATGGGGAGCAGGACGTTCTCCAGGACCGTCAGGCCGCCGAACAGTGCCCCGCTCTGAAACATGACACCGAGGCTCCGGCGGATGACGCTGAGGGATTCCGCACTCGCCCCAACCAGCTCATGCCCATTGATGGCCAGGCTGCCCGAGACCGGCGGGAGCAGTGTCGCGATCGTCCGCATGAGCGTGGTCTTGCCGCACCCAGACCCGCCAGCGACCACGACAACCTCGCCCCGGCGAACGTCGAAGGTGAGGTCGCGCATCACGGCCTTGCCGTGATAGCCAATGGAGAGTCCACGCGCTGCAAGCAGGAGGTCGTTGGAAGGAATGCTCGTGTCCATGGTCACCATCCAATCGCGTAGAAGATCGCGCCCATGAGGCCGTCGGCCAGAATGACCAGCACGATGCCGGCCACCACCGCGCGGGTCGCCGAGAGCCCCACGGCACCGGGCCCGGCAGCTGTCTGGAGCCCGGCGAGGCAGCCGGCGGCACCGACGAGCAGCGAGAACACGAACATCTTGAAGACGCCCTGCACGAAGTCGTGCGGGTGGACCGAGTGCTTGAGCTGTTCGTAGAAGAAGAGGAACGAGATGTCCTTCCCCCAGAGGACCAAGTACCCACCGAGCAATCCGGCGATGGTGCCGATGATCGAAAGCAGCGGCGTGACGAGGGCGACAGCCAGGATCCTGGGCACGACCAAGAACCTGACGGGTTCCAGATCCAGGGCACGGAGGGCGTCGATCTCGCTGGTCACCGTCATCGTTCCCAGCTCCGCCGCGAAGGCGCTTCCTGAGCGACCCGAGAGGATGATGGCGGTGATCAGGGGCCCCAATTCACGCACCATGGAGACGCCAATCACGATGCCGGTCATCGCGGGCATGCCAAACTGCGCAAAGCTGGGCATGGTCTGGAATGCGATGATGAATCCAACGATGAAACACAGCAACGCCGTGACTGGCAGGGCATCGGCGCTCGAGGCAGCGGCAGCAGAAAAGAAATCGCGCCATCGCATGGTCGCCGGGTGACGGAGCGTGGACGCCATCGCCGCCCCAAGATGCGCCACGAAGCCGATGATCGACACACCGGTGTGCACCGTCGCGATGGCCGACTCGCCAACTTGCTCTACGAATCCGACACGCGCACTGCTCCCGGGGGCCAGGTCCCTTCGCCCGAAGGCTCGAACCATCATGGCCAGGCGTGGGGTCGAAGGCTCATACGTAACGGTGCCGCCAGCACCCCGCACTCGATTCGTGATGGCCACGATCGCGGACAGCTGCGCAAGCGACAAGGGGCGGGTCGGCGGGAGCACGATCCGGACCGACGACGGGCCAGCCATGAGGACCGGCTCGACCTCCGCAAGCCACATGGCATTCACCTCGGCATCGGTTGACCCCGATGAAAGCGAGATGGTGGCTTCAGGGGAGCCCGATCGGTTGGAGTCGGGTCCGCCGCTCGAGTGGGCTAGCGGGATCACGGCGTCAAGAGTCTATCGGCCACAGCTACAGATTGGGCTGATAGCTGGCGCTGCGGCTGCTCGACCCCGAAGAAGATCCATTCTGCGGGATCGTCTCCTGCCCATCGGCGTGCTGGATGCGATCACCCTCGTCTGGGCTGATCCAGCCCTGAACCGAGGAGCTCATGTTGGTGATGTCGCGGCCGGCACCGGCGACCATGTTGCAGCCGGACATGGAGAGCAACGCGAGAGCCGACCCGCCCAGGGCAAGCAGCGCGCGTCCACTGGCACCGGTTGACGATCGCTGCCTGACGAGCACCGTGGCGTGGAGTCTTCGGTGATCCAACATGGAATGGGTATCGGCCTCCCACGTGGCCAAACCACAGTTTTTGGGTGAGTCTCCGGTCACCGCGCAGCCGGTCGGCGGACGAAGGCGGCACACGCTGCCCCCTGCGGCGGCCCCCCCGCCGCGGAAAGTTCCTCGGTGACCAGTCGCCCGAGGTCGCGCGCCGACCTGCCCCCCTCCTGCAACAGGCGCCGGAGCCGTGAGAGTCCCTCCAGGTCGCCGGACGTGCGGAGCCATTCATGGGCCGCATCCGAGAGCACGATGAGCGCCTCGCCGGGGCGGACCACCCGGGTTCTGGAGGAGAGATCGTCGACCGTGGGCGCCGCGGATTCATTCCGGACTGCGTCCGTGAACGGCGCGCCGGACGGAACCCATGTCTCGCCACCAATCATGACCGGTGTCTTGCTGGATCGAACGATTGAGCAGCTTCCAGACGAGGGATCGACCAACATCACCATGATCGAGGTGGATCGCTCCAGCATCACGTCGGCCTTCAGTTCCTCGCGCAATCGGTCAACGGCCTGCTCGAGGTGGGACAACTGGACAGTCCCGCCGATCCGAACCACCTCACGGGCGATCGTGGACATCAACATCGCGCCAATGGGCCTGCCCTTGGCATGGGCCATGACGAGGAGGAATCGCCCGTCGGCGAGCGCGAGCCAATCGAACGAATCGCCCGTTCCAGACTCGCCATCATTCGTGGTCAGCGAAGTGTCGAAGCCAGCAACGACCGGGCTGGGGACAGCGAGGAGCCCACGATGGGCATGACGAGCCAGTTCCAGCTCGATCGCCAGCTGTTCCCCCGACAGCCTCGCCCGTTCCACCTGGGCCATGGCGGCTCGGCGAACCAACGCGTAGACCGAGAGCGCGGCCAAGCCAGAGACAATCATCAGTGCCGTGGTGAGGAGAGTCGACCGCTGGACGTCGGCCAGGCGGGCGATCCATTCTTCTGCCGGATAGTCCACGCCGAGAATCGCCTCGACCCTCCCGTCGGGCCCCCGCAGCGGAGTGTGCGAACTGACCCAATACCCCCAGCGATCGTTCTCTGGCTCGTCGACGAAGATGGCGTCACCGGCGAATGCGGGTTCAACGCCCAGCAACTCGACGGACTCGCCGGGTTCGCTGGCCGCCTCCCGATCCTGGTCAATCGCGCCTGAGTGGTCGTAGTCGGTTTCAGAGTCCACCACGAGGCGATACTGCGGCGTCCCATCGCTGCTGACCTCACGTCGAACCGTATAGATGTCGGCCACCAGGCGAGTCTGGCTGAGCCAGCGAGCCTGTGCCTCAAGGATTCTCCGGCGGGCGACCCCACCCTCCGAATCGGGCGATTCGCCCCCGTCAGTTTCAACGACATGATGCCCGAGCAGTTCTGACTCTCTCGCGTACACCTCAGCGAGTTCAACCAACTGCGTCCGCATCTGCGAGACCTCGCGTTCGCGCCCAATCGCCACCCAATGGGCACCCACCACGATCACCAACACGACACCGACGCCGGACCCAGCCACCACACCCCTCCCCAGGACCTCAGGCCGCACCCATCGCACCACCAAGACCCACAGCACGGCCATGGCGAAAGCAAAGGCCAAGAATGGACCCTCGAGGAGCACCGCAAGTGTGTCAGCCGCCATCGTTCGCCGCGAATGTACTTGCTGCTGGGCACTGGTACCATTCCGAACCGCTCGCGCGGGCATAGCTCAGTTGGTAGAGCGTCAGCTTCCCAAGCTGAATGTCGAGGGTTCGAGTCCCTTTGCCCGCTTTGGTCCGAAGTGCCTAGGGAACAACGGTTTCCCTAACCTGCCGGCGTTCGGCAGAGTGAGCTCACAAAGTGCCAGTCCGTGGAAAGTCCGTAGTAGGTCCGTAGTAGACCCACTCGATTCCGCGCAGGAGAGCCTCACTCATGCCCCGTATCCCAACGATCCGCGTTCACAAAGGGAGCCAGCTCGCCTATGTGCGCCTCAATGGCAAGGACCGCTACCTCGGTCCGGTCGGTTCGTCCCAAGTCTTCGAACGCTACGCCGCGCTCCTCGCCACGCTCGCCGACACCGCGCCAATGCCAACCCAGGCACGCCAGCGCCGCACGCTGGCCTATGAGGCCCGGTATGTCGCCTCCGCGCTGGTCGCCGACGGCAAGAGCCGCGTATGGACCAACCGCATGATGGCCGCCGTGCGCCGCTGCTTCAAGTGGGGTATCGGGGAGGAACTCGTGCCGCCCGACCGCCTGGAGGCTCTCAAGGCCGTCAATGGCCTCCGGCTCGCTCCGCTCGCCTGCGCTGCGGCACTGCACGGCACGCGGAGCGCGGCTGTCATCCCTCGACTCTCACAAGGGGTGGACCGATGAGAGCGACCCGGTCATACACCTGTGACGCGTTGAGAGGCCGCAACCTGAATTACGACTCCACCCTCGAAGCGTTGCTGATTTCCCATCGCAATGACCGACTCGCACCCCCATTCGGTTGGTTTGGGAAGGCTCAAGGCTCTGAAAGGCCATTGCACCACTGCGACCACTCCCCTCGCCGAACGTCTTGTGGCACACATGCCGTGTGGTCATCCGCGCCGCCGAGCGTCCAGGCTGCGCGCGCTGGGAAGCCGGACACTCGTCGCCAGGCCGCACGCCTGCAAGGATCGAATCACCATCCAACTGATGTCCACCTGCCACCATTTCAGTCCGTGCCGCGCGCTGGAGGGGAAGGCGTGGTGGTTGTTGTGCCACCCTTCACCAAACGAGAGCAGTCCCATCACGGGGTTGTTTCGGCTGTGATCGTCCGATCGGTAATCGCGCCATCCCCAGACATGGCATACCGAGTTGATGCTCCATGTGGCGTGATGCAGCAGGAACATGCGAATGAGTCCGCCCCACAACACGCCAAGCGCCGCGCCAGTCCACGTCATCGTGATAAGTCCGCACACGATGCCGGGAAGGATGAGACCGGCGGCCACCCAGACAGGGAACAACCCATTGACCCTCATGATCGTCGGATTGCCCAGCAGATCCGGCACATAGCGATGATTGCTCTCCCGGGTGCGCGTGAAGAGCCATCCGACATGGGCGTGGAGAAATCCCTTCGTCCACCCGATGACCCCGTGAGCGTGAGTGGCGTGTGGGGAGTGCGGATCCTCTTCCTGGTCGGAAAAGCGGTGGTGGCGTCGATGCGTCCCGACCCACCACACGAGTGGCCCCTGTGCCGACATCCCGCCCAGGATCATGAGGAACACGCCGATTGGGGTCGTGGTGACAAACGCCTTGTGCGCGAATAGCCGATGATAGCCGATGGTCACTCCCAGCCCGGTGGCGACGTACATCACGACAAGTGCGATCAGGCTTGACCACTCAAACCAACCACCCCACATCATGTACATCGCGCCCATCACTCCCAACGGAGGGAGCGTCACTGCAGCCAGCATCGCCAGGTGCATCTGCGCTCGGGTGAGATGGGCGGGGGTCGTCGCGGCAACGGCAGTTTCAGGGGTGTCGTGATCTTCGATCGACGAGTCCGGTCTGAGCACTGCAGCACTCTCTGATGTGGTACTGAGCAACGTCCTGACCGCCCTCTCTAGGTATGGAACACTGGCATCACGCGACACGGGGGACGCGACACGGGATACGGGAACTGGGGAACACCGGAATCTAGTCCAGATGGGCCCTGGCAGGGCAGGGCAACCCGCCTACCCCCGCTTCGCCGCCACCGCGGCTTCCTGAGAAGCATCGCGCAAGGAAAAGCGTTGATCGCTCAACTGGCCCTGCCCGTGCGCCTCTGCCTCAACGGTCGTCGTTGGATCCCCGAGCAGCGTTCGCCACCGCCTCAATCGCCCGATCGCTCCACACCTGGACGTGCCCCTCCGTGTCGACCGAGGCCAGCACCCGCCCATCATCGCTCCATCCGACTCCAGCCACCTTGGCAGTATGCCCCTCTAGCATCATCAGTTGCTCGCCAGTGTCCCAGTCCCAGATGCGTACTCGACGGTCTCGACCACCGCTCGCGAGGAGTTCGCGCGCCGGGGAAAGGTCTGCGCACGTCACCATGTCCGTGTGGCCAGAAAACGTGCGTTCGCCTTCGCGAGTCTCTGTGCCTGGCCACCACTGAAGCCATCCTCGAGGTGAAGCCACGGCGAGGCCGTCTCCGACCCCGAGGCATTGGTATCCAGTCCACGGGGCTGAGCGCGGAGCTGAGGCCTGCGTCTCCGGGAACAACCACGAATGGTCCAGGCAAAGGGCCAGAAAATCGCCATCCTCCAGCTCTGCCAGCGTGGCTGCACCAATCCTCGAGTGGTGTGTGACCTCTGCACTGAGCGTCCCATCCGACGCGTACTCCAGGATCCGAGTCCCCGTGACAAGGAGGACCCGCGGGCGAACGATCCTGCCCTTGGGCTCAGCGTCCGCGCGCGAGATGCCCAAGACCGATGTACCGACTGGGTCGGCATCAACCGCGAAGGAGCGCGAATGAAGCGTGTCAAGGTCAGTGATCGTCACGTGCGCGCCGCGCAGGGCGGCATGCCATCGCCCGTCGGAACTTATCGCCGACGCCGCGGCAGGCGGGCCGTCAAGGAGTCGGCGCGCGGTCCCTTGACGAAGGTCTACTCCGAGGACACTCCCACTCGAGAGAAGCAGCCGGGCGGTGTCATTCCCAATCATCCGCAGGGCCACGACGCGCTCGCGCTCTCCGCGAGGCAGGTACCGGAGCTCGCCGCAGAGGTGAAACGACTCAGGGAACGCCAGTCCAAGTGGCGTAGCCACAAGGTGCCGGCCGATCGCCACGGCCAGCCAATGACCCTCGCCAGATGCGGACGGGCCACCAGTCGCTTGGGGATCCAACTCCAGGACTTGCCACACGGGATCTGTATCGCCGAGGCGTCGAAGCGATCGCACCTGCCCCGTGGCTGGATCGCAGAGGTGGAGCCGACCACCTCGATCTCCCAAAGCCAACGTCCTGCCCTGGTCGACAAACTGCACGCTCCAGACGGAATGAATGGTCTCGACATCCAGGCCAGTGGCGTGGCCGCCCGTCTGGCTGACATCCAACACCACGGCGCCGCGGGACAGGCCAAGTGCGATGCGGCCCGAGGCATGATGCGAGGCCATAGCGATGAATCTCGAGTCCGGCTCAACCCAGATTGCCTCGCCTTCGGCGCCACCCACCGGGATTCTCCAGACGTCACCGTCTTCAGTGGCGGCCACGATCTGATCGGCCCCCCAAGGCACCACGATCGTTCCACCACCATACTGACGCGATGCCGCGCCGAGCAACTCTCGCTGAGGGGTGGCGTCGCGGTCGCAGAGGACGGCGCGACCCTGGACGGTTCCAATCACCAGCTGGCCATCCGGCAGAGTGGCCAAGCTGGAGATGCCATCGTCGCCGACTGGTCGGATGGGTTGCCCGACCTCCAACCCCTCGGCATCGTGCCTGACCAGCTCACCGCTCGTGTACCCCACCCAGAAACCGTCGGTGGCGGGATCAGCAACCACAGCATCCACAAAACCGCGCTCGGAGATCACCGTGCTGCTGCCAGTACGAGCGTCAAGCACCTGCACCCCGATCTCCCCTCCGTGAAGCCAACGATGGCCGTCGAGCAGCGGGGCCAGATTCAAGAGATGGTCTCCCCGAGCTGGGTCGGCCAGAGGCAGACTGGCATCGAGCCTTCTGGAGAGATAGCCCGGAAGTGGCGCGGATCCCACGCCCAACGCTTCGGCCTCTCGCAACCTGGCGAGGGCTTCCGTCGTCTCGCCGCGATGCGTGGCCAGCGCAGCCTGCGCGAGGGACGACACTCCAGCCGCATGTCGAGCCCGTTGTTCGCTGCGAATCAGGAGCTGCCCGGCGGCCCCGATCACCAGCAGCAGCGCCGCCACGCCTAGCGCGCGCGCCGGATGCTGCCGTATCACGCGAGCCGCTGCCTCGTGTGGGCGCTGCCGTCGGGCCGAGACTGGACGATCCTGCCGGAGTGCCCGGAGGTCAGCCGCCATCCGCGCTGCAGAATCAAATCTCGCCGAGGGGTCAGGTGCAATCGCCTTGCGCACGATCGCTGCAGCATCCCGCCGATGTCGGCCCTGCAATCGCCCCGCCGAGGCGCCGGCGGCGAGTTTCAATGAGCGTTGCAGGACGAGACCAAGGCTGTACAGGTCGGACCGAACGGTGGGGACGCTGCCTTCGAACTCAAGGCACTCTGGAGCAGAGAAAGAAGGCGTCACCGCACGCACGCCGGCCGCGGCCGTCCCGAAATCAATGAGGTGCGGCACACAAGCCGCGTCGATCAAGATGTTCCCTGGCTTGATGTCTCCGTGAATCACGCCTCGGTCGTGTGCATGTGCCAGCGCGTCGGCAATGCCGGTCACTGCCTCGATGACTTGCGACGGCGTGACCCCCGCTGCCCACGCGTCGATTGGCTGCGACTCCTGGAGCAATTCCATCACGATGAATGGCGTTCGCACCACGCGACCTCCCTCGACACGTCCACAGAGCCCCGCCTGGAACACTCGCGCAATGTATGGGTGATTCAATCGAGCAAGAATGGCGCCCTCGGCCGCGAGCGCGTACTCCACTCGTGGGTCAGCCATTCGCGATGGCAAGATCTTCACTGCGACGCGCCGGCCGGTCCCCAACTGGTCAGCTGCATAGACGTCGCCCATGCCGCCACGCCCAATGAGTTCGCGGATGACACAGTCGCCCACATCAACGTCCACCATCGGGTCATGCTCGGAATCAGGCACGACCGTGGGCGTGACGTCTGGCGCGGCCGCGCGTCGCGGCAGAAATGGGACGAGCGAGAGGAGCTCATCCAGGAGCGACGACCCACCGGGATACCGGTCGCGGATCCAGCGCTCCCGCGCCTCGGGTTCGACCTGCGCCACTTCCGCGAGCGCATCCACCACCTCCGAGTGACCAGGCTCGTCACCCATCGGGGGGAAAGGATGCTTTGGTTCGGTCGCGATGGGAGTGTCCCGGCCCCGCGGGCCTCGAGGGAGGAATCGAATCTACCGCTGCGAACCCAATTCACGTCGCAGCCACGCGTGGGCGAACAGTCGATAGTTGTCGACCGTTCGCTTGGAGCATCCCAGGACCTCCGCCGTCTGGGCGACTGACAATCCTGCAATGGCACGAAGCCATACGACATCGGCAGCCATGGGCGCATGGACTCTCAACTTTTCGAGTGCATCGGGCAATTCCGAAGTTGCCAGTTCCATCATGTCGTTAAATGATTCAACCGCGGCCACCTCCGACTGGAGGACCCGGGGCGTCGCCCCACCTCCTCGCTTGAGCCGCCGCGCTGTCCGTCCATGGTCAATGACGACCTGGCCCATCGCCCTCGCCATGGATCCAAAGAAGTGGCGCCGGTTGTCCCACTGGGTCGGCGTCTCGGCCCGGGTGAGGCGCAGGTACACCTCGTGAACCAGCGTGGCATCTCCAGGCATCTGAGGGTTGGCGCCGCCATGGAGGACTGCTCTTGCCATTCGGCGAAGGTCCTCGTAGATGAGTGTCCAAAGCGACTCGCACGCTGCGTGGTCCCCCTGCTGCGCCATGGACAGAAGCTTGGTCACCTCGCTGACGCCAACACCACAGGGCGGCACGGCGACGACACCACCCGCTGGCGCTTGCACTTTCGGAGCAGCCATCGAATCCATCTCAGGATCGAGAGTACCCCAGCAACCGCCAAATGCAAGCCAGTGGACTTGAAATTCGATAGCACCGGTCTCCAGGGGCACTGCGACCGTCAGGAAGCGGGGCCGCGGGTGTTGAAGAGGATCGCGGCGATCACCCCAGGCACCCAACCAACGCAGGTGAGCACGATCGTCAGCACTATGGGACCGCACCCCTTGTCAAGGACCGCGAGCGGTGGGAGGAGGATGCAGAGTAGGACTCGGAGGAGGGTCACGTGCTGCCCAGATGGTGGCGTTCGGATGCTTGTGGGGCCGCGCCCGTCGCTAGGCGTGGGTTGGAGCCAAGGTGAGCGACTCCACGATCGAGTTGAGTGTTGCGCTGGGCCGCATGAGGACCGCGGTCCGCACGGGGTCGGGCTGATAGTAGCCGCCCAAGTCGACGGCCTTCCCGGCCCGCGGAGTGAGTTCGGCTTGAATCGTGGACTCTTCGGCAATGAGCGAATCGGCAATCGGCGCGAAGAGCGCGGCAAGGGCGGCGTCTTCCCGCTGCGTTGCGAGGGCTTCTGCCCAGAAGCGTGCGACGAAGTAGTGCGTCGCTCGATTGTCGGGCTCACCCGCCTTGCGCCCCGGTGCCTTGTTCTGGAGGAGGTATTGCTCAGTCGCGGCGTCGAGGGTCTTCGCGAGAACCGCCGCGCCGGCGTGGCCGTGCGTCGCGGCGATGTGTTCAAACGAGACCGCCAGGGCCATGAACTCACCCAAGCTGTCCCATCGGAGGTGATTCTCGGTGGTGAACTGCTGCACATGCTTGGGGGCCGAGCCACCCGCACCGGTCTCAAACAGCCCGCCACCTGCCATGAGCGGCACGATGGAGAGCATCTTGGCGCTGGTCCCGATTTCGAGAATCGGGAACAGGTCCGTCAGATAGTCGCGCAACACGTTTCCCGTCACGGAGATCGTGTCCTTGCCTTCCTTGATCCGCTCCAACGAAAGACGCGTCGCGTCGGCCGGAGTCATGATCCGGATGTCGAGGCCCTGCGTGTCGTGATCCTTCAAATAGCGTTCGACCTTCGTGATCAATTGCGCATCGTGCGCTCTGGCCTTGTCCAGCCAGAAAATCGCCGGAGATCCGGTGGCCTTCGCACGATTCACCGCCAGCTTGACCCAGTCCCGAATCGGCGCATCCTTGACCTGGCACATGCGCCAGATATCACCGTCCTCGACTTGATGCTCCAGCAAGGTCTTTCCGGACGCATCCACCACGCGGATCGTGCCGTTGCCCGGAGCCTTGAAGGTCTTGTCGTGCGATCCGTATTCCTCCGCCGCCTGCGCCATGAGGCCGACGTTGGGCACGCTGCCCATCGTCTTCGGATCGAGGGCGCCGTGCTTTTTGCAGAACTCGACAACCTCGCGATAGACCGGGGCGTAGCTGGCGTCCGGAATCACGCACTTGGTGTCCGCCGGCTTGCCGTCCGGGCCCCACATCTTGCCGGAATCGCGGATGACCGGCGGCATGGAGGCGTCGATGATGATGTCGCTGGGCACATGCAGGTTGGTGATGCCCTTGTCGGAATTCACCATCGCCATCGGAGGCCGCTTTTTGTAAACCTCTTGGATAT
>SXGR01583939.1_pt1 | contig 89677 bp, 79 predicted proteins | sample 3174711 | NCBI WGS metagenome assembly SXGR01 (sample SAMN11356860, study PRJNA531348) | freshwater metagenome | isolation source: freshwater sample F1-60 | place: China: Fuxian Lake, Yuxi | collected 2017-12-25 | reverse complement strand
GTAGCTTGACGCGAATGGTCTGCAGTCCGCCGTCGATCTCGCGCACCACTTCGAGTTGACCATCGGCGACAGAAACTTTTGATGCGAAGGTCGCTTGGGCCATGCCGGTTAACGCGGCGAACATCTGGCCGGTCTGGCTGTTGTCGCTATCAATGCTCTGTTTGCCGAAGATCACGATTGACGCGCCTACCTTGTCTTGCACGGCTTTCAGCGCTTTCGCAATTCCGAGCGGTTGTGCTTCAACATCCGTTTGCACCAGCACTGCTCGGTCAGCACCCAAAGCCAAACAGGTACGAAGTTGTTCCTGACAAGCCTGTCCACCGACAGATACCGCAATCACCTCCGTGGCGACACCAGCTTCTTTAAGCCGCACCGCTTCTTCGATGGCAATCTCGCAAAATGGATTGACCGCCATCTTCACGTTGGCGAGATCGACCCCGGTGCCATCCGCTTTGACGCGGACCTTCACATTGGCGTCGACCACACGCTTGACCGGTACCAGTACCTTCATGTAGCCCTCTGCTGTTGTCTTGATGAATATGCATCTTCCACCGGCGCCATAGCCACCGCCGTCGACACGTGGATGCGGACGTCGTTGTCGTCAGGTCTAGACCGTCGCCTACACGGTCACCCTCAACGTCTCTTAAACTGTGACCCCTTAGCATTAGATTCCGCAATTCCGGACCAAACGCCAGAGGTTTCCGAGGCGTCGCTTGCCGGAAAAAAGGCGCGGCATTGTGGCTGGCAGTACCTGTGGGGTCAACTCGGCACATGCCGGATTTAACGAACTGCGTATAATGCCAGCCTTCCTGATTACCTGGTGCTTACAAATGGATAACGCGGTGGTTCGCGAGTCTATGGAGTTTGATGTCGTCATTGTCGGTGGTGGCCCTTCCGGCCTTGCAACGGCGATTCGGCTCATGCAGATCGGGGCGAACACCGGCCAGGAAATCAGCGTGTGTCTCGTTGAGAAAGGATCTGAAATCGGCGCTCACATCTTGTCGGGAGCTGTATTTGAGCCGCGCGCCTTGAACGAGCTTATCCCGGATTGGAAAGCGCTCGGGGCCCCACTGGATAACCCGGTTACCGAAGACGATGTGTACTACATGGTCAATGAAGTGAACCGAATCAAGGTGCCCAAGTACTTCATTCCCAAAGACCTCGACAATCATGGTAACTACGCCATTTCTCTCGGGAACTTGTGTCGGTGGCTAGGAACCCAGGCCGAAGCGCTCGGCGTCAACCTCTTCCCGGGATTTGCAGCTTCGGAAGTGCTCTTCAACGAAGACGGAAGTGTACGCGGTGTTGCCACTGGCGATATGGGCGTGGATCACGCAGGTAAACAGAAAGGGTCATTTACGCCAGGCTACGAACTGCTCGGTAAATACACGGTGTTCGCGGAGGGCTGCCGAGGTCATCTCGGCAAACAGATTATCGAGAAGCTTGGGCTCGCTGCGAATCGTTCCACGCAACACTACGGCATCGGCTTCAAAGAGCTCTGGGACATCGATCCCGACAATCACGTGAAGGGGCGGGTTCTCCATTCACTGGGCTGGCCGTTAGGTAACCTCCCAGGCCAGGCCACCGGTGGCTCCTATTTATACCACCTGGAAAACAATCAGGTGTCTCTCGGACTGATCGTCGATCTGTGTTATTCCAACCCACACCTCTCCCCGTTCGAAGAATTCCAGCGATGGAAGCACCATCCACTGATCGCTGACGTCTTGAAAGGCGGCAAGCGCGTGTCATATGGCGCACGCGCGATCGTCAAAGGCGGCATTCAAGCACTGCCTAAAAACGTTTTTCCTGGTGGTGTACTTGTCGGTGACGACGCGGGTTTTCTCAATGTCATCAAAATCAAAGGCAGCCATGCGGCGATGAAGTCCGGCATGATTGCCGCTGAGACGATTGCGGCTGCACTTGCGCGCGGCGAAGCATACTCAGAACTTGTGGAGTTCGAAGAGCGCTTCAAGGATTCGTGGCTCTACGAAGAACTCCACCGCTCCCGCAATGCGGCACCAAGTCTGCACAAGTTTGGAGCGCTACTGGGCGCGGGCGCTGCTTTGGTTGATTCCTGGTTCAGCGGCAATCTACCTTGGACACTTAAAGATCCAGTACCGGATCACGCGACGCTAAAACCCGCTTCGTCGAGCAAACGGATCGACTATCCAAAACCGGACGGCGTCCTGTCGTTTGATCGACTCTCTTCCGTTTTCCTCAGCAATACCAACCACGACGAAGACCAACCCTGTCACCTTACGTTGCGTGATGCGACGGTACCCATCGCGAAAAACTTGCCGACCTGGGACGAGCCGGCGCAGCGTTATTGCCCAGCAGGAGTTTATGAGGTGGTTCATGAGGCGGCAGGCCCGCGGTTCCAGATCAACGCTCAGAATTGTGTTCATTGCAAAACCTGCGACATCAAAGACCCATCGCAGAACATCGTTTGGGTGGTACCTGAAGGTGCTGGCGGTCCGAACTATCCCAACATGTGAAGTCCGCCGCGAAAAAGTTCGCTAGCAGAGTGGCGATGTTTCAAGCCCCGCCTCTTCCTGGGTCGTCCGTTCCGAGAATGAAAGCGCGGCCCCGACTCCAAACATGGATGCACTCCCCGACGGCTTCACCCTGCTCAACCAGGCGATAAAACGCCGAGCGGACAATCAGCGCTTCCAGACCATTGCGCACGTGGACATAGGGTCTCGATCCATTCATAAAAATCGGATGATCCACGTCGGCGATGAAATGGTCGCCGCCATTCGTCGTGAACAAAAGATCTGTTTGCGTGCCTTTGCCGCGAATTTCGAAATCCACTGCGAGCAATGGTACGTCGGCGACCGAAATTCGTAGCTTCTCGTGGGGAGATACGAGGTAGTAGGCATCGTCTTCCCGTAACAAGACGGTCGACAAGAGTTTCACAAGTGCAGGCCGACGAAACACTGTACCTTCGTGAAACCAAGTACCCTCTGCGGAGATATGGATGTCGATCGAGCCGACACGTTCTGGACGCCAGCGCTCTATTGGCGGTAACCGCCTGGTTCGCCCTTCGGCTTCGAGTGAAGAAAACAATTCGTCGAGCTGCATCTGCAAGCGTCCACTCATTCTGCGCTGGCAGTATAGGACGTCTCTCAAGTCAGATGATTGTTGATTCGACGGTCAGGTGCCGCTGAGTGCTTCACCCACGGCCATGAAAGTGCGTGTTAATGCGACAGGATCGTGCCAATCACGTCCTCTCAACCAGGGTTCAACTTCCACTTCAAGCCGGGTCACCAAGGTACGTGTGGAGGTTTGGACCACGTCCACAATGAGAACGTCGCGATCAGCAGTCCGGACGAGATAGCTCCCCGCTTTCTTGAGAGCCTCGCCACCCGATTGTGCGAGCTGAATGACACGATGTCCTTGTTCGTCGGTGACTTCCGTCGAAACGGAGACCGGGTCCACGGCGGGATAAGCGCTGTCTGGCCAGTGCACATTGATCTGCCAAGGGGCGTCCCCTGAGGCAATTGAGAAATACGGAGCAAGTCCGGTCTGGGCAGCGAAGAGACGCTCATGGTCTATGCGACCATCCGCGTGTTCTACAGTAATGGCGGCGAACGGTGGCAGGGTCCATCGGGAAGGATTGTCGATGCTCACGCCACCCGTGAGGCGTGCGGTCCGGAGTGTGTTGGTTAGATCAGGGTGTGGTTCAACAATGCTGCAGGCACAAAGCGCGCTCGCAACAATAAAATTAACGACGATACCGGTGAGTTTTCGCAGCATGAGGTGTCGTGCCTCCCCTTCTCTTCCTTGACTGCCGAAGTATAGAACTGGTGGGGAGATTCGTTGGACAGCCGGGGTCAACCCCCAATGAACTTCATCACCGTCCACTCGCCTTGGAATCGAACGGGTTGTTTGTCGGCCAACGCCTGGCTGAGCAGCGTTGCAAGTTCAACCTCAGCTTCGACGTCCGGCAAGGCGAGGATGGGTGGCAGATAGTGCGACTTGGTGTTGGAAAGACACCCGTACAGTTTGCCGTTGGAAGACAAGCGCAGCCGTGTGCAGGTCGCGCAAAATGGTTCGGTTTCGTTGGCAATGATCCCAAACGTGCCTTTGCCCGGAATCTCGAATCTGACCGCAGTGGAATCAAACGGGGCATCGGTTCGCGCATACTCATGCCGCGTCGCGATAGTTTCGAGCAGCTCGTCCATACCGATGAAGTCGCGGCTGAATTGATTGCCGGCCCGGAGGTGGCCCATCTTCATGAGCTCGATGAACCGCAGTTCATATCCCCGTTCGAGGCAGTAGTCGAGCAGTGGCAGGATCTGATCAAAATTTGCTGAACGCAGCGGCACCATGTTGATCTTCACCCGCACCCCGGCTTCGGCCATACGGTCGATACCGGCGAGCACCGTGCTTAAGTCTCCGGAGCGCGCGATTTCGCGGAAGGCGGTTGGATCCAGCGTGTCCAGGCTGATGTTGATCCGGCGGATCCCCGCGTCGAGCAACATATCGGCTTTTCTCGTAAGCAGCTGACCATTGGTCGTCAGACTCACATCTTTGAGCCCAAGCTTCATTACCGCAGGGAAAAACTCCTCGATTTTCGGTGACAGCAGCGGCTCGCCTCCTGTCACTCTCACCTTGTCGATGCCGGCCACGCGTATCAGCAGTTCCACGGCCCGAACCAGCTCTGTGCCCGACAATTCATGTTTCGCCGGCAGTAGACGTTTGCCGTCCGGCACACAGTAGGTGCAGGCATAGTTGCAGGCTGCGGTCAGACTGACTCGCAGGTTCCTGAACGTTCTGCCATGGGCGTCGGTGATCATGGATTGAGTATGCCAGCTTCAGCGCGGGAAATTGAATTGGCGGAAATGTGAACGGGTTCCTGGTTGGACTCGGGGGCTGTGCTTAACTGCAAATGTCGCTGCCGACACTCTCTCCCCCCAATGGGTTGCAGCGATACGGGGCGCAAATCCCGTTTTTTGTGTGACTCCTAATGGTAGTTGCCCGGTGTTCCCCCACACCGGGCTTTTTTTGTCTCTTTTTTCTGGTCTCGAGGAAAGTCAGGTCGCTGAATCAAGCTTCGAGGCGAGGTGTTTAGCGAAATTCTTCACCCAAAACACGCGGTTGCTGCCCTTGATGAGGACGGCATCCCCGGTTTGCAGCGAATTCCCCACTGAATCGCGCAGCGCTTCGTTTGCTTCAGCCCACCAGCCGAAACAGTTAGGCAAATCAGAAAGAGCACGCATGCCTTCGCCGACAGCCCAAAAACCGTCGAGGTGCCTAACAACGTCCGCGAGTGCACGATGCCGCTCCGTGGATGTGGCGCCAAGTTCCAACATTTCACCCAGCACCGCCAATCGGCGCTCGCTTGGCGTCGAAATCAGCTGGACTAACGCGGCTCGCATGCTGTCAGGGTTCGCGTTGTAACTGTCATCGAGCAGCATGATCCCGCCGATCACCGAAACCTCCCCACGCCCGCCGGGAATCAAGGCGTCTGGCAGCTCGAATGCGCCTGCCAAAGGTCGTTCCAGTGCGAGCAGTGTGGCAACCACGGCAGCCAAAGACCTGGCGCGATGTGCACCGCCGCCTGGAATACGGGCAGAGTGCAACTCCCCTCGAATCCGATAGATTGCGCGACCACCATCCATGCCAACCAATTGCACATCGGCGCCTTCACCCTCCCCAAAGGTCAACCTGCTCTTGCCACGTTGGACGCCCGGATCAAGACCTTGCTCGTACACGAGCGTGCCGCCCGGGCGTAGTCCTTCAGCAATGGAAAACTTCTCTCGTCGTAGCGCATCCCAATCCTCGAAGTTACCGATGTGAGCGGATTGCACGTTGAGAACGATCGCGACATCAGGTGCGGCGAGCCGGGAAAGTGGACCGATCTCCCCAGGATTGCTCGTGCCGATTTCGTAAACCGCATCTTTCGTTTCTCGTGGTGTTCGAGCTAACGAGAGTGGTACGCCGAGATGATTGTTGAGAGAGCCCGCTTCCGCATACGCGGCCAGTGCGGCAGCGAGAAAACTCTTGGTCGTTGTTTTGCCACTGCTGCCGGTGACTGCGACGACCCTCGCCGCGAGCTGTTGGCGTCGGAACTTTCCCATCGCCCAAAGCGCATCGAGGGTGTCATCGACGCGAAGCAGCGCCAACTCATTGCCTATGGGAACGTCTCGATGGACCAACGCGGCGCTGGCGCCGGCGTGCATCGCAGCAGCGATGTGGTCATGACCATCCCGGTCACTCCGGCTTGCGGTCTTGAAGCGAGGACCTGGATCACCGGGAAGCGCTACGAAGAGATTTCCCGGCTTTAGGGTTCGGGTGTCGATGGATACACCGGTAAATTTTTCCGGCAGCGCACTCACTGCTCGGCCGCCGGTCGCTTCGATCAGTTCTGCGCGAGACCACACCACGAAACTGGGCTCCTTTGATCACAGGCGGGTATCGCCTCAAAGAGCGCGGGAGTCTGACGCTTAGTGGCTGACCACTCAAATGTTGGCATCGCCCCCCCATTCTCTAGAGGAGATCAACTTGCCATCGCCGGGATCAGGATGGCTATGCGATCCTGTCACCCCCTTTCATTAGGCTGATACCCGCGATGGCCGAAGATTCTGTGTTTTCCCGAGTGAATCGAGGTTTGCTCACGGCACGCACCGTGCTGGGCAATCTGGCCTTCCTCATCGTTCTGGTCTTCTTGTTTGGGCTGATGATCGGAAGCTGCCAAAGCATCGATGTGGAAGGGAATCCTGCGCTGGTACTGCGGCCCTCAGGTCTGCTCGTTGAACAACACAGCATCGGCAGTCCGCTGGAAGAGTTCTTGAGCGGCACAGGCCAGCGTCAAGAAGTATTACTTGCTGAGTTGACCGAGAGTATTCAGCGCGCAACGGACGATGAACGCATCAAGGTCCTCGTACTCGATCTTTCCGAGCTGGAAGGGCTAAGCCTCGTACACGCCGAAACACTGGAAAAGGCACTACAGAAATTTCGTGATGCTGAAAAAGAGGTGATCGGTTGGGGAACATGGATGAGTCAGGCCAACTATCGGCTGCTCTCCTCCGCGGATGCGCTGTACATGCATCCCATGGGTAGTCTTTTGTTCGAAGGCTTCGGTTCACATTCACTTTATTTCAAGGATTTACTGGAAAAACTGAAAGTAAATGTTCACGTTTTTCGCGTGGGAGAGTTTAAGTCAGCGATTGAACCCTTCACCCAAAACGGCATGTCTGAAGAAGCCAAAACGGCCAACCGTGAGTTGATCCTGGGATTGTGGGCCGATTATTCAGCTGCGGTATCACGCAATCGTCAGCTTGAAGAAGGTGTCTTTGAATCTTTCGTGCAGGAAATCGACCAGAAGATCGAAGTCGCCGGAGGAGACCTTGCACGTGCCGCGCTCGAAGCGGGTTTAGTGGACGAGCTTTTGTCCTTTGATGAGTTCAACGCGCGGGTTGTCGACAAAGTCGGCGACGATCCGAACGGCGATTTTCACGGCATTGGCTACGAAGACTACCTGTTGGCTACAGGCGGGATATCCGCAGCCGAACCCGATGCGAACATCGCCCTGATCAGACTCTCCGGAACCATCCTCGACAATCCCGATGGCACTCATGCCATCACCCCGGACAGTGCTCGCGAACAAATTCGAGCCGCTCAGCAGGATAAAACGATTCAGGCCGTTGTGATTCGGATTGACTCTCCTGGAGGCAGCGCTTTCGCTTCGGAGCTGATTCGTCGGGAACTGGAGCTGGTGCAATTGGCCAAAAAGCCGGTGGTCGTGTCCATGGGTGAAGTGGCCGCTTCAGGTGGGTACTGGATCGCGGCGACGGCCGACAGCGTCTTTGCACATGCACAGACCATCACTGGTTCGATTGGCGTGTTTTCGATTCTGCCGTCGGTGGAAAACGCGCTCGCAGAAGTGGGTGTTCAAAGTGATGGCGTGGGCACGGGCCCCCTGTCAGCTGCGTTAAACCCGTACGGCCCATTGCCGGAAACCTATGCTCGGATTGCCCAGGCGTCCGTCCAACGCACCTATACCGACTTTCTCAATCTCGTCGTACGTGGACGCTCTCTCGAGTTGGCGGACGTTCAAAAAATCGCCGAGGGCCGTGTGTGGATCGGGTCAAAAGCCAAAGCACTGGGTCTCGTGAATGAGATCGGCGATCTCGATGCGGCCATTGCACACGCTGCAAAACTCGCGAACGTTGAATCGCCCGTGGTTCGGGAGTTCGCGCCGTCCGTGGATCTTCGAGATGAACTCTTGCATGAGCTCCTGGCGCTTGCGCCCACACCTACGAACAGTGTCGCAGCGGCCGTGCTTGCTGACCTCGAACACAAAGTCGAGGCGCTCGAGCCCATGGCACACAACCTCGGTGCGCCGTGGGCTTTGTGCACAGTGTGTACGACATTGAACTAGCCTGCCCCGTCGTTGGACTATTCAGATCAAAACCAGGGGGGCTCAGCGCGGTGCCCGACCAAAGAGACCTCGGTAGAGAACCGCGTACAACTCGTTTTGCTCCATCACACCACGTACACCATCCGCAGCCGCGCCGCGTGCGTAGGCGGCGACATCTTCACCGCCATGAGTCTCAGACATCATTGGGAGGGTAGCAGGCTGGCGAAACGCAGGATCTTGGGTGTCGATGGTTGTGTAATCGGGCAGTGGTGAAACTGCTCCCGGACCATTCGCATAACCCAGCGTCGGATAGGTGTAGGTCGGTGCTCCACCCTCTCCACCCCCTGGAATCACCGGTACTTTGCCGAGAATGGGGTTTCCTCGCGGAGGATACCCAGCGAAACTCAAGGTATGGCTGTGGTCAGCGGTGACCAAGATCAGTCCACGGCGAGGATGAATTCGTCTGGCCGCAACGGCGACCGCTGCATCCAGGGCCACGACATCGTTGAGCGCTTTATGAGCACTGCCCGCATGATGGCCATGATCAATGCGTCCCCCTTCAACGATCAGCAAGAAGTTCTTGTTTCGCGCCTGGAGTCGGTCGAGCGCAAATGTCGTCATCTCCGCGAGCGAAGGTTCGCCACCCACGTCCTTGGCGCGATCCACCTCCCATTGCATGTGCGAAGCTTCGAAGATACCGAGCACCTGACCTTTGCCTCTTAAATTCTTGAAGCCTGCGGTGTTCCATACAAACGTCCGCTCCGGTCGAGACGCTTGCCACTGATCGATGAGGTTCTTGCCATCCTTGCGTCGCCCCTTAAGTGTGTCGTGCTCAGGATCCGTTACCGTCTCGGGGAGGAAGTTGGCACGGCCGCCGCCGAGCAACACGTCAACACCATCACCTTTATCGAACTCGACGAACTGGCGGGCGATGTCTCTACAACCTGCTGTTAGCGCTTCTGCGGGCATCGCCGCATCGTCTTCCCAATCCCGTTCCGGACTGTGGGCAAAGGAAGCGGCCGGGGTTGCGTGGGTGACGCGTGTCGTAGTGACAACCCCAGTTGCATAGCCTGCGGTTTCTGCCTGCTCCAACAACGTGGGTAGCGTCCCTTGCAACGCCTGCGTGCAGTTACGCCTTTCCACGTCGGCATTCAGTGAGAGGACGCCGAATCGTGTTTTCTGCCCGGTGATCACTGCCGTCATGGTGCCTGCCGAATCAGGCACCTGCATATCGGTGTTGTAGGTTTTTACCAACGCAACGTTCTCGAACTGTTCGAAAGTCAGCTCGTGTTCCTCACCTGTTTTACCCTGTAGTTGACCGGCAAGGATGCGGCCTGCCGAAACGGTGGTGACGCCCATGCCATCGCCAATGAAAAGCACCACTTGCCCGGCGTTTACCGGAAATGCAGCCATGAGTGTGAGTAACGCCATACTCAGAGTGCTTGTGCGCAGTTGTGTTAGACCTTTCTTTTTCATCGTGTCGCTTCCCGCATGGTTACGAATTCTTCAGCTGCTGTTGGATGAATACCGACCGTCGCATCAAACTGTGCCTTGGTCGCTCCCGCCTTGATAGCCACGGCGAGGCCCTGAATGATCTCGCCTGCTTCAGGACCTACCATGTGCGCCCCAACCACTCGATCATCCGCCTTGCGCACGATCAGTTTCATGAACGTACGTTCACCTCGGCCGCTCAAGGTGTGTTTCATGGCGCGGAAACTGGTTTCAAAAACGCTGATAGGACCTTTCGCGGCGGCTTGGGCTTCGGTTAAGCCGACTGTACCGATGTTGGGCTGGCAGAACACGGCCGTCGGAATATCCCGATAATCGAGACTCCGTTTTGGACCTGAACCGAACAGGTTGTGAGCGATACACATGCCTTCGGCGATGGCGACGGGGGTGAGCTGCATGCGATCAATCACATCACCGATCGCATAGATATTGGGCACTGACGTTCGGAAAAACTCATCCACAACCACTTCGCCACGGTCACCCAAGTGAACGCCTGCAGCATCCAACCCAAGTCCTGAGGTATTGGGTCGCCGACCGGTCGCTTGTAACACGAGATCAGACTCCAGTGATTGACCGTCCTTGAAGTGCACCCGCTTCCGTCCGCTGTTCACTTCAATGGAAGCGATCTCGGTGTTGAAATGCAAATGGATGCCTTTGCGCTCAAGTTCATCCTTAACAAACCCACGCACGCTTTCATCGAAGCCACGCAGAAACAACGGACCACGATAGAGAAGATGGCTTTCAACGCCGAGGCCGTTGAAGATCCCGGCGAATTCCACGGCGATATAGCCACCGCCGACGATGATCGCATGCCGTGGAAAGTTCGGGAGGTAAAACACATCCGTTGATGTGATGGTGTGTTCGTCGCCAGGAAATGAAGGCGCGTAAGGGCTTGATCCCGTAGCGATGAGGATGTTGTCAGCAGTCATCCGCTGCCCTTCCATCTCGATGGTGTGTGCGTCCAACAGCCGGGCGACACCTCGATGAATCTTGACGCCTGCGTTCACCAACAAGTTTTGGTAAACACCGTTCAGACGTTCGATCTCTTTGGTTTTGTTGTCCCGAAGCGTCGCCCAATCGAACTGACGTGCGCCGACAAGCCAGCCAAAACCCGCGGCGTCATCAAACTCTTCGGCAAACTGAGCGCCATAAACAAAGAGTTTTTTGGGTACACAACCGACGTTCACACACGTCCCACCCAGAAACGTTGATTCAGCAATACCGACGCGAGCACCGGCACGCGCTGACATACGGCTGGCACGCACCCCACCGCTGCCCGCGCCTATCACGAAGAGATCGTACTCAAAAGACAAGCTCATCCCCTAGATTAGTTAATTTACTGTTTATTAAGTTCAGCGTGGTGACTGTCACCCACAATGTCATCAGCATCACCCGTCGACGACCGGTTCGCCCAACGAATTCCAAAAAAAAGTTCACCCTGTACCGGACAACTTACCGAACTTTCTCGGTTGAAATGTGATGTCCGTTCGAATCGGATCCCGTACGCCTCATACGGGGCGAGTGTGCCGCTTAACGACACCCTAGTCGAAGCCTGTTGCCAATTCACGATTGCCTCACGGACTGAACGGGACGAATTGAAATACCATGGATGGCCTGTATCGAAAAAAACCAGCACGGACGCAGCGATGCCTGCCAAACAAGACCCTTTCAGATTCGACCGCCGGTCTGAACCGATGTGTTCCCCTACCCAAAGGTGGTCGCTTGCGTTTACGCAGGCTTCACTCCATCGATAGGGACATGCCCAGCAAACGCATTCTATTTGTTTCCCCGATTCCAACCGTTCCTCAAACGGCAGGCAATAGAACCCGGGTTGCATCGTTGCTTGAAGCACTCGCTGAATCAGGTCACGACATCTGGTTTTTGTTTATTCGACAGGAGGCCGGCGATGAAGCAGAAATGCGAAAACGTTGGGGTGATCGATTCATCGCGGTCGATTGGAAGGAGCCGTGGGTTCCATTGCACCGTCGATTGAAGAGAAAGTTCTTGGGTTACTTCTCTTCGGACCACCGGTATGGCCTCGATATCGACGAGTGGTATGACTCCAACCTCGATGGCGTTGTTACTCGGCTGCAGGGCGAACATCGATTCGACGTAGTCATTTGTAGCTACGTTTTTTTCTCACAAGTGCTCACGCTTTTCGGTCCGGACGTCTTGCGGATCATTGACACTCACGACGCGTTCGCAAACAGGTACCGCCAATATCTTGCGCGCGGAGAAATACCTGCCCGGTTTTCGACCTCGGAAGCAGGAGAAAAAATGGCGTTTGATCGAGCAGATCTGGTTTTTGCGATTCAGGAGAAGGAACGCGAAGTATTCAGCCGGATGACCCGTACGCCGGTGGTGACGCTCTCGCACATGACTCCGCTGAATTTCCTGGATGGCAAACTTGCGATTCCGGGCCGGATGTTGTTTGTGGCCTCGGACAACTCCATAAACGTGCATGGCATACAAACGTTTATTCGGGAGGCACTACCTCTCATTCGTGCCCAGGTACCGAGTGCCTATCTTTGTTTGGCCGGCTCGATCTGCAAGGCGGTCGACGAGCACTCCGGAGTCATCAAGCTGGGCCGTGTCGATGATTTGCAGTCCGCGTACCAGCATGCCCAAGTCATAGTCAATCCGGTGCTGTTTAACACGGGTTTGAGCATCAAAAACCTCGAAGCGCTTGGCTTCGGAAAGCCGCTGGTGACGGCGACCGTTGGCACCGAAGGCATGGAAGCGGGCATTGGAACGGCATTCGAAGCCGCTGATTCACCGACGGATTTCGCTTTGCGGTGTATTGGACTTCTAGTTGATGACTCACACCGAACCGCAGTCACTGAAGGCTCCATCCGCTACATCGAACAGTGCAATAGAAACATCGCTTCGACGCTGGCGGATGCACTGAAGAGAAGAGTAACAGCATGAAACTCCTCACGGTATTCGGGACGCGGCCTGAAGCAATCAAGATGGCTCCGCTGGTACAAGCATTCGACGCAGCGCCCGGTATTGAATCCAAAGTTTGTGTGACTGCCCAGCATCGGGACATGCTCGACTAGGTGCTTCGACTGTTTCACATCGAACCGCACTATGATCTAAACCTGATGTCTGCCGGGCAGGATTTAACAGACATCACCTGTGGTGTTTTGCGTGGCTTACGGGACGTACTACGCGATTATCGACTCGACCGAGTCCTGGTTCATGGCGATACTGCGACCACGCTATCTACCGCGCTCGCAGCCTACTTTGAGCGAATTCCCGTGGGGCATGTCGAAGCCGGTCTGCGTACTGGAAACATCTATTCGCCGTGGCCCGAAGAGATCAATCGTATGGTCGCTGGATCGATCGCCGATCTACATTTCGCCCCGACTGAAGGGGCTCGTCAGAACCTGCTCCGTGAAGGCAAGCGTATCGACTCGATCCATGTAACCGGAAACACTGTCATCGACACACTACTGCAGGTTTCCACTCGGCTGAACGAAGATCTCGCAACTCAAATGAAATTCAGCCAGCAGTTTTCGTTCCTCGACGCCTAACATCGGATGATTCTTGTTACGGGTCATCGCCGAGAGTGTTTCGGCGGCGGGTTCGAACGGATTTGTCACGCTTTGGCCCGAATTGCAGAGCGCGGTGATGTGTAGGTCGTCTACCCAGTACACCTTAACCCCAATGTGCAGGCTCCCGTACGGGAGATCCTTGGCAATCGATCGAACGTTTTTCTGATTGACCCGCAGGACTACCTGCCCTTCGTCTACCTTATGAAACGCTGTCACTTTCTGATCACCGATTCAGGTGGGGTGCAAGAGGAAGCTCCGGCATTGGGGAAACCCGTTCTCGTCATGCGGGATACAACCGAGCGTCCAGAAGCAGTCGACGCTGGAACCGTCCGCCTGGTAGGAACGAATGAAGATCGAATTTGTGACGAAGCGACCAAACTGCTTGATGACAGCGCCGCCTACAAGGAGATGAGCCTTGCTCACAATCCTTATGGCGATGGCTAGGCATGCCCACGAATAGTCCGGCTGATACGCGAACACCACGGTCTGTAAGCCGTTTTAAGAGTCCATCTTCTGAAGGAAATTGCGACGTGTTGATTACCAATTTTCAAAAGGACGTGCTGGTCGACTACGAAGCAGCACTTGATCAGTTTTTCGACGCTGAAACCGGTGGTGTTCTCGAACCCGGGAGGCAGGACGGTGCTCCACGGTTTCTTTTTACCGAAGTCACCGGATATGCACTTCTCGATTTTCTCACCCTTCATTCATTGACTGGAGATGCTCGCTATCTGCAGCTCATGGCCAGGAGTGCCGACTGGATCCGTGATCACGGACAGGACAGCACTGGGGGAATACTGACCCGATTTTATTTCGAACACGACACTCGCCCTGAACTGGCCTACACCTCCTTCTCCGGGCGCCGCATTTACGCGTTTGATACGGGGATCTGTGTGCGTGGAATGGTCGCGGCGTATCGAACGCTGGGTACAGCGTCCTATCTCGATTCGGCAGTTCGAATGGCTGAGTTCATGATCGATTCGATGATCGATGCAAACGGTGAAGTCCACGCGATTTTTGATGCCCGCTAAGGAACGCCTGTACCTGCAGACACTAACGTCTGGTCGCGAGCCTTTGGTACGTTTCTTACCAAAGTAGCCGAGGCGTTTGTGGACCTCGATGAGGTCGCAGGAAGTGGTCGATATCGCGATTACGCAGTCCGCATCTGTGATGCCGCGCTGAAGTTTGTGGGAGATAACGGGGCGATTCAAAAGTCTAACGGGCGTACTGAGCTGCATCCGCACTGTTACGCGACGGAGGGATTCCTGCATGTTGGCAGAATGACCGGCGAGCAGCGTTTCGTTGATGCTGCGAAGCGCGCGACCGAATGGGCGCTCCGTCAATGCAACAATGGCGAGATACCGCAGAGCTTCGAATTCCCGTCAGGTCAACCGTCATCCCGTTTTCGAACAGACGCGCTAGCCCAAGTTCTAGCCCTTGGATCAGATCTGAGACATTTGGAGCAACTCGACTTTTCCCTCGATGGGTTGCTGGACGACCTTGCAGGCAGAGTTCTCGCACAGCGTGAAGGTGCACCAGGTTGGTACAGGTACGGCTTCTTCGAAAAACCAGTCGGAGGAAGAGAAGTCGCTGATACTCGAAGCTATTGGACCCAGATGTTCTGCTTGCGCGGTTTACATAAGTACTACGTGTCCTGGCTTGTCAGCAATTCCTGTGTGGCGATTCTTGCAGGTGGTATCGGATCGAGAGTCTGGCCAATTTCTTGTGAAAATCGCCCAAAGCCGGTGTCCATGTCACTGCTCGGCGATCGATCACTTTTGCAGGAGACGATCCGACGTTTCCGCCACGACCTGTTGGTCCCCTCCTCACGTATTTATATTCTCTGCAGCCGAAACGCACTCAGCCAGGTGATCGAACAGGCGTCGCAAGAAGGAATCCCTGCAGAAAACTGCGTACTTGAGTTAGTTCCAAAAGGCACCGTTCCAGCGGTGAATCTCGCCTGTGCAGGGATGCCGATCGCCGGAAAACCAGAAAACCGCCTTGTTGTTGTCAGCATGGCCGACAACGTGGTTGAACCCTATCACCGATTCCAGTCCGCACTGGTGTCCGCTCTGATTACCGCCAGAGAAAACGATGTACTCATCAGCGTCGGGCGCCAAGTGCCTTGGGGCACGGCTCGTGATGAACGGTTCGGGCATGCAAAGTATCGAAGGCAGATCGATGGCTACAGAACTTTTGAAGTTGAACGGTTCGCTGAAAAACCCGACGTCGCGACATTCGATGACTTGATGGCGTCACCTGGTGATCTAGCGTGGGAATCCGGGTGCGTGATCTTCAAGGAACAGTATTTTCGAAGCGTCGTTCCCATGGAAGCGGAATCCGGAAACCTGGCGGAACACCTGTTGTGCAAGGCGGCACCATGGGGTGCACAAACCCAGGACAGCGTTCGGGTCGCAACCGCGTTGATGGACCCTGGTGTTCGATTCGAGGACTTCGGGATTCCCGGGCAGAACATGATGCAGTTCTACCGTGGGCACCCGTTGTACGACCGAGGGCACAGTAACATCTGTGTCGGCACGCCGGAGCAAGTCAAGCTGGTCGCCTGCGGTAACAATCTCATCATCTCTGATGAACTGCCGGTCGAGGTCTATGGGCTTGAGGGTTTTGTAGTCATCGACAACGCAGTGACCAACACGACGGTCATCATGAAGCTAGCCGATGTGCCGCACCTGCCGAGTCTGTACAGACTCTTCCTCGGATCGAAAGACTATGAAGCTTTTGTTGCGGGTGGACCGCGGGCCATCAACTCAAGCCCAACGACGTTTGTCGAGCGCAGCCCTAACACCAGAAGTCGTTGTGGTTTCGGCTTGGTGTTTGCATACAACTTTGATGAGCCCCTGAGCATCGAACGAACACGTCATGGATAGAGAGTTACCAACGACCAGTTACCCTCGCTCGCGCCTTCTGACTTCGAACTTTTTGTACATAAGCAGGCAGAAGATCCCAGGCTGGTTGAACATCTGGTTAGAGTAGGCGCTGTTGCCAAGGTCATCGCCCGCGATGACCTTGTACTCTCAAACTTTGCTTCAGAAGTACTCGGCTGCCTCTCGCTCTATCATGCATTCGGAGTGTACCTCACGGAGTCCGGAGAACTTCAGGAGCAAGCAGCCCAAGAGCGGCTCAAGCAGATCTCGGATCTGGATGCTCGTCAGTTGGACTCACGTGTGCTGCACGCCCTGCTCGAACTCGGCACCCCTCTGGGTAATCCGCATTAGCGAGATGGCTCCCTGTTGATCAATCGTCACGTCAATTCGACGGTCGCGTGGATCGAAAAACGTCGCCCGACGGATCGAAGGCTCCGGGATATCGTCGTTGGATTGTTGCAAGCGCAGAACAATCCTGCTGCGTTTCGTTCATTCGTTCAGTCGATGCCACGCATGGGTTATGCGGACCTCACAGGCGAAATTGAGAAGTTGTTTGCAGCGTTCAAACTCGCTCAACATGTCTGCAATGGTCGATGGCGCTGGAAGCGGGAGCACCGTGGTAGCGCGGGTGCTCGCCGAACGTGGTTCCTCGAGCATGATCGAGGGTCGCTCGAAGAGATGGCATTTATTGCCGCCTTCTCGACGCGATGGCTCGTCGAAGCAGGAATCAATCCAGAGCCTTACATCAACAGATTACAAAAGTTGTTCGCCGAGAAATCGTCCACTTTCGGCGATCTTCTCGCGCAAATGCAGGACGGAGAACCCGATCCACTTGCCGACGAAATTTACCGGGTCGTAACGAGCGGGACCGAAGACGGTCTTGTGCTGCACAACAAGGTCGCGGAAGTCGCGAACACAGCGCTCCACTCCGGAGCAGGTTCCAGTACATGGCGGCAGATCATGGAACTGCCGACTCATTTAGATCGAGTTGCGTGCCAAGTGTCCGAGCAACATTCGAGCGCGAGTGGAGCGATCCGTGAAGCCTTACTCGAGTTCTATCACGCGAATTGGCGTGAGCTTCGTGGCCGGGTGTCATCCGAGCTCATTACTTCGCTCGAGGAGCATCCCGCGGCCTAGTGCGACGGGACGTTCGCAAGAGTTTGGCAGCGGACATACGCCGTGGGTGAGGCGTCCGTAGAGGCAAAACCCAGCCGAAGCGATTGGGCTGGGTTAACTCACAAAGGTGTCAACGAAACGATCTCGCAACAGGTTTTTCTGCACTTTCCCCATGGTATTGCGTGGCAATTCAGGAACACAAAAAACGGCCTTGGGCTCTTTGAATTTCGCCAACCGCTCAGTCAGATGCACCGAGAGATCTTCGAGTCTGATCTCGCCTCCTGAAGAAACCAGTACTGCGACCACGGCTTCACCAAAATCAGGATGTGGCACACCGATGACTGCGGATTCCTGAATCCCCGGCAACGTATCGAGCACCTCTTCAATTTCCTTTGGATACACGTTGTATCCCCCGGAGATTACCAAGTCTTTGCCGCGGCCGACGATACTCACCCGCCCGTCGGCTGTTTGAGTTCCAAGGTCACCGGTGATAAACCAACCCGCAGCTCGAATTTCATCGCGAGTTTTTTCCTGCATACGCCAGTAACCAGAGAAGACGTTGGGTCCACGCACTTCGATCATGCCCACTTCGCCGTGGGGCAGCGGGTTACCTGTTTGATCGGCGATGTGCACATCCACACCCGGCAACGCAAAACCTACGGTGCCGGGAACCCGTTCGCCGTGTAACGGGTTGGTGGTGTTGATGATGGTTTCGCTCATCCCGTAACGTTCGAGAATCCGATAACCGGTGCGCGACTCGAACTCAGCAAAGGTCTGCGGTGTGAGTGGCGCCGAGCCTGAGATAAAAAGTCGCATGTGCTGGACGCTCGCTCGGTTCAACTCGCGCTCTGCGAGTAGACGCGTATAGAACGTCGGCACCCCCATCAACACGGTGGCATCTTTGAGTCGATCGAGCGTCTGCTCCGCCACAAACTTTGGTAACCAGATCATGGGAGTACCGGTCAGCAGCGCGCAGTGCAAGGCGATAAAGAGCCCATGTACATGGAACACCGGGAGCGCGTGTAGCAATACGTCATCGGGTTGCCAACCCCAAGCTTCGATTAACGCATCGGCGTTAGACGAGAGGTTGGCGTGGCTGAGCATGGCGCCTTTGGATCGACCTGTGGTTCCCGACGTATAGACGATGGCCGCAAGGTCGGTTTTCGTAATCACTTCGATTGCCGAATCAGTGTCGGCTGCTTCGGCAAGCGTTGCGATGGAGCCATTGCCCTGCCTGTCGAGGGTCATAAAGCGAATCTTAGGGAACCGAGATTGCAGGGCTAGCACTGCATCTCCACACACGAACACCGCGGCGTCCGCATCCGACAAGAAGTAAGCCACCTCTTCTCGCGTATAAGCGGTGTTGAGTGGCACATAGACGCCACCACACTGCAATGTTCCAAGGTAGAGCGCGAGGTTGGCCGCCGACTTTTCGACCTGCACGACCACCCGATCACCTTTCGCCACGCTCAATCGGCGTAATACTGACGCGTACCGGCCCGCCGCTTCGAAGAGCATCCGGTATGTCACTTTTTCGCCGTTCTCTAGGAAAAGTGCGGCTTTTGCCTCGGCCAATGCCGCCGCGTGCTTGAGCCTGTGAAAAAAGCTGCCCTTATTGTGATTCAAGATAGTTCTGCTAACTGATTGATTTGAAGAGATGAAAGCATTGCGTCGTTACACTTCTGAGAGTACTCTGCCGCCACTGCGCAAGGATTTGAGGACGCATCGAACCAGAAGACAGTTACGTCGGCATCAGTTGTCCCCCCTCTGAAAACCAGAAGCGGAGACCAGGAGCAGAAACTCGACGAACCGTCATTGGTCATTCCCCCAGTAAAAAAATAAAAACATGGGAAGCTGAACCGCCAGTCACTGGCGGTTTTTTTTGTCTGCGATTTGCTCGTCTTGACCTCTCCACAGCACCACCGCCCGGCGTCGTTACCCTCGGTACCTGATTCCCTCGCGTGCTACTTCTCGTCGCCCTGTTTCACTTCGTCCGGTTCTGAGGGCGTAATTTCTTTGGGGAGCTCCACGATGTTAAGTGCCCAGGCAAAACCGAGAATCTCTTCCGAATCCGGGTGCAGCTGCAGGGCTTTTTCCGCATCGATGCGTGCGGACTCGATGTCGCCAATACGCTGAAACAACAGCGCGCGGTTGTAATGAGCAATACCGAGTCGGTCGTCGGCGATGCGGATAGCGACATCAAGGTCACTCAACGCTTCTGGAAATCGCTGCGCTCGCATGTAGACGTTAGCGCGGTTGATCCACGTCGCCGACAGTTCCGCGGCCAGTTTTACCGCTCGGTTGTGATCCTGAAGGGCTGCTCGCAGTCGTCCTTCACGGGCATACAAGATGCCACGATTGGCATGTGTTGCCGCCACTTCTTTGCGCCCGAGTGCCTGGATATCGAGGGCGGAATCACAGGATTCAAAGTCGGGATTCATGCGATCCCGTTCAACTTCCAAAAAACACTCGTGGGCGGGCGATGAGTTCAGCAGAACAGTCACGGCCGCAGCGAATGCCGCCGGGCCGGTCACCAAGGCAAGCGCAAGTAAGCCAGCACTTTTCAACTTACTCATGGTGCATCGCCCTCCTCCACAACGGTCTCGGATTCGACGCCAGCAGGACCGGGCAACAACGGCTCGGATGGTACCGGCACGACCGCTTGTTGTTCTGCGATCCCTAAAGTTTGTATCCATGGCGTCAACACTCTTCGAACGATCCCTCGACCAAACTCGCCATACCACACTCTCGGGTCCTGAGCAGGGCGCGGCATATCGTCATCCTTTGGTAACAAGCGGACTGCGCGTAAGGTACCGATACCCAGCTCGAGGCGTTCTTCAGAAAGGTAGATCGAAGCCAGCCGCGCCCAGCATCCATGTTCGACAGCAACCAACTCCATGGTCCTAACACACTCCAGTTCCTCACGGGCGCTGTTCAACAGCTCGAGCAGTTGATAGTGCTGATACGGCAACGACAGAAAGAAGCGACCGCGACGTTCACTCGACAGCGTCATGTCATCGAGACTATCGAGCTGTTGTCGCACCGCCTCAGCATCATCGGGTTTTTGCATGGGCACGCGCTTGCGCAGCGTATCGAGACGACGAATCAGATCTTCAGCAATCGCGAGGCGCTCAGCGCGGGCGAGTGGCGCGACACTGTCGAGACCGAGCAGACTCCAGGCTTCTGCTGCACTTACGGGTGACGACAGCCAAGAAAACACCACCAAGATCACGATCAAAAAATTCTTGGAGATCATTTGCACCCGCGAAACGTTCATTGAATCAAGCCTCTGTCGTCACTTTGCTAATCCGCCATCATGCCCGGCTGCCCTTCTATAGGCGGGTATTCAGACGGCGTACACGGGCGATCTTGCGCTGAATCGAACCCGACGACTAGATGGAAACTTCTTCAGCGAACGGCAGGCTCCGTCACTCGATACGCCTGCATACGTGTCCGACGTTCGGGAGAAATTTCTACGGCTTTGCGGGCCTGCAGGTCCAGAACCACAGCGACAGCTTCACCACTCATGACACAAGTGTCATCGTCCGCATCAAACAGCAGATGGACGAACTGCTGCAGTTTCACGCTCACGTTGCGCACCCCTGACCAGATTTCATAGCGGCCACCGACCGCGAGCACCTGGTGATGGCACATACGGTATTCCAATACAGCCCCGCCCTGAAAACCGTTGGCACGGGCTGCCTGCTCATCCGCCGTCTGTAACACGGCCCAGAGGTTGGGCATGGCATCAGACATACGGCCCATGAGTGCATGGGGGGGAAGTTGGCCGCGTTCGTCGCACTCCGCCCGATCAATCACACCTTTGCCGATCAACGTGAAGCCCAGTGCCTTTGCCTCGGTGCGGCGCAAGCGACCGAAGGGTGAATCCGCCAGCGGCAACCCGCGAGGACCGATGTGCGGTGGAAGCACCAGATCCGATGTGTTCGCCAGTCCGTGAGCCTCCACCTCAGTGTCCGCCAAAAACGTCGCGAGCACCGTCTCGCTGAAGGAATGGCGCAGCTCGATCACGTGGCGCAGGCGTTCACCCTCGATGCCTGCCAGAGCAACAAATCCGCTGATGGGCGTAGCCAGGCGTGCTTCAGCCAGGTAGCGCATATGCTGCAGAACGAGTCGTCCTCGTCTGCTGAAAACGGCAGCTGGAAGAACTTCCGCCAAGGCGTTGGTGAGTGCTTCGTTTGCCATCCGGGAATAAAAACGGACGTTGAGATGGTCGTTCTCGTCACACTCCCAACGATTCACGCTTCCTTTGAAGACCAACCGCCAATCAAGGGACGCCGCAACGGGAGGCGCCTTTGGTGTGTCGTTCACGAGAATCTCCGGGTCGAGTGGGCTGCGAAGTAGATATCCGCCTTAAGGAACCTCAGATTAATGTCTTTTTCCGCCATAACTGCGTTGGTCGTCGCTCCACAAAATCGCGGATTTACTGCATATCCGCGATTTTCCTCCGCTCCGCCCGCCTTGTTCTGACGAAAAAATCCTATTGTTCAGAGTTTCCTTAAGGGGTTTCGCGCGGTTCACGACGGGGAATGTGAGGAAAATCCTCAGGCACGTTGAGGTTGTTTCGGACGAAGTGATTCCATCGTTCCGCCGCCCTTTCGGCAGCAGAGCGATGCACATCTGCAGCGGAATACTCTACATCGACGAAAGTCGAGATACAGGCGCGATAGACATCGACGTCAGCAACAAATCGGTTCCACTTTTCGACGTCGCTACGTGATGGACGTGAGGGTTCGTTGCATGCTGCTTCGGGTGAAAGCGGATGCGCGTTGGCTTCCATGCACAGCAACATCCCGGTGAACAGCAGCGCCGTTCTCACGCGGGCTTGGGCGAATTGAGCCGAAAGAACACGTAACCACCTACCGCGCCTGCAAGCCCTTGGAGGATCAGGCCCAGTGGTGTCGTCGTGGCCCACACCGGATTCATGTCGAAAGCGAGCCTGAGTCCCAAATGTATCGCCAGCACTGCGGTGAATCCGCCCAGCACATAACCTGGGAGCCTGAGCCCTTGTCGATTGCGAACGATGAGCGCCACTACGCCATAGGCTACGACCATGGCGAGCCCGATGATCGCGCCATAGGGAATTACCATGCCGGCGATATCGTGACCGATCGCTTCGAGCCGCTCCGCAAACGTGACTTCACGGCCAAGACCTTCGAGATAAGCCAGAATGGACTGGGTGGCTGCGGCGACTGCCAGCACGTACGTCGCGACCCAGGCGATCACAAACGCGAATGCTCGTTTTCCCATGTATGCTTCTTCCGTCTTTGCTGGAGTCATTGAATGCTAACCCGATTGACCACCCTTTTCTGCGTCGGCGTGTTGTCACAGATTATGTTTGCGTCGGTGGCAACGGCCGGTTATCGATTGGAAACTGTGGCCAGCGGCCTGGAAATTCCCTGGGGTCTTGCGTTTCTGCCTGATGGTCGTTATCTGGTTACGGAGCACCCAGGACGACTGCGTATCGTCGCTGCGGACGGTACGGTAAGCGGGCCTGTCGGGGGCGTTCCGCCGGTCTATTTCAAGAGCCAAGGTGGACTCTTCGACGTTATTGTGGATCGGGATTTCGTCAACAACGGACAGCTCTTCCTCACTTACGCCGAAGGGATGCCTAGAGATAACGGCACCGCCATCGCGCGAGCGACGCTGGTTGAAAACGCTGATGGTGCAAAGCTGGAAAATCTCAGCGTCATTTTCAGAGTTGAACGCCGCAAGAACACGCCTGTTCATTACGGCGGGCGGTTGGTGATTTTGGGTGACGGCAATCTGCTCCTGACGACGGGTGATGGGTTCTCCTTCAGGCACGAATCCCAGGATGTGAAGAGCCAACTCGGTAAAACACTGCGGTTGACTCCGGATGGTAAGCCGGCACCCGGCAACCCTTTCCCAGATGCACCTTATGTGTGGACGTGGGGCCATCGTAATCCACAGGGACTTGCGATCGCAGCCGACGGCACGGTATGGCTGAACGAACACGGTCCCCAAGGGGGCGATGAACTCAACCGCATTGAACCGGGCAAGAACTTTGGCTGGCCCGCGATCTGTTATTGCCTGGACTATACCGGCGCCTATGTCACGCCCTATACCGAGTGGCCCGGCATGGAGCAACCAGAATTTTATTGGCGCCCCTCCATTGGTCCGTCAGGGCTTGCTATCTACGAAGGCGACCAGTTCCCGGAATGGCGCGGTGACTTCTTTGTGGGTGCGCTGGTCAACCGTGAAGTGAGGCGGTTACACCGGGGCGAGGATGGCAAACTGATCGAAGAAAAACTCTTCAGCGAAATCGGCGAACGGGTGCGCGATGTACGAACCGGTCCCGACGGCGCGCTCTACTTCACTGTGGAAGGCAAAGATGGGCGCATCATGCGAGCGGTTTCCGATCAACCGCAACCAACGGTGCCTGTAGAAACACCAGTGGATTCACTCGTTCCAGAAACAGCAGGACCCGAAACAACAAGACCCGAACCGGCACCTGCCATGTAGAGGATTCCTCCGCCTAGGACGTCAGCCTTTCGGCTGGCGTCCCAATACGGCGCAGCCACTCGCGCCAAACATCCCGCCAACACCAAGACACAGGGCAACTTCGACACCGGCTACTTGAGCCGCGGCCTCGCCTCTCACTTGGCGAACACTTTCCTGCAGTGCATACATGCCATACATGCCGGAGTGCATGTAAGACAAACCACCGCCGTTAGTGTTGGTCGGAAGTTTGCCTCCGGGGGCTGTGTTCCCTTCGGCGATGAAGGCGCCGGCCTCACCTTTTTTGCAAAAACCCAAGTCTTCGAGACCATAGATCGGTAGATGGGCAAAGGCATCGTAGATCATGAGGTGGTCCACATCGCTGTGGTTGATTCCCGCTTCGCCCATCGCGTCGGATCCGGCGACCCGAAACGCACGTGAGCTGGTCAGGCTTTCCATCTGACTGATGATCTGCGTCTCAGAGCTTTCCCCGGTCCCCCAGATATGCGCCGCTGGTTTGGGGAAGTCCTTGGCTCGGTCGGCCTTGGTGAGAATGAGCGCACCACCCCCATCGGTGACGAGGCAACACTCCAGTAGATGAAAGGGATAAGCGATCATCCGTGAGCGGAAGACATCTTCCACGGTGATCAGATCACGCATGAACGCGCGTGGATTACGGCTCGCCCATTGGCGTTGCACTACAGCCACCATGGCCAGTTGTTCATGGGTGAGTCCATAGTCTTTCATGTACCGAAGCACCGGCACGGTAAACATCGTCGGCGGCCCGACGACGCCGAACGGTGCTTCGAACTGACCGGCAAACGACGCGGGCGCGGGTGCAAATCCGGATTTACCGACCCTAGACTTGCCACTTTCACCGTGTGTAATCAGCACCGTTTCACAGTGGCCCGCGAGGATCGCCGCCACCGCGTGGCGTACGTGCACCATGAAGGAACAACCGCCAACGGAGGTGCCGTCGACCCAACGTGGTTTAAGGCCCAGATACTGAGCCACCTCAGTTGGTCGAAAGCCAGCGGTTGCAAAGCCATCGATATCGCGCGCCGAAATGCCCGCGTCAGCGAACGCGTTTAACGCTGCGTCGGCATGCAGTTGTATCTCTGACAAGCCTGGAATCACGCCGAGTTCTGTGGTTTCAGCTGCTCCGACAATCGCGATACCGGTCATCGATGTTCTCCGGAAGCCACTACACGACGAAACAACGGCAAGGTGATCTGCTCGTTCTGTTTCTGCCAAACCACTTGCAGTGGCATATCAAGAACGAGCGACTCAGGCGTTTGTGGGCACTCCACGATATTGCTCATCATGCGAGGGCCTTCTTCGAGTTTGATCAGTGCAATGGCATACGGCTCTGACCAGGCAGGATGCGGCCGATGGTTGATGACATAACTTTCCAGCGTTCCGCGACCGCTCGCAACAAAGACCTCAACATGGCGACTGCTGCACTCCGGGCAAAACGGTCGTGGTGGGAAATAAGTGGTGTCACATGTCTGGCAACGTTGCAAACGCAATTCGCCGCTACGTGTTCCCGCCCAGAAGTGTTCTGTTTCGGGTGTGGGCTGTGGCAATGGCCGCTCTGGCATATCGTCGCTCCGCGAATCGTGATAATCCGTGAGTATCCCAACGCTGCAGATTGACGTGCAACCCAACGAGCCGGAAACGCCGGAAAGTGTGCCGAACGATCAGAATTTTGACCGCACTGACGCACTCAATGTGCTGCTTGTGATCGGTGACCTCGGCTTTGGTGGCGCTGAACGCCAAGTGTTGATGCCGGCGAATGGATGGGCACGGCTTGGACATAACGTCCACATCGCGATTTTTTCGAACTTTGCTCCACTCGCCTCAGCGCTCATCGAACCGAGTCGACTTCATCTGTTGCCAGGTCGATCTCCATGGGCCCTTTTCCGCCTCGCCCGACGGCTCCACACGCAGGTCTTGCATGGTTTTTTGATCGATGCGGAAATTCTCTGTTGTCTCGCCGTACGTCTTCTACCTCGTGCGGTGGCGATCGGTTCGGAACGCAGTAGCCGGCACGATTACGCGTGGTGGCAAGATTTTCTGTACCGGTCCTGCACTACCAATATGAAGGCCTGTATTGCCAATTCGGATGAAGGTCTCCGTTGACACTCCACACACTTTCGCCGCGCGCGCGCACGTTATCGGGTGGTGCGCAACGGTGTCGACTCGAGCCGATTCGCTCCGGGCTCAGGCACAGCCGTACGCGCTGGTCTCGGCGTTGGTCCGGACACGTTACTGATCGGCATGTTTGCGAGTTTTAAACCGGTCAAGAACCATGCGGTGTTGCTGAAGGCGACGTCTCAACTCATTCAACGCGGAATCGATGTGCAGCTCTTGTTGGCCGGCGACTCCGTCGCGCGAGGCAGCGCAAGCTCAATACTCGAGCTCGGACGATTGGAATCGTTGATTGCAGAGCTGAAGCTCGATGATCGAGTGATCACCACCGGACATCGCGACGATCCCGAAACGCTCTATCGCGCCTGCGATGTCACGGTGTTACCTTCGCTCTGCGAAGGCACACCGAACGTGGTGCTGGAATCGATCGCGTGTGGTGTACCCGCTATCGTCGCGGATGTGCCGGGTTGCAGGGAGGTCGCCTCACTGTGTCCGACGATTCGCACCTTTCAGTCCGGTGACGTGGATCACCTTGTTAGTGTTCTGACCACCGTTTACACCCAGCGCCATCGTCTCGTTGATCTCGGTCGTCTCGGCCGTGACCAGGTCCTCCTGCACTATGAAGAATCGCGCATGCTCGATGAAATGCAGACTGCCTACCAAGAGGTTCTCGGCCAACGCGGCGCTTAAGCGGTGGGCGGCATCCGCATCAGACGAGGAAGTACGCACCTTCAAGTGTCGGCGAACCCTCCGTTCTAGCCACACCCTTGGCGATTATGTACTCGAGCGCTGCAAACACGCTCCGACCTGCTGCGGGATACATGAATTCCGGTGTGTCGGTGTACATGCGTGGCACCATGTCCGCGATCTTCGAAACACCCTGACGCATACAGTCGATGATTTGCTGTTGGCGCTCGAGGCGATGTTCGATGAAGGCCCGGACGTGGGTTTTCGGATCGAGGATGCAGGGACCGTGTGTGGGCCAGTACACGGAGTCGTCTCGCTCGAGCAACAACTCAAGACTCTTCATATAGGCGGCCATGTCCCCATCGGGGGGAGAAATGATACTGGTGGACCAACCCATGACGTGGTCCCCCGTAAACAACGCCTTTTGTTCACGCAGTTGAAAACACAGATGATTGGACGTGTGCCCAGGCGTATAGACACATTCGATACTCCAGTCCCCACCTTGAATCACGTCGCGATGGCCGACCTGGATGTCGGGTGTGAAATCCATATCGCCACCCTCTTCAACCACGATGCCGGCTGCCACCTTGCCAGCGCCGTGAGGACCAAATCCGTAGGTGTTCGCGTCTACTTCCGCCTTGATCAACGCGGCGCCTGGAGAATGGTCCATGTGGGTATGGGTGATAAGGATGTGACTGATCCGCTCTCCAGCTACCGCTGCCATGACGTTGCGGATGTGTTCAGCGTCGGCCGGACCGGGGTCAATGACCGCGACACTCCCCGTACCCAGAATGTAGGTTCCTGTGCCGTGAAAGGTGAAAGGGCTAGGGTTTTTGGCGATAACCCGACGAATTCCCGGGGCGACGGTCTCGACATGACCATATTCAAAACTCAGCTCGCGCAGATAGGGAATCTTTACCGCCATGGACTGTCTCGGGAACTTTGGGGGCGGCAAGGATAGCCGGAGCGACCGCCGTTGAGAAACGACGCGTGTGTGCGGGATCTGCGAGCGCTTCAGCGAAAGAGGAAACTGGCGAGCAGTACCAGGAATACCACACCTCCCACGCGAACCCATCGGTGTGCCCACAGACTTCCACCTTGTGAAGTTCGCGCAGCGTGATACGCAAACTCCACATCCCCCAAGCGCAAGTGGTCGCCGTCGGCCAGGTCCCGTACTACCGCCGCCTGCTGATTGACTGAAGTCGCTCCAATTCCCCCGACGGCAGTCAGTGTCGCCTGCTCAGGGCGAATCACGATTTCCACGTAGATTTCGGCGAGGCTCGGATGATCGATGCGGATTTCGCAAGCAGGTGCAGTGCCAATGCGCGAGCGTCCGTACATCAGCGGAAAGTGTTGACCTTACCGGAATCGGATAACCCCTCCAGGACATGTTGATCTTGAGCAGGGGTCGCCCTCCTCTGAGTCGAAACGTTTGGTGCGGCTTGGAGCCTTGCCACTGACGACACCGATGTCGCGGTGTTGTTGCGCTGTTGGCTCACCCCGCGTTTTTTGATACTCGACTCAATGTTAGCAACCAACGAACGACCGCCTTCGGACGTTTCATTCGACGTTGATCCGTCAAGCACTCGAATCGGTCGAAGGTCTTCATCCCGGAAGGGACGCATGACCGTCAGATCCTCACCGATGCCTCTTACCCTGAAAGCCAGCTCATCAAAACGCACTTCGTCGCCATGGAGGAGACGGCAACCACCGCGAATCGTCCGGCCATTCAACTGTGTGCCATTGGCGGAGCCGAGGTCTTGTATCCAAACGCCACCGGCCACCTGGACGATGCGAGCATGCCTTCTGGACACGTGTTCGCTGTCGAGCTGCAAACCACACTCCGGATGCCGACCTATCAAAAAGTCATCGGCAATGTCGTGAATCCGTTCGGTGTCCTGCTCAGCCAGTACCCAAGCTCGAATGCCATCTGCCTGTTCCCTCTCGATTCCGACGTGTACGGCCACGACACCAATGCCCAATACGTCACCCGGAATCAGGCTCCAGATGCCTTCAACTTCATTGCCGTTCAGCGCAAAGGTCGCGTTGCCGAGTGGAATCACGTTCGGTCCACGCTCACAGAGCTCCAACCTAAGATGAAAGTCGAGCACGTCTTCACCGGCGACGATTATATCGTTGTCGATGTGCCGGCCTATCGTGAGATTGCCTTGCACAAGTAAGGTTTCACCCTCGATCTTTAGTAAATAAGCAATGTCGGCTGTCGTCTCACCGTTTATCTCAGTGTTCGTCTCGGTGTCCATCGGGAGATTGAAGGCCCTTCCAGGAGGCGTTAGCTCTGTGCATCAAGTTCGGTCCATTCCTCACGCAGAGTCTGCCATCGCGTGATCCCGGGCACGATGGCTAAGGCTAAATCTAGATACTCCTGGGCTTCTCGACGTAAACCAGCATCCCATGCTTCTTGCGCCACTTGTGCGAGACGGCGTGCGACCTCGCGAAGTAAGGTATCCGCCTCGGTATTGCCAGGGTCAAGACGCTGTACTTCTCGAAGTGACTGAGTCGCATTACCACTGTCCGGTGCGGTGAGATAACCGTCGGCGATGTATCGTCGGGCCGCACTGAGTAGTCGGGTAAGGTTGGCGATGCGGGTTTGCTCAGAAACCAGTTGACGGCGAAACTCCTCGACCGCAGCGGGATCGAGATTAACGGCACTGGATTGGGTGATGAGATCGGCGACGGCAGGAAAATCACTGCCGCTTAAGCGGGTCGCCACGACCTCGCGAAGTTGCGCGACTACCTCATCGAGACCCTGCCGGGCGATGGTGTTGCCGGGATCGATCGACAGAACCTGGTGGTAAAGCACTGCCGCATTGTTGTCCGCGGGCGCTACCAACGCGCCAGATTCGCGATGTTGACGGGCCTCTTCCAAAAACTGACCGATCGTCGCACGGGTCGTATTGGCTTGCTGGATCGACTGTCGGATGGCCGCGATCTCCGGAAGATCCGGACTTGCGGTACTGGCTCGATCAAGATGACCGATAGCCGATTCCACGTCGCCTGCGGCGACACGTTCGCTCGCGAGACCAGCGTAATGCCGAGCGACGGTCTCGAGTTCTCGCATCGCGATGGGATGCCCCGGTGCCAGTCGTTGTACCTCGTTGAATGCCTGAATAGCGGCTGTGGCGGACGGGGCATCTGAAAGTCCATGACTTGCCAAAAGCGCGCGAGTGCTTTCCAGTAAGGCCTCGGCATTTCTGCGATCTTCGACCTCCCCCACGAGGCGCGAGAATTCAGCGTCATCCGGGAACGCAAGTCGCGCTTCCTGAAGACGCGCGTCGGCAGCGCTGAAGTTTCCATCACGCAACGCGCCGTCGATGGTGGACTTCCACTCATCCGCGATGCTCGCAAGACCTTCCCGTGCGTTGGCATGTTGAGGATCGATCTGCAGGACTCGCTCGTAGGCCGCTACAAGGGTACGCAATCCCTGGTTGGGATCCTGGCGTAACGATTGTGCTTCGTTCCAGGCATCGATCAACCCTGGTTTTTCAGCGAATCCAGCCTCAGCCAACAGTGATTGCAGGTCTTCAGGGTGGGTTGCGAGCCAATAAGCACCAGAGCTTACTGCCACCAAGGCTGCCACGAGACTGAGACTCATGGCGACGATGCGACGTCTCTGCCGACGACGTCCACGTGCCTCAGCACGACGCGGATCCTTAAACGTGACGAGAACACTTTCTGCGACGGCGCGTATCTCAGCAGAAGTGACTTCCCCGGTGCGGATGGTGACCCCGGGAAGCGAGCCTTCAAGGCGAAGCTGGTCGAGTGCCGCCACGACAGCTTCGCCCGTTTGGAAACGCTGCTCGGGACGTCGTGCCAGCAGGCGATCCATGATGGGTTGGAACGGTGCTAGATGGATCGGAAGGCGTGGCACTGAATTGTGTTGTTGGCTGACAACTTGATCAACGTCCTTGCCGGGGAATGGTACATCGCCGGTCAGTATCTGAAAGAGGATGACGCCTAGACTGTATAGATCTGTGCGGACATCTACGGGGTCTCTCAGCAGCACTTCAGGGCTCGCATAGGCTAGGCTCGCGAAGGGACGATCAGGGTTATCGGCGGACGACAGGCGTGCCGCGCCAAAGTCTATGAGGACGGCAGTGTCCGCATCACGAAACAACACATTCCCGGGCTTCACGTCGCCGTGTACAACCCCGCCGGATGCAGCGAAGTCGAGCGCTCGTGCCAGATCACTAACCACTTTGACGGCGAACGAAAGGTGCATTCCCCGGGCCAGGCGCGCATCCAGGCTGCCACCTTCAAGGTACTCGGTCACGAGACCCGCTGCTGCACCCTCCGTGGCGATATCCAGTACCTGCACGATGTTAGGGTGGATGAGATTCGAGGTGATCCGACATTCCGCTTCGAAACGCTTACGGAACAGGGGATCTTGAACCAGCTCTGCACGCACTCTTTTGAGCACACCGCGCCGACCTGAACGCCGATGGATGACACGAACCACCTCGCCCATACCACCCTTGTCTTCGCCAGCTTTGTTAAGTGGCGCGTCGAATTGCCACTGCGCCAACGGCGACATCAACTCTGGTTGATACTCAACCACGTTGAGGACGAAGTGAGAACACTCCGCCATCGATCAGATGACCGAGCACAAAGTTTCCTTCGCGAATCATGCGATCTCCGGAGGGATGCACGGCGAGGCCTTTGCCATGGGCCAGTCCGTTGATGCAGCGGTCACTGGAAAAAATCCACAATTCACCACGAATCTGCAGTCGACAACGTGGATTGGCGATCACTTGCACACTGTCACGCAAAGTACCCTGTTCCCAACGTTGGAGTTCTTTCGCGCCGTCAGGCCTTATTTTTACGCCAAATCCATGCATGCGGTTGGCAGCAAACTCCCCCTGATACACCGTGTCATCCCGCCAGAAGAAGCGGCCGATGCCTTCGCGCAGGTCGTTTCGAAACTCTCCTTCGTAGCGGTTGCCATTGGGCCATTCAAACCGGCCTTGGCCACTCTTCAAGCCGTTAACAAAGGCGCCCACGTAGCGACGCTCATCGGACCAGGCAAACGTGCCAACTCCATGTAAGACACCCCGCTGAAAATCGCCAGCATAGTTGTTGCCGCCAGCCCAGGTGAACGTCCCTCGCCCCGTTCGTTCGCCGGCGACGAATGCACCGGCATAAACATCACCATTGGCCCAGACAAAGCGGCCTTCCCCGTTGATCTGACTCGCGCGGAAACTACCCACGTAGCGGTCGCCGTTGGGCCACACTAATTCGCCATGCCCTTCTCGTTTGTCGAGTACAAAATCGCCGGTGTAGACGCGACCGTCTTTCCAGGTATAGGTGCCGTTTCCGTGCATAGCGTTGTTGGCAAAGTCACCTTCGTATCGATTGCCATTGGCCCAGATGTACACACCGGTGCCGGTACGGCGATCATCATCAACCTCACCTTCGTAGATGTCGCCGTTATCAAATTGAATCTTGCGAGTTTCGGCTATGGCCGGCGAACTCAAGAGAATGATCAGGAATACACGCAACAAACGGATCAACGCAGCGCGCAGGTGCAACGGCAGCGAGTCGAGTCGAAAGACCATCGCGTTAGGGTACGAACCGGATCTGGATGGCTTCACTGTTTTGCCCAGCGAGCACATCTGAGATCACAACCACTTTGGCGTTTTCCGGTAGGCCTTCACGCTGCCGAAGCACTTTAAAGGCCGTCTGAAGCGTGCGCTCTGGGTTACTGCTAAAGGCGGTACGGTGGGCGTAAACCGACCGATTCAGTGCAAGGCGGCGTCGGGTTTGACTGCTATTGGTAAACGCGTAGATCGGCACACGATGAGGACGAGCCGCAGTGACCAGATCCGCTGTAACCCCTCGCCGTGTGATGACGACAATGCCATCAGCGCGTAAGGACTCGGCCAGGGCTACGGCGTGAATGGTCATGTGTTGTTTGTCGGATTGAGGTTCAAGATCTTTCTCATAACCCAAACCAGGCCAACGCTCAGATTGTTCAGCAATGGCATGCAGCTGCGCGACGCAGCGTTCCGGATGAGCGCCTATGCTTGTTTCACCACTTAACATGACTGCATCCGCACCTTCGTAAATGGCGTTTGCCACGTCCGTGACTTCGGCGCGTGTTGGAATCGGGTTGACGATCATGCTTTCAAGCAGATGTGTGGCGACGATGCAGCGCTTTCCTTGCACCGCAGCCGCGTGAACGATACGCCGCTGGATATTCGGAAGGTCAGCGATATTGGTTTCGATACCAAGGTCGCCTCGAGCCACCATGACGCCGTCTGCAGCTTGTACGATACGGTGAACGTTGCGTACGCCTTCCTGGTCTTCAATTTTGGCGATGATCTTGACCTTGTCGGCCTTCTTGCCAAGCAACGCCCGAAGTTGATCGATGTCTTCCACATCGCGAACGAAACTCAGCGCAACAAAATCAATGTCGTTTGCCACCCCGAAGAGAATGTCGTCCCGGTCCTTGTCGGTGATGGCTGGCAGGTTCACCCATACGCCCGGCAAATTAACGTGCCTTCGACTGCCGAGGGTTCCGCCGTCGATCACCTTGCACACCAGTGCCTGATCCTGCTTACGGAGCACCTCAAAGTTGATCAGTCCATTGTCGACCGTGACCCGATTGCCCGGTTTAACGATGTCGACCAATTCCTGGTAGTTCACTTGAATCGAAGTGGTTTCAACGTCCGCTGCCCCTCGGACAGACAGCGTCACGATTTGCCCAGGTACGAGTGCGATGGGCTTGGTGAGCACGCCTGTCCGAATTTCCGGGCCTTGAGTATCGAGCATGACTGGTATGGGGTAAGGCACCTGGCGGTTCAGCGTCTTGATCCAGTGCATGACCTTGCCGGCGCTGACATGGTCTGCGTGGGACATGTTGATGCGGACCACGTTCATGCCAGCCGCGTACAGTGCCTTCAATTTGCTAAAGCTCGCCGTGGCTGGGCCAATAGTGCAGATAATCTTGGTGCGTCTCAGTGTCATATCAACGCCATCTCAGTGTCATGTGTTCGTCCAGAATGAATTGACAAGCTCGCCCACGAGCCGGGCTGGAGTGATGCGGGGTTCCCACATCGATGGAAAAAACTGCTGCCAGGTCGATTCGCGAAATCGGTGGTCAACCAGAAGTAGTACGCCACGGTGTTCGTCTGTCCTGATCAATCTGCCAGCGGCCTGCACGATTTTACTCATACCTGGTTGAATATACGCCATGAGGTGTCCATTCAGTCCACGGGAGTCGAAATGCGCTGCCGCTCGCTCCAGTTCCAACGATGGCGGTGACTGGGCAACGCCGATCACGATGACACCGGCGAGAGGAGTTTCGATCAGATCGATCGATTCGGAGAGCGTCCCACCCAAGACGATACCGAGCACAATCTGCTCGTGCTCCCCCAAGAGCTGGAGAAGCGACGTATCTTGCCCGGCAGATTGGGCCACAAAGTGTGTCGCTGCTTCGCCTGTTAAAACAAACTGATCTGCAAACTGCTGCAAATAACCATAAGAAGGAAAACACATCAGATAGCGCCCGGGTTTTGCGGCGCATACGGTGTGTAGCAGGTCCACGAGAGCTGGCAGTGTCGCGCCGCGGCGTCGCCACCGGGTGTCGATGTCGGGAACAATGAGTACCTGGAGCTGCTCGGGCGCAAAGGGTGAACCGGCTCGAGCGAACGACGCTGGATCTTCCTCTGGACTTATCCCGTGTACAGCCTGATATAGCGCAGGTGGTGAAACGGTCGCTGAAAACCTGATGACAGGTCCACTCTGCTTCCAGAGTGTCCGAAGATAGGGTGATGCATCTAGGCACTTACCATGTAACACCAAAGCTGTACCTGTACCTTCAACGATAAAGACGTATGGACAGGTGGCAAACCACTCGGAGAGGCGTAGCCAGCGCCACGCAGCAAACAACACGTGCAATACATCATCGGCCAAGGGCAATGGATGGTTTCGCTGCCACTCTGCGGAACTTTCGCCGAGACGTTGTAAGGGGATAAGGAGCGGACTGGGGTCTTGAACACACCGGCTTGCTGGGCCTTCTGCTGCGACGGATTTGCCGAAATTCAACAGAACCTTGTCGATGCTCCGCAGTGATTTAGCAATCGGAGCAGGCGCAAGCGGGATGGCTGCACGTACCTCAGCGCGCGACAACACCGGCGACAGTCCGGAGCACGCCCGCGGTGCAAGCTGATGCGCCTCGTCAATCAGCAGGATGGCGTCGGTATCCCCGGCAAACCGTTGCAAACGAACAACGGGATCAAGGACATAGTTGTAATCACCGATCACCACATCGAACCAGACACTCGCATCCAGTGAGAGTTCAAAGGGACATACCTGATGTTCACGAGCGATCACGGTGATCCGATCTCGCGTTGCCTCAGGGATTTGAAGTAATGCGTTGATCGCAGCACGACTTCGGTCGTAGTACCCACGTGCGTTGGGGCACACTTCAGGATCACAGGGTGTACCCGGTATCGGACAGATTTTTTCTTTCGCAGTGAGCATGATGCGTTTGAGTTGCCCGGTGCCACCATCGATCAATTCGAGTGCATGGAGTGCTGCCGCTGCGCCTGTGTTTCGACTGGTGAGATAAAGGACTCGACTTGCATTAGGCAGTGCTCGCGCGGCAGGCCAGGAAACTGCCAGTGTTTTTCCGCTGCCCGTGGGTGCCTCCAACAGCAATGGGTGGCGTTCGCGAATGGCTTCCGATGTTCTGCGGATCATGGCGCCTTGCCACGGGCGTAGCGTAGTCATAGGGAAGGACTTTTCATTGAGCCAGGTATCACGTCGTCGGCGATGGGCGATGCGTTCGCGAATCCAGTTCGCCCATTCATCCAGGCTACGCTGCAGGAAGATGTTGAGGTTCGCAGCGGTGGATTCTTCGGTGAAACTTCTCGAAGTCAGGGAATCGGGTTCGACGTAGGTCACTTGCACCCGCCACGTTTCACGGCCGGATTCCTGACGGGATAACAACGCGGCGTAGAGAAGCGCCTGTGCATGATGTTCGGCGAAAGGAACTTCCGGCCAGTTCCGCGAGGCTTTGATTTCCTCGACCAGGCCGATGCTTCGATCTACCCCGTCGGCCCGCCCTTTTAGCGTCAACGTGAATTCGGCGATACTAAAAGACTCACTCAACGCTACTTCTCGTTGGTAACACTCGCCCTTCTGTTTTTGCAATGCTGCCTGTCCCTTGATCCCTTCATCAGCCGTTACTCGTCCGCCTGGTTCAAATAGATCACCTCGGCGATGCACAAAGGCGGCGAGGTCTTTCACGGAAACTGAAGTCAGGTCGCGCACGAGGTCTCACGGCGACGACGATACTTCAGCACCGACGCGGGTATCGCGAGCGCTCCGAGACGTTTGAGCCATGCACGTTGTTGCGGCTGGAGCTGATCGCTCGGGCCTTTGACTTCAACAAACTCACAGGTGCCATCCGGCCAGGCAACGAAAAGATCCGGAAACCCGGTCCGACACCGACCAGGCGCCTGAATCACAACGTCGACCAGGCGTTTGAGGGTCTCCGTCGGCATCACCTTCAAAATACGTGCTAACTGATCTGGATCGATTGCGCGCCAATTCACAAGATCACAAGCGGTTCCATACTTCTCGAGATAACGTGCCTGAATAATCGACTGTGGATCACGGTGTGATGCAAACGCCGCCCGTGCCTGCTGCAGTGGAGCCGCTCGTGCTTTTGCAAAATCATCCCACCAGAGATCGTGGGGTGCAGACTGAAACGGATGGGTGAACGCACCCGGCGCTGGCCCAAAGATCACATCCCAGAAGGCAAGGCCAGTCAGCATCAGGGGCAAAACGTTTTCGAGATGCAGTCCCCAGGCACCTTCGGTTTCGAGCTCAGCAAGCGCATGGGCCTCGATGGCGCCTGGGTTCGGAGGAGGTCCGGGTTCGAACAAAGGACGTTCGCGAATCAAACACTCGTCTGGCTGTTTCAGCCCACGTTGTTTGCTGAAGCGTTCCGCAAAAATCTCCTCCTCGACACACCAGGAACGCGCTGCCATCGCTTCAAGAAGCAGTTCCGCTTCGAATTCGCGATGGGTTCGGGTGAGTAAACGCACTTGACGTTCTCTGGCGGGATGGCGTGAGCTACACGCATAACAAGCAAGTGCACGATCGACGTCTTCGCGCCGTTCATGCCACAGCCCAAGCGTATTCAACAGGCGGCTGCGACGCCGCTCAGCAGCACGGAGGGTTACCGGTTTAACCAATCTCGCATGGAGACTTTTCGTCAAGCCGTCGATCACCGGCAGGAAGTCGAACCATTTTTCTAGAACGACCAGCTCTCGATAACGGTCGAGTACGCCCGGTGCGACCAATACTGTTGCGGACTCTTCAACTGGATAGATCTCATAACGAATCATCCCGAGATCACGCAACACGAAGGCCGTGAGGTCTGCAGAGGGAGAACCGAAGTACAGAAGTTGCATTCTAGCCAGGCTTTCTTGACCTGCGACTCGGAGCCAGTGCAGATGGTCTTGAATCCGATGCCGCAGAACGTCTTCTGGATAGTTGGAAAGCAGACAGTTCACCCAGGCCGCTTTGCCTTGGGGACGAAAGCGCCGTCGAGTATGGGGAAATGATGCGCCGAGCTCTGGAAGCGTAAAAAGATCGAGCAGATGATCTGCGGGTGCGGGTTCATCAACGCTGATCAGGCCCTCGTCCTTCAGCTCGTTCACCGCTTGGTGCAGATTTGGGATTTCCGCGTAGACAAGCTTGTCAGCACGAATCCACGGTCCTTTACGCATCAAGAGTCGTATTAGGAGCCTCTGTGCTGCCGTGTCGCAACGTGACCAGGCATCGATCCATCGAGTGTCTTCAGCACTGAGCGCACATCGATGGTGGAGCTGGATGAAATCGATGACCGCCTGGAAGTTATTGCGATAGTAGTCAGCGGGAGGTGGTGTGCGAGGCTTGAGGACAGTCACTGGGCAGTGCTTGCAAGCGTGGGCGAGGTGCGCGGATTATAGGCGTATCTGTATAGATGCACAGTGTTATGAACACTCATCCGTGGTGTATCGCCACCGTGACCTCCGCCAAAGCCATTAAGACGCTGACCAAAGGTGACCAGGGCGGAACTTACCGATCCGAACACCCTTGGTATGTCGCTCAGGATCTCTGGCGGGCTGCTCAGGAACTCGATCAGCGTGTGCCGCTGCTCTTCGCCGTACAGGACGGCAACACCATCGCGTTCACACACTGCGGCTTTATCACCTCAGTGGAAGTGTTAGCCAAACAACTCGGTGGATTTGATTCCGCGTGTCGATTTACGCGTCTCATGCCAATGCATCCAATCTGGCAGGACATCGATAGCGTCGCCCTTAAGCCGGCGTCGGAACAACTCGAGCGGGAACGACGAGAAGCCCTGCATCTGCATCGCTTCCATTTGACACCTCAGCTCATTCGGCCCTACGCAATCTGTGAGACGCCTCCTTTCCTTCTCAATCCAATGGGCGAAACAACGCCGTTGCCACTTGTCGATAGAGGTGCATGAGGTAATACGCTGTGCGCAGATCACGGGTACCGATGGTGGTGCGCAGGTAGCTGTTAAATGCGCGCATGGCGAGTTCGAGTACATCTGGTCGCTGACGGCCAGTCTCTGTGGCGATTCGCGCCGTGTTGATGCCGATCAGATAAGCCACGTCCCGAGAACCAGGCGAAGCCTGCCCCAGCAGCGCGTAATAGCGGCGAAGGAGCTTCTGCTCGAGCCATGTCCCTCCCGCCTTTACTTCGTCGATGTACTCCGGTGCGAGGGCCAGAAAATCCGCATCACTCTGGACGGCGTCCGAAACCAGAAACCAAGGCGCAGGCAGCCGATCACGAACACGCGAATAATCAAACAGCAACTCGGCTGTCGCATTTACGGCGGCGAACGCGATGCCACGGTCTCCCTGTTGCAGCGCACTGCGCGCGACATCCTGCAACTTGTCCAATGCTTCAAGGACCCGCGCCTGATCCCGTTCGACCCGGTTAGCCCGGGTTCGAACGATGGCGCGATAGGCATCCCGGCAGATGCGTTCGATCACACTGATGAGTGACAAAAATGTGAACACAAAGTACATGTACGGTACGAGCAAGAGCAGACAAACGCTCGCCGTTGCCAGGATCAGAACAAAGCCCGCGTGCGGGATCAGACCCGTGCCCGCACCATCTCCTGTGCTGAGCACGACCCAAATACACACCACCGTGGTGACCACCAATAGCCCCAGCACCACAAGGTTGATCGGTTCACGGAGGAAGAGCCGCGTGATCTCGTGGCTGTAACGGTTCGCTGCCAATTCCACGACAATGGCGACGACGGTGACTGCCACAGCAAGAACTGCGGCCAGCACCTGGGCATTGTTGGCCAGCAGATCGCGGGCCTGGCTGCCTTCATACGCGCTGAGCCAAACGAGTGGATCACGCAGGGCTTCAAAACTCGCGCCCGCGAACAACCACGCGATCCCAAGGAGCACTGCGCATGCCACAGTGAGCACAGCGAAGAGCCTCAACGGCTCGGTGAGGGGGCGGTGTTGGGGAATTGTCAGCCGCGTGGGCGTTTTCAAAAAGCCTCGCTTTTTGAGGTTGTTGTTTACTGGGCGACGAATCCTCCATCTACCGAGAGCACCGCGCCTTGGCAAAGTGCTGAATCGTCGGATGCAAAAAAGAACACAGCACCCGCTACCTCATTAGCCGTGCCCATTCGCCCAATGGGCATGACGCCGCGAAGCATCTTCTGGGCTTCCACCTTGTCCGGCATGAGGTCTGTCCAGCGTTCCATCATCGGCGTGGAGATCACACCTGGACACACACAGTTGATCCGCACACCACTCGGCGCGAGCTCAATGGCGAGGTCTTTGGTAAAGACGACAAGCCCTCCCTTGGCACTGCCATAGGCAGTGGAGAGTGGGAAGCCCACGAGACCATTGAGCGACGAGATGTTGATCACGCTGCCACGCCCCGCTTTCACCATGTGCGGAGCGACGTGTTTGCAAAAAAGCCAGGGTCCCTTGAGGTCGGTGTCGAGCACCCGGTCCCATTCTTCGACGGTGGTTTGATCGTAGGTGCGATTGAGTTCAGAACCGGCATTGTTGACGAGTACATCGACGCGACCCCACAGACTCATCGCGGTATCGGCCACCGCCTTTACTTCGGCCTCCAGGCGAACGTCACAACGGATCGTGCTCACCGCATTGCCGAGTTGGGCGGCTAATTGCTTCGCGGCATCAATGGCGATATCAGCGACTAACACTTTGGCGCCTTCATCCACAAATCGCCGCACGATGGCCGCGCCAATACCGCTGCTGCCACCCGTGACGATGCAGGTCTTGCCTTCAAGCCGTTGACTGCTACCCACGATCACTCCCTCACTTCATTGCCCCACCGCGATTCCAAAGGCAATTCATCAGGGTTGAGGGCAAACTGCAAGTCACATCCTGGGCTCTATCAAAAGATGAACCGATTGTTGGTGCGCGACCTTGTAATACTGGGGTTGACGTTGGTCGCCTGGTTGTTTGTGTCCGTAGTTCCCGACCTCGCAATTCCCGCTGCGGTGGGCGCAGGCTTCTGCGCCTTTCAGTTTCATGAGTGGGGGCATTGGTTCGGTGGCCGCCACGTCAACGCGGTGATGATGCCCGCTCGGGTATTGTGGTCACCCTTTCTTTTTCAATTTGATGCCAAGGGCAATTCGCGACGACAGTTCCTGCACATGTCGTGGCCCGGTTTTCTGGCGACAGCGATTTTTGTCGTCTTTTTCAAATGGGGATTGTCCGAAAATCACCCCTCAACGGAGCTCACGCGGGACATCGCCTACGTGCTCGCGGGGATAACCGTCGTCGTGGAAGGTCCTCTCGCGCTGTGGACGTTGTTGGGTGGTCGGGTTCTACCGGTGCCGGTGTGGTTACCCGGCCGAAATCAGTGAATAAGACAAGTGGAGCAGGAAGCCGTCAGCGCTTCAGCAACTCGACGACATAGTTGTCAGGGTCACGAGCCAATGCCACCACTGCGCCCGGTAGAGCTTCGATGGGTCCCGCTTCCCGATCAATCTTGAGTCCTCGTGCTCGAATCTTCTCAACGATGGCCGCTGGATCACCGACTTCGAAGACGAGCTTGATATTGTTGCCGTCATAAACCCGGGTCTTGTCATTGGGCCAGTTCATGAGCACAAGCGCCCCACCCTTACCGTCCGGATAAACGAGCACGATCTCGTTGAGGTAACCCAACTCGTAGGTACGCGCAACCTGCATGCCGAGCACTTCGGTGTAGAACTTCTTGGAGACTTCGAGATCCTTCACACCCATTCCTGTAAGACCCAGGTGATCCGCCAAACTCCAGGGAGCGAGCGTCAACAGTACTATCCCGACGCAAATTTTCAGCTTCATGAGCTCCCCTTTACGTAGTCGTTAACACGCTTGTGCACATGCCGCGTGCGGATTTCCTGATAATTGCCGAGTGTCTGGCCACCTTTGGCGCAGGTTTTGAACCCGCGTGTCTGCGCAGCCATGTTGTTGGTGTCCTGATCGTAGACAGGCCCAAGAAACCCTAACCCTTCCGACTTCGTGTAGCTGTCCTCAACGTCCAGAAACAGGGGTTCCGGAGGTGGAGGTGGCGGGAATTGGGGATGTTTCGGTCGCAGCATGTAGAGATCGAAGTACGAGAAATCCGGGTTGTCCGGATCAGGCCGGAATCGGTACACCATAGGCAGCGAAAGGCCGGGAAAGACAAAGAGATTCGGAAACAGGAAGTACTCGATGGAGTCGAGCGTCTGTGCCGTTGAGTAGTGCGAGAAGTCTTGATCGTATTGTTCGCCGAGCTGCTTCTGAATGATCCGCGCATAGACGTCTCGTGCGGTTTGGCCTTCCGGCACGATGGGACAAGACCCCTCCGCAGAGCCACGGCGCCCCCACATCTGTTCGAGTAACTCTTGCTGGGTGGGCTGTTTCGGCATTCGCGGATTGGCAGCCCCCGTCGTGTGAATGAAGCGGTTCACGTTGTCGGGATAGACATCGTAAGTCGTGATGGGCTCGGAGTAATCGCGGCCACCCGCATGGGTTTCTTTGACGTGGTACGCCTCCATGAAGGCTTCTTCTGCCGCTTTCCAATTCACCGGCAGACGTTTGGTGACTGCGGTTTCGATGTAACGATCCTGAATATGGAAACGATCAAGGTGCGCTGGAAACACACCCAGCCATTTTTCCAGGGACTCGGCCTGCAGATCAAAGTTGATAAATACGAACCCACCCCAGAGCCCGACCTTTACCGGCTTGAGGTTATGGGTGGCATCAGCTCCACCCGCTGTTACATGCGGGAAATCCCAATTTTCCGGCAGATCAACCAGCTCTCCATCAAGGTTGTAGATCCACGCATGGAACGGGCAGCGGAAGTTCTCGCAGTTGCCTTCGGACTGCGAAGGTTTGAGTGCCGTCCCGCGATGCATACACGCATTACGAAAGGCTTTGATCTCACCTGAGTCGGTGCGCACCACGATCGCTGACAGGTAGCCGATGTCATAAACGTGATAGTCCCCGGCTTCCGCGATGTGCTCTTCTCGACACGCCACCTGCCAAACCTTCGGCCACATCTTCGAGAACTCGGCCTCGGCGAATTCCTTGGAGGTGTAGTTGGTGTAAGGAATGTCCTCATCGCCCATGAACGTATAGCTGTAGTCAAGGAACGGCTCCGGGGCTTTGGAGCTGTCGAGTAGAACGGCTTCCTGATAGGTCGGGCCCGGTGCTCGCGCTTCGCCGGGCTTCTGTCGTGAGTTTTGGGTCATCGTAATCCCCCTCCACTAATCATTGGGTCCTAGTCGTGTTTGGTGTGAAATCAGTTTTGAGCGTTACCTGGCATCAGCGACAGGAATTCGCGCCGTAGGCTCGAATCCTTCAGGAACGATCCCCGCATGATGCTGTTGGTCATTTTTGAGTCCATATCTTTCACGCCCCGCCACTGCATACAGAAGTGGTCTGCCTCAAGCACGATGGCCAGACCATCGGGCTGAATCTTTTCTTCCAGAAGATCGGCCAGTTGGGCGATGGCTTCTTCCTGAATTTGCGGACGTGACATCACCCAGTCAATTAACCTCAGGTACTTCGAGAGGCCAATCAGTGCCGATTGTTCGTTGGGTAACACGCCAACCCAGACCTTTCCCATGATGGGACACAGATGATGGGAGCAAGCGCTACGCACCGTCACAGGCCCGATGATCATGAGCTCGTTTAACAAGGAGACGTTGGGGAACTCTGTCACCGGCGGCATCGGAACGTACCGCCCGGCAAAGATCTCTTTCACGTACATCTTCGCCACCCGGCGCGCTGTTTCCTGGGTGTTGTGATCACTTTCGATATCGATCACCAACGTTTCCAGTACAGCGCGAACTTTGGTCTCGAGATCGGCCTGGAGCTGATCCAGTTCACCCGTTTCCAAAAACTCGTGGATGTTGTCATTGGCGTGAAATCGCTTGCCAGCTGCCCGTAGGCGGCTGCGAATGCGGTCAGAGACCGACCCAGTCGTATCTCTGGATGCGCTCGCGGCGTCAGTGTCGACTCTGAACTTGCCGCTCATGCACGGCCTCCTATCTGATTGGCTAGTCTCGTTTTGGAGCTTACCACGTGTCGCTTGGCGCGCTCGCCACGGAAAGCGGGAGTTCTACTGGCATACTCCCAACAATGAGGACGTGAAATGAAAGAAACGCTCGTAGGCGCACTCACCCGCGCGGTGGAGTCGGGTTGGGTTCCGGACGCGCTCGTACGGTCCGGCATTAGGTACAACGTTGCCGCTCGAAATCGCGAAATCGAGGTGTTGAACTCAATCGCAGCGACTCGATCATTTATCTGCGAAATGGATGTGGCACCCATCGCGCTCATTCCGGAAGTCGCGAACCACCAACACTATGAGCTGCCAGCATCCTTTTTTGACTTTGTCCTCGGTCCGAGACGCAAGTACAGCTGCTGTTTGTGGGACGAACGCACCACTTCACTGGCCGATGCGGAAGCACTGGCGCTGCAACAAGTGGTCCAACGGGCCGGCGTGGAAGATGGCATGACGGTGCTAGATCTGGGGTGTGGCTGGGGCTCGCTTACGCTCTATCTCGCTGAAGTTTTTCCGAACGCACGTGTTGTCGGTGTGTCGAACTCTACATCACAGGCGGAGTTCATTCGGGCAGAAGCAGCTACACGCGACCTTTCGGGTGTTCAAATCCGCACCGCCGACATGAATCAGTTTGATCCCGGTGAAAGGTTCGACCGCATCCTTTCGATCGAGATGTTTGAGCACATGCGGAACTGGCGGAGGCTAGTTTCCCGCGTCACCGATTGGCTGAATCCCGAAGGTCAGTTCTTTCTGCACGTATTCACGCATCTGACCACACCCTACCCGTACGTCGTCCGAGGTGAAGGTGACTGGATGAGCCGCTTCTTTTTTTCCGGCGGCATGATGCCAAGCCACGACCTTGCCATGTTGATTGCACCTCCCGATCTGGAACTTCAGAATCGGTGGCGGATCGATGGAACGCATACACCCTCACCGCCAACGCCTGGCTGAGTCACATGGACGCTCACGCCACGGAGATACGAAGGATATTCCGCGACGTTTATGGAGATGATGCCGAGCGCTGGTTCGTCCGATGGCGCATCTTTTTCATGGCCTGCGCGGAGATGTTTGCAACGGATCAAGGGCGAATTTGGGGCGTATCCCACTATCTTTTCAGGAATAGGCTCTACGGGAAAAAACGCGATGACGCCTGAACGATGGACTTGGCTCTTGAACTTCACTGGTTTTCAGTTGGGTTGGTTTGCCTGTGTATTGGGTGGTGCGTGGGGCCTTGGAACTACCGGTGCGTTGGTGGGCTTGTTGTTGGCGCTTCTGCACCTGGCCGCGACGCCCCATCGACGCCCCGAAGTTATCCTGCTGTTTGCAGCAGGGTTGATGGGTGCGGCCTTCGATACTTCGCTCATCTTTAGCGGTGCTGCGAAATTTTCTGACGGGGGTTTAGGCTCCCATATCGCGCCCGAATGGATGATTGTGCTCTGGATGCTCTTTGCCGCAACCCTCAACGTGAGTCTCAGTTGGTTGAAGGCGCGAATTTGGGTTGCCGTGTTAGCAGGCGCCATTTCAGGACCTCTCGCCTATCTGGCCGGCGAGCGGCTAGGCGCGATGATTGTGGTGGACCGAAACTTGATGTTGGTGTGGCTGGTCGTCGGTTGGGGCATCGCTGTACCGGCTCTGGCCTCGCTGAGTAATCGGCTCTGTGGATTTGGCAACCCGGCCCTCTATGCGCCATCTATGTGCCATTGGCCTTGAAAACGCCGGACGTTTGATGAGCATGACCACCCTTCCTTTGACCCTGGCCTTGACCCTGGTTTTGAGCACCAGCTTATTGCTGTGGTCGGACTGCGCGGCGGCCAACACCCGCACCTTCGAGTTCGACGTGTTTCTCGACGGTGAACCCATGGGTACACACCGCTACACCTTGTCCATGTCCGGTGAGCGGGTGAAAGTTGTCAGCGAAGCGTCCTACACCGTGAAAGTGCTGTTCGTCACGGCGTGGCGATACAAACATCGCAGTGAGGAGGAGTGGTTGCAGGGCTGCCTTCGTGCAATTGACTCAATCACCGATGAAAACGGCCGTGAATTCCATGTCAACGGCGAGGCGACCGCGGATGGCCTTGAGCTCGAGACCCAAGATGGCCCGCAAATACACCCCGGCTGCGTTCGCAGCTTTGCCTACTGGCACCCTGACCTGCACGAGTCCACGACGTTGATGAACGCTCAAACCGGGAAAGTTGAACCCGTGACGATGGAAACACTGCCCTCTCGACCTGCGCCCAGACAGTCCAACACGACAGGTGGGAAGGTATTCGGCATCCGCGGCAAAGACATCCATATCGACGTGTGGCATGGCGAATCAGGCACCTGGTATGGATTGTCGTCCCGCACTGCGGAAGGCCGATTGATCGAGTACTTGCTCCGAGGAACGACGGCCGAGTCTTCGAAACATTGACTGCTTACGTACGCGCTTACGTACACACTTTAGCTACATCGATCCCCTCGCTTCTCTATCTGAGCGCTCCGGCCGATCCTCGGCTTATGATGTGTTCCCGCACCTGGGAGTCTGCGCGTCAGAAGGCAGCGGAACGAGGCGAGTGTCGATTCGAGTACGATTTTTCCCTCGCTTGAGGAGCATAGTGGGGGCTATGTGACGAGAGCGAACGGAAAATCGGGCCGAAGTGGCACCGCCATAGCCCGTTGATCTTCTGCCGCGCAGACTCCTAGCGTGTGGCATCTTGTTACCGGGGATAATTGATGGCTTTCACTCCCACACCGTGCGTTCGTCTTCTCGTTGAGGCGGGCGTTGCTGAAGTCATTCTCTCCCGCCCTGAACGGAAGAACGCCATTGACGGTCCGCTCGGCCGTGACCTCACCACCGCGCTCCAAGCCGCTAACGCCGATCCCGACGTGCGGGTCATCCTTCTCCGCGGTGAAGGCGGCGCGTTTTGCTCAGGTCTTGACCTCAACGCCTTCAACGCCGATCCCCTGCCCGAGTGGGTACCCCATTTTCCAACTCTCTGGCGGGGTGCCCATCGAGCGCTCTATGAGTGTGGCAAGCCCATCGTCTGTGCGCTGGAGCGATTCGCGATCAATGGTGGCGCAGCGCTGGCGCTCGCCGCAGATGTTCTCTTCGTTGGCGAGACGGCTTGGCTACAAGTGGGAGAGGCGCGTCTCGGGATGGCAGCTCCCTACAATCTCGCGTGGGCAACCCTACGATTGCCGGAGTCGGTGATTGCCCGACTCGTTTTCATGGCAGATCGTATCCCTGGGCCAGAACTTTATCGGCTCGGGATCGCACATCGTGTGGTCGCCGACACGGAGGTGGTCACAGTTGCGCGGACTTCCTGCCTTGAGCTCGCGAGTTGGCCCGCCGGTGGCCTCACTCGCATCAAGTCTGGTATGCGCGCCCGACTCGATCATGGCGCAGATGCGTGGTTTGATCGTTTTACCGGACAGAATCCGACACCCGTTCGGCCACCACCTCCTTCGCGCTGAACCGTGATTAGAGATGTATCGATAAAGCTCACCTCTGCTATCCCTCTTCTGTCTCTCTACTATCACTCTTCTATCCGCCTTTATCTGCCTTCGGAGCGCCCATGATCAGTTCGTTGAGCCACGCGCAGACCCAGCTCGTTGATGAAGTCACCTCGTTCCTGCGGGAACAATTGCCGGAGGACCTGTCAGCCCGGGTAAAGCGTGGTGTTCACATCGGCCGGCACGAACTGACGCGATGGGTCGGTGTTCTCGATCGACAAGGCTGGGCTGTACCCCATTGGCCGAAAGAACACGGCGGTACGGGATGGTCGTTGGTGGAGCGCCAGTTGTTCGAAAACGCGATGCGTGAAGCCCATGCGCCGACCCTGCCCGGCTTCGGCGTGAACATGGTCGGCCCTGCGATCATTCGTTTCGGAACACCCGAACAGAAAGCCAACTACCTGCCGCGTATCAAACGCGGTGAACTCTGGTGGTGCCAGGGCTACTCCGAGCCCGAGGCGGGTTCTGACCTGGCATCACTCCGAACCCGGGCCGAGCGTCATGGTGATCACTATCGTGTGAACGGTCGCAAGATCTGGACCTCGGGTGCCGAAGACGCGGATTGGATTTTCTGTCTTGTCCGCACCGACCCAGTCGTTCAGCCCCAAAAAGGCATCTCGTTCCTGTTGGTCGATCTAAAATCTCCCGGCATCGATGTCACGCCGCTGGTCGCATTCAACGGCAAGCGCTTGTGGAATCAGGTGTTTTTTCGTGACGTTGAAGTGCCGGTGGAACAACGCCTCGGTGCCGAGAACGAGGGCTGGTCCGTCGCCAAGACTCTGCTCGGTGATGAACGGCTGTTGGTGTCTCGTGTAGCGGAAAACCGTCGCATTCACACACTCGTGAATGAAGCGCTCGCAGATGTACGGGTCACGCAGGGAAAGGAGACCGACCTTCAGGCCATGCACGGCAAGCGTGATCAACTTCGGATAAGGCTCTCCGCTCTCGAAACCACCAGCCTGCGCCTTCTTATGCTCGCCGACGAAGGTATTCGCATCGGCGCCGAGCCTTCCATGCTCAAGCTCCGCGGGAGCCAGCTGGTTCAGGCACAGGATGAACTGCTCAGCGAACTTGCGGGGCATTGGCTCGTACCACTGGACTCCGGTGATCAAAACGATCCTGTTGGACCGGCGTGGACGGAATACACCGCTTCGGGGACGTTCCACCATCGTGGCTTTACCATTGCGGGTGGCGCGACCGAAGTGCAGAAGAACATCATTGCCAAAGAGGTACTTGGCCTCTGAACCGAACCTATAGATTAGGAAAAATTTGTAACAAATTGAACTAGAACGATTTTAGTGGAGTTCAGCATGAACGAAGTCCTGATCGAGAAACACGGTCGCACCACAGTGATCACGATCAACCGTCCGGAGGCGCGAAACGCCGTCGATGGCCCAACAGCGGCGCTGCTTGCCGAAGCCTTCCGCGCCTTCGATACCGATCAAAGCGCAGATGTCGCAATCCTCACCGGTGCCGAAGGCACCTTCTGTGCAGGCGCAGATCTCAAGGCGGTCGCATCGGGCAAAGGCAATCGTGTCAAAGCCGAAGGGGATGGTCCCATGGGTCCGAGCAGGATGTTGCTCTCCAAACCGGTGATCGCCGCGGTCGAAGGTCATGCTGTTGCGGGCGGCCTGGAGCTCGCGCTGTGGTGTGATCTGCGTGTGGCGGCAGAGGATGCGGTGTTCGGTGTGTATTGCCGGCGCTGGGGGGTGCCGCTGATCGATGGTGGAACGATTCGGTTGCCCCGCCTGATTGGTCACAGCCACGCCCTGGATCTGATCTTGACCGGTCGAGGTGTCAACGGGGAAGAGGCCCGCATGATGGGCCTAGCCAATCGTCTCGTCCCCAAAGGCCAGGCTCTTCCTGCTGCCCTGGCGCTTGCCCGTCAACTCAGCGCCTTCCCGCAATTGTGCCTGCGGGCGGACCGGCGTTCGTCCTACGAACAGTGGGAAAGGTCGCTGGACGCAGCCCTCAGCCGGGAAACTGAACTCGGTCTTGAGGTCATCCGATCCGGCGAAACCCGCGCTGGCGCCGCTCGTTTTGCATCGGGCAAAGGCCGCCACGGTGACTTTCGGGACCTGTGAACCGGAGGAGCGATCGCCAGAGAATAACGTTATTTCCATTTGACATGCCTTGTGCACCACTCGTATAACGCAGGTAGCCATTTCTCCCACGGAGGGTGCGGGAGCTATGGCTTTGGAGAGATTCGTTCCATTCACTGAGGGGAAAAACCCATGCGAAAGCGTACCCGTACGCGCGCGGGCCTATTGGCCAGTGCAGTCGGCGCCTTTGGCAGTATGGCCATGTTTCCAGCGACAGCGATTGCCGCAGACGGCAACCGTCAGATCGAGGAAGTCATTGTCACCGCCGAGCGTAAAGAAGCGTCCATCCAGGACACATCCATTTCAATTTCTGCGTTTACCGGCGAATTCATTGAGGATTTCGGTATCCGCAACCAGGAAGACCTGCAGAACTACATTCCTGCAACGACCTTCCAACCCTATGACGCCACGGTGCGTGGTGTAGGTCGAAACTTCCGCGCGCTGGGGGGTGACCCGGGTGTGGCGACCTACCAGAACGGCATCTACTCCGAAGACTTGTTAACCGCGACGGCGCAGTCCTTCTTTGACGTTGAGCGTATCGAAGTCCTGCGTGGTCCTCAGGGCACCCTGTATGGTCGCAACGCCGTCGGCGGCGCGATTAACATCCTGTACAAGGAGCCGACCGACGAGTTCGAAGCCATCGTTAAAAGCGTGATCGGCAGCCAGGGCACACAGGAATACATGGGTGCCATTTCTGGCCCTCTCATCCAGGACCGACTGTCGACTCGCATCACCTACAGCAGCCGCGAACGCGATGGCTGGGTGAAAGACATAGCGCCGAACGGCAAAGACCTGGATGGCCTCGGCGACGAGAACATCGCCGTACAGTTCCGCTGGACACCGCTCGATAACGTTGAGGTGAACCTGCGTCGTAACTGGATGGACAACGACCGCGTATTCGGTGGTGCCAACGCCGCGATTTCGTCGGTAGTTTCTGAAAAAGGTGTCCGTGCACGAGATACCACCGAAATGGTACCGGGCTACCGCTTCATCACTGTGGGTCAAAATACGAACCGTCTGGCCCGTGACTTCCATGACGTCACCCGCCCAGTGCGCCAGTTCACCGATCCGGTTACTGGTGCCTCGCGGAGTGCTCAGGCGTTGCGCGCGGGTATTGACCACTACGGTGCAAATCCGGGCGTGATTGCAGCGCCGAACCTCAACGGCTTCCAAAACGCTGCCGCATCTCTGACCGCCTTCAACAGTACGTCAGCTGCAGATGCCGCCGCCTATAACGACTGTATCTTCGACGGCAGCAAGCCCAAGGGTGATGACCTCTGTACCGCGACCAACGGCCTGAACTGGGAATCGTTCAAACAGCGTGGCACGCAGTTCAACATTTCCTGGGACGTGACGGACGGGATTCAGCTGAAGTACCTGTACGGCAACAACACCTTGGCTTATCAGCGCATCACCGATGACGACAACACGGGCAGTCTGTTCCACGACAGACAGTTCTACGTCAACCACGAAGCGGATTACGAGTCCCACGAAATCCAGGGATTTGTCGATGTGACGGATACGATTTCCTTCACATCAGGGATCTTCTTCTACGATGCGACCATCGATCAACGAGGGGACTTCTACTCCAGCGTCGGTCAGGCGAAGTACCGTGATGCCTACAACGACCGGTCATCGAGCCCGCTGATCGGCGCCGGCACTGTCAGCGCGTCGACACTGGCCTTTGGTACGCGCCCGATGGCCGACCTCTACAGTGCCAAGCGGGGCTGTCAGGTGGCGACACCGGCAGCAAGCTGTGCACGAAACTATTCCGTGGACAACATCAGCCTGCCAAACAACAACGTGTACACCTCTCGCTGGTATGGCGACCAGGGGACTAACCCGAACCTGGACGTCACTCACGGCATCAACTCTGTAGCCAGCGATCTGCTGTACAGCACCCAGACCAAGCGTGATGCGTTCGCGGCATACACCCAGGGCGTCTGGGACATCAATGATGTCTTCACGTTGACCCTCGGTGCCCGCTACGCAGAGGACGAAGTCATCGCCGAAGAAAACCTCTGGCGATATTCAGAGACAGGCGCATTGAATGGCGTGGGCAACCCCGGTTTCGTCGCGCTGTATGGTGGTGTTGCTGGACTTAACCTTGCCAACGGTGGATTGATCGCAAACGCTAACGGAACCTATACGCCGACCCCGATCGCGACCAACAACGGTGTGCCGTTCGCAGTGTCAGTGTATCGACCCTTCGAGCGTACTGACAAAGAATGGACCTGGCGGGTCAACCTCGACTGGAATGTTACCGACGACGCCATGATGTACTTCTCGGCCACGTCCGGTTACCGCTCCGGTGGGTACAGCCTCGTGTACTTCAGCCGCACCCCGACCTACGACCCGGAAGAGCTCATCTCCTACGAAGTGGGTTACAAGACCCAGTGGCTGGATAACGCGCTGCAGGTCAACGGCTCGTTCTACTACTACGACTACGAGACCATTCACTCCTTCGCGTCTGAAGTGTCTGAGATCGGTGGTGTGACGACATCCGTACTCGCAGCACCCGGTGCCCGCATCATGGGTATCGAAGCTGAAGCCATTTGGCTCGCAACCGAGAACCTCACCATCGGTGGCAACTTCAGCTTTACCCCCAGCGAGTACACCAAGAGCTTCCTGCTCTCCGACCCGTCAAACCCGGAGATCCCGCCTTCATTGTTCCCGAACTTCGAGGCGTTGACGGAAGACATCAAGGGCAAGCAGCTGCTCCAGGTACCAGAGTTGAAGTTTGTGGGTTATGCCTCTTACCGATTCCCGTTGGCCGGTGGCTCGAGTCTCGATGTATCCGGCACCTACAGCTGGACCGATCGGGTCTACTTCACGCCGTTTGAAGACAAGGAAATCAGCGGTGACAGCTTCGGCCGCGTGGATCTTCGTGCGACCTGGCGCAGTGAAGATGAAGCGTGGAACGTGGGTGGCTTTGTTAACAACATTACGGATGACGTCGGTGTGCTGTTCATCGCCCGCAACGGCGAATCCGCACAGTTCCGTAATGGTGTGCAAACTACACAAGGCCGTCTCTTTGGCGTCGAGGTGCAGTACACCTTCCAAGGAAACTGAAAAGAGGAAACTGACAGCCTGCACTCGACCGTTTAACGGTTGGGAAACAAAGACGCCGGAACGAGAGTTCCGGCGTTTTGCTTTCAGGCAGTCAGTGATTGAACAAAGATTGCTGCTTGCTCGCCGGCAAGTTTGCCGAAGACCACACAAGGCCCATAAGAACCACCGCCGCCGATGTAACGGTCGCCATGTAGGGAGCCAACCGTCTCTCCCGCCGCATACAGACCACCGATGATCGACTCATCCCGCCGCAAGACACGGGTGTCCGAATCAATGCGTAGTCCGGTGCCCGTCCAACAAATGATCGCTGGACGAAGTTCCGCTGCGTAGAACGGCGGTGAGATCACCGGCCGCATACCTGCAGTCGGATCCTTGAAGTACACCGAGTCCACGCCCTGTTCACAGTCGGCGTTGTAACGCGCGATGGTGCCCTCTAGCACCTTCGGATCAGCGCCAATCTTCTTCGCGAGTTCCGCTAACGAATCGGCACGCGCAATTCGCCCTTCGTCCGCTTGTTTGGCGAGCACATCGTTGACCCAATAGGCGCGCGAAATGGCGCTGGGTTTGGCCGCGGCGCGCGCCGCTTCGTCAAACACGGCGAATGCATGACCGCCTTCCTTCTCGATCAATCCACCGAGCACCGTGTACGGTGAGGATTCATTGGCGAAACGTCGGCCCGATGAATTCACCATGACAAGCCAACCTGGCAGGAGCACCTCCAGGTCGCGACTGAAGCCCGGTGTTACCAGCAAGAGCCCGCGGTCATGTCCGGCGATGTCGGCATCCAGCGCCTTCGCCATGGCGAGCGCGTCACCCTGGGCGTACGGCGTACCGATGTACCATGACCAGTTGTCCGCTTTCGCAGCCTGCGGATAGTGCCGCCCCAGAAGCTCCTTGTTGGCGCCAAATCCACCGGTAGAGAGAATCGCGGCACCACAGGTCGCCACGTCATCACCGGCGCGCACTCCACAGATACGGCCCTCGTCATCGGTGACCAGCCCCGTTACGCGGGTGTTGAACACGAAGTCGATGTTGCGACCCTCACAGTGTCCGTACAGTACTTCAACCACCCGTTCACCGGCGCCTTCTGGTCGATGGCCACGCGCCACGGAGCTCACGCCGGAGCAGTACACACCTTCCGGTTTGAATTCGACGCCCAGACCCTTCAGCCACTCGAATGTGGGTGCTGAGAGATCGCAGTACCTGCGGACCACGGACGGTTCCACCAACCACTGGTTCAGCGTCATGTAGTGTTCGAACATGTCGTCTGCGGTGTCATTCAGGATACCTGCCGCTTTCTGCACGCTGGTGCCTGCTGCATAGAAGTGGCCGCCCGAGAGTCGCGAAGACCCACCCACCTGTTTGTCGGCTTCCATGACCAGCACCGATGCGCCAGCGAGACTCGCCCCGAGTGCTGCGGCGAGACCTGCTGCACCCGCACCCACCACAACCACGTCGTAATCTCGAGCCATAACCCCTCCTCAACCCGTGTTGTGTCGGAATGTACACCCGATGCCCTAAAGTCCGAAGCGCGAACGTTGTAAAGGCGGGTAAGATCGGGTGAAGCATCACCACGCCGCTCTCGTGGTCATGGAGCCTTCCCAGAATAACGAGGGGACTATTGATGAAGCTGCTGAAAATCCTGCTGATTCTGCTGGCCGTGTATGCCGGTATCGTCACGGTCTTTGAGTCACTGCTCGGCTATTACCAACCCACCAATGACGGCACGCTGCGCATCACCACGCTGGATGATGGCAAGCCGCACACACGTGTACTCGCCCGCATTTCTCACGATGACAAACTCTATGTGGCGGTTAATCACTGGCCAAGGGCCTGGTATTCACAAACGATCGCTAATCCTGAGGTCACAGTCGAAGTCGATGGACAGACCGCGCCTTACCTCGCCGTTGAAATTACCAACATGGACGAATACACGGTGGTGGATTCGGCTCGACCTCTGGGGCTTGGATTTCGATTTCTCACTGGATTCCCGCCGCGCAGGATCTTGCGGCTCGATCCAGTTTCGAACTAAAGCCTGAACGGAATTTCATGATCGCTGAGTGGCCCAAGCTGACCGACGATCCAGCTCAAGCTGAAGCCGACCTCGCCCGTGCGGGGATTTGTTTTGTGTCGGAAATTTTGTCACCACCACTGCTCGCCGAGGTACGAGCAGCACTCTATCGTGCCGCTCGTTTGGATGAGTCTCGCGGAACCCGACAACGAGGCTTCGCCCTCGATCATGGTGACGGTAACCACCGTGTCTGGAATGTCCTTTCACGGGATCCGGTGTTCGTGGATCTCGTGCAACACCCACTCGCTCTGCGATTGGTGAAGGCGACGCTAGGTTGGCCGTGTCTCCTCGGAAATTTTTCGGCCAACATCACGCTCCCTGGAAGTGCCGGAGGGGTGTTACATGCTGACCAGGTCTTTGTTCCGGAGCCGTGGGCGGCAGCGCCTCAGGGATGTAATGTCACCTGGTTGCTCGATGATTTCACCGAAGATAACGGCGCCACGCGATTCGTACCCGGAAGTCACCGCTTCAATCGTTCACCGCGGCCTGAGGACGGTGATGCCTCCATCGCAGTCGCTGCTCCCGCAGGCACTATGGTGATTTTCGAGAGCCGGCTTTGGCATCGAACTGGAGAAAACCATACGACCGACCGAACCCGCGCTGCGCTTTTCGGATGGTACTCCAGGCCGATTTATCGTCCTCAAGAAAACTGGTTTCTCTCACTAAGTCCCTGGGTACTCGAACACGCTACCGACGAACTTCTCACTTTGCTGGCGTGGAAAAGCGAAGGACTTGGGTTGGTGAATGGACACTCGCCTCGCTAATGACAATCGGCCTGATCGCAAACTAGAATCATCCATCCAATCCTCGCAGCCAGTGTTCCTATGGCCCCGGCAGCAGTTCATTCTTCATTGTTCTCGTTTCGGTTCCTGGTACTCGCACTATTCGCGTTGTGTGCAATTGCACCCACGCTCGGTCACGCGCGCACGCATCCCATTGAAAACGTCGAAAGTGCACCGATTCCGCAAGGGATTGATCCTGGCAAGATTGAAAACGCCATCGTTATGGGTGGCAAGCAACGTGGATGGCTGAGTAAAAAAGTTACTGACAGACACCTCGAAGCGACCATCAACGTCCGCAAACATTCCGCGACGGTGGACATCAAGTGGACAGACGCCGGCTACTCAATTACCTACAAAGACAGCCAGAATCTCAAGTACAAAGACGGCAAGATTCATAGCAACTACAATATCTGGGTTCGAAATCTAAATCTGGACATTCAAAAATCGTTAACGCAGACAACGCTCTAAGCGAGCTACGCCTGCAGGGCACTGGGCTTTCTAAACACGAGATTCTTCGCTCAAGGTCAAGGCGATCACTGCTGAACGAATTCATCGCTCAGCAGTGAAGCGGTGGGTTAAGGCCGGCGCACCTCAATATAGTCGTCAATCAGTTCGTGATAACGACGTACCCGGTTTTCCTGATTCGCCAGGTAAACGCCTTTAAACCCGCGTGACCGGAAACCGGTCTGCTGGCGCACGAACACGGCAATGTCTTCGTCGATGGTTTTGCCCATCGAGACTTCACCGACTTTAAATACCACATGGGGGTTTTCTGCATCTCGCGGAAACGGCCCGACCATGGTTGAGACCGGATGGGTTTCGCCTTCGGGCTGGGAGCAGTACCACCAGTTGTCGAACACACACTGTTCGGGATCGTTGTAGTGCGGTCGCGCCCGCAGGAAGTGAAAACCGTCCGCCCACACCGACACTGCGAAGTTCGGGAACAGCGTGTAGTGGAAGGCATCCGTCAGGGCTTCATCGGGCAGGTTATCGTAGTGGGTATAACCCCGCTCCTGGCCCACGCGACGCTTCGCGTCCTGGAGAATCTTGCGGCCGTTTTCGGGGTTCTCGCGAACCAGTGTCGGCTCGATGTCCCAATGTGCCAACAATGACTTGAGTGGCTCTTTCGGCGTGCCATCTTTTTCAAACTGGGCCACACCAAAACCACCCTGCATCACCATGCGGTTGTGGCCTTCGTTGGAAAGGTCGAACAACGTGTCGTAGATGTTGGTGTTGATGTTGCCGTTGACCTTGCGACGGTTGGTCTCGATGGTCGCGCCCATGTGTACCGTCGGCACGTGATAGGACTCATTGAAGTTGTCGAGTACCACCTTCCAGTTGCAGGGCAACGTCGTGGTAAGGCCCACATAACGCTTCCACTTGTGCAGTTCCCAGCGGCTCCAGTCGTCCCAGATCGGACCGAGGTACTCCTTCAACGAAACACAGTTCGGGTCCATGTTGACCCAGACAAATCCGGCAAAGGTCTCGCAGCGCAGTTCTTCGAGACGCACGTTCTGGCAGGGATTGCCTTCCGGAAAATCCTCGGCATCCGGCGCAAAGTTCAAGGCGCCGTCAGGCATGAATGCCCAGCTGTGGTACTTGCACACAAAACGTTTTACCGAGCCCTTTTCGCCGGTAACGAGCGGGTTACCCCGGTGCTGGCAGATGTTGTAGAAAGCCTTCACCGATCCGTCTTTCTGCCGAACCATCAGAATCTGTTCAGGCCCTACTTCTTCCATCTGCCAATCGCCGTGTTTCGGCAGCTCTGATTCGCGACCGAGCAGCAACCAGACCTTGGTCCACATGCCCTCCCACTCTTTCCGTGCAAATTCTTTGTTGGTGTACCGCCAGCCTTCTATCCGGTGGCCGCGCAGTTGTTGTGTCGGCCAACGCTGGATGTCTTTGGTGATCGGCGCTTCCGCCATGTTGATGGACTCCGCTGGTTAGACGTTAGTGGTGGGGGCGTGGCTCAAAGCTTCACGCCACGCCTGAAGAGTTCGGGCAAATCGGCGTCGGACGTATTGATCATCGCGTCGACCCACTTGTGAAACAACTGGCCGCCACCTTCGTTGCGACCAAAGTATGAAAACGCTTTGGCACCGGTAGCGAGTGATGTCTGCACCCGGAAGCCGGTTTTGTAATCCTCTTCGCCGACGACCGTGCGCATGAACCCCATGAAGTTATCGAGATCCTGACGATTCAGTTCTTCGCGTTTGCCGTAGCGCAGGAAGTTCTGGATGGTGAACGACTCGCCGACGGTTTTACCCGGAAACATCATCGAGAACATGTAACCCGATCCGGGACCGCCCGCGATGGAAACGTTCGGGAAGATCGTCCACACCCCCGGCATCATTTCATCATTCGTCCACTCCGCTTCCGGTCGCCCCTTAAACATGTCGTGGCCTTTCGGGGTTGCGACACGCACATGCGGTCCCCAGGCGTAGAAGTCGGGTTGATACGGACCATCAGGACCAAAGGATTGTCGATGCAGTATCGGTACATGATAGAAGTCCCGATAACCGTCATAGGCGACCTTCCAGTTGGGACCATTCAGACAGTGTTGATCGGCCAGAAACGCGTCATCGATGCGCAGGTGTTCGAGAATTTCGCCATAGCCATCGAGAAAAAGGTCGATATCGAGGGTCGATTCAGGATTGAGGGTCACCCAGACCAGCCCCGCACGCTCGGCGATCGGCAAGGGTGTGAGTCCGAGTTCGGCCTTGTTCACACAACCAAAATTGGACTCTTCAAATACACCAAACAGGCGCCCTTCCGTGGTGTACGTCCATGCATGGTAGTTGCAGCGGAAGCGACGGGTATTGCCCGAACCTTCTTCGATGACAAAGTTGCCGCGATGGCTACACATGTTCACAAAGGCGCGCAGTTCACCATCCGCACCACGGACGATGATCACGGGCATACCGGCAACGGTCAGTGCGCGATAGTCACCGGGGTTACGGAATTCACTGGAAAAACCGAGGGCAAGCGGCACACGCCTGAAGATGCGGTCGACTTCCAGCTTGAAGCGCTCAGGGTCACTGTAGGCGCTCGTTGAGATCTTCATGACGTCCGGAGCGAGGTCGATACGGTTCTTCTCGAGGTTCTCGATTTCCCGTTTCGTCATCGCGATCAGTGCATCACGTGCCATCGTTTCTCCTGCCATCCAAAGTGGCTGTCAGTAACCTTTCATCTGTGCAAACCGGTTGCGGTGGAACGCCGCATCCCCGAACAACATCTCTGAAACCCGGCCGCGCTTCATAAAAAGGCCAATGTCATGTTCATCCGTGACACCGATACCTCCGTGCATCTGCACACCTTCTTTGCCGGAAAGCCTTGCCGTATCCGACACACGCGCCTTGCAGACACTTGCCAGTTGCAGTGCGTTTTCCGCCTTCTCATCCAGCGCCCTGAGCGTCTGCAGCACGATGGACTTCGACAGTTCCTTTTCACAGAACCAGCGTGCCGCACGATGTTTCAAACCCTGGAACGATCCGATCTTGGCACCAAACTGCTCGCGCACCTTGAGGTAGTCGAGCGTGATCTCAAAGGTCTGTTGGATGCCACCCAGCATATCTGCGGATAGCGCGACGGCTGCTTCTGCGAGCACCTGATCAAGCACATCCGCGCCCTGATCGACGGTACCGACCACCGCACTCGCGTCGACTCGCACATCGTTCAGTTCAACGTTTGCGGCAACACGACTGTCGAGCAGCAGGTTGCGGTGCACTTTCACGTCTGGCGCGGAAGGATCAACTAGGAAAAGCGTCAATCCGGAACGATCACCTAGAGCGCCGGAAGTCCTGGCCACGACCACGATGGCATCAGCCGCATGGCCATCCGGTACCAGTACCTTGCGACCTTTCAGGACATAGCCGTTGCCTTGGCGAGTGGCTGTCGTCTGCACGGCATACGGGTCGTGGCGACTGGTTTCCTGGGACGCCAGTGTCAACAGCGCAGAGCCATCACAGACTTTAGGTAACCAGGCCTTTTTCTGGTCTTCGGTTCCACCCAGGCGCAAGGCACCACCACCAAGTACGACCGAGGAGACGATGGGCAAGACGACGAGCCCACGGCCCAGCTCTTCGAGCACAACGCCCAGTTCAGCAAAACCAAGCCCGAGCCCGCCGTACTCTTCAGCAAATGGAATGGCGAGCCATCCGAGTTCAGCGGCCTTTTGCCAGAGTGCTTCGGGATAACCCTTGCCGGTGTCCTTACGCAGTTTGCGCAGTTCACCCACGGTCCAATTGTCGGCCACAAAGGCATTCGCAGAGTCCTGAAGTTGGACTTGTTCTTCGGTCAAAATCAACGACATGGCGTGTACCTCTCAATCGCCTGGCAAGCCAAGCACACGCTTGGAAATGATGTTGAGCTGAATCTCGGAGGTTCCCCCCAGAATCGTCGAGGCCTTTCCGTACAACCACTCACGGGTGATCTGGCGTTCATCGGCCGGGCAGTCGTCGCCCGTCCACACCAGCGCTTCGTGGCCCGCAATACGTTGCCGCAGGTCCGCACCCCGTTGGTTCATTTCGGAAAGATAGAGTTTGAACATGGAGCCTTCAGGTCCCATGCCTTTACCGGCTTTCGCCGCATCCATCGTGCGTTTGAGGGTGGCTTCATAACAGAGTCGATCCATTTCCCATTGGACGAGTTCTTCACGCATCGCAGCATCGGGCAAACGGCCTTCCGATGCGCCCATCGCCTGCCGCGCAACTTGCAGGAGAGACTTCCGCGCTGCGCCGGCTGCACTGCCTCTCCCGCCATCGGCGAGCATCGTACGTTCATGATTGAGCAGCGCCTTGGCGACATCCCAGCCGCGGTTTTCCGTATGCACACGCTGGGTAACAGGAACACGCACGTTGTCGAAGAAGGTCTGACAGAACGGCGATGAGCCGCTGATGAGTTCGATGGGTGAGGTGGAAACGCCCGGCGATTCCATATCGAACAACAGAAAGCTGATGCCGAGGTGTTTCGGTGCTTCCGGGTCTGTGCGCACCAGACAAAAAATCCAGTCCGAAACGTTGGCATCCGACGTCCAGATCTTCTGACCATTGATCACATAGTCATCGCCATCACGCACCGCGCTGGTACGAAGACTTGCCAGGTCAGATCCGGCTCCCGGTTCGCTATAACCCTGACACCAACGAATCTCGCCACGGGCAGTTCGGTTCAGATGCAGACGCTTCTGATCTTCCGAGGCGAACTCCATGAGTGCTGGCGCAAGCATGCCGATGCCGAAATTGAAGAGCATCGAGCGGGTGCCGATGCGAGCCATTTCTTCCTGCAGCACTTTGTTTTCAGCCGGAGAAATCCCGGCGCCGCCGTATGCCTTCGGCCAGGTCGGCACCGTAAAGCCCTTCTCAACCAAACGGTCGAACCACAACTTCGCATCGGGATGCGGCCAGGTCTGTCGACGGCCCCCCCAGACCATGTCCGGTAACACGTTGCTCTTGCCTTGGCAAGTAGGCGGGCAATTGGCCGCCAACCACGCTCTGATTTCCGTTCTAAATGAATCCACATCCGCCATGAATCGGCCCCTTCAGCTAACACGCGTATTACGTGCAACTATACCCGAATTTCAGCAGAAGGTGGCGGGGAGTTTTTCGACAGATTTCAGGGGAAAGGGGCGGCGGCATAACGCCGCCGCTCCCATCAGGAGGATCAAATCTCGCCGAGATTTACCCGCACTTCGAGTCCCCAATGGCGGCGGATATTGGGTACCCGGAAATTGAGCAGACCCGAAACATTGGTCACCGCCTGAGCGTACAACTCGTTGGTCAGGTTCTTCACGAAGAACGATGCTTCGTAGCGCGTTTCCGGGCTGCGCCAGACCACCGACGCGTTGAAGATATCCGTTGGTTTGCGGAAGTGGCTGATGAGGTCTCCATTAAACTGACGCACACCTTCCAATTCACTCACCCGCGAGCCTGAGATCGTCTGCTTTCCCTGGTGCAACCAGTCACCATTCACAGTGAAGCTGCCGAGATCTTTCCAAGGCAATTCATAAGCGAAACCGGCGGAATAAGTCCACTTCGGTGAACGACCCGTAGGGTTGAGGTCAGCCAGATCATTGGGCACCAGCCAGCCCACGAAGTTGCCAATGGCATCGTTGATCCGAACCGGCGTATCGCAGATGGGCAGCCCCTGGGAGAAAGGGCCACCCTGGGCGGGGGGTGTATTGGGGTCGGTACCCGATGGACCGTCCGGATCGGTGCAAAATCCTTTGCGGGTAGTTTTGAGGTGGGAGGTGCTGAACCAGAGGGTCAGGCCTTCGGTCGGCACCGCTGACAGTTCAAGTTCAACCCCCTTGGTCTCCAGGGCACCGAGGTTTGACTGGATCGTCTCCTGCCCTCCGCCTCCTGGCGCAGGCCGGATGAATGCGCTCTGGAAATCCTTCACGTCAGTCATGAAGCCGGTGATGTTGGCTCGCAACCGGCGATCAAACCACTCGGATTTGAGCCCCAGCTCGAAGTTGTCAGCCTTTTCCGGCTCATACGGCCCGATGGTTGAGATCGAACCTCCACGGCCATTGAACCCACCCGCGGTAAAGCCTTCGGTGTAGGTGAGGTAGGCCATGATGTCGTCCGTGAACTGATAGGTCACACCGGCCATGGGCGTAAAGTCGGTCCACTCTTCTGAGCCACCAAGGCGGTTGTTACAGCGGATTGGTCCTCCAGCCGGATCGAGCACCGGTCGACACCCCCCAATCACACCGCCACTCGCGTCACGACCAATGGCGGGCCTGAGTTGAAAGAGCGGCGTGGGGGTACCCGGGACCGGAGGGCGGGTCAGATCGACGACAAACGCCGGCACGTTGAGACAGGCCCGGGTTTGTTGCTTCACCGAGCGAGTCGGATCTCCTGAGCCGACTGCACAGTGCTTGAAGTCCTTGCGTTCGGAGGTGTATCGACCGCCCACCGTAAACGTCAGGTCTTCGGTCGCGTGCCAGTTGGCCTGCGCGAAGACCGCCCACGCGCTGTTCTCCTGATTGCTGAACCCCGCCTGTCCTTGCGTCACTGGGCTCGTAAACGTGGGTGCTGGCGAAGGCCCGAAGATGATGTTCGGCGCAAACAGAATCCCGAAGGATTCCTGCTTCATCGTGTATTCCTGCTCGAAGTAATATGCACCTGCCACGAAATCAAACCGGTCAGAGAAGTCTGACGCGAATCGCACCTCGTGAGAGGTCTGGTAATGATCCTGAATACGACGACCCGCGAAGAGGTCATGTGGCGCCGCATCAATGGTGAAGATGATGTCTTCACGCACTTCGCGGTAGTTGCCGACGTAGGTCAATGTACCGAGATCGCCGATGTCCTGGGTGATTTGCGCGGTGGCACCCCATATCTCGAGGTTCGCGCCCTGACCACGGTCTTCACTGTCGTTGGCCGTGTATTCGTCATCCACCGAGCCACGCCCGAACGGTGTCGCACAGATTTTGGCGGCGTTGTCGGCCGCCGTCAGCGGTGCCTGGCCAAGAACGATGAGGTTGAACAGCGTCTGCGTGGTCACCACCAGGTCGTTGTCCAGCGGCCCACCGAGAAAAAGATTGCGTGGATTGTTGCGGCAATAATGGTGCTGTTGAGTCATGTAGGTATCGTCGCGGGTCTTGTTGTATTCCCCGCGCAGCACGATATCGAGACCTTCATTTGGCTGAATACGAAACGACGGCAACACCGTAATGCGATCCGTGCCCCCCCGGTCCTTGCCGTTATGGGTGTTTTTCCAATAACCGTCGTGTTGCGTGTCCTTCACCGCCAGACGCGCGGCCATCGTGTCGCCGATGGGCATGTTGGCGATGAGCTTGATATCGCGCCGGCCGAAATCGCCAATCTGCGCTGATGCGGATGCGCCCCATTCATCGAGCTCTGGCGCGTTGTGGCGCACCTGCACCGCTCCAGCGATGGTGTTGCGCCCAAACAAAGTTCCTTGAGGGCCGCGCAGAATTTCTACGAGGCTGATATCGACGAAGTCCGACAGCGCCGTGGAAACACGGGCTTGGACTACGTCATCGACAAAGATGGTGACCTTCGAATCGGACGCAGATTCGATATCACCCGTGCCTTGGCCACGTATAAAAAACGATGCCGAGTTCTGGAAGATTCCCACGGGTTCGAGCTGCACGTTAGGCGCCGCAGCGGTGAGGTCTCGTAGATCCTGGGCAAAGGCTCGTTCGAGTGCTTCCCCGGAAACGGCGGTCACCGGCACCGCAACATCCTGAGCACTGGCTTCACGTCGTGTTGCTGTGACCACGATTTCTTCAAGGGCGGTTGAACTCGAGCCCTCCTCGTCTTCGGCAGCCAGCGCGACCGGTGGACCGAACCCACCTAGAAGAATCGCCAGCGCGATCCGTGGATGCAGTTCACGAAAGCCTGTGAATTTGGAACTCGATGCTTGAACGACTTTTTTCAGTCGAAAGAAAGGCAAATGCTGCTGACTCATTGTTCTCCCCATTTCATGGCCTGGAACCTTCAAATCGGGTGATTTACTTCAGCGGTGCGAAACACGCACTCTCTTTGACTGCAGGTACTGCAAAGGTGTGACTTCGCTACGACCACCCTTCTTTTCCCAAAAGAAGAGCAACCGCCACGACCGTTTATACGCCTCCGGTTCTGATGCGCAAAGAAATTTCGCACCGACCGTCCAGTTCAACCGTTCATGCTGCACTGTGTCAGCAGTTATCCTGAAGGCAAAACTGGTGGAGCAAAGGATGGGACAGTTCATTGTGACGGGCGGATCGTCGGGTGTAGGTGCAGCCTTGGTGGCGCGTCTTGCCGAAGCGAATCACACGGTCTTCAACCTCGATGTCAGGGCCCCAGTCGCCGGCTCGTCTGGCACCTGGATCGAATGCCAGCTGGGTGACCCTGGCAAGATTTCTCTTGCCGTCAATCGGCTGCCGGCCCGCATTGACGGGCTTGCTAACGTCGCGGGAATGGCGCGTGCCGCTGATCCGGTCACCGTGTTGGCGGTGAACTTTCTCGGGATGCGAGAGTTGACTCGCCAACTCACACCACGTCTCCAACCGGGTGCGGGTATCGTTTGCGTTTCCTCCATTGCAGGCCGCGACTGGAAGGGTCGACTGGAAAAACTGAAGCCTCTGCTGAAGACAGACTCTATGGCGCATGGCCTCGACTGGTGTCACGCGAATGCTGAACTTTTCACGCGTGATCCGTATACGTGGTCGAAACGTGCCGTCACCGCCTGGGTGATGCACGAAGCGCGTCTGCTCGCACCATTGTCCACTCGCATTCTTGCGGTGAGCCCCGGTGGCATCGATACACCACTGACTCCGCAGTTCAATGCACTGATGGGCGAATCCCAGGCGGCGTGGACCAATGCGCAGACGGGACGCGCCGCCGTTCCCGGCGAAATCGCCGAAGTGATTGAAATGCTCTTGTGTCAGCGCTGTGGCTGGCTAAACGGGGTGGATATCCCCGTGGATCGTGGCTACAGCGCCGGTCTGGACGCAGGTTGGATCGACTTCCGTCAATCACCCGTGATGGTCGCAAAAGCTGCGCGGGATGCAGAAAAAAACCGGCACTAACGATCTCTGAGGCCAGACGGAGAAAAGCCCACGCAGCTGATTCACAGTCGGATGAACTACGTGGGCTCCCCCTCTCCCTCGAGATTCTTGCCGATACTAACTACTCAATTGGATGGGTCTTGCGGGCGTTGAACGGTGACGGCGGATTGTTGGTGATCCACACACAGAGCTGCGGATCCGCCTGACGCAGTTCGCCGGAAAGCCAGCGACCACAGTTGTCAAAAACCCCTTCCCGGCTGCCTTCTTTCACCATCACGTTGCCGTCGGCATTGACCTCGTACAACGCCCCCGTAAAGGGGTGCTTCATGATCTTGCCCATTATTGACCCGCTCCGTTGCCTTCGACCCACTCACCCAACTTGTAATGCAGCCAACGTACCTTGGCTTCGTTGTAGCGCGACAGGTAAAGCGTCTTTGAATAGGTCGATTCGAGTCCTGCCTGAACCTTCGGCATGTTGAAAACGTCCTGATCGAAGACACGACCGAGGAAGCCGTAGACCGTCGACCACTTCTGCTCCGGATCGAGCCACTGCATCTTCGCTGCCGGCGGACGTTCACCCTGGAACGGTGCCATCAGGATGCACTCCATGATGCTGCTGCGATGGTCATTCCCGTTGGGCCGGAAACGATAGACGATGCGATTGAACGCACCCCACGGATGGAAGTTCGGAAACAGCGTGTAATCGAGGTTGTCGACCATCTCGGCGTCGCAGTACTCATCGACCAACGCACCGGCGGCCTCCCGAAGACCCTCTCGGCTGTTCTGTGCCATCCACGCACGTGGCATTTTGCCTTGGGCGTTTGGAACGGGCTCATTGATCCCGATGTCCATCATGGCGCGCAGAACGTCCTCGTCAGAGAGCTGGCGATCGATGAGCGGGCTTGGTGTGACTGAGGGTGAAATCACCCTCGCGCAATTTTCATAGACATCAACCTGGCTGTTGATATCGCCGAGGGATTCAAGAATCTGTGGATGCGTGGCGTTGACATGGTAGGCCTCGCAGAACGCTTCTTGGGCGATCTTCCAGTTGCACGGCATGATCCGCGCGTAGTGGGCCATCTTGTAGAGCTTGGAAAGATCCCAGCGCTCGAAGTGCCGGGCAAGATCGGCGACGAAGTCTTTAAACGGCGCGGCCTTCTGGTCCGGGTTGATGAATACAAAACCGGCCCACGTGGCCACCGGAATCTCCGGCAGGTTGAACGTCTTGGTATTGATGTGGGGGAAGTCCCACTGTGCCGGGATCTCCTTGAAACAGCCGTCGAGTTCCCAGGCAAAGCCGTGGAACGGGCAACGCAGATCCGTGGCGCGACCATCAAACTCCTTGAGCATGCGGCCACGATGAAGACACGCATTGGGGAATGCCTTGATCACGCCTTTGTCAGCGCGGACCACCAGAAACGACATGCCGGCGATGTCATAACGGATGTGATCACCGACCTCGGGGATATCTTCTTCACGGCACGCGAACTGCCAGACTTTCTTCCACAAGCGCTCGACTTCGAGGTCGTGATAGGCCTTGGTGGTGAATCGCTCGACCGGCACCGCGACATCCGGAATCAGTTTTGGCGATTGTTCTCGCAACACAGCTGGCACGGGGCGTGTGTCCTGGTCGAGAAGCTGTTGATACGAGAGACCCGGTGAACGGGTCATGGTGTCCGGATTCAGATCCTGAATCGGTTCGGCCATGCTGGTCTTTCCTTCAAGTACATGAACCATTGACCATAACGGCAGGAAGACGGGACGGCAACCACGTCCGATCCGCGCAGCTCAAAAGGCACACGCCCGGCGATTGCCCGCTCCCCATCGACGCTTTCATACTGCGCGCCTTCTTTTCTGACTGGCCGACCTGGCATGACGCTGCTGCGTATCACGTTACTGGGGTCTATGTTGTACTTCAGTGCGACCACCCGTGCTGACGTGGAGTGGGAGCCTTTCGTTCAACCCTACAACCAGGTCTTCCCGGCCCTCGAGATTTCTCTTGCCAACGTGGAAGGTGGTGATGAAGAGGTGGACCCTGCCATCGTCGGCGAACAGGACGGGCTCATCGGCGTCCTGATCGATGACGTTAAACCAGGTACTGCCTTTGCCTTGACGATACGCATCCCGGGTTACGCCGCCGACAGCCGCCTCAAAGGGAAAATTCCCGATGCGGAAGGTCCCTATCAGTTGAATCCGGTCATCGCCTGGGACTTTGGTGCACTCGCCAATGTGCGCCAGCCCAAACCGGCAAATGCCCTCTTTGAACTCTCGCTCAGTGGCGCGACGCCAGAAAATCGAACCCAGCGTATTCGCTTGCGCTCGGTGAACGACGCGATTTACTACCTCGATGAAGAAGATGACGCCGATGACACGGACCTCAACTGGCTCTTCGCCGCCTATGTGAATGAAGACCATCCCCAAGTCGACGTAATTCTCAAAGAAGCGCTGGCCACTGGCATCGTGGATTCCTTCAGTGGTTATCAGGCGGAAGATTCCGACGAAGTGCTCAAGCAGGTGTACGCGATCTGGCATGTACTGCAAGAAAAAGGGATTCGTTATTCATCCATCACACGTACGTCCAACGAACACGTCAACATCCACAGTCAGCACGTGCGTTTTCTGGATGAGTCCCTCGCGATGAGTCAGGCCAACTGCGTGGATGGCAGCGTCTTGTTCGCGTCCATCCTGCGCAAGATCGACATCGCTCCGGCGTTGGTGTTGATTCCGGGCCACATGTTCCTCGCCTTCCAGTTGGATGAAGAAGGTGAAGACTACGGTTTCCTCGAAACCACCATGCTCGGCAATGTGCATGATGGCAAAGGTGATCGCCTCAAGGCACTCAAGACCGGTTTGAGCGTGAAGGTTGATCAAGCGACCAGCCTCGAGAGTTTTGCCTCAGCACTCGAATCCGGCCAGGAACAGTTCGAAGAAGTTGCTGACAAGTTTGCCGACGAGAGTGACATCGAACATCAGTTCATCGACATCCAGTCAGCACGTGAACTTGGGGTGATGCCGATTACGCGGTGAGCGTCATTGCTCGCCATCGTGCCTTGAGTTGAACGTACCCTGGCTCGGGTTGGGTTTCATAGACGAGGGCGCCAGCTTCCCACTGCACAAATGGCTGGCGCGATCGAACCCAGATATGGCCAGCAGGTTTGAGCCACCGGGTATCGTCCAGAGTCCCGGCCTTGATGTTGATCTCTTCGCTACCGGTGGCGCCATGCCATATGCGGACACCACATTCAGGGCAGAACCAACCCTGGCGCCTTGTGCCTGATTCCGATGAGCGTTCAATCAACTGCACCGTCCCGGTGACTTCAAAATCTGCAGCGGAAATACGCAAGCTCTCGCCGAACGCCGAACTGCTGTGACGCTGACACTCCGTGCAGTGACAGAGATAAAACGTTAGCGGCGAACCGGTGATCTGATAGCGCACAGCACCGCAGGAACAACCGCCGGGCAGCGGTAAAGCTGGAACGACGACACACCGGGACTCAGTATCGACGGCCAAGGAAGACTTCCCGCTCATAAGAATCAATGACAGTCGTCACCACAAATCCAGCGCCAGAGAGCCCAGCAATCCACTGCTCACGTGAAAACAGCCCGCAATGATGGGTTTCATGTTCACTGCGCACGGGTCCATCACCTTCCCGAAAAGCGAACACGTATTCAACGACGGTGTGTGTGTCCTCCGGGTCGGGGTCATAACTCCACTCGAGAAAACGCAGTGATCGTTCCTCCGAATCACTTCCCCCGTGATCGGTGGATGCTTCGTACGTCTCGCGTGTGCAGTCCGGGACGAGCATCACGAGACCATCGGTTTTGCAGTGTTTGTAGACGTTGCGAAACACCACATTCAAATCGTCGAGCGTCGTCATGTAGTCGATGGCGTCATGAATGAACACGACGTCGAAGGTGGCAGCGGCATCGAAAGTACGCATGTCCCCCACCGCATGGGCGCACTCCGGATTGAGCTGCGCACTGATGGCGAGCATGTCTGCCGAGAGATCGGTCAACAACACCTCGTTGAACCGCGACTTGAAGTAGCTGGCGTTGTTCCCGCCACCGGCACCGAACTCGATCATCGAAGCGTTGGCCGGTAGACCAAAGTCGTCGATGAGTTTGCCGAAAAAGCCAGCCTCCTCTGCATAGTCCGCAACGGGTGAAAGTACCGGCCACCACTTGGCCAGATCGTCATACATGATCCCCATGAATTTTTCCTGTGGCTCCGCTGTTTCCAAGGATGATGCGTACAATGCGAGGCATTCGCTACCCCTGCCCCAGACCAAAACCTGGATCTGACTAATGCCACTCAAATCCGTCGTTCTGTCGAGGCGACTCAACGCTGAAAAACCCGTCAGCATCGATTCGATGCTCGCTGATGTTCGTTCGCTACTGCCGGCCATCGCGGCGGATGCAGCCGCCGTCGAAAAACAGCGCAAACCGATGGACCACCACATGCAAGCGCTGGCCGACATCGGCCTCTATCGATTCTTCGTACCAAAGCGTTTCGGCGGAGTTGAATACCCGCTGACCACCTTCGTCGATGTCGGGTTGATGCTTGCTGAAGCCTGTACTTCTACCGCCTGGGCAACGACGTTTTGCATGGAACACAACTGGATGTTGTCGCAGTTTCCAATGGAGGCGCAGGTAGAAATCTTCTCCGAAGTACCGTGGGTGATTGCGCCGGGCACGATCGCCATCACCGGGTTTCCGAGCCTGTTGCGGGTGGTTTTAACCTCACAGGTCGCTGGGCCTGGGGTACGGGGGTGATGCATTCCGATTGGGCGCTGGTCTCCGGGCTCATCAAAGAAACCAAAGAGGTGCGACTTTTCGCGGTGCCGATTGAACAGGTGGAGATCATTGATACCTGGCACATGGACGGCATGGCGGGAACAGGCAGCCATGATATGGCGGTCAACAACATCTTCGTGGCAACACGTCACTCCCAAACCGTCAGTGCAATGACCATCGGTCGCGGTGAAGGCGCCCTCGCCCACGGAACAGCGATGTTTCGCATGCCGATGATGCCGATTCTGTACCTCGCTGCGGGCGCGCCTGCCATCGGTGCCGCGCGTGGTGCGTTGAAGCGATTCATCGAACGCGCCCCTGAGCGCCAGAAGTTTGGTTCCCGACAAAAACAATCCGAGTCTGTGGTGACACAGGTGCTCGTCGGGAAGAGCAAAGCCCTCATCGATGCTGCCGAAGTGATTGCTAAACAAGTCGCACTGGAGTGTATGGCATGGGGCGAAGCAGACGACATTTGTCCCCTGCCTGAACGCATGCGGTATCGCCTGCTCGTGAACCAGGCGGTGCGCATGGTCCGTGATGCAGTGCGTGACCTCTTCGAGAACAGCGGTGCCAACGCCCATCGAGATGACGAGCCCTTGCAGCGCATTCATCGCGATATCCACACGATATCGGCCCACGCGGTCTTCGATATGGACGTGGTTGCTGAACAGTTCGGACGCCTCGCGCTCGGCATGGAGACGACGATACCGCTGTGAATTCAGTTCGTGAGTTTCTGCATTCACCGCCGCCCATCGCGCTGGTCATGGCGGTGGCTGGTTTCGCCGCCTTGCCACCCAACATCATGCCGGTGCTGTCGCGCCTGCTCGCCGAAACCCATCACCTCAACGATGCGGAGCTTGGATACTTCATTGCGAGTGGCACGACCGCGGGATTGCTCGCTTCACTGACGGCGCCGTTCTGGATCAACAAAGTACGCAGTGGATTGATCGTCGCTGCTGCGTTCATGGTTTACGCCATTGCGTCTCACGGGCTCTATGTCGTTTCAGGTCACACGATGCTCTACACTCTGCAGTTCTTGCTGAACGGGTCCATTGTCGTGATCGCCAGCGTCTGTTCGGCGGTATTTCTGCGTGCACCCAACCCCGCACGCATCATGAGCATCAAGATCTCCAACGACGTAATCATCGCCAGCTGTTTCCTGTACGTGCTGCCCATCGATACCCTTGGGCTCGAAGGTATCGTCACGTCCATCTCTGTGGTCTTTGTTGTTGCGGCCCTGCTCTCCCTGCGCTGGCCCGCGACCTATCAACATGTTCAGCCCCGTGCGCTCGATATGGATGGCATCAGTCATGGCGCGCGTCAGGGCTGGTACGTGCTGATCACGTTGACGGTGTTTTACGCGGCCGGTGTCAGTGCGTGGAACTACCTCGGTCGCCTGGCATCAGCAGCAGGGCTCAGCAACGATGAAGGTGCGAGCGCGATCGCCGTCGGGTTGTTTATTGGTGTGTTCGGCGCCTTGTCAGCCGCATGGCTCACGGGGCGTGCGCGTGGCCTGATGTTGCCGGTGATTTCCGGCGTGATTTTTGTTCTCTCCATTGCATCACTCGGCGTCGTCAAAGGCTACGTGCCGTTCCTGATCGCCTCCATCGTGTTCAACGTCAGCTGGAACCTCTTCATTCCCTTCCTCATGGCGCTGCTGCCACGCAGCGACTTCAGCGGGCGCCTCTCGTCATTGTTGCCGGCGACAGCCATGGCTGGAGGCATCTTTGGCCCTCCGTTGACCGGCAACCTGATTCTGTGGTCGGGTTACGACGTCGCGTTGATCGCGACAGCCGCCTTGGCTGCGACGTCTATCGTTGCGTTTGCATATCTATCGAAATCGATCACGAAATCGATGACGAAGTCGATTCCAGAAATCCTGCCTCGGTAAGTTCAAGTGCCTGGTCCGCTCGTCGGTCCTTGGCGAGCAGAAGATAAAACGCTGGCACCACAAAGAGTGTGAACAACGTGCCGATGCCCAGGCCCGTCGCAATCACGAGACCGATCTGATATCGGCTGACAGCACCCGGTCCCGATGCAATCAACAATGGCACCATGGCCATGAGCATCGCCACTGTCGTCATCAGAATCGGCCGAAGCCGAATGCTTGCAGCTTTCTCTACCGCAGCACGCCTATCCAACCCTTCCCGCATCTGCAGGCGATTCGCAAAATCGACGATGAGAATGCCGTTCTTGGCAATCAGGCCAATGAGGGTAATGAGTCCCACCTGAGTGTAGAGATTCAGCGTCGCAAATCCTAACGACACGAAGATCAAAGCCCCGGCGATCGACATCGGCACCGAAATCAAGATGATCAGTGGATCGCGCCAGCTTTCAAACTGCGCAGCGAGAACGAGATAGATCACCGCAAGTGAGAGAAAGAACGTCAGTACCAAGGTGTCGCCTTGCTGCTTGTACTGCCGTGACTCACCGATGTAGTCGTAGCTGAATCCCCGCGGAAAGAGTTCTGCGGCCTTCGTTTCCATGAACGCCACCGCTTCACCGAGGGTTACACCCGGCGCCATCACACCGTTGATGGTCACTGAGTTCATCTGCTGGAACTGCACTCGCTGGGTCGGTTCGATGGTGTGTTCAAAACTAACGAGGCCACCGAGGGGCACGAGATCCCCTTCCCGTGTACGCACGTAGTAGTTGTTGAGGTCCTCGTGACTTGGACGGGAATCGCGAGGCACCTGGGGAATCACTTCGTAGCTGCGACCTTCCAGGTTGAACCGGTTCACGTAGTTACCCCCCAGCATCGTCGCGAGGGTGGTTCCAATTTCATCCATGGACACACCTAGATCACCGGCGCGATCACGGTCGATGAGGATGCGGGTTCGCGGCAAGGACATGTCGAGACTCTTCGACAGGAAAGCGAATTTTCCGCTCGCATAACCCGCGCCGATCAGGTCACCAGCCACCGACTCCAGCGCCTCGAAGTCCTGATCGGATGTGATGACAAACTGCAAGGGAGTGCCTTGCGCGGCTCCCGGCAACGACGGAAACGAGATCACCGCGACCTGTACGCCCGCGACGTTGTTGACCTGTTGTTGTAGCCACCCATGGATTTCACTCTGGGTCCGTTCACGTTCAGCTACCGGCAGAAAGCGCACACCACCAAACGACACGGACGGTGAACCGCCCCCTCCGATCAACACAAAACTACGCAGATACTCCGGAATCGCCTCGTAGATCTTTACGACCTCGCGTACCCACGTCGCCGAATACTCGAGCGTTGCGGTTTCCGGTGCGCGGATTTGAACATTGAGTACCTCACGATCTTCCATGGGCGTGAGCTCACTGGTACTCGACTGGAACAGGAAGGCGATGCTGATCACCATCCACAGCGCAAAGAGCCAGATGACCGGCTGCCAGGACAACGCGTTGTGGAGATGTCGTCGGTACCTCTCGGCGAGTCCGTCGAAGAAGTGCTCCACCGCCGCCTCGAATCGTTCCGGTTCATCTTTAGAAGTCAGAACCCGTGATGACAACATCGGCGAAAACGTTAATGCGACGATTCCGGAAATCAGCACCGCCCCGGCGAGTGAATAGGCGAATTCGGTAAAGACGATTCCGACAAGCCCACCGACAAAGGCGATGGGCGCATAAACCGCGAGCAAGGTCGTCGTCATGGAAATAATCGGCAGCGCGAGTTCCCGGGTTGCATCCCGCGCTGCCTGCACCGGGGTTTTGCCAAGCGCTATATGGCGATGCACGTTTTCAACGACAACGATGGCGTCGTCGACTACTAGACCAATGGCGAGTAGCATCGCCAGAAGCGTTAGCAGATTGATGGAAAAACCCATCATCATCATGAGGAAGCTTGCACCGATCAGTGACAAGGGTACCGACACAGCTGGCACGATGGCCGCGTGCCAGGAACCGAGAGACACCAGTACGATCAGCAGCACGATCACCACGGCTTCGGCCAAAGTGTGCAGCACTTCTTCAATGGAATCTTCGATGTACTGGCTGCCGTCGTGCACCTTGTTGAGTACCAATCCCTCCGGCAGGTTGCGGCTGATCTCATCAACCAGTGCGCGCACTTCGTCGGAGACGTCGAGCGGGTTGGCACCGGGCGAGGCTTCGATGGCGACCATAATCGCGGGCTTGCCGTTGAACCACGACAACTGATCGTAATTGGCTGCATCCAAAGCGACTTTCGCAACATCCTGCAGCCGAACCAGTTGGCTTCCATCGGTGCGCACAACGAGTTCATTGAACGCACCTACATCGGCGATGGATGTGGAGGCAGTCAGTTCAATGCCAACAAGGTCATCCTTGGTTTGTCCAACACCCGCGAGATAGTTGTTCTTCTGCAGCGCGGTGCGTACATCTGCAGCGGTGACGCCGAGGGCCACCATGCGCTCGGGATCAAGCCACACCCGCATGGCGAAGTTCTGGTTGCCATTGATCGTCGCCTTGGCGACACCATCGACCGCCTGCAACCTTGGCAATGCACTGCGCAGCAGATAGTCGGTGATTTGGCTCGGATTCATGCTCTCGCTGACAAAGGCGAGGTACATGAGGGCGAAGCTGCTGCCCGTACGCAAATCGATCACCGGGTCCAAGGCTTCGCGCGGAATCTGATTGCGTTGGCTCGCCACCTTGGCCTGAATTTCGGCAATCGCAGCGTTGTGATCGTGGTTGAGCACCATCGTCGCTTCGATGATCGATACGCCCTGTCGCGACGTAGAGACGAGGTAATCGATCCCCTCTGCTTCAGCGATGGCGCGTTGCAGGGGCGTTGTAATGAAACTCTGCACAAGGCCCGCGTCGGCACCGGGATAAGCCGTTGTGACCATGATCACGGCGCGGTCCGCGCGTGGATATTCCCTTAGTTCGAGCAGACCCAGAGATCGTATGCCAACCAGAAGGATCAGCAGCGAGATCACCGTCGCGAGCACCGGACGGTTGACGAAGGTATCGGTGAACTTCACCCGCGTTCCAGGCCTTGGGGTAGTTGCACGGAATTGTCGATGACCACGGGTTGGCCGCTGCGCAGCTTCAAGTGACCCGCGCTTACCACTCGATCACCTGTTTCAAGCCCCTTGAGAATCTGAATACGACCTTCACGCACGGGACCGGTGGTTACATGACGACGTTCTGCGGTGAGCGCATCACCTTCCCCGAGAATCACAAACACCGAATCCCCATAGGGATAAAAAGCGATGGCCGTACGCGGTAGCGTCATGACACTTTCGACATTGCCAGACTGCACGGAGATACGCGCGAACATGCCTGGTCGCAGCTTCGTTTCCTTGTTGGGGAGCGTGGCGCGTACCTGTACGTTACGGGTTTTTTCATCGACCTTGGGACTGATGGCGGTGATTTTGCCGTTGAAGATCTGAGCCTCAAAGGCGGCACTGCTGACATCCACGATCTGACCGATCTTCAGTGTTTGCAGGTGCCGCTCGGGTACCGTGAAGTCCACATAGAGGGAGTCCAGTCGCTGCAACGTGACGATGGCTGCTCCCGGAGACAGAAACTGACCGACGTTGACCAGACGAATGCCGAGTTCGCCGGAAAACGGGGCGCGGATGGCTTTACGTCGAATGTCCGCGCGCTGCGCTTCTACTTCTGCGGTCAGGCTATCGAGTTGGCTTTTCGCGCGGTCGAGCTGGGCTTGGGAGAGCGCTGATCGCTGCTCGAGTCCTGAGGCGCGCTCATAGTCGAGTCGTGCCAGCTTGAGCTGAGCCTGCAGCGAGCGCAGGTCAGCCTGTTCGCTGGCATCGTCCTGTTGAACCAGTAACGCGCCTGCCTGCACCGACTGACCGGAATCGAAGGTGGTCGACGCGATGATGCCAGGCACTTCCGCGCTGACATCTACGCCCTGGATGGCGTTGAGGGTCCCCACCGAGGTGACGGTCCTTTCCCAGGACTCCTGCATGACCACGGCTGAAGAAATGGTCTCCGCCGGGGGCTTCATCGCCGCCCGGGCGGTAGAAAGTTGGTCGGCCTTGAAGGCTTTCCAGCCAAAAATGCCGCCAAACAACACTCCCAACGCCAGGAGCATGGCCAGCATGCGCTTGATCATCTGTACATCGCGTTTCACGTCGAGGGGGGGATAGTACGCGGGGCGCCCGAGGCGGACAAATCACGAAGATGTACGGAAAACCCGCGCTCCCTTAGCGAGTTCGGGCGACCGGCACGCTTGCCGGCGACCTGGAAGCGCTCATGGACAATCAACCGTCACATAGATGTCGGCGGCGTTGTGCTCGCCCGACGTTTCGGTCACGACACGGAATGCTGATGACAACGCGTACTCGATCTTGAGCGTCGATAACCGTTCCAGAATGGATATGCCCTAGCTGACATAGAGCTCGGGCGTGACGTGGCGACCGACGACAAGCGCGGCAGATTCCTGAGTCTGACCCGCAGGCACCTCGATGCCGATGTTCACTGGCAATCGATCACCATACCGCCTGGCGAGGAGATTGTCGGCGCCAATGCCGATTGTGGCGGCTGCTTGATTGACGAGGGACGTCTCCCCCGCGCTTGCCGCCGGCTGCATTGGCCGGCCAAACAGCAACCATGACAGCTGGTCAGATTGGCCCATCGCCGGGTTGGAGAACAGTTCGATTCGGGGATTCGCAAGCGGACCACGCGCCATCAATCCGACCGTCACTTCCGAGGTGGGAGAGCGACTTGCCTCGACGTCGAGCGCCGGGCGCGTTAACGGGGTGTCGCTCCAGAAAAGTCTGCCTTCCCGGATGTCGAGGGTTTGACCCCACGCCGAATAGCGCCCGCCAGTCTTGGTTCGAATGGATCCATTGGCTGTGATTCTGCCACTCCGCTGTTTGAGCCTTAAGGCGCCCGTCAGCGGAGTGTCTAGACCGAATCCCTTGAATTGGGTGTCGTCTCCGAGGCGCACCCGTACGTCCGTTGCATCTAAACTTTGGCGTAGCCCCGTTTCGCTTGGTCGACCTTTAACATCTCCCACGATCTTCTGATCCGGGCTGGTCCGTACTGCGTTTATCGGCTGTTCCCGAATGTGGATACGTGCGCGGTCGACATCCATCCTGCCGGTTAACGACAGACCATCCGCATCCATATTTAGCCAAAGATCTGGCGAAGCCGTGAGTTGGGCACTATCCGTATCGGCGATTCGCACGTGATCGCCCGTTAAGTGCAACGAACCGCTCACGCCGCTCCAGAGTTCATCATCGTCCATGGAGGGGTGCGCCTCGCCTTCCAGACTGAAAGTTCCGTGGCCCGATGTGCCCGTCGCTGCAAACGAAATGAGTGCTGATTGGGTGTCCCACTGTGCGTTCGTTTTCACGACGGCTTGCACAGCTTTCAACCTGACCCCCGTTTCTACAATTTCGAGCTCTCCGTCCTTGAGCGTTATTGCACCGGTGACGGCGGGGGCGCCCAAGAGACCTCGTATCGTGGCTTGACCTGAGAGCTGACCTTCGTGGAATTGGAGCTCTGGTAGTAATGCTGAATAGGCTGCCAGAGGACCGAGATCAAACTCGGCGAGCCCTTCGACACCAGAGTTTCGCCAGTTATCCGGGTTTCTTTGAACGTTCACTTGTGCATGAGCAGAAGGCGCCCCCGTTCCCTCGGTCTGCAGCTTGACGTTGACGACATCGTTGGAGGTCGGAGAAACAAGCATGGTGAGCCGCGGGATATACAGCGCCAGTGACACCTTCAACATGCACGTCAAGTGTTGCGGCCAACACCCAGGGGGAGGCAAAAATCATGAGAGTCAGGCTGACGGTCACGAGACGACACAACACTTCGTGGTTTCAGCGCTTCTGGCGGTGTACGCCCGAAGCCTCTGCCTTTAATCTGCTTTCGACCGGATGAGCATAACCCCCTACCTACCTGTGCCCAAAGGAAACCCGCCCCAAGGAAAATCACGATGACCAACACAACCGCGAACACAGCCGACGAACGGATGCACCCTGTGGGAAATGCGCCCGCGTGGAGCGAAAGTTACTACTTCAACTTCGTCGATCCGGCGACCAAGGTCGCGATGTTCACCCGAATGGGGTTTCGTCCTGGTGACGGCTGGGCTGACGGACTGCACGTCGTCTACCTCGGCGGCGATCGTGTGGCGTTCACTTACGGTCGACGAACCATCGGCAAGAACCTCCTGGACTACAACGGCGACCTGAAGGCCGGCAACCTTGAAATCATCTGCCGCGACCCGTTCAAACATTGGCAAGTGCGTTATCAGGGGCCCGCTGAAGACATCAACAATTCGGCCATTTTGCTGGAGCGTAAAAAGCTACGGCCAGAAGGCTGGTACAAAGCAGCCACGCTCGACATGGATGTGAATTTTCACGGCATTTCTGATCCCCATTACGCGGCCTCCGGCGAGCGGGGTCACTTTGAACAGACCGGTCGAGTCACCGGCAGCATCCGTCTCGACGGCGAGACATTTCAGGTTGATGGTTACGGCGTTCGCGACAAAAGCTGGGGACCACGTGATTGGGGTGCAGGTGCATCGTCAGGTGCAGCCACTAATTCAGGCGCGCCGCAGAAACCGAATGTTGGTCCTGCCCCGTTCGTGAACTGGTTTTCGATGAACTTCGGCCCTGATCTCGCCTTGGGCGGCGCCGCAGTTCGTCATGCCGACGGCGTCATGCGGGGAGCGGGTTGGTTTAATGCGAATGGCCGCAACGAAGAGTTGACGGATGTGATCATCGAATCCCGCTACCGGGCTGACAGCATCTGGCACACCGATGTGCGCCTCACCGGTCGCACCTCGTCTGGGCAAGCCCTCGATATCACAGGCAAAGTGCTGACCGTTTGTCCGACGAAAATCCCAATGCGGGGCGGTGCCACTTTCGTGAACGAAGGGCTTGCCGAGTTCACCCTCGATGGCAAAACCGGCTATGGCATCGCCGAACACTGGCATGCCGTCAAGACTGAAGATTAAGGAATCTCTGAGTAATGTCTATTTTCGCCATAACTTCGTTGATCGTCGCTCCAAAAAATCGCGAAACTACTGCATTTCCGCGATTTTTCTATGTTCCTCTCGCCCTAAAGAGGTATGGGTTCTGACGAAAATATCCAACTAATCAGAGTTTCCTTCAGCAAGGGAGTTCGCAACGTGACAGAAAAACCCTTCAACTACGACAACGTTAAAGGCTACACCCTCGAAGACGCCGATCAGGAAGCCCTCATCCGCGCTCAGAACGAATGCACTTTCATGTGGTCGACCCGCGAAGGCTGGCCGGTAGGCGTCATCATGTCCTATGTTTGGGACCAGGGCTGTTTTTGGCTGAGCGTTTCTTCACTGCGGGTACGCGTCCAGGCCGTGGAGCGTGATCCCCGCGTGTCGATTTCCATCACCAGCAAGGGTGTCGATCATCCCGGTGGACGCAGTTTGACGCTCAAAGGGAAGTGCGAGGTGTTAAAGGACCAAGCGACGATCGACTGGTTCCTGCCTAGACTCGCCGAGAGCCTCCGGCCCGGTGATGCGGAGGCACAACGCCTCTTCGTTCAGCTCAACAACACCCCCAACCGCAGAGTGCTCAAAGTCACGCCCCTCAAGCGAATTGGTTACGACGGCCAAAAAATGCGCAAGGCGACGGCCGACGCTGTGGCCTCAGGGAGATCGATCGGCCCTTCTTGACGATTCTGATCACTGGGCTTGAGAGCGTGATGTTTGCGTGCCAGCATGCGGGAGATCCGCTGTATCACCGTTTTTTTTCATCATTCTGGAGACACCTATGGGCACCGCACTTCAATCGATCCCGCTCAAATCCATCCGCAATCAGTCCGTGAGCCTCGGTGACTACGCTGGCAAGACGGTGTTGGTCGTTAACGTCGCTTCTCAATGTGGCCTCACGCCTCAGTACGCTGGCCTCGAAAAACTGCACGAAACCTATGCCGCCAAAGGGTTGGTGGTCGCAGGTTTCCCGGCGAACGATTTTGGTGCGCAGGAACCCGGCAGCAATGAAGAGATCGAACAGTTCTGCACCACGAAGTTCAACGTTGCTTTCCCGATGTTCGCCAAGATCGTCGTGACAGGCGCAGAAAAACACCCGCTGTATCAGGCCCTCACTGCGGCTAAACCCGAAAAGACCGGTGACGCGGCAGGATTTCGTGAGCGTCTCAAGGGTTATGGACTGACACCCACCAACGATCCGGAAGTACTTTGGAATTTCGAAAAATTCCTGATCGACAAGTCAGGTAACGTCGCCGGCCGATTCGCGCCGACCGTTGCACCCGACGATCCGGCACTGTTAACCGCCATCGAAAAAGTGTTGGCCTGATTCTCGACCCGAGTCGAAGCTGACCTATGGCCCGGCGTTCTACACCGCTGATCTCCCGTGAGAACGCCGCACGCGCAGCACTCGTGGTGATCGATGAGCGTGGACTCGATGGCTGGAGTCTTGAAGAAGTGGCGAAGTTGCTCGGTGTGCGGGCGCCGTCCCTCTATCACCACTTCAGCGGTAAATCTGATTTGCTCGCTGAGGTGGTGAAGCTGATTCTGCGAGACATCGCCGCACCGCAAATTGACGACAACGACTGGAAAGAGACCGTGATGCGGCTCTGTCTCGAAGCCCGCCAGGCCATCTTGCGCCATCCGCAGACCGCGACACTGCTCCTGCGGTTTTTCCCCAAACAGTTCTTCATCCGCGCCTATGACTTTTGGGCGTCGGTCTGTCCGTTTCACCAATCCGTACAACTCGTCATGTTGGAAGGGCTGGAGAAGTTAACGTTTGGTTCTGCGGTTTTTGCTGCAGCTGAACGTGCCGATGGTAAGACCGGTTATCCACCGGTAGATGACCAGGAGTTGCCTCATCTAGCGGGTGCGCTCGCCGCTGGAACGATGAGTGATACCGAGCTATTTGCGGAAACGGTGCGACGTTACTTGGCAGGGTTTCGAGGTTCGCCGCTGAGAGGCGACATAACCTTGCCACCTGGCAGTACAACGATTCTCTTACGCCGCACTCACTCAACCGGTGACGCGGACTCCTGAATCCAGACGATCACAGGGATCGTGCCGCGCTTAGCCTCTACCCAATCAAAACGGCCCAAGACCCGATCGCCGATGGCCACAGCAGTGTCCTCAGATTCGAGTTCCAGCATACCCATCAAGTGAGCGCCAGCCGGATCGAGCTTCACCACCACGGAAGCAAAGGGATGGCGAATCTCGTCCATCCCTTGGATCTTGTGAAAGGTGCGAGTCCAGGTATAGATCTCACCACGAGGCGGCACTTCTTCCCAGCCTTGTTCAAAACTGCCACAGGCGCAGCGATACACCGAGGGCCAATGCCACTGGCCACAGTCTTTGCATCGCGGCATTAACAGTCGACCTTCGGCGAGTCCTGTCCAGTAGGGTCCGTCCGGCCCCGTCGCGAGCTCATCGGGTAAACGATGTTCTTCAACCATTGGTGTGTCTCACTGCCCTCTTCACGACGGTAACAACTGATCCGCCATGCACTCGGCGATCATAACGGTGGTCAGATGGGTATTGGCGCGGATTACCGAAGGCATGATCGACGCGTCGATCACATACAGCGATTCAAAACCGAGCACACGACACTCAGGATCAACCACCGTGGTTTCTGCATCGGGATGGCCCATACGACAGGAACTGGTACCGTGTTGCGTGTCCCCAACGTTCTCCAGAGCCCATCGGTCGGCGGCCGCATCAGTGTTGAGTGCCGACCAATCCGCGCCACCCGGTCGCACGTTGCCGATGCAAGTAAACGCCTGGGTCGCGAACATCTCACGCACCCGATGGATACCATCCCGAAGACGCAGCTGATCACTTGGGTCAGCCAGCATGTTCTCTTCGATGAATGGATCGACCCTTGGATCAACGGATTGCAGCGTCAGCTCGCCTCGGGAGACACACTGATTCACCCAAACCGTGATGAGCCCAAACACCGGAGCACCCCCAGCCACATGGCGACCGATGCTGTCACCCAGACGATTCATTGCAACGAACATCATGTCGCCCGCACCGGCGCCAGCAAGTCCGGAGCTGCAGCGCACACAGCAGTTGGTGTGGCGAAAACCAGGGGATGGTGCGAATTCTTCCTTTAACAAGACCACAAACGAAGCACCGGGGTGATCCTGAAAGCTCTGTCCTACAGGTAAGTCCGCACGTACCGGAATGCCGAGTGAATGAAGATCTTTTGCAAGCCCTATGCCGGAACGCATGAGGATCGCAGGAGAATGCACCGCACCCGCCGAGAGAATTACGGTGCCCGCATGCAGCTCATGAACGTCATCCCCACGAAGGTAACGAACCCCTACGGCGCGAGCGCCTTCAAACAACACCCGGTCCACCAGCGCGTTGCCAACGATCTGCAGGTTGTTCCTACCCCGAGCGGGCCCGAGGTAGCCATCGTTCGTACTCACACGAACGCTGTCGCGGCTGTTGATGGCGTAAGGCGATACGCCGAGCGCGTGTGGCGCGTTGTGGTCTTCCGCCCACGGCAACCCTGCGGACAATGACGCCTCACCGAGGGCTTGATCCACTGGCCCCCACAGCGTAACTGGCGCGCGATAAACCGGAATGGGTCCATTGTGGCCGTGATACGGTTTGTCAGCGAATCGAAGGTCCGTTTTCAGACGATTGAAGTACGGCAATACCGAAACAAAGTCCCAACCTGTGGCGCCGTCTTCCACCCAGGATTCGAGATCTTCCACCATCGCGCGGATGGCAATCTGGCCATTGATGGCCGAACTGCCATCCACACCTCGCCCGCGCCAATACACACGGGGTTTCTGCGCCTTCGTGCGGCGCGCCATGAGGTCGTCATAACGGAACTGACCATACTCCGGCGCCACGATGATGTTGGCCGGATTGGGTGAACGCATATCCGCGGGCGCGTCGGCACTGCGATAGTCGGGTCCGGACTCGAGCAGCACCACAGAAGCGCCTCGTTCAGACAACCATGCCGCGAGCGTAGCACCCGCGGATCCTGCTCCGACGATTGCATAGTCCGGATTCATCTCAGCGGCTGAGTTCCGTACGTGATTCGATGTGATGCTGCAGGTCTTCAGGTAACCACCACGAGGGTTTCAGGCGCCGCTCCGAAAAGACCGTTGCAGCCTGATCGTTGTAGTGAGGTGATGACTTACGGTCACTCTGCCCGACGGGCAGATACAGGTAACTCTTGATGGGTCTTGACATCACCACCACTTGTGTGGCCGTCTGCCCCTGATGGCCCCAACGTTCACCCTTGTCATTGGGTGGTAGATAACCCATGGATCGCAGCGTCGTCAGGCCGACCACATCACCCCCGCCACCTTCCACGGGCCAGGATTTGTCATCGCGACCGACGCGATAAACTCGGCCCCAAGGCGCATCGATAGTCCCGAGATCGTTCTTCAGGTTCGCCATCGCTGTGGACCATGACAAGCGGATCAACGCCTTGTCTGCATCACTCAGTGCAAGCGCCTTCGGTGCCCGGTTTTCAACCATGGCATAGTGATCATCGATGGCTGCTTTGAGTGCCTTGCCCGGTTCAGCGGCATCTTCAGTCGCATCTTCAGTAGCATCAAGGGCCATGCGCCAGTAGGCGTACCGCAGCGCCGGAACGGAGTCTTTGTGCAGCTGGCCGTCCCAGGCGATTACCGGTATGGCAGTTGGATCATTGCCTACCGATTGCGCGAGGGCCGCAAGCCAACGGTCCGTACCATAGGGCTTGATGTCATTGGCGATGGCGAGCATTTCATCAACCGAAATCGATTCGTCCGATCCCAGCAGCTCAAGGGCTCTGGCACCCCGTTGATTGGTCCAACCATGGCGTGGTCCGTAATGCAGGCTGCCCCAGAGTTCAGGCAAATAGTCCTTGGGGTCGAGGGACCCACCACGAATCATGCCTTCAGGTGGGATGTTACAGTTCTGCATGTATCCCGATTCCGGATTGAGCACTTGCAGCTGTTCATCCGCACCGTGCAACCCCTGCCATTCGGATGCAGACGTATCGCCGGGGACCGGTCTCGACCAATCGTAGGCAGGATTGCGTTTCGGAACTCGACCCACTCGTTGATAGAAGATGTTCCCGCTCGTGTCCGCGACCATCATGTTTTGCGGAAACATGGCCAGGGTCGCCGCCGCATCTTTAGCGCCGAGATAGTTCTTCGAGAAGTTCAGCTTCATCCAGGCGGCATTACGATCCGCGCTTTCATCGTAGGGAATTTTCGCGGCCCAGGCCTTGTCGTCTTCACGCGCAATCAGTGGACCATGATGAGAGAACCGTAACGTGCGCTGCTTTGTTGAACCATCAGGATAACGGAACTGCACATCGTGGCTTTTGAGCGCCTTCCACGCACCGTCATAGCGGTAGTGTGTGCCATTTTCGTTCAGGGTCAGTGCGAAAACATCGGCGGTGTCGGGACCTCCTGTGGTCATGGCCCAGGCGATGTTCTGGTTGTGGCCTAGTCCGATGTAAGGCGAGCCCGCGAGACCCACACCACTGCCTTGCAACTCGCCGGCATGAATGCGTATTTCCCAAAAACGCGATGGGCCGAACCACTGCAGATGAGGATCGATCAGCAGCATGGCGTGACCACTCTCCGATCGTGAAGGTGCTACTGCAAACTGGTTGGAACCGCGAATGGACTCGTTGAAACCGGGTTTGATTCCCGCGCGCACCAGATCACCGATGGCTTCATCGACGGACCAGTTGTTCAAAAACATGCGGCCGAACGCATCCGCCATGGCCGGCTGCACCCGCTCGTGTCGCCACCACTTGGGGACGTCCTCCGGATGCTCAGCGAACCACGCGTTGATGCCATCTACAAAGGCGGTCACCCGCGCCTTCGTTTCGGGACTCGCGTTTTGAAACGCGCGCTGCGCAACACCGTAGTGATCAAACATAAGTGCCAGAAGGCTCACTTGTTCACCGGCTGCGCCAACAACCTCGGTGTATTCACCTATGGCCATTTTGAAATTCATCAGAAGCTGTTCAGGACGGTCTTGCGCTTGCGCATACCCCTGCGCGAAGAGCCCATCTTCAACCGTCGGTGCGTAGATATGCGGTACACCCCAGGTATCGCGATAGATAACGATCTTGCCGGCATCAGCGCCTGAACCCGGTAAGGCCGCCGGAATCACCACCGGTTTATCCACGGCGGTGCAACCAGCCAGGATGACCAACAAAATTATGAACATGAAGCACGCAGCCGAAACTCCGCGCATATCTCCCCCCTGTTTTCTATAAGTCCTGTGTTCCTTAAGTCCTGTGTTCCTTAAGTCCTTTGTTCCCCAGATCCCGTAGTCATTGTGCGGCGGACACGGCCATCGGCCAAGACCTGCTGGCTGAAGGCGTTTTGAAGGTGCCGGACATTCAGAGTGGATTCATTGTGCTTGAGCACTAATGTCCCGCACCCAGTCAATCGTCATGTATTGATACTTATGCGTCGAATCATTGTCTTTGCGTCACTCTTTTTTTGTTCGCTCGCGGGGGTGCTCACGGGCTGTGCAGGGAAAAAGGTGCCCCCACCGGCAACGGATGAAGCGGTTTATGGGAGACATCACCCTGCCGCAACCGTTGCAGCCGCAGCCATGCTGCCCCAACCCTGGCCGAAAAATACGCGCCCATCCAAGACAACCCCACACAGGTTGTCCGTCGCGACCCGGTTTCTACCTTCAGCATCGACGTCGACACCGCCGCTTTCAGCAACGTGCGACGATTCTTGAGGCTAGGGCAACGACCACCGCTCGACGCTGTACGAGTTGAAGAGCTGATCAATTGGTTTACGTGGGCCCCAGCGCCGCCCATTGCTGGTCACCCCTTTGGTGTCACCACCGACGTCGCGCCCTCACCCTGGTCAAAGGACAGACAACTCTTGCGCGTAAAAATTGATGCCATTGAACCCGGTGCCGCACCGTTTCCACCGGCCAACCTCGTCTTTCTCGTCGATGTCTCAGGCTCGATGGCCACACCGGACAAACTGCCTCTCGTAAAATCATCGCTACGCATGTTAGTAAATCAGCTCCGGCCACAAGATCGTGTAGCGCTTGTGGTCTATGCGGGTCGAACCTGTGTAGAACTGCCTTCCACTCCGGGCTCGGAGAAACAAACCATTCTTCGCGCCATTGATCGTCTGGATGCGGGTGGAGCCACCGCGGGAGAAGCTGCCATCAAACTCGCGTACGACGAAGCCCAGACCGGCTTTATCAAAGGCGGCATTAACCGGGTTCTCCTGGCCACAGACGGTGACTTCAATGTCGGCGTTTCGGATACCGCAACCCTTGAGGATATGGTGGCGCGACTGCGGGAAACCGGCATCAGCCTCACCACGCTCGGCTTTGGCACCGGTAATTTCAACGACCACCTCATGGAGCAGATTGCGGATGTGGGTAACGGCAACTTCGCCTACATCGATTCAGTGGATGAAGCGCGCAAAGTACTCGTGACAGAAATGCAGTCGACCCTCAACACCGTCGCGTCTGACGTGAAGATCCAGGTGGAGTTCAACCCTGCATTGATTCAAGAGTACCGATTGATCGGTTACGAAAACCGTGTGCTGCAGGAGGAGGACTTCAACAACGACAAGGTTGATGCGGGTGAAGTGGGCGCCGGCAAAACGGTGACCGCACTCTACGAGATCACACCCGTGGGCGCGGCTCCAACCATCAGTCCGCGCAGGTACGAATCCAACACAGCCACCGAGGCGACGAAACCCGTGAGCCACAATCACGAACTCGCCTTCGTTCGGATCCGCTACAAACCCGTCGGCGAGCAGGAGAGCGTGTTACTCGAACGAGCCGTCACACGTGAAATGTTCTTCGCCAAGTTTGAGCGCGCGCCTGCGGATTTACGGTTCGCCGCTGCGGTCGCTGCATTTGGGCAGTTGTTGCGGGACAACCCAAGACTTGGAGACTTCGGCTACGCCGACGTCCACCAACTGGCAAAGGAATCCCTCGGCAAGGATGAAGGCGGCTATCGGCGACAGTTCCTGTCGATGGTGGAAACGGCTCGGGATCTCGGCTTTGATGTGAGTCGCTCGTATTCGAACGGTGCCGCCGAGTGCCCTGTAGGCTTCGTCGAGGGCACGTCGGGTTGATAGTCCGACAGCGCCGGTGCCTTTTACCGTCCCTACCGTTCGCGGTGTTCCGTTCCCGGCCATGGCGTGATTTAGATGGCTCGCAGGGGTTTAGTGACGTTGGCGGTATGCCAAACCCCTGCGGGATTGATGACAGTATCCCCAGGTCGAACGGTAAATCGCCGTTCTTCGCCATCGATCTGCTGGATGAATTCCGCTTCGCCTTCGAGTATCACCACGATTTCATCGCCGAGCTGATGACACTCCCAAGCACCCCAATCGACGGGCGAGGACTCGATCATGATCAGACGGCCTGGGTCCACATCAGTGCAATGCGTCGCCATGTAGGTTTCGAACGCCGGGCCGTTGAAGCCGAAGTTGTTGATGGGGAAGGACGACGATTGGCCAGCGGCTGGCGTTGATATGTGAATGGGCGAGCGGCTGAGATCAAATAGACCGGTTTCGCGGGAACTCATCATCAGACTCCAGTGGTTCTTCAGTGACAGGCGTTCACAGTCCCATCACCATCCCATCACCATCCCATCACCATCCCATCACCAAACCATCTTGGCGACGAGTTGTCTCGGAAAAAAACGTCAGTTTGAAATCGGATCAGCCAGCCATCGAGCGAATCGAATCCGCAAGCATCGAGGGCTCTAGCCGACTTCTGCTGCGAGTGCTTCAACTGAAGTACCACCACGATACGCATGAATGCGCTCGAGTATCCAGCTCAACATCTGCGCTTCGCGACATAGCTGGCCAGGATGCCGTGAGACACTGATGGGGAGGCACGACTTCCATGATTGAATGAGGGTGTACGAAGCGCTGAATGGACGTCACCAGGACTCTGTCTCTCCCGCCTTGGGTCTGGCTTCAGACGGGGCCATGCCAAAGGTCTGGCTGATAGCTTCGAAAAAACCGGACCGGCTGCGGTAGCCGGAGAGCTCTGCGGCAGCGTCGATATCTTTACCTTCCGCGAGACTGGCTAAACCTCGACTGAGCTGCGCCAGGCGCCGCCAACGCGCTGGGGCGAGACCAGTTTCGCGAACAAATATCTGCTCTGCCGTGCGGCGGCTCATGCCATGGGCTGCAAACTCATCACGGCAGTCGTCGTCGACCCCCCTCTGCCTCGAGCTAGCTAGTTGCGAGCCGTAACGCACGAGGGTCTTCAGGCAGCGTCAAATACAGCGCCTGGGAACCAGCGAGGGTCAATTCTCCGACCAACAGCTCCGCAAGCGAGTATTCAAAGTGAACGCATTCATCCAGCCAACCGAGATCGCAGGTCCGCAGAATCATCTCGTTCAGCAGACCACCCACATCGAGTACTCGAGGATCGTCGGAATGATTCCCCCATGGGTTTTTCCGAAAGTAGAGCGTACGGAGATTTACCTGACTCAGCATGGTCAGCTCGTGACGTGCGAGCGCACGTATCCACAAAGCTCGACGTGGGGGCACCACCCAGAGGTTCTGGCCACTCTGAGCTCGTAGCGTGCCCTGCCCTGCATACAGCAATTGCGGCCAGGAATGGGCGTGGCTCGGAACGTGGCTGCCACGTGGATAATCGACACAGAGTGATCGGACCGACATAAAGCCTTCGTCCGCTACGGTTGCTCGAGGTTTGATAACAGCGTGTCGCATTTACGGTTCAGTTTGCCGCAGCGCCGGCAGCGGCAACAATCTCATGTCGACTACGATGGCTTCGAACCGGAGAAACTGCATGCCTAACAAGCTCGCTCATTTTGCTATCGAGGCGGAGAACGTCGATCGCGCTCGGGTGTTTTATGAGACCGTATTTGGATGGACGTTCGAACCCTGGGGTCCGCCAGGCTCTTATCTGATTCAAAACGCCGGCGTGCATGGCGCCCTGCAGAGCAGACGGGAGCCAATGCCTGCGGGGCGCAAAGGTTATGAGTGTTCGTTTGCCGTGGACGACCTTGACCGATCCATTCAGCTGATCCGCAACTCGGGCGGCTGGGTGGACGATCACATCCACACGATCCCGACGGTTGGGCGCTTGGTCAGCTTTCGGGATACCGAACAAAATCAGGCACTGATCATTCAATACGAAGCTGCACGACGGCGAGAACTCGAGTTGTAGGCGCTGGATCGCCCATCAACGGACTCGGACTTGGCTCAGTGCTGTCAGCTTCACCCCATTGGCAGCGTTGTACAGCGCGAGTGTTTCCGCGTCACTACTCTGGGCAGGAACACGAATCCGAAAGGCGCCATTCTGGGGGTTGAACCAGAATGGAAACGACTGAGTGGTTTTACCGCTCGGATGCCACTTGTTCGGGTCGTTCACCGCATCTACATCCGAAAGGACGTTGTTTAGATGTTCGGGGACGAAGGGATTTACCGGCGGCTGCGAGTGGCGAAACCAGGCCAAGTCGACATTGGCGGGCCAACTACCCTTGGTGTCTCGGTGTTGGTTGATTTGCTTCTGGATCATTTTTGCTGTATGGTGCGCCGCGGAAATTTTTGGCTCCTTGTCCGCATCCACCATAGATGCTGTCACCACGGCCGCGAAAATCGCCAAAACTACGGCAACCACGAGGAGTTCTACCAAAGTGAAACCCAGAGTTTGGCGCCTTTGTATCGGCAGTTGTGGAGTCAAATACATGGTGTGATCCACTGTAGAGAACTGACCGTCAGTGCGCCGTGACTCAACGCACTTCACCCCTTCGCAGGCTTGTAAACTCTCCATCGCTCGTTTCGATGAGTTCTATGAATGTCTTCAGGCTTGCTGAAGACCATTGGGCTTGCCAAGCTCGGTCTCGTAAACCCGAACTCAGTACGTCCAGTGATTTGAGGCTCGCGGTTGCTTGGCAAAAAAATGAGGGGGCCGGGTGAGTCTTGAAACGATTGAAGTGAAGTCTCAGCACCGATTCGACGTCGTGAGGCTCGAACGTTACCTCAGTACCCACATGACGGACTTTCAAGGGCCGTTCGACATGCGGCAGTTTGAGGGTGGGCAATCGAATCCCACCTATTTTCTGCGCACAGGTACCGGGAATTATGTGCTGCGGCGCAAGCCGCCGGGTCAGCTGGTTGCGTCAGCTCATGCTGTGGATCGCGAGTATCGGGTCATCCGTGCGCTGCAAGGCACCGGTGTTCCCGTTCCTGTGGCCGCCGTATTGTGTGAAGACCCTGAGGTGATCGGGACACCGTTTTTTGTCATGAGCCACGTACCCGGACGGGTCTTGGCGGATCCGAAGTTGCCAGACCTCACGCCCGCAGATCGCCGAACACTGATCTTCGATTACATCGACACCCTGACAAAGCTGCATGGCGTAGATCCGAACAAAGTAGATCTTGCTGACTTTGGCAAACCAGGGAACTACTTCGCTCGGCAGATATCACGGTGGGGGCGCCAATATCAGGAAACGGAAACCGAACGTATCGACGAGATGCATCAGCTGCTGGCGTGGCTCGAAAAAAACGTCCCCGCTCAGTCCGCGACGTCCATCGTCCATGGTGACTTCCAGTCTGGAAACTCCTTAACCCACCCGACGGTGCCTCGAGTTGTCGCGGTGCTCGACTGGGAATTGTCGACG
>SXGR01287944.1_pt1 | contig 89689 bp, 76 predicted proteins | sample 3174711 | NCBI WGS metagenome assembly SXGR01 (sample SAMN11356860, study PRJNA531348) | freshwater metagenome | isolation source: freshwater sample F1-60 | place: China: Fuxian Lake, Yuxi | collected 2017-12-25 | reverse complement strand
GGGTACGCCTCGCGGCCCGGCGGTCGCATCTGCAGCTGCGACAACTCGCGGTACGCCACGGCCTGCTTCGAGAGATCGTCGTAGACGCAAAGGACATGCTTGGGACCGGTGTAGTTCGCGTCCTTGCCCTTCCACATGAACCACTCGCCCATGGCGCAGCCCGAGTACGGCGCGATGTACTGCATCGGTGCGGACTGCGACGCGCCCGCGTTCACCACGATGGTGTACTCCATCGCGCCCGCCTTCTTCAGCGTCTCCACCACGCTCGCCACGGTCGAATCCTTCTGACCGACCGCGACATAGATGCAGACCACCGCGTTGGGCGTTCCCCAGTACTGGCGCTGGTTGATGATGCAGTCAAGGCAGATCGCCGTCTTGCCGGTCTTTCGGTCACCGATGACAAGTTCACGCTGACCACGCCCCACGGGCACCATGGCATCCACTGCCTTGATGCCGAACTGCATCGGCTCCTTCACGGGCTGGCGCGCAGAGATGCCGGGCGCCACGATGTCGACCTTGCCCGTCTCCTTCGCATGAAGGGGCGCGCCACCATCGAGCGGATTGCCAAGCGAATCGACCACGCGCCCGAGCAGTTCCATGCCGACGGGCACTTCGAGCAAGCGTCCCGTGGAACGCACCGTATCGCCTTCGCGGACCGCAGTGGTGTCGCCGAAAAGCACGGCACCCACCGTGTCGGACTCGAGATTCATCACCTGGCCCGTGATCGTGCGCCCCTCCGACTCGAACTCGAGGAGTTCGCCAGCCATCACCTTGCCAAGCCCGTACACGCGGGCGATGCCATCGCCGACCTCGACGACCTGCCCGACATCGCTGATCTCCAGCGTGCTGCCGAACTGCTCGATCTCATGTCGAATCACGGATGCGATTTCGTCTGTCTTGATCTTCATGGGGGAGTTCTCAAATCTCTCGTTGCGAATGCGCGTGACTGATGCCGAAGAAGGGTGTTTGACTCGGTGGTCCTTGACGAATGTGTTCAGCCGATGAAGCGGCCCGTGTTGCCACGAATGGTGGCGCCGCCGCCTTGGATGATCGACTCGCGGAGCCTCCGCAGGCGCGTGGCGACCGAACCATCCACCATTTGATCCTCGATGCGAAACTTGATGCCGCCGATCATCGACGAGTCCGCCGCGTAGTGGAAGACCGCCTCGCGACCGGTCGCACTGCGAAGGCGTTCACGGAGGGAATCCTCGGTCGTCTTCTCGAGCGGCTGGCCATCGACGGTGAAGACATCCACCTCCGTCTTGCCGAAGAGCCCTTGGAGCAAGTCGTCGTACGCCATTTCCATTTCCGTCAGGTGGCTCAGGCGTCCCTTGCGTTCCACCACCAGGATGAAACGAAGCAAGGTGTCGCTGACTCGCCCCTTCAGGATGCGGTCCAGCGCTGCCCTGCGCGCAGCGCGCTCCACGGTCGGCGATGCCAGCAGCGCACGGAAGGACTTGTCCGAACGAATCACTTCCGCCAGCTCACGGAACTCCTCGCCGACCTCCTGTGCGCGGGCGTTCCCCCCCTGCTTCTGCGCAAGGTCCAGGAGCGCACTCGCGTACACCGCTGCCACTTTGTCGTTCGTCGCCATGAGTCAGCTGCTCTTGCCCTGCATGCCAGCGAGCGACTCTTCCACCATGCGCTTCTGATCTGAGGCGCTGATCTCGCGCTTCAGGATCCGCGATGCGATGGAGACGGCAAGCGTGGCCGCGTGCGATTCCAATTCGGCGACTGCCGTGCGACGCGCGCTCTCGATCTCGTCTTGAGCGCGGCGGGCGCGCTCGGCCAACTCCGCCTCGCTGCGTACCCGAAGCTCTTCGCCCATGCGCACCGCTTCCGCTTTTGCCTCGCGAATCATGCGGCTGGACTCTTCCATCGCCTCCTGCAACTTCTGCTCGAACTCCTTCTGCTTCGCAGCAGCGGCTGTCCGAGCCGCCTCTGCAGCCGCGATCTCACCGAGAATCTTTGCATTGCGATCATCCAGCCCCTTGAGGATCTTTGGCCACACAAAGAAGCCAAGCGCCGCCGCGACCGTGCCAAACACCACCATCGTGGTGATGAAGGGGAGCAGGTTGAACTCCAGGGGATTTGCCGAGGCCAACATCATGGACGGGAACCTCCAAGGCGAATCCGTTCGCCTCGTCTGCACTGCAGCGAGGCGAACGGTCGACCGATGATCACTTGCCGAAGTTGAGGAAGCCAGCGACCACCGCGAACAGCGCCACACCTTCGACGAAGGCAGCGGTGAGCAGCATGTTGATGAAGATGCGGCCTGCCATCTCGGGCTGGCGCGCGATGGACTCCACGGCTGAACCTCCGATACGACCAATGCCGAAACCCGCGCCGATCGCAGCGAGTCCGCAGGCGAGACCCGCGCCGATACCCACGCCCCAATTGGCTGCAGATGCGGCAGGCGCAGCTGGGTCAGCTGCCTGGGCAGCCGTGGCGCAGACCGTTCCGACGAGGGTGGCGAGAGCGAGATGAGCGATTTTCATTGGGGTCAGATCTCCGTTGCGAATCAGATTGCAGAAGGTTTCTCAGGTCGAGCCCACAGGCGAACATCGCCCGTGGGAGGGGAAAGAATATAGCCAAAAATCAGTGGGCCGGGGCTCCGTGCGCATGCGCCGCATCTTCCCCGTGGGCTTCATCCTGCCCATGGTCCTCATGCGCCATCAGGCTGATGAAAACCGCGGTGAGGAACATGAAGACGAATGCTTGAAGCAGGGCAACGAACACTTCGAGCAGGGTGATCAGCATCGAGCCCACAGCGCTGACCACCGTGATCGCGCTGACGCCAAACCACCCGAGCCCTGCGTTGGCCGCCAACGCGCCAAACGAAGTGAACACGATGAGGAGGGTGTGACCGGCCACCATGTTTGCGAAGAGGCGGATCGCCAATGCCGCCGGCTTGACAAACAGTCCGAAGAACTCCACCACGAACACCAAGAGTGCGACGGGATAGAGGAGCGGCGATCCGCCGACGAGGTCATGGCCCCCGCACAAGTGTTCAAGCCAACCCTTCACGCCCAATTCGCGAAAGCCCTGCACTTGGATCAGCACGAACGAGATGACCGCCATGCCTCCCGTGACCGAGATGCTTGCCGTCGCTGCGCCGCCAAAGATGGCGAGCGTGGTGTTCTCGGCGAGGTTGAACTGCTCGCCGCGACGCCAGGAAATGAACTCTTGCACTTCGACGAAGGGAATCAGCCCAATGATGTTCAGCGCCAAGATGAAGAAGAACATCGAGAGCAGGAAGGGCAGGTACTTCCGAGTCAATCTTGCGCCCATGACCGGGCCGAGCATCTCGTCGCGCAAGTACAGCACCATGACCTCGATCACTCCCCCGAACGCGGACCGTGTGACGAACCGCTTGTTGCCCATCGACTCGGGACCCGTGGCGATGGACCTCGCCGCAAAGCGCAGAAGCACCACGAGCACGATGGCGGTCACCAACATCGTGACCATGCTGAGCATCACGGGCCTGCCCAGGATGTTCCACTGATGCAACCCCTTGTCCACCAGATGCGACATCGGGTCCGACGCGCTCGCAAGCAGGGAAATCATTCCGTCGTCTCTCACTCGGTCGGGCTCTTCCCGAAGTCAACCGCCGACCGCGGCTCGACTTCGCTCGTCCCCACGATGCCGCGCCTCAACGGGCTGCCGGACCGCTTCGGGTGTGCAGCGTGGCGGCGATCATGCCGACTTCCGCGAGGACGACCGCGAAGCAGCATCCCCCTGCAGCGGCGGTGAACTGCACCGTGTCGCAGGGGAAGATCGAGTATAGCCCGAAGCACGCCGCTGGGGTCAGCAACAGCCGAGCCACGGTTCCACCAAGCCACACCGTCACCCAGTCGACTGCGGGACGGGGTCGCCAAGGCATCGCGGCCAACCAACCCAGGAGCGCGATCGCGAGCACGACGGGCACCACACGGATCGCGAGTGGCCATCCCATCCATCCGCCACGAGGCGCAATCAACCCCCAAGCGCAGCCAAACAGCATCGCCGCGCCGACCATCGCCACGGCGACGAGCACCCAGCGCATGGAAAGTGGCGGTCCGAGCTGGGGCGTGCGGGCAGCGCGTTGCATCTCCTGCGATTCACCATTCATGTCGCATCCCCACCGCGCCCACGATCCGATGGGAATCCGAAGTCCTTCGAAGTGCCCTTCGTGTTTGAACGCACCCCGCCGAGGCGATCGAGTGATGCGTTCAGCTTCAGTGCTCCGCGCATCAGGCTGTACATGGCGACAGCGAGCCCGATACCCGTGCCCACCAGGGCGCCCATGTTTGCGTCTCCCAACCACGATCCCAGGAACCATCCGAGGACTGCGCCAGCGATCACCTCGGTCGTGAAACGCCAGGCCAGTCCAACCATTCGCCAGCCCACGCGTACATCCTCGTCTTGGCCGCGGCTCGACGATGTCTGTCGGGAAGAGCCGTCGGAATCCATGCTCGCGATGGTAGTGATGGCTTCGTACGGCGCGGCGCGGCTATCCTTCCCCCGCCATGCCCATCCCTGACGACCAGATCGTCGATGTCACACCGAAGCCGCTCTCGCGCGGCGAAAGCCTGTTCGTGCCCAGCATCATCAAGGGGCTGGGCACGACGATGCGCCACTTCGTGGAGAACTTTGGACGCAACGGAAGCAATGCGAAGAACATCTGGGTGGTGCAGTACCCCGAGCAGAAGCGCGATGACCGACCAGTCGAGCAGGGTGGTCAGTTTCGACCGACCTTTCGCGGCGTGCACAGGTTGAACAAGGACGAGGATGGGCGCGTTCGATGCGTGGCGTGCTTCATGTGCGCGACCGCCTGCCCCGCCAACTGCATTCACATCGTCGCGGAGGAAAGCCCTTGGGAGGACCGCGAGAAGTACCCGAAGCAGTTCGACATCGATGAGTTGCGCTGCATCTACTGCGGCATGTGCGAGGAAGCGTGCCCCGTGGACGCGATCGAACTGACGCCGCACTACGAAGTGACGGGTCTCACCCGTGCGGAACTGATCTTCGACAAGTCGAAGTTGCTCGAGATCTACGACCACACGGCTGCTGAAAAGCCGATGTGATCGCGCTGCCCCGGCGTGGCTGCGTCGGACTCGAAGGGATCAACCACCGAACAACTTCTTGAAGGTGTCGATGGTCTGCGGGAGGTTCTCGATCCCCTTCTGGATCTTCTTTGCATCGATCGCCGATGGGTCGAACACCAACTTGGTGCTGCGCTGCAGCGGGACTTCCTTCCCATCGACCTTGCCCAGCGGACCAGAGAATGTCACATCAACGTCGAGAAGTTCGCCGGGATCCACCGGCAGCTGCGCGATGAGCCGATTGATCTCTGTCACCTCTGGCAGTTGCGAAGAACCAGCTCCCGTTGCCGTGCGTCCGATGGATGCGATCGGGTAGCGGATGGTGATCGCATTCGCGAACGGCGGGGTTTTCGTGAGATCCACATCACCCGACAGTTTCAACACCTGCTGCCACTGTGGTCCGACCTTGGCCACGCGGACGATGAAGTTTGCGTAGGTGAGTCGCCCCTTCCGAACGGTGAGGATGAGCGGGTCGATCTGGGCCGGCACGGTCGTCACGCCGGGCTGCTGTGCGACGGCGAGCATCGCGATTCCATCGCTCTGGCGCCGCAGTTCCACATCACCCACGTCGATCCGGCCATCGAGGTCGAGCGAAGACAGACTCCCATCGATCGGTGCCGACAGGCTGCTCACCGTGAAGCGAAGTGGCGGCGCAGAGACGATCTCCGACAGGATCGGACTGACTGGCTTGAGGATCCTTCGCCGCACCGCTTCGTTGAGGGCAAGCGTTGCCTCGAAGGGAGCGGCGGGCGAAACGATGCAGCGCCCCTGGGCAATGTCCACCTGCGGCGCCTTGAGGTCGAGTGTTTGTGACTTTGCCGTCGCACGGATCCTCGTGGTTCGCTGTGGTCCGCTGCCGGAGGAGACCGCATCGATTGAACCGTCGAGGGCTGGACCGAGCAGTTCGGCCAGTTCGCCCCGCTGCCCAGCCGCGGCATCCACGAGCGCAGTCGGCACTGCGTTCATCTGCACCTGCGCGTTCCACAGCGCATCAGCAGGCGCGAGCGATCCGTCAGGCGCCGCCAGCTGCCGCCCAACCACCGTGCCGCGAATGGTGCCGGCATTTCCACCGCTGCTCGTGACTTGGAGGTCGATCGCATCGCCCAAGCGCACGGTGCTCGCCTTGATGCTCGTTGCGCCAAGCGACACGGCAGGACCGCTGCTCGGCGTGAGTTCCACCGGCGCGAGAGTGAGTTCACCGGTGAACGCGCTGCCTGCCGCCCCCGCGGCGGGCAGCGCCATGGACTGCACGCGCATGCGCGCATCGATGGGACCGAGGCGACGCAGCGCGGCGGATGCACTCGCATCGTCTTTGACGAGATCGACGAGAGCGAGCGCCAACGCGCCGGGCATCTGCAGGCTCGCTTCGCTGTCGGCGAGCGTGATGGGGATGTTCGGCGCGCCGAAGAGCGCGCGCAAATCGCCGCTGAGCGCGGCAGCGGCGGTCAAAGGAGCGGGCGCTGCATCACCGACCGCCAGCGTTCCCTGAACGGCAGCGTTGAGTTCGCGGTTCAGTCCCGATGATCGAACCACCACTTCGAGCGCGCCCATGCCAAGCCGAGGCTTCCCCGGCAACTGCACGGCACAGGGAGCCAAGTCGAGACGCATGTCGGCACTTCCGCCGGCGGCGCTCGACATCGGCAGCGACAGCGAGCGGACATTGCATGCAAGGTTGATGTCGCCGATCGATGGGGAAACGGCGCCATTCGCGCTCGGCGACTGCAGCCCCGACCAGCGCAGCAGTTCGACCGCCAGCGCGCCAGGCACCTTGATCCCCAGCGAACTGTCCTTCAGCGAGAGCGCCGACGCGGTGGTCGACGCGATCGCACGCAGATCGCCGCGCGCATCCAGCGCAACGGTCAATGTCCCAGGGGCGCCAGCGCCGACACGGAAACTCCCGTCGAGGCTGGCCTGCGCTCGCTCGGCAACGCGCGGGCTCTTCACCGACAGCGTCACCTCGTCGAACTGCACCTTCTCGCGACCAGGTGCTTCGATCGAACCCGGGGCGATCTTCACCGTTGCGACTGCCGATGCATCATCGATCGATCCGCGCCAGGCGCACGACTCGACGGAGATCGTTCCTCGGATTGCCCTTCCAGTTGCTGCGGTCATCAACTGTTGCCAGTCTGCGCCGCTTCGCAGGCCGAGCCATTGCTCGACGACTTCCGCGGGCAAGTCGAACGCACACTGCGTTGGCTTCAGTTCGATGCGCATCGGCGTGGCGCCCTTCGGATCAAGCGTCGCGAGACCGGCACCCTTGAGCTTGAGGCGCGGCAGCGAAACATCGAAGTCGAATTGATCGGCGGTGGCGCGTTCCACCGATGCTCGAATGGAGCCTGGACCTGCGAGCAGCGCGGCCGCGGGTCCGAGGTCGAGCAAAGACGCAAGCGCCGATCCACCGGCCATCGTCACCTCGGTGCTGCCGCGCATGGATGGAGCCCCGAGGTCCGGCCACTCCACGGAACCGCGCAACTGAGCCGCGTCATTCGCTGCCGCGAGCACACGCGCGGTCAGTACGGCAGAAAGTGCAGCGCCCTTCGCATCGACGGCGGGAGCGAACGAACCCTTCACCTCGACATCACGCAGCGTCGCGGGCGCAGCGAGTCCCGGCGAGCGCGCCACCGCCAACATGGGAACGCGGACGGTTCCGGCGACGAGTGCCGGCAGATACTGCCCCGCACTGATCTGCTGCCACGGAATCCGCAGCGCGTCGACGCGAATCTCCGCGCGCGCCGGCTCCGAAAGGGCGATGCTTGTGGGTGCGAATCGCGCCACGAGACTCGGCGCGACCGTGAGCGTGCAATCGATCGGCTCCGTCGCGACTGCATCCTTGTCCCACGTCGTGCGTGTGGACACGACTGCGTCGCCGAGCGTGCATCGCAGGGATGCGCGACCGCTCGCCATGCTTCCCTCCTGCTCCACCACCATCGCCACGCTCGAAACCGCAGACTGCAGCAGCATCGTTCGGATGTCGTCGGGCAACCAGGATGCCTTGGTGATGTCGAGTGGCGCAATTGCAAGACTTCCCTTGGCACCGAGCGCGTCCGACTGACCGGCGAGCAACCGTGCCCATCCCGTCACCGACTGCACGGCTGTCACCGCAGTACCCCCTACCGATCCATCGATGCGAATCTCCATCGGCACCGCATGGCCCGCGGCACGCACATCAACCGTGGTCGCCCCCAGCGGCAGCAGGATCGCGTCCGTGCAACGAATCGCCGCAGCGCCCGTTGCGATCCGCCCCTGCACCGCGCAAGCGTTCCAGTCGATGGCACCGCCGATCGGCAGCGGCAGCGCGGCGCTGGCGATATCCACCTGCACCGCCAGCGGCTCCACGAGCCCGAGACTTGGAACCATCGCAGGTTGCACGGCAGCCTGCACGCTCGTTGTCGACAGAACGAGCTTCGTGCCACCCTCCTCCAGACTCGCGGCGGCGTTCACACGGATGGAATCCGCCTGCAACTGCAGCGTCCCTTGCGTTCCATCCAGCACGAGGACGGCGGTGATGGAAGGACCGATGTCACGCTGCGCATCCATCGCTTGCGGCAGATACGGAGCGAGCGCAGAGGTGGGCAACCGCTCGATCCGAACCGATCCCGCGACGGAACGCGCTGCCGCATCGAAGGGCGTTCGAGCCTTCAGATCGACGGTGGACACGGCCTGCTCTCCCGTGGGAAGCGCAACGGCGATTTCTCCCTGCACACGCACCTCGTCACTCAGTGCGCGCGAGACAACCGTCCACTGCAGACGATCGATCACCAGCGGGAACCCCTTCGCCGGGACTGCGAGCGCACTTGCCTGCACACTCAAGTCGAGCGCCATCGTGTCCATCGCGAACTCGCCGCTCGGCAGCAGACACTTTGCCGCACTCCCTCGGATGCTCAGGTTGCCTGCGCGCTCGCCGACCTTGGTGTCTGCGTTGAGATCCACCGAACATCCATCCGTCTCCAGCGTGCAGGTGCCGTGCAGGTTCGTCACGGAGATTGCAGGGCGGTCGCCGCTCCCAGTCACTTCAAGATCAACGCGAACAATCTCGAGTACCGAACCGCGGAGCGCCTCGAGCGACGCGTTGGTGGTTCCCGTGGATGTGGCCACAGGCAGTGCGGGCGCAGTGGACCCGGTCGGCGCACTGCTCGGCGAACTTCCCCGCAGCAGCCGCAGGATCGTGAGCGAACCATCGTCGGCGGTGCCACTCCGAACGGCACCCGACAGACGCACTCGCACTGGCGCGCTCAACTTCACGAGCGACCACAGGCTGCCATCCACTTGCACATCGGCCGCGATTCGGTCCCCGCTTGCGCTCGTGATCTCCAGTCCGCTGATCCGCTGCGGACCACCCCACGACAGCGACATCTCCTTCAGTGAAACGCTCCCCTGCACCGACGGCGCGATCGCATTCACGACCAACGATCGCCCCCACGCGCCTGACAGCAGCGTGGGAAGGAGCGCGATCCCAAGACCGATTGCGACCAACAGCACGCCCGCGGCAGCACCGCCCCACACCAGCAGTCGCTTGCGTGGACGGGCACTTGTCTCTCGTTCGCTGCTCGACATGGCGGGCGTCGAGTGTATCCCGCACCGACTGCGATCAGTCCACCAGTCGTGCTGAATCCGAACGCACTGCGCTCGATTCGGTGAGTGCGAGCATGCGGTCGAGCGCACTCCGCGCGAGCACGCGAGCATCCTTGTGAACGCGGATCTCGTTCACGACGCGGCCCTCGGCGAGGGCATCGAGGGCCCACGCCAGGTGCGGCTGATCGATTCGGTACATCGTGGTGCACAGGCACTGACAACCCGACAGCAGTTCCACGTGAACGCCCCGCTCCGCCGCAGCGCGCGCAATCCGCGCAACGAGATGCACTTCGGTCGCGACAGACCAACGCTCGCCTGCGGACGCAGCTTGGATCGTGCGAATGATGAACTCCGTCGACCCCGAGAGATCTGCTGCATCGACGACTTCCTGCATGCATTCGGGGTGGACAAGAATGCGCGTGCCATCGGCGCGAGCGCGCACTGCCTCGACATGTTCGGGACGGAACAGCTTGTGCACACTGCAGTGGCCAGCCCACAGCAGCACATCGACATGCCGAACCGCCTCCGCAGTGATCCCGCCGTGCGGACGCTTCGGATCCCACAACGCCATCTGCGCCGGCTTGCCACTCGCACGCGCATCGATCTCGCTGACGAGCCCACACGCATGCGCCGTGTTTCGCCCGAGATGCTGATCTGGAAGAAACAGCACGAGAATCCGCTCGCCTTTCGCGCACGGCTTCTCCCCCCCGCGCAGCGCCCACTCGAACACCATGCGAGCATTGGAACTTGTGCAGCACGCCCCGCCATGCGAACCGACGAAGGCCTTGATCGCCGCGCTCGAGTTCACATATGTAATGGGAACGACCCGCCGCTTCTCGCGCCCATCGTGGATCGCCTTGCCGATGAACTCCCATGCGTCGAGCGCGTCGTCATACGCGGCCATATCCGCCATCGAACAGCCTGCGCCGAGATCCGGAAGAATCACGCGGACGTCTTCCGGCGTGAGTATGTCGGCGGTCTCCGCCATGAAGTGCACGCCACAGAAGACGATGAACTCCGTCCCGCGGTGCGCAGCCTCCACCGCCGCAGCTTGACTCAACTTGAGGCTGTCACCCGTCAGGTCCGCGTGGGCGATCACCTCATCTTGCTGATAGTGATGCCCGAGGATCAGCAGCCGATTCCCCATCTCGCGTCGCCGTGCTTCGATGCGCTCGTGCAGCTGATTCGGGCTCGCGGCGCGGTAAGAGTTGGGGATGGTCGGTTGCCACAACACTGTGGAGAAAGCGTATGCACTCGCGCAGGTGGGGTCCGATCGGCCTTTTTTTGCGCCGGGGCGGAGACGCTGGAGCAAAAGACAAGAAATGATGAGATTCGCACTTGGAATAGCGCGGCGAAGATGCGAGACTACGGGGCCCGGCGAGTCACCGATGCACACTTCCTTCCCCTATCGATTCCTGATCGCCTCGTTGCTCGTCGTGTCAGCACCACTGTCGGTTGCGCACGCGATTCCACCGATTCTCGCCAACAAGCTGGTTGCAACGGACGGCGCAGCTGGCGATCAGATGGGGAACGCCGTTGCACTCTCGAACCTCGCTGGGATCACGGCCGCAGAACCCGACATCGCCGTGGTGGGTATTCGATACGACGACAGTCCGCAAGCGGATCGTGGTTCGGCGAATGTCTACCGAAAGAACGCGCAGGGTCAGTGGGTCTTCGAGGCAAAGCTCGTGGCGGCCGATGGGGTGACGAGCGACGCGTTTGGCTACTCGGTGGCGATCTACGCGGACACCATCGTCGTCGGCGCACCCTTCGATGACATCACGCTCGCCGATCAAGGCTCCGCCTACATCTTCAAGCGCAATGCCAATGGCACGTGGTCCCAGATCACCAAACTGGTGGCGACCGATGCCGCAACGACGGACAGCTTCGGTGCATCCGTGGCCATCACCAACACGGGACTCGGCAGCAGTTCCTTCGGTGATCTCGTGCTCGTCGGAACCCCGCTCAACGATGTGGGATCGCTGCAGGATCAGGGCTCCGTCTATGTGTTCAAGAGAAACACGAGCGGCACCTGGGCGAGTGAGGGTCAGATCGCCGTGACAGGCTCCGATGCGGGTGCATTCGAGAACCTCGGCTGGTCCGTGTCAGCCTACGGTGACCGAGCGCTCATCGGTGCACCCTTCGACACGATCGCCGGCGCGCAGTACCGCGGTTCTTCCTACATGTGGCGGCGCTCATCGACTGGTGTTTGGACGCAAGAAGCGAAGCTCGTTGCGAACGATGGGGCGGCATCCGACTACTTCGGTTACGCCGTGAGCCTGTTCGGCAACCAGTGCATCGTGGGTGCTCCGACGGACGACATCGGCGCCGTTGCCGACCGAGGCTCGGCGTATGTGTTTCAGCTGTCCGGCACATCGACATGGCTGCAGGAGGCGAAGTTGGTCGCCTCGGACGGCGCTGCGATTGACAACTTCGGCACCTTCGTCGCGATTCAGGGTGATTTCGCCATCTGCGGCGCTCCGAATGATGACGGCACGGTTGATGGAAGTTCCACCTCGTACGCCGATGTCGGATCTGCGTACTCCTTCACGCAGACGGGCAGTTCCTCCTGGGCGCAGCAAGCTCGAATCGCGGGCGCGGATGGGCAGACGGGGCGCGTCTTCGGCAATGCAGTGGCCGTCTTCGGCACCACGGCGCTCATCGGCGCAAACGGCGAGGACATCGGCAATCCCATTCGGGAGAATCAGGGCTCCGCATCGGTCTACAACCTGTTGCCGCCCGACTGCAACAACAATGGTGTTCCAGATGATGAAGACATCTCGTCGGGCATCGCCCAGGACTGTGACGGCAATGGCCGTCCCGATTCGTGTGATCTCGCCGATGGCGGCGCGGACAGCGACGATGACGGCAAGATTGACGTGTGCGAGATTGCCTACGGGGACTTCGACCTCAACGGTGCCATCAGCGGCACAGACCTCTCCGTGATGCTCTCAGCGTGGGGAGCTACCGACCCGCCCGCGGGGGACCTCGACGGGGATAGCGTCGTCGGCGGGACCGATCTCACCATCCTGCTTGGGCGGTGGGGCCCCATTCCCTGAACGCGCCCGCGAACTTGCGAATGCCCGGTTGAGTGCGTGAGCGAGGCGCACTCCCGCCATCGACAGCCGTCGTTCAATCGTTGGCATGTTGGACTTGGAGTACTCCGCACCCACCTTCGCATCGGCGGGCAGCTCCGTGTAGATGGTCCGAGTGATCGCGGCTGACTCGTTTGCCCAGGCGGCGGCGTCCGACTGCGACGCCCACTCCGCAGCGAGCGCTGGCGTGATCGAGCCGCGCAGCGACTGCGCCAGAGCCTGCCACTCCCCCGCGATGCGATCACGGATCAGCACGCTGTCCCACAGCGCGTGAAGGTTGGTGCGAATGTCGCCGAACGCCGTCACCTGAATGCGATTCCCGCCGAGATCATCCTTGTATCCCGCGTGCAGAGGCTGATGCAAGTCGCCGATGAAGTGAACCGCAAAGCGCAGCGCATCGCGGCGCTCTGCCAGCGGACGCGAAGGATCCGATGCGACCGCCAGAAACCGCGGTATCGCGGCGACCACACACTGACCCTCCGGGCAATCACGCGCCGCTTCGAAGGACGAACCGTCACGCGGAAGATTCACATAGTGCAGCGGCTTGGCCCAGTCCCATGCAGCGTCGCCACGGATTTGATCCGCCCACAAACCTGCGGTGGCGAGGTCATCGCTTCCCAACAGTTCGATGACGGCGGCGCGCGCTTCGGGCGTGAGGCGTTCTGCCGCGAGCGCGCCGACGATTCGGTGTCCGTCCTCGCCCCACGCAAGACACGATGATGCCATGCAGACCGATGCCAACCATCCACCCATGAAGCGCGCCGCGATCTGAAGAGAGGTGAGCATGCAGCCGTGAAAGGTACCGATGGAGTCCTATGATTCCGTGCATGTCCTCCCACCTGTTCGTGCAGGCACCCGCCAAGCTGAATCTGGCGTTGTCCGTCGGTGCCACGCGTCCCGATGGCATGCACCCCATCAGCAGCTGGATGGTGACGGTCGATCTGTTCGATGATCTGCATCTCGAACGCCTGCCCGAAGGAAACTTCTCGCTGTTCGCCACCGTGTGGCACCGCGACGCGCTCCGCCGCAGTGACATCGACTGGTCGATCTCCAAGGACTTGGTCAATCGAGCACATGATCATCTCGAGGCGTTTGTCGGGCGCGCACTGCCCGTCAAGGTGCGCGTCGAAAAGCGCATTCCCATCGGCGGTGGACTCGGCGGAGGATCGAGCGACGCGGCAGCCATGCTGCGCGCCATGAACGCGCTGTTCGAGCTTCACATCGGCGACGAGGACCTGCGCGGACTCGCTGCCAACATTGGAAGCGATGTTCCGTTCCTCGTTTCCGGCGGCTCTGCACTCGTCGGTGGAACGGGCGGCGACATTCAAGTACTCGGCGATCCGCCCGAGGTGCACGCCGTGCTCTTCTTCCCCGCAGTCGCCTGCCCGACGGCGGATGTCTACCGCCAGTTTGATCGCGGTGCGAAGGCTCCGATGTTGCGCAGCGATGCCGTCGCGGCGCTTGCCTCGCGTCCATCGATCGGGCCCACCGATCCCTTCAACGATCTTGCCGGCCCCGCCCAAGACATCGCTCCATCCATCGCGGACGACAGGGAGGAGATTGCCATGGTCACGGAACTGCCCGTCCATGTGTGCGGGAGCGGTTCAAGCCTGTTCGTGATCTGCTCTGACGGGATGCACGCGCAGGCATTGGCGGCGCACTGTGCGGCGAAGTTGGCATTGCCGGCGGTTGCCGTTCGCACATGCGCAAACCAAACTCCGTATGCGTCGCGTACGCCGTGCGACAGCGCATCCGTGCAGCGATCTCTATGATCCGCAGTCCATGACCGCGGCGCAACAATTCGACCCGACTCGCTGGGAACAGCTCGAACCTCTCTACGCGCAGTTGCTGCAACGCGCCATCCACAGTGCAGAGGATTTGGAGCGTCTCTTGCTCGACCGAAGCGATCTCGATGCCGCTGCAGATGAGGCGCAGGCGAACCTGTACATCGCCATGACCTGCCATACCGATGATCCAGCGCGGCAGAAAGCGTTCCTCGACTTTGTGCAGCATGTCGAGCCGCAGTTGAAGAAGGTCGGATTCGAACTGGACCGCCGCATCGCCGAAAGTCCCTTCGCCGCACAGCTCGATGCGGCGCGGTACGGCACCTACCTGCGCGGCGTTCGACAGGAAGTCCGGCTCTTCCGTGCGGAGAATGTGCCTCTGCAGACGGAGGCGACCACCCACGATCAGGAGTACAGCCGTCTCAGCGGCGAAATGACGGTCGAGTATGACGGTCGTGAGCAAACGCTCCCGCAGATGGCGAAGTACCTCGAAGACACGGACCGCGGCGTGCGCGAGGCATCCTGGCGATGCGTGGTCGACCGCCGCCTTCGTGACCGCGAGGCCATCGACACCATCTACGACAAGCTCGTGGCGCTGCGCCACCAGATGGCGCTGAACGCAGGCTTCCCGAACTTCCGTGATTTCCGGCATCAACGCATGCACCGCTTCGACTACACCTCGGAGGACTGCGCTCGTTTCCATGATGCGGTCGAACGCACCTGCATGCCCGTGCTGAAGCGGCTTCACCGCGAGCGTGCGCAAGCACTCGGATTGAGCGCGCTCCGTCCATGGGATGTCAAGGTCGATCTCCACGGTCGCCCGCCCCTGCGCCCGTTCACCGATGCCAACGATCTGGTGCAGCGCTCTTCACGGGCGTTCCACAGGCTCGACGGAGAACTCGGCGCGTTGTTCGACACGATGCGAACGGGCGAGTGCCTGGACCTGGATTCGCGCAAGGGCAAGGCACCCGGTGGCTACCAGTACCAACGGCAACACTCGCGCACCCCTTTCATCTTCATGAACGCTTCCGGCCTGCAGCGCGATGTGGTGACGATGGTGCATGAGGCGGGACATGCGTTCCACTCCATGCTGAGCCGGCACGACCCGCTGCTGGCGTACCGCGGCAGTCCCATCGAGTTCGCCGAGGTCGCGTCCATGAGCATGGAATTGCTCACCTTCCCGCAGTTGAGCGAGTTCTATTCCGAGGCGGACGCCGCGCGCGCCAAGCGCGACTTGCTCGAAGGGCTTGCGGGCATGCTGCCCTGGATTGCCACGATCGACGCCTTCCAGCACTGGGTCTACACGCATCCGACGCATTCGCGCGAGGAGCGCACGCGGGAGTGGGTCGCCCTGCAGAAGCGATTCGGTGGCGAGATCGATTGGACGGGTTGCGAGCCTGCGCTCGAAGCGATGTGGCAGCGCCAACTGCATCTCTTTGGCAGTCCCTTCTATTACGTGGAGTACGGGATCGCGCAACTCGGCGCGCTGCAGGTCTGGTCGCAGTCTCGTCGCAGTCCATCCGAAGCGCTCGCGAACTACAAGCGCGCACTCTCCCTCGGAGGTTCGCGCCCACTGCCCGCACTCTTCGAGGCCGCTGGAATGCCATTCGACTTCAGCGCTTCCACCGTGCAGCGGCTGATGGATGATGTGCAATCCGAACTCGAGGCAATCCCCGCATGAAAAAGATCACAGTTCTCGGTGGAGGGAAGATCGGTCGCATGGTCGGGTTCCTGCTCGGAACCAGCGGCGACTATCAAGTGCATGTCGGCGATAGCGATGCAGCCGCAGCCACGGCTGCCGCGCAGATGGCCAAGGGAAGGGGAAGTGCCGTCGACTTCAGCAACGAAGCGCAGGTGCGTGCGGCCGTGTCTGGCGCGTGGGCAGTGGTCTCGTGCGCGCCGTTCCACTGCAATCCGCTCATCGCCTCCTGCGCAAAGGCTGCCGGCGCGCACTACTTCGACCTCACCGAGGATGTCGCCGTCACCAAGAAGGTGATCGAACTGTCCGCGGGCGCACGAACCGTTTTCGCACCACAGTGTGGGCTGGCGCCGGGCTTCATCACCATTGCGGCAAACCATCTCGCTTCTCCCTTCTCGGCGCTCGACACGCTGCGGCTCCGCGTGGGCGCACTGCCGCTGCAGCCGTCCAACGAACTCGGCTACAACCTGACATGGTCCACCGAGGGGGTGATCAACGAGTACATCAACGAGTGCGAAGCGGTGCAGGATGGAACGCTCGTGCGAGTTCCTGCACTCGAACACGAAGAGCGACTGATCATCGATGGCATCGAGTTCGAAGCGTTCAACACATCGGGCGGCCTTGGAACGCTTGCCGACTCCATGCGCGGCAAGGTTCGCAACCTGAACTACAAGACGATCCGTTTCCCAGGCCACGCGCGACTGATGCGCTTCCTGCTGCAGGAACTCCGCCTCAGCGAACATCGAGACGAACTCCGACGCATCCTCGAACGCGCGCTGCCGTGGACGGGCGCCGATCAGGTGGTGGTGTTCGTCAGTGCATCCGGCATGCAAGACGGGCGACTGACCGAAAGCAGCTACGCCAAGCGGATTGGCGCGCGGTCCATCGGTGGCCACCATTGGACCGCGATCCAGATCACCACGGCCGCGGGGGTGTGCGCCATCGTCGATCTTGTGGCGCAAGGCAAGGGTGCGAAAGAGGGGCTCGTACGGATGGAAGACTTCCGCTTCGACGACTTCATTGCGAACCGTTTCGGCGCGTACTACGCCTGACACGCCTCACTTCGCGTCCGCGCTGCGCACCACGAGGCTGACGACCTCGGCGGGACAGTTCACGCGCAGCGGAAACCACCCGCCTGCACCGGTTGTCACGAACAGGTGTGACCTGCCATCGTGGTAGTGACCCACCGTCAACCTCGATCCGCGACGGACCGCGCGCGGCACGCCGCCGCGTTCACGAATCGACACCTGCCCGCCATGCGTATGACCTGCCAAGGTGAGCGGCACCCCGAGACGTGCCGCTTCACGGAACGCCTTGGGATTGTGGGCCAGCAGCAGGTGCGGTGCCTCGCTGCCGACGAGCGCCCGCCGCACCAACGCCGCATTTCCCGCGATGGAATTGGACCAGTCCACACCCGCGATTCGAAGGCCGCGCGGAACAGCGATCGAACTCGAGCGCAGCGTCACGAGCCCAGCGCTGCGCGACAGTCGCAGCACGCGACGCGCGCTGTCGAGCAGATCGTGATTCCCCAGCACGAAATAGCTGCCGAGTTCCGCCGGGATCGATCCGAGCGCCTCGAAGACCGGCTCGCACCCAGCGACATGCAAGTCGACGACATCGCCCGTGCACGCCACGAGATCGGGCTTTGTCTGGCGCACGAGGTCGATGACTTCCACGGCTCGCTCCACGGGCATCAACTCGCCCACATGCAAGTCGCTGACATGCGCAATCCGAACACCGTCGAACGCCGCAGGCCATCCCGGCACCCACAACTCTTGCTCACGAAGGCGGACGGTCGTCCGAAGATGCCTTCGCATCAGCACCCCGCCGAGGAGACGATCCGGCAGGGTCGTCACCATCGCATGCCGGAGCGTGGCGCGCGCGAGACGCCCCTTTGCATCCGAACGCGCCGCGGAGCGTCCGTGCGCGAGCAGTTCACGAAGCGACTTGGCGCGTGTGGGACGATCAGAAGCGGACATCGATCCCCACATACAGCCCCTGCACACCGCCATCGAACGAGGCGCCATTGCCGGAGAGATTGAAGTCTTCGAGTCGGTAGCCGAACTCGCCGCCGATCTGCTCGGTGAACATCGCGCGAAGTCCAGCTCGCGCGAAGATGAAGTACTGACCGTTCGAGAAGTTGGATCCGGTCCCCCCCGCAGCCTCGAAGCGCACGGAACGAAGCCAGGACACACGGTCCACCATGTTGAAGTCGAACTCGATGCCGCCGCCGATGCCGGGCATCACTGCGCCAAGGGACCACGACGCAGAAGTACCCGCGGTCAGATCGTTGACCGTCATGCTCGCGCTGTACCAGCGCACGGCACCGATCGCCTGAATGCCGAAGTCCACAATGGGGCGACCATCGCTCGCGATGTTGCCTGGCTGAGGCGTGCGACCGCCCCATGGGAACTGCTGCGTGCTGAAGGGTCGCCAGAGCGTGGCATTGAACTCGCCGCCTGCACTCGCCGCCGCAAAACTGTTCGACAGCCGATCGCCCACCGCGATATTGACCGAGCCGAAATCGCCCGACACCGTGGATGTGATCGACGCATCGGTCGAAAAGGTCCAACCCGTCAGCTGCACGCGCCAGAACTCGCCCCAGGAAATCGCCAACTCACCATTGAACGCCGCTTCGTAGCCGTTCAGCCCAAGGTCCCCATCGACGCTGAAAGTCGGACCTCCAAGCGAGCTGTCCGCACGCACCCGCGCTGCCCACGCGGCAGGTGCAAAGTCGATGCGCAGCGCGGAATCTTCCTTCGGCCCGAGCAACGGCACGCTCTTCATCGTTGTCACATCGCTCTGGAACACCGCACCCTCCGTCGCCGACGCCGCTTGCGACGGCGGCGCGTCTTGCCGTGCATTCGCGCGCGTCTGGGCGAGGCTGCCGACGATCAGGGCCACCCCGATCGTTCCTGCGCGACCACCGACGATCGACACCACCGACGATTTGCTGCTCCAATGCACATCGTGAGCCTACCGCCAGCCGATCGACCACCGAACGCCATCGCGCTCGGTCCACGCGCCTGGGTACGACCGCACGATCTTCGATTCACCTTTTCCCGCTCGGGCGGACCCGGCGGACAGAATGTGAACAAGATTGAGTCGCGTGCGCAGTTGCGCGTGGCGCTGGTGGCCATCGCAGGAGTGGACGACGCAGCGCGCGCGCGGATCGCACGCCTCGCAGGTTCCCATCTTGTGGGCGCGGATGCACCGCCCCATGGCTCACCACCACCCGCCGAGGCGGAATTGCTCTTCGCCTGCGACGAACACCGCTCGCAGCGCGCGAACCATGATCTCTGCATTGATCGCCTGCGGCTGCTGGTGCTGCAAGGAGCGGTCCCTCCGAAACGCCGACGGAAGACGAAGCCCACTCGGGCATCCCGAGAGCGAAGACTCGAGACCAAGCGCATCCAATCGCAGCGCAAGCGAATGCGCGGCGGCGACGCGGGTTGACGGACGCGGATCAGCCGATCCGCGCCTCGCCACTGCCCTTCACGACTTCACCGATCACCCACGCCTTCTCCTTCAGGCGTTGGAGCCTCTTCAGCATGCGACTCGCTGCGTCGGCGCGGCACAGGATCGTGTAGCCGATGCCCATGTTGAACACACGGAACATCTCCTCCGTGTCGATCTGACCGTGCCGCTGCAGGAATGGGAAGATCCCGGGCACCTCCCATGACTTCGGATCGATCACCACATCCACGCGCGATGGCAGCGCTCGACACACATTGCCTGGAAGCCCACCGCCCGTGATGTGCGCCATGCCCGTGATCGACTTGCGCAGGCGCGAATCACCCAGCAGACCGAGCACGGTGCGCGCATAGATGCGCGTCGGCTCGAGCAGCACATCCGCGAGTGTCCGATCGCGCGCGCAGTCGGGATAGGAAGCACCCAGATCAAGCCCTGCATCACGCACGATGCGGCGGACAAGCGTGTACCCGTTCGAGTGAACCCCCGAACTGGCGAGACCGATCACCACATCACCGCGCTTCACACGGCCTGGGTCGATGATTCGTCCCTCTTCCAGCGCGCCGACGCAAAATCCGGCGATGTCGAAGTCGCCGGGCTTGTAGATATCCGGCATCTCCGCACACTCGCCGCCGAGCAGCGCACAACCGGCGATCTCACATCCGCGTGCCACACTCTCGATCAGCTGCGCCGTCTCATCAGGTTGCAGTCGGGACAGGCCGAGATAATCCAGGAAGAACAGGGGCTCCGCACCTTGCACGATGAGGTCGTTCACGTTCATCGCGACGCAGTCGATGCCGATGCCCGCGAACGATCGTCGCTCCACCGCCAACAGCACCTTCGTCCCGACGCCATCCGTGCAACCAACCAGCACGGGCTTCCGCCAGCGGCGCGAACCTTTGCCGCTGCCCTTGCCGCGCACGAGGCGGAACATTCCTGCAAATCCCCCATGGCGACCGAGCACGCGCGCATCCTGCGTGCGCTTCAGGACAGGCCCGATGCGCTCCACCACTTCATCGCCCGCATCGATGTTCACGCCCGCATCTCGGTAGGTCAGGCCCTTGCGGGCAGGAATCGCCGTCATCGGCGCATTACACACGATGCAGGGCAGATCGGTCTACGGGCTCGGCAATGGTTATGCTTCTCCGTCCCATGTCCATATTGATTGACGGCAATACTCGCGTGATCTGTCAGGGCATCACAGGTGCAGCGGGCGCGTTCCATACCAAGGGGTGTCTCGACTACGGAACGCGGATGGTGGGCGGCACCACGCCGGGCAAGGGTGGTCAGGTCGATCCAAACGGACTGCCGATCTTCGACACGGTGCACGATGCGGTGAAGGCAACCGACGCGAACGCAACGATGATCTTCGTCCCGCCACCCTTCGCGGGCGATGCGATCCTCGAGGCAGCCGATGCAGGCATCTCACTCATCTGCGCCATCACCGAGGGCATTCCAGTGCAGGACATGATCCGCGTGCGCTCGATGCTCCACCACTCTCCAGCGGTCACGCTTGTCGGCCCGAACTGCCCAGGCGTGATCACGCCTGGCCGCAGGACGGACGATGGGCGCTTCGCGGGCGGCTGCAAGATCGGCATCATGCCCGGCTACATCCACACGCACCGCGATGATGCGCCGAGCGGCAAGTCGGTGGGCATCGTCAGTCGATCGGGCACACTGACGTACGAAGCGGTCTGGCAGTGCTCGGCGCGAGGCATTGGGCAAAGCACCTGTGTCGGCATCGGCGGCGACCCCGTGAAGGGACTCGATTTCCTCGATGTCCTTGAACTGTTCGCAGCCGATCCACAGACCGACGCGAGCGTGATGATCGGTGAAATCGGCGGCAACGCAGAGGTCATCGGCGGCCGCTGGATTCGCGCGCATTCGCGCAAGCCCGTCATCGCCTTCATCGCAGGTCGTACCGCACCGCCCGGTCGCCGCATGGGCCACGCCGGCGCGATCATCGGCGGCGCTGAGGACACGGCGCAGGCGAAGATCGAAGCGCTGCGCGCCTGCGGCGTCATCGTGGCGGAGAGCCCTGCGGACATGGGGCGCCTCACCGCGGAAGCCCTGCGTGTGAATGTCCCCGCGCTTGCATGAACCACCACGCCCTGCGCGCCGGTCCCCACGCCCTTTCGCGAACTGCCGCGCGCTTCGCACGGATTGTTGCCTCGCCTGTTGCTCTGGCGTTCGCTCTCGCGTTCGCCACGGCGGTCCCGGCACAGACTCCTGTTGCCGATCCTTCCACGCAATCATCTCCACCGCAGACGCGCAATCTGTACGAGCGCATCGTCGTGATCGGCGCGAGCGCATCCGATGGGTTTGGGGTTTTCATCCACCCGACCGAGTCGTCCGAGGCCACCAAGCCGCCCATGCAACCCGAAGGCGCAGCGTCCGCGAAGCCGCGGCGCGTGCCGCCCGTCAGCGTCTCACTCGCGATGATTCTGCGGCATGCTGGCGCGCGCTCCACACCTGCTGCGACCGATCTGCCCACGCCAGACACTGCGCCCAACCTGCCGACCATCCGTCACTTCACCAGTGGTTTCTTCTTCGCCAATCCTGGTCCCGTGGCCCGAAGCGAAGTCGACCGCGCGATGGATGCGCAACCAACGCTGGTCCTTGCGCTCGACTACCTCTTCTGGTTCGCGTACGGCACCGTGAACGCCGAGGGCGCACCCATGCACGGGGGGGCGCAGCGACTGGAGAATCTCGAGCGCGGCCTGCAGCAACTGCAGCGGATCATCGATGCGGGCGCACCGATCGTGCTCGGCGACATTCCCGACATGCGAGAATCGATTGGACGCATGCTCTCGAAGGCGCAGGTGCCCGATGTCGAGACGATCACCACGGCGAACGAACGCATCCGAGCATGGATCCGTGATCATCCCTCGGCCCGACTGCTTCCCCTCTCGGAAGTGCAGGCTGGACTCCGCGAGCGAAGACCCGTGCGACTCGGTGGGCGCGAGTGGACTTCCACCGACGAGGTTCCACTGCTGCAGAACGATCAACTGCATCCAACCTTTGTGGGCACGGTCGCGATCGCTTCCGCACTCATCGACACCGCACGAGCGTTCGACTCAGATGACCCCGCGCCGTTCCGTTTCGATCCAGACGAGATCCGCGGCAAGATCCTCGAAGCGAAGGCGGCAAGGCCACAGCCCCAGCCCGTCAAGGAATCTTCGCCATCAGCTCCTTGAGGCGCGTTCGATTCGACTCGGATTTCTCCTTCAGCAGCCACGCACCCACCACCTCGAGTGCGGCATTCGAGCCACTCACGCGCTTGATCTCTGGGGCAAGCCGTCCAAGATCCACGAAGGGTCGAACAGGTCGCACCTGCTGTGCAAACCACCCCAGTGTCTGCGCATCCTTGATCGATGCAAGCTGCTGCGTCCAGAGTTGCCACAACATGTCCTGCTCCTGCGGCGTCGGTGAAGTGAGCGCCTTGTAGGCATCGAGAAACGCATCGGACTCTCGCGCGCGGAAGAGCGGACCGAGCGCTGATGAAGCGCACGCCGCGCGAACATCATCGCCTTTGGTGGAGGCGAGCGACCACAACTGCACCGCCAGGGCATCGTCGCCACTCCGTACGACATCGGACATCGCCGCGGCATAGTCCATCGCCGCGCCCGATCCCCTCGCAGCAACGAGTGAAGCACGCGCCGCAGCACGGAGATCCATCTCACCCTTCGCCGCATCGAGTTCAGGCGGCGGCACGCGCGCCACTTGTGGCTGTGACGGCGGCGGCAGCACCATCAAGGGATCCCCGAAGAGCGTCACGCGCCATGTTGCATCCACCGGCCCCTCCAGCCAACGACTTGCCACGAGGAAAGGCATCAGGTCCGCCGCGCGCGCAGCCACGACTTCCGGCGGCACGAACGCAACCAGATACGGCTCGTACACGCTTCCTGCGTACGCATAGGTACCGCTCTCCAACCATCGACCACCGACGGTCTCGCGCACCTGAGCACTCGTCATGCTCCACGAATGAATGAAGTGAAGCGCCAGTGGATGATGCAACACCGGAACATCCTCCGGCCAACACTCGACTTCCTGCCACATCTTGAAGAAGTCCATGTTCCCCATCGAGTTCATGAAGAGAACTTCCGCCTTGCACCCGCTCATCAGCATGTTCAGCCAACCGACCACGGACGCCTTCGCGCCCGACAGTTCAAAGACATCGAACTGCGCCGTCCGAAGCAGCTTTGCCGCGTTCGCCAATCCGTACTTCGCCCAGTCACCATCCGATGCGTAGGTGTTGACGAGCCATGCGGAGCGTGGCGACAAGAACAGGCTGCTCATCGCAACATACGCGCTTCGGACCTCATCGCCGAAGATGTTCGATGCAACGGCCCAGCGGCTGCCATCCTCGTTTCGGCACAGTCCATCGACGGTTGCGACAGGTTCGCCCGCCTTCGATGGGATGCCCTGCGGTACTGCTTGCGCACGACTGCCGCGCGGCGGTTCCGCCTTCAGCGGCATCGACAGACAGATCGTCACCGCATCGATCGCGTCGCCGAGCTGCATCGAAGGAAGTCCAGTGGAACGCACTGCATCCTCCACCTGCTTGGCGAGCGCGCGAAACTGTTCCGAACCCAGCGTGTCACTCGGCTGCCCGAGCGACCCATCGACCCAGAACGCTGCCTGCCCTCTCCCAGCGGCCAACGCGACGCCGGCGGTCCATGCGGGGTCGTCCATGCTTGCGAACACCGCTCCAAATGGTTGGAATCCAACGGATGCGTACGCCTCGGCAGGCGTCTTCGCAGCAGAGTCCTTGCCCGGCATGGACCATGCACGCAGGATCGCCTGCTGCGAAAGCGCCTCGCGTTCGGCGCGACCTACGGGCATGCTTCCCACCGATGCACGGCGCACGACGCGCGCTGGCTTGAACGCCCGCACGAACATCGGTGCATACTTCGCATCGTCGATCAGCACGGGCCAGCGTCCGCGAAGATCCCAGCGGCTGATCTCATCGATGTAGGTCGCCCCATCGGGTACGAGCACCACTTGATCGACGACGGGCAGCCGCATCGACACCTGATAGGACTGCAGTCCGATCTTCATCGGCCATGGCATCGGAATCGGTTGGCCCTGGACTTGCGGCTCTTGTCCCCGCACAGGCATCGCGGCGAAGATGGCGACTGCGCAGACGATCAGCACGCCCCGCACCGATGCACGATGACCGTTCATCCACATGACGCGAGGATACGAGACGCGTTCACTCCCCAAGCATGTAGCCGTTGGCGAGCGACTCGAACGACTCGCGCTCGCGGATGGCCCACGCGGAGTCCCGACCGAGTTCCTGCGCAAGCACCTGCGCCACTGCTCCTGCGCAGGAATGCGCCGCGCGCGCATCGAGCAGGAGACAGCGCGTGCGACGGGCAAGTACATCATCCACGGTCCGCGCCATCTCGTGGCGCGCTGCATAGGCCACGACTCCCATCGGAACCGCAAGGTTCGGGTGGAGCGGAGCACTCCACTCGGCTCGCTCCGCGCACACCGCGCGCACCCGCGGCGCATCCGCACCGAAGACACGCAACCAATCCTCAGAAGGCAGTGCAGGGTCGGTCCGTGCCATCCAACCATGGACCCGCAGCGACTCGGTGGCGCACGCGCGTCTCTCGAGCCCTCCGACATCGATCGCGCGGTCGAGCGTGTCTTCCGCCATTTTGCGGTAGGTGGTCCACTTCCCACCCAGGATCGACACTAGCCCGCTCGGATCGACGAGCACCTTGTGTGACCGCGAGATGGACTTGGTTGCACCGCCGCGCCCACCCTCGTGAACGAGCGGGCGCATTCCCGCGAAGACCGCGCGCACATCACCGCGCTGCGGCTGCCGCTCGAGATAACGCCCCGCGTTGCGAAGGATGAAGTCAATCTCCTCGGGGAGTGCGCGCGGCTCGATGAGCGCGTTCTCCATCGGCGTGTCCGTCGTGCCCACCACGATCCGTCCATGCCATGGGATCACGAACAGCACGCGCCCATCATCCGTGTGCGGAACCATGATCGCACGATCACTCGGCTGGAACGAACGATCGAGTACCAAATGAACTCCCTGCGCAGGTTCGACCATCGGTCGAGCGCTTGCATCCGCCATCGCTCGCACCGAGTCCGCAAAGATGCCGCATGCATTCACGACCACCCTCGCTCGGAGATCCAGCGTGCGCCCTGATTCCGCGTCGATTGCGCGAGCACCATGCACCGCCCCATCCGCATCCTGTGTGAGCGCGACCACACGACAGTGATTGACCATCACCGCGCCATGCGATGCGGCCGTGCGGGCCAGCGAGATTGCCATGCGCGCGTCGTCGAACTGTCCATCGTGGTACTCGATCCCGCCGAGCAGTCCTTCCACCGAAACATTCGGGATCGCCGCAAGCGTGTCGTCACGGGACAAGATGCGGCTCGGAGCCAGATTGCGCTTTCCCGCGAGCAGGTCGTACAACTTCAGCCCGACGCCATAGAACGGTGCCTCCCACCAGCTGTAGCGGGGAACAATGAACGCCAGATCGTGCACGAGATGTGGCGCGTTCTCATGCATGAGGCCGCGCTCTCGGAGAGCCTCGATGACGAGAGCGATGTCCATCTGTTCGAGGTAGCGAACGCCACCGTGCACCAACTTCGTGCTGCGGCTCGATGTGCCCTTGGCGAAGTCCTCCGCTTCGAGCAAACAGACGCTGTAGCCGCGCTGCGCCGCATCGACCGCAATGCCCAGACCCGACGCGCCCCCGCCGATCACCAGCACATCGAAGGACGCTCCGTCACATCGCGCGATCATGTCATCACGGGAAAACGCTCGGGTGTCCTTCACGCCTGCCACCCCTTCGAACAATCGACCGCTCGCTTCCATTGCCGGCGCATGGTGGCACGAGTCGCCGGATCCAGCAACGGGGTGAATGTCCGATCCACGGACCGAAACGCCGCGACATCCGACACGCGCTTCCACAAGCCGACACCAAGACCAGCGAGGAACGCCGCGCCTCTCACGGTTGTCTCCAGTTGCCGAGGGCGTTCCACCGCCGCACCCAGGAAATCAGACTGCATCTGCATCAGCAGATCGCTCGCGCATGCCCCTCCATCGACGCGCAGCATGCGGAGGCGTGCCCCGAGATCCGCTTCCATCGCCTCCACCACATCGCACACCTCGAGCGCGATGCCCTCGAGCGTTGCCCGTGCAAGGTGTGCGGCAGTGGTGCCGCGCGTCATGCCCAGCACACACGCGCGCGCAGTCGGATCCCAGTGGGGCGCTCCCAGTCCCGTGAACGCTGGCACCATCATCACGCCGGCGCAGTCGGACACCGAGGCTGCGAGATCGTTCACCTCGCGGGCGGTCCGAATGATCCCAAGCCCGTCGCGCAGCCACTGCACCGCCGCGCCACCCATGAAGACGCTGCCCTCGAGCGCGAATGCTGCGGGCTGTCCCTGCAAGCGCCATGCGACTGTCGTCAGCAATCTGTTCCGACTCATCACGACTTCCGACCCCGTGCCGGCCAGGAGAAAGCACCCCGTTCCATAGGTGATCTTGGTCTGTCCCCGTTCCGTGCAGCCTTGCCCAAACAGCGCGCTCTGCTGATCGCCGCAGATGCCAGCAACAGGGATCGATGCGCCAAGCACCGATGCATCGCTCTCGCCACACACGCCGCTCGAATCCACGATACGCGGCAGCACCGCACGAGGGACTCGCAGCAGATCCAGCAACGCATCGTCCCAGTCGAGCGTCGTCAGACTCATCAGCATCGTGCGAGACGCGTTCGACACATCCGTGGCATGCACGCGGCCGCCCGTCAACTGCCAGACGAGCCACGCATCGATCGTGCCCGCTGCCAACTCGCCGCGCTCCGCGCGCGCACGCGCCTGCGGCACATGATCGAGCACCCAGGCCAGTTTCGATGCGCTGAAGTAAGGGTCCAGAACGAGTCCGCTGCGCTGCTGCACGAAATCGGTCTTGCCCTCCGCCGCAAGACGTTCCATGGCATCGGCTGTACGGCGATCCTGCCACACCAGCGCGGCATGGATGGGAACACCGCTCTGTCGATCCCACACCACCACAGTCTCCCGCTGATTCGTGATGCCAATCGCGGCAACATCCTTTGCATCGGCTCCGCACGCCTTCAGCGCCGCTCGTGCGGTCGACAGTTGCCGCGACCAGATCTCCTGCGCATCGTGCTCCACCCAACCTGGCTTCGGAAACTGCGTCGACAACTCCTCCTGCGCACGCGATTGCATGATTCCCGCCTCATCGACGACCACGCTCCGGCAACTGCTGGTCCCTTGATCCATCGCAAGAATGAGGTGGCGCACGGGGTTCCGTTCACTCCTGCGGACGCACCGCACACTTCAGGTCGATCTGCCGCAGCTGCGCCGCGTCCAATGCGTTGCACACCGCATCGATCGCTCGCACGCACGCTTCATCCCGCTTGACCGTGATTTGTTCGATCGCCAGCACACGATCCTGCACCGCCTTTGCAACCGATGCTGCATCCACCCCACTGCTCTGAGGCACACTCTCCTCGCTCACGAGTGCCAGAAGTCGTTTGGTCAGCGTCGCGCGTTGTTCCTCGAACGCATCTCGAGCCACCGAGAGCGCGACCCGCTGCCCCTCGGTGAGACCCTCCAACTGCAGCGCCTTGCGAATCGCGATCGCCGCCGCTTCCGTCGTGGAGAACGCGGTTGGATAGGCCGATCGGAGGAATCTCGCCTCGACCACTGGGCGTGCCGCCGCAGGAATCACCAACAGCACCGCCTCGAGAGCGTGGCGTTGCGCCGCCGCCTTTGCCCTCGCGGCTGCCCTGCCCTCCATCATCAACTGCTCCTCGCGTGCATTCAATTGCCGTTGCATCGCGCCCCACCGACCAGGATCCGTGAGTTGCGATCCCCGCTGCCACAGGATCGGCGCCTGCATCCTCCAGATCCAGTATCGCTCCTGCATCGCGGCGAACTTCGCAGCCGAAGTTTCCAACGCAAGCCGCTCCGACTCGATCACATGCGCGGCGCGAAGCAGCGCATCATGGTCCAAACCGGCGGACAGCACGACCAGCGGCACATTGCAGTTCTCTTCGCCGCCCGATTGCCGATCGAACACACTGTCGATTCCCCACTGCGGCTCTCCGCAGAATCGCGCGATCCGCATGAGCTCGACGATCGGCTCATCACCGCGCTTCAGCAGCGCCACGGATGCGTCCGTCAGCAGCGTCTCATCGAGTGCACGCTGCTCAAGCGCCAGCAGCCGCGACTCCTCCATGCGCTGCTCCACCTCCTCCTCCGATCGCATCGACTCGCCTCGCGCGGCGTCCTCCAGCGTCCTCACGCGCTCCTTCAGACGCTGCTCCCATTCAGCGATGTAGTCGCGGTGGAGTGTTTCAAGCACCTCGGAAGAAGCAGCATCCGCTTGCAACGCGGCCGCGATGCACGACACCCACTCGACACCCATCGCCCGCGTGATCGGAACCCGAGCCACATCCCGACCCTCCGGCTCCGGCATCGTGGGGCATGCGGGCACCGCGGTGACAGCATCGCGAACATGCACCTTCTCCGCATCCAGCGAGACCACATCCGACGAAAGAAAGTGCACGTCCTGCTCCGGAGACAACTCGTCATCGAACGCCGCGCGTTCTGCCACACTCAGCATCCCTCGGATCTGATTCATGATCGCCTGCGCTGCAGCCGTGCGACGATCCTCGAGCGATCGCCATTTCGGATCCATCGGCGGCTGCACTCGATCGCCATCGGGAAGGAGCACGTACCGCGCCGGCGAGTGAAGCGAAATATCCAATGCCATGAGCGCATCCGTCAGGCGACGGTCCTGCGTCGACCAATCCTGAAACAACTGGCGGATGGTCAGACGCGAGTCGTTCACATGGGAGAGCGACTTCGCGCGGATCGCCCGCGCAGCGCAGGCTTGCACGCCGAGGGAAGTTGGAACCCGAATCTCGGGATGTGCAACCTCCAGGTAGGCCTCACGAACGCCGTTCTGCACTGAGACGGGAAGCGGCTTGGTGACCCCCTCCACTGCGCTGAGCAGACTGCCGTTGGCTCGGAGATAACTCGCCTCTTGTCGACTGACCTCCGCGAACGCCTCCTCGAACGCAGCGCGATGGCCACTCATCCACTCACGGACACGCGCCTCATCTTCCTTCGCATCATCCGGCAGCGGCTTGCTCCGTGGATCCGCCGCGTACTGAAGCACGCCGACGCCCCAGGCCGTCGAACGCCCTTCCAGCCACCCCAAGAGGTTCCGGTCACTCTTCCGCATCTCGTCTGCACAAGCCTGCTGCATCTTCGGGTCTTGCGCACTCCACTCCAAGGTCGGGATTGCCCACAGCAGATCGCGAAAGTCCACCAGTCTCGTCAGCGTCGGCGGATCGAGCCGCACATCCAGTCGCACGACGGTCCGACGCCTTGCAGCACGCGCCGCATCCACCGCATCGCGTTCTGCCGCATCGGCAGCACGGCTCACCCCATCGAAAAGCGCAGATTCGATGCGATCGCGGCTTGCGCAGAGCGCCTGCCACTGCGGCACGACCGAACGGAGTCGCTCCGCATCGACGCCAACCATGCTGCGGGGGACATCTGCACTCGCCGACTCGAATCTTCCCATGCTGCCGCTGCGCAGCGTTCTCCACCCCTGCTCATACTGCGCATACGCGGCTTCCACAGCAGCGGTGCGAGCGACCCCGCCGGCTCCCGAGCGCTCGAGCAGCGTGATGAGATCGCCGAGCGAGATCGGATCCGCGAACCACTGCGGCGCTGGGGATTGCCAGCCGACCGTCGCGCTCAGGCACAGACACCACAGGCCGAGGAGCGCGCGCGACACGGCGCGCGGCATGCAACCTCGCTCGGCCGAAGGCCCGCTCACATCGCGGATCCAAGCCCCACAACTCGGCGCCACGCGCTGACCTGTCCCAAGTGCACCATGTTGTGCGCAAGGCACAAGAAGGTCAGCAGTGCTCCCTTCGTCGGTAGCCGCTGCGCGAGCGATGCCACGGGATTCGGCTCGTCGAAGGTCGCAGCGGGAACCGATGGCAGTGCTTCCGCAACCTCGCTCCAGCCGCGCATGAATTCCGCCACCAATGCGTCCTTGTTCGGGTAGTGCCCCGCCTTGTCCACGCACGGCGCACCATTCTTGAACAAGTCCATCCAGCCGCTCGGCGCCGGCGCGATCACGACACCCATGGCCTCACCCGCGCGCGACGCGTAGATCGCCAAATGCCCCATGCAGAACGCAGGGCTATTCATGTCCGCGCACGGCATGTGCGAAAAGCGATCCGCGGGGATGGTGCGAACGAGCTCTTCGGCGTAACCAAGCGTCATCCGAAGCGACGGGGCGATGGCAAGACCAGTTTGCATCCCTGCAGGCTACATCGGCGGACGCATCGAGCGAATGCATGGGCTCCCCCGCAGCGGCACGGACTGCGGAACGTGCCGCCGCCATTCGACGCGGACAATCTGGAATGTCAGGATGTCACCAAGCGAAGTGCGCGAACGCCTTGTTGGCATCCGCCATGCGATGGGTGTTCTCGCGCGTGGTCACAGCCTTGCCTTCATTCTTCGCGGCATCAAAGAGCTCCTTCGCGAGACGGATCGCCACGGGCTTCCCCTTCTCGTCGCGAACAGCTTCGATGATCCATCGGAAAGTCAGGCTCTGTGCTCGGCGGCGATTCAACTGCATCGGAACCTGGTAGTTGGCTCCGCCCACTCGCTTCGAACGAACTTCCACGCTCGGGCGCACATTCTCGATCGCCTTGTGGAACAGCTCGATCGATGTCTTGGGCAGCGCATCGCTCTTTTCCTTGTCGAGGCGCAACTGCAGCGCATCAAACGCGTCGTACACCACACGCTGCGCAGTCGCCTTCTTGCCGCCGCGCATCATGCAATTGATGAACTTGGCGACCGTCAGATCCTGATAGCGCGGATCGGGCTTGAGTTGCGATTCGCTGGCGGTGAACTGCTTTGGCATGACACTCTCCTTCGGGGCTTGCGTGCCGAAAAGCACGCGTTGTTCACCGGGCCGCTGGAGGTTGGGCATCTCCGGAGCGAGGCGACCCGATTACTGCCTTGCGAGCGGACCGTCCGTCCCGCAGCCGAGGAAGGTGATCGGCGCACCTGATGCGAACTGCCGACTGCCGTCAAGCGGCCTGCCGGCGGAACGCGTTCATTTCTTCTTCGCTGCGGCGGCAGCCTTGCGCTTCACGCCGTACAACGAGCGACCCTTCTTGCGTCCATCCACACCGAGGCAGTCGAGCGTGCCTCGAACCACGTGGTAACGCACGCCAGGAAGATCGCGAACACGCCCTCCGCGCACGAGCACGATCGAGTGCTCCTGGAGATTGTGCCCCTCACCACCGATGTAGGCCGTCACTTCACGCCCGTTGGAGAGGCGAACTCGCGCCACCTTGCGGAGCGCAGAATTCGGCTTCTTTGGGGTGACCGTCTTGACCTGCAGGCAGACGCCGCGGCGCTGCGGGCACGCGGCGAGATCCGTGACCTTGCTCTTGGTGGCGGGGTCGCGGCGTGGCTTACGAACGAGCTGGTTGATGGTCGGCATGAGGACTTCCCAAGTGGGGAGTCGCATAAGGTACAGGAACGCGCCCGCGGCGGCAACCCGCTGCCTCGCACAATCTTGACAGAGCGGACAGCCCCGCTACACTCTCCTATTCGCCCCAAGTCGGGGCTCGCGAGGCACACACCCCCCATGAATCCCGTCTTTCGAACCAGTCCAGGACGAACCCGTCGGCGCCGAAACCATCAGGCGCTTCGTGCGGCCCATGCGGTCACCTGCCCAAACTGCGGCGCGGCCAAGCGCCCCCATCACGCGTGCAACTCCTGCGGCTACGTCCGCCCCGGGCTGCAGCTGAAGGGCTTTCAGGCGAACGCCTGACCACTCCTGATGCGCATCGGCGTCGATGTGATGGGAGGCGACAACGCCCCCGATGAGATCCTGAAAGGCTGTTTCGCTGCCATCCCCAAGATGGCTGCAGGAGATCAGTTGGTTCTCATCGGCGATGGCCCGATGATCGACGAAGCGATCAGCGAGCGCGGCATCGACCGTGCGATGATCGAAGTCGTTCCAACAACCGAAGTCATCGGGATGGACGAACCGCCCGTCGATGCGGTCCGAGCCAAGAAGGATTCGTCGATCGTGGTGATGGGTCGCATGGCATCGCCCAAGCAGCCCAACCGGCTCGACGCGGTCATTTCCGCAGGGAACACCGGGGCCTGTGTGGCGGCCGCGCAGTTGCACATGCGTCGCCTCGAGGGAGTGATCCGACCAGGCATCGCCGTGACCGTGCCGACCTTCGCCGGCCCGATCGTGCTCATCGATGTCGGTGCGAACATCGAACCGAAGGCGCACCATCTCGCGCAGTACGGCGTCATGGGAGACATCTACGCGCGTCGAGTGCTGGGCATCGCGAGTCCCCGCGTCGCGCTGATGAATGTGGGCGGCGAAGAGCAGAAGGGAACGCAGGAGATGCGCGATGCGCGCGACCTTCTGCGCATGACAGACGGGCTGCAGTTCAGCGGCTTCGTCGAAGGACGGGGTGTCTTCGACGGAGAGGCGGATGTCGTGATCACGGACGGCATCGTCGGCAATGTCATGCTGAAGATGGCGGAAGGCCTTTCTTCGGGCATCTTCAAGGCGCTTGCGAAGGAGGTCTTTGCGATCGATCCGACGCTTGCATCGCGGCTCGAGCCTGTGGTCAAGAGTCTTTACGCAAAGTACGACTACCACGAGCATGGTGGCGCCCCGCTCATGGGCGTCAACGGCGTGTGCCTCATCTCCCACGGCTCCAGCGTGGCACGAACCATCACGAGCGCCGTTCGCCGCGCACGGAGTTTCGTCGACCTCGGTGTCAACAACGAAATCGTGGAACGGCTCGCAGCGGCGCAGCACCTCATCGCATGAGTAGCGATCTGCCCGCATGCGGAGTCCGCATCTGTGGGACGGGTTCCTTTGTGCCGGAGCGACGCATGACCAATGCGGACTTCGCGAAGATCCTCGACACGAGCGACGAATGGATTGTCCAGCGCACGGGGATCTCTGAACGACGCATCTGCGATCCGTCGCGCGAAAGCACATTTCTCATGGCGCGGACCGCACTCGAGCGCGCACTCGACAGCGCCCAGATGAAGGGTTCCGATCTCGACCTGATCATTGTCGGCACCGTCACCCCTGAAATGACCTGCCCTTCGGTCGCTGCGCGCGTGGGAGCTGCTGTCGGCGCCGTGCCAGCCGCCGCCTTCGATGTCTCCGCGGCATGCTGTGGGTTCCTGTACGGAATCAATGTGGCGCAGGGCTTGATCCGCGCGGGGATGTTCCGCACGATCGGCGTCATCGGCGCAGAGAACATGAGCAGCATCGTGGACTACACGGATCGTTCCGTCTCGATCCTCTTTGGGGATGCGGCGGGCGCGGCGATCCTGCGGCGCGATCCCGACCCTCGCATCGGATGCCTCTATCAGACCATGGGCGCAGACGGCACAGGATGGCATTCGCTCTACCTACCTCGCAAGGAGCGCGATGTTCCCGCCTCGGACGCGGACAATCCAATCCGCCTCGGCAACATCCGCATGAATGGCAAGGACGTCTTTCGCTTCGCCGTCACCAAGTTTCGCGAGGTGCTCGAGGATGCGATGCATCACACCAATCTGACGGCGGAATCCGTTGGACAAGTGATCTGCCATCAGTCGAACCTGCGGATCATCGAAGCCGCGCGTGAGCGTCTCGGCCTGCCGCGGGAAAAGGTCTTCGTCAACATCGACAAGTATGGAAACACATCGGCAGGCAGCGTCGGGCTCTGCCTCGATGAACTGTGGCGAGACGGAAAGATCGAGCGCGAGCGCCCCTTCGTGATGGTTGCGTTCGGCGGCGGGCTGACCTGGGCAAGCTCGGTGTGGCGAGTCTGATCGCTCGTCCGAACCGCCCCCGTGCGGTACAACTTGCACAACGACCCTCCGCCCCAACGAACCCGGACACTTCATTCCACCATGGCGCAACAGCAGATCATTCTTTGCCCTGGCCAAGGCGCGCAAGCACCCGGCATGGGTCGCGCTTGGTTCGAGTCCAGCACAGCGGCCGCGGGCATCTTCCAGCGCGCCGACGCGATCATCCGCATCGATGGTGAACCGCTCTCGAAGATTGCGTTCGAAGGAGCAGCGGACACGGTCCACCGGACCGATGTGAGTCAGCCTGCGCTGTACACCTGCGCCATCGCATCGCTGCACGCTTTGCAGGAACGCGGCGTCTGCGCGAACATCTGCACGGCGGCTGGACTGTCGCTCGGCGAATACACAGCGCTGCACATTGCGGGAGCGTTCTCCTTTGAAGATGGATTGCAGCTCGTTGCCGAGCGTGGCCGGCAGATGCAGGCTGCCGCGCGGGCGAGCAAGGGCGGCATGGTCGCGTTGATCGGTGCGGACGAAGCACAAGCACAGGCGGTCTGCGATGCCGCCGCGCAAGGCGAGGTACTCGTCTGCGCAAACTTCAATGCGCCCGGACAGATCGTGCTGTCGGGTCACGCCTCCGCATGCGACCGCGCGGTCGAAGCTGCGTCCACAGTCGGTTGCCGAGCCACCAGGTTGCAGGTCGCTGGCGCGTTCCACTCGCCGCTGATGGCACCGGCTGCCGAAGCCATGTCTGCCGTTCTCGATCGCGTTGCGCTGCAGCCGCTGAAGTTGCCCGTCTGGAGCAATGTCACTGCGCGTCCGCATGATCCCGCGAATGCCGCGCTGCTTCGCACACTGCTTGTGGACCAGATCGTTCGCCCTGTACAGTGGAGCCAGAGCATGGCCGCTCTCTCGGCCGGGCTTCCTTCGGGCGAAGCACGACCGAGTTTGCACGAATTGGCTCCTGGCGCGGTGCTGAAGGGGCTGATGCGGCGTATCGATCGAACATGCGAGGTGACCACCCATGACAAGCCAGACACTGTCGATGCATCGAAAGTATGACCCGCAGCCAGTGGTGGCTTGCGCTGTGTGGAGCGCATGTGCCGCTGCGATCATCCTGCTCGGCGCATGCAGTGAGGAGGAAGCACAGCAAGCGGCTCCCGTGGTTCAAGCCCCTCCACCACCGCCACCGCCGCCACCTGAGCCGACGGTGGAGGACATCGCATCGCTCATGAAGGCGCTGTCGATCGATGAGCGCATCAGCCTGCCCGAGGATCTTGCGCCAAAGACCACGGAAGAACGCAAGGCGGTGCTGCTCTTCTGGAACGCGTTCGCCAAGGGCGACGAAACGTCGGCTCGCGGGATGATGTCGGAGCGCGATGCCACCGTCCTGAAGAAGTTGGTCGACAGCGGCGGCTGGGCGAAGTCAACCGCGGGCATCAAGTCCATCGAAGTGCAGTGCAAGAATGACTCGAATGGCTTCGCGACCTTTGCGATCATCACGAGCGCCCTTCCTGATCGAGCTCTCCTGTGGGACGGCTCGGACGAGGATGGCAAGATCACATTCACATCCTTCCCCGGTCCTCCAGACATTCTCGATCACCTTTCAGGCACTGACTCGATCGCCGCTTGGAAGAAGTATGTGAATGACATGTTCGAGAAGTACGCGAACCTCCCCGATGAGGAGGTCGAGATCCCTCAGTCGAAGGTCGAGGAAAGCGAAGAATCGAGTGAGGGCGGCAGTGGCGGTGGCGGCACGCCAACGCCACCGAGCGGCACGGGTGGCGGCTCACTGAAAAAGCAGAAGCGCGCGCCGATTCCAGACTGATCGGTTGTCTTCCAGCCGATTTGCCCTCGCGACTCGCTCTCGCCGCGGCGAAATCCAGTTCTTTTCGTCCCAGTTCTTTTCGTCCGAGTTCTTGCCGGACCCGGCTCTCCATGGTCTACATGGCCAATCCGCCGTCGATCGACAGGACATGCCCTGTCAGATAGCCACCGCCATCGGATGCCACATACGACACCGCGGCGGCAATGTCATCCACTTGCCCGAATCGCTTCAGTGGAATGTGTGGAAGCACTGCCTCCTTGACCGCCGCGCCGAGCGCGCCGGTCATGTCCGTATCGATGAAACCTGGCGCGATGACATTCGCGGTGATCCCCTTCCCGCCAAGCTCTTTCGCGATCGACTTGGTCATGCCAATCAGTCCTGCCTTCGCGGCGGCGTAGTTCGCTTGCCCTGGGTTCCCCATGACGCCCGCGACCGACCCCATGTTGATGATGCGCCCGAAGCGCGCCCGCATCATCGGGCGAGCCGCGGATCGACACGCCACGAACGCGCTGCGAAGGTTCACGCGGATGACATCATCGAAGTCCTCATCGCTCATGCGGAGGATCAACCCATCCTTGGTGATGCCCGCATTGTTCACCAGGATGTCGAGCCGCCCGAGTCGCTCTGCAACGCCATCGATGAGCGCCGCAAGCGCAGCCCCATCACCCACATCGCATGCCGCCACCTCGCCACTCCCACCAGTAGCCGCGATTTCACCCTGCAGCGAAGCCAAATGTTCTGCATTTCGGGCGACTCCCACCACATGCTTGCCATCGGCGGCGAGTCGCAGGGCGATAGCCCGACCGATTCCGCGGCTTGCTCCAGTGACGATGGCGACACGCTTTTCGATGGTTGCCTCCTTGCAGGGCGGCGATCATAGCCGCCCCCACTTCGGAACGATCACCGATGGGCCAATCACTCCGAACGACCACTTCGACCCGTCACCTTCCACGCATCCGCACAGAAATCGATGCGGCGGCTATACTCCCGCGCGGCATAGATTGCCGATGTTCTTGGTCGTTCGACGGATCGACAGCAACTTCCAACACCTCTAGAGGAGCCTCCCGTGACTGAAAAAGAGATCGAAGAGAAGGTCATCGCCATCGTTGCAGAGCAGATGGGGGTGGACAAGGCTGAGATCAAGCGCGAAACGAGTTTCACCAACGACCTCAATGCCGACAGCCTCGACATCGTCGAGTTGGTGATGGAGTTCGAGGACCAGTTTGGGACATCCATCCCCGATGATCAGGGCGACAAGATCCAGACCGTCGGTTCCGCGATCGACTACATCAAGACCAACTTTGGCAGTGGCAAGGGCGGCGCAGCAAAGACTGGCTGACCCGCGCATTTGCTGCGCATTCCTGCCGTGAGGACCATCACACTCCGACGCGTGGTTGTGACCGGGCTCGGTGCCATCACGCCCGTAGGTCACACCGCAGCGAACACTTGGGAGAGTCTCATCCAGGGCCGTTCGGGCATTGCAGGCATCACCCAGTTCGATGCGAACGAGGACTGGGGAGTTCGATTCGCCGGCGAAGTTCGCAACTTCGATCCATCCTCGTTCCTGGATGTCCGCGAGCAGCGCCGCATCGATCGGTTTGCGATCTTTGCCCTTGGGGCAGCACACGAAGCCGTCCGCGATTGCGGCATCGATTTTCAAACGGGCGATCCATATCGCCACGGGGTTGCCATCGGATCGGGCATCGGTGGGATCGGCACGATCGAAACGGGCGTTCGCGGAATGGTCACCTCGGGAAATCGGAAGATCAACCCGTTCACCGTGCCGCGTCTCATGGTCAACGCGGGTACAGGGCAGGTGTCCATCCGATTCAACCTTCGGGGGAGCAACATTGCAACGGCGACCGCCTGCGCCTCGGGGTCGCACGCGATTGGCTCGGCGTTCCAGATCATCCAGCGTGGCGATGCGGATGTCATGCTCGCAGGTGGCGCAGAAGCTGCGGTGACGCCGCTGTGCATCGGTGCCTTTGCGTCGATGAAGGCGCTGTCAACGCGCAATGAAGCCCCCACGCTGGCGAGCCGTCCGTTCGACAAGGACCGCGATGGGTTCGTCCTGAGTGAGGGTGCGGCCGTCATCGTTCTCGAGGAACTCGAGCATGCACGAAAGCGCGGTGCCACGATCTACGCGGAACTGCTGGGCTACGGCTGCTCGGGAGATGCGTTCCACATCGCCGCGCCAGAAGAACAAGGCGCTGGGGCCTTCCGCTCGATGCAGAACGCCCTCGCCGATGCTCAAGTGAACGCCACCGATGTCGGCTACATCAACGCGCACGGCACGAGCACGCCACTGGGCGACGCCGCTGAAGTGAACGCGGTGAAACGGCTCTTCGGCAGCCATGCGTATGAGCTGGCGATGAGTTCCACCAAATCCGTGATGGGGCATGCCCTCGGAGCAGCAGGCGGCGTGGAGAGCATCGCCACCATCAAGGCGCTCCAGACGGGAACGCTTCCGCCGACGATCAACCTCGATCAGCCCGACGAAGGGTTCGATCTGAACTTTGTCGCCAACACCGCGCAGCAGCGCCCTCTTCGTATCGCCCTCAACAACTCCTTCGGCTTCGGCGGCCACAACACCTCGCTCGTCTTCGGATCGCTGCGGGACTGATCGTTCATGCCGCGCAACATTCCTGTCGGCAACGGCGAGATGCTCGTTGCGTTCGACGATTTGTACCGCATCCGCGATCTCTATTGGCCGCGGGTCGGCATGCCAAACCACACCTGTGGACATCTCCAGCGATTCGGCGTGTGGGTCGATGGGCAGTTCGCGTGGGTCGACGCATCGGGATGGACACGCGAGTTGATGTACACACGCGATTCGCTCGTCACCGAAGTCCACCTGCAGAATGATCGCCTCGGGATACGACTGCACTGCCGCGATGCCGTCGACTTCTGGAGTCCTGCGTATTTCCGTGAGGTTCGAGTTCACAACCTGCATGATCATGCACGCGATGTGCGCCTCTTCTTCCACCAAGATCTCTCGATTGGCGAGAACGCCATCGGCGACACGGTGCACTACGACCCCCAGACGGGTGGCTTGGTGCACTTCAAGGACGACACCTACTTCCTCTTCAATGGCTCGGGCGCGCGCGCGACCGGCGTCGATACTTGGTCCACTGGACAGAAGCGCATCCGCGATGCCGAGGGGACCTGGCGCGATGCAGAGGATGGCGCGCTCAGTCGAAACTCCATCGCGCAAGGGTCCGTCGACTCCACCGTGGGATTCACGCTCGGCGTTCCTTCGCGCGGCAGCGCGCTCGTGACCTACTGGATCTGTGCGGGACGCGACTACCCAGCGGTCAAGGCGCTCGACGACAAGGTCCGCGCGAAGACACCGCAGCGCATGATGCTGCGAACCGAAGCCTACTGGCGACTGTGGGCGACCAAGGAAGGGATCGACTTCTCACCCCTGCCCGCGCCCGTCCGCGATCTTTTCGTGCGCAGCGAACTCATCATTCGTACGCAGATCGATCAGGGTGGTGCGATCATCGCAGCCAACGACTACGACATTACGCGATACGCAGGCGACACCTACTCCTACCTCTGGCCGCGCGATGGCGCGCTTGTCTCGCATGCACTGGTGTTGGCGGGGCAAGGCGAACTCTCGCAGGCGTTCTTCCGATTCGCCGCAAAGGTGATCGAGCCCGCCGGCTATTTCCTGCACAAGTACAACCCGACTGGAACGGTCGCGTCGAGTTGGCATCCATGGATGCTGGATGGGAAGCGGGTTCTTCCGATTCAAGAGGATGAAACGGCGCTGGTGGTCTGGGCGCTGCGCCGACACTTCATGACATTTCGCGATGTCGAATTCATCCGCGACCTCTACAACCCGCTCGTGATCGAACCCGCGGGCTGGATGCTGCGCTACCGCGACTCGAATGGTCTGCCGCAGCCTTCCTGGGACTTGTGGGAGGAGCGGCGCGGGATTCATCTCTTCACGGTCGCATCGGTGATCGGTGCGCTCAAGGCTGCCGCTGCGTTCGCCGACGAGGTGGGTGCCGCGGATCGTGGCGCGGAGTTCGAACTCGGTGCTGAACGAATGCGCGAGGCGATGATTCGTCACATGTGGAGCGAAGAACGAGGCTGCTTCGCGCGCATGGCGACTCCCGATGGTGCCGGTGGCTATCACCTCGACTTCACCCCGGACGCGAGCGCATGCGGACTTTTTGCGTTTGGAGCGCTTGAGGCGAACGACCCACGCGTCACGAGTCACATGCGCATGCTGCGAGAGAGGCTTTGGGTGCACACGGACATCGGGGGCATGGCGCGATACGCCGGCGACCATTACCACCAGGTGGAACGGCATGACCTCCAGCGTGTTCCCGGCAATCCATGGATCATCACCACGCTGTGGTATGCGCAGTGGCTGATTGCGCGCGCACATCATGCGGAGGAACTTGCGGAGGCCGTTCCACTGCTGGAATGGGTATGCCAGCGCGCATCCGCCTCGGGCGTGCTCGCGGAGCAGTTTGATCCCTATTCGGGCGCACATCTTTCGGTGAGTCCGCTCACGTGGTCCCATGCGGCGTTCATCACGACCGCCCTGCGCTACCTGCAGCGTCACACGCAACTCACTGGCATCCAGCACGGCGTTCAGGCGCGCGCATGAGTGAGCCTCCGGCAGCGCCCGATCGTCCGTGGCGTCTCGCGACACTCCTGCTCTCCTGGTTGCTGTCCGTCTGGTGCGTGCAGGAGTCAGCCCCTCCACTGCCCTCCGATGTCGACAGCTTGGGTTGCTTCTCCGCGCGCCGTGCCCACGAGGAGTTGGTGCGATTCGTTGGTGATGGAACGCCGCGCGCGGTCGGCACTGCAGGCCACGATGCTGCGCAAGAGCGGCTGCTGCGTCGACTGCGCGAGCTGGGTGTCACCCCAACGACCCATCGATTCTTCGCACGCGGGTGGAACAGAAGCGCCGTCGAGATGCACAGCATTCTGGTTGAAGTCCGAGGGCAGGAAGCGATGGACGCACCGCTGCCGATGCTCTGGGCGCACTGGGACGGCGTGCCCAGCGGCCCCGCGGCGGGCGACAATGGCGTGGGCGTCGCTTGCGCGCTCGAGTGCATTCGCGCACTCGTGGCGGATCCGCCGCAGCGGACTGTGCTCTTTGTCTTCACCGATGGCGAGGAGGTTGGCCTCTGGGGTGCGCGGCGACTTGCGGAAGAACATGCTTGGTGGATGCGCGCAGGTGCCATCGTGAATCTCGATGCACGCGGAAGCAGCGGTCCCGCAATCCTCTTCGAAACGGGTTCTGATACGCCGGCTCATGCACGCCTCATTGCATCCGTGGATGCCCCAGTCTGTTCCACCAGCCTGGCAGCCGAGGCGTATCGACTGATGCCCAACAACACCGACTTCACGGTGGCCGTACGCACGGGTCGCGCAGGCTTCAACATCGCCTTCCTTGGATCGCCGCGCAACTATCACACCGCGAACGACCGCGTCGATCAGATCGACATCGCGACGGTCGGACAGATGGGCTCGACCGCACTCGCGCTGCTTCGTTCGCTTGCAGCAGGATCGACACCGATGCCGCTACCGACCGATCACGCCTCATGGACGCGCGAATCGGGCGCAGCCGCACGGCGAGGCGCGGTCTGGTTCAATGCACTTGGTGGTCCGATCGTTCGCTGGGATGGCTCGGTCTCCATCGCCCTTCTCGCTTTCGCAGTGCTCGCCACGGTCACTGCTGCACGCCGCTGCTGCGATGTTCCTCTGCGCATGATCCTGCGAGACACACTCCTGCTCGCCGCAGGTGTTGCGCTCGCGGCGTGCGTGGGCTGGATCTTCTCGGCCGCATCGCGGTGGATCGCCGCAGATTCCTTCCCGTGGCCACCTGCGACAACCGCATGGGTGCTGGTGGCACTTGCCCTCGGCGCACTCGTCACGTGGATACCGCGACTGATCGCATGGCAACCCATCTCACACCGTCGCTTCACTGCACCCGCCCACCATGCTCCGCCAGCGGCCGAACTGTGGAGCACGATGATTGCGGCGAATGCGCTCTCGCTGTTGCTTGCATCCATCGTGCTGATCCTCGCACCAGGCGCCGTGCATCCCCTGCTGCTCCCTGCCGTCGCCGGCAGCATGGTGCTTCTGCTCGCTCGGGGACGCGCACGCCTCCCTGATGCAGCTGCCGCTGTTGCAGTCCTCGTGGCAATCGCCGCATGGGCGCCGCTGGAAGGAATGTTTCACGACGCCTTTGGAACGGCCCTCGGCATCTTCAGCTGCGTGCGCGGCGCAGTCGTTGCGCTGCCGGCAACGGCACTCCTCATGTCGTTGCCCCGACGCTGAGGCGACGAGCAACGAGGCAATCGTTCCAACTCAGCGGGTACTGCGCGTACATCGACGGCAGGAAACTGCAGCGCCAACCGCGAGCCTCCAGATCCGCTTCGATCGGTGATGCATAGCAGTGGCGGCGCGGCGCCGAGTTCAGTGCCAACGTCGGATACAGACGCATCTCCGTCGCACACACCCGCACCAATTCACCGATTGCCTGGTGATGCCAGGGGAGATCGAACCGATGCCCCTCGAGGAGTCCATCCTCGACCAGCGGCGAGTAGAGAAACAGCAAGTGACCCGACAGCACCAGATCGAACTGGCGGTCCGCAAACGGAAGCTTGGGCAAGGACGCAGCGCGGTAACGCTGTGGATTCGCACGGAAGTCGTCGATGAAACGCGCAAGCGCCTCACGCTTCGCCACCGCGTAAGCCTCCAAATCGCCGACAGGGGCAGCCCAGGGCTTCGCTCGCATCTGCGCGATGCACGCATCGATGTCTGCACTCGCGCGCCGTTCCAACTCATCGGCACCGACGTCGTAGGCGGGATCCACGGCAATCACCTCGCAGCCCAGCGCTGTCGCCTCTGCTGCAAAGGACCCCGGTCCGCCTGGACAGTCAAGGATGCGCAGTCCCCGCAGTTCCTTCGCGTCAAGGCAAAAACACTGCAGGTACTCCGCGAGCGTCCGCCCGAAGAATGCAACGGTGGGCAGGCTGAATGGTGCCTGAGCAGACATCAGCTGCTGCCTTCTCGCATGCGGTCCACGCCAGCGGGAAAGGGATACCGCGCGAACACGCCCGTCCGCGCACAGTCCCAGAGCGACACGGGCGGATAGCAGTCGCCGTGGAAGCCCGCATCATGCATCGCCTTCAGTACCGCTTCCAGGCTCGGCTCCTCCCCCGCATGGTTCAGCAGACGGTTGCTCTTTGCACCAAGGAACGAGATCGTGGCGACAGGGAGCCGGTCGGCACGACCCTCGAGCATGCGCGCAGCAGTGCGGAAGCCTCGATAAATGTCTTCAAGCGTGAAGTGATCGCGCCCGTGCGGTCGAAGCAGCGCAAGGACCAGCAATCGATCCAAGTCGAACTTCAGGATGTACGGCTCACGATCCTCCTTTGCATGGACTTGCACTGCGCTGCGAAACATCTGCGCATAGCTCGTTGCGGAGCTGAGTGTCCACTGGCTCGTCGGAATCAGTTTCAGTATCTCGCCAAGGATGCCGTGCGCGTTGTCCTGTTCATTCACGCCGCAGATGAGCGTGCGGTAACGACCATCCACGAGATCATCGAGCAGATGCTGCCCCCATGGAACCCGGATCCGCCTCGACGCATCGGCAGCACGCGGATCGCCCGCGGGAAGCAGCGTCACCTTCGGACCCGCTGCGGGAATCTCGACCAAGCGGTCGCCATCGCCTTCGTAGATGCGTGCCCCACCGCCAGTGGGCGCATCCTTCTTCGCGCTTGATGTTGTGGTTCGTGCCATGCCACCATTATGGCACGGCAGGAACGGTGGCGGGCAAGGAGGCATCCGTGGGCGCAGCGGATTCGAACATCGGCTTCAGGTAATCGCTGCGCCACGAGGGCAGCTGAAACACCCAACCGTCCCATGTCTTCGCTGCCGCATCGATGCGCGCATCATGCTGCGCACCGCATGCACCGGGAGCCAAGCGCACCCACACTCTCCCGTCCTGCATCCACATGCGAATGGCAACGGCGTTTGTCTCATCGACCCACGCCTGCGCCTCCACCGCGCCTGGACGCGACGCGTCCTCCGCATTCTCGCGCCGTACATCCTCCGGCGTGAACCCAGTCAGCAGGAACGGCAAGGTGCTCTTGATCGCATCGAGCCGCGGCGTTGCAGTTGCTGGCTGCCCATCCGTTCCCGTCATGTTCCATTCCGTCGCCGAACGCGTGAGCGTGACATCCGAAAGCGTGATTCGCTGCAACTGATCGGAGGCGAAGTCTGCAACGGGAGAAGCCAACCAGTTGGATACTCCGCTCGGAACATTCCACGCACCCACACAGCGCCATACCTGCGGGTCATCACTGCCGCGCGCATACACGCCAACGGGAGATGATGCGGCCTTTCCGATCACCAGGTCTGCGAGTGGCTTCTCCTTGCCCGCAGCGAACACGCGCACCCGCCGTGCAGTTCCGGTCGGGTCTGGCCAGGCAATGCCGAGATCGGCGTGCCGCTCTGGCTTCGCCGTCATGCGCTGGGACTTCCGAAGTCCGTCGAGTCCGCGCACCACTTCCTGTACCGCGTCCGCCTTGGCGGGAAATCCGTCGCGCGAAAGGAGAACCCACCGCCCATCCTTGCGCTGCACATCGATTCGATCGCTGCCCTGCTCCACTTCGACACGGTCAATCGCCGACGCATCCGATGCGAAGGACACCAGCGGTTGATCCACCCCGGGCGTCGCCGTACTGCGATTCATCCGAAGGAGTGCGGTCACGAGAATTGCAGCGACAGCCAACACCAGAAGGACACGCACCGCTTGACGATTCATGCCGCTGTCCTCGCCGATCGACTCCGCTGACGCACTCCCAGGAACACCGCCGCCACCGCAACCACCGATGGCCACAGCAACACATTCAGCAGCATCAGTCGGTGCCCGAGCGCCTCCACATCCTCGCGCAGGCTGAACTGCACTTGGCGAAGTTCCTTGCGCGCCTCGGCCACTTCCTGCTGCAAGCGTTCAAGTTGTGCCTGCTGCTCCGGCGTCAGAAGCAGCATCTGATCGGGAGTCTTCTGCTGCTGCATGCTGGTGATGCGCTGCTGCGTTTCGCTGATCCGCTTCTGCAGTTCATCCTCACGGGCTCGGAACCGCTGTTCCGCATCGCGCTGCAGCGCTCGGACCACATCGAAGGGGCGCTGGCTGCTGCCGCGCGCGCGCAGCCCAAGCAGCGCCTGATTGCCACTGAGTTGCTCCACCGTATTCAACAGCAACGAACCATTGTCGGCGAACGCGCGCCACCCAAGACTCAAGTTGCCCAGTCGCTCTTCTTGAATCCATGTCTCATCCCGAAGCATGTCTGCGTCCGCGACAACCACGATGCTCGCGGGCGCGCTTCCCTCCACGGGTGCGGGCGTCGGCGGGAACGCGCTTCGTACCACGCCGGTGAACCGCGCCGCGATGACGCGCTGCGTTCCATCCGCCTTGAAGTCGCGAAGGAGCGCCGACGGATCGGCGAACGGGCCGAGCTTCGAACCGTCGATCAGCATCGAGTCCGCTGAACTCTGCACGAGCGGCACCATCTCCAGTTTCGACTCCTCGGTCCGATCGAGCGATCCAGCGGACATCAGAATCAGCGTCTGCAAGACGCCAAACGCCGGATCATCGCGGCGAATCGCCTCCTTGTTCAGGTTCAACCAGGCGACGAAGTCGACCGTGGCAAGTCCCGTATCGCTCCGCGCACGCACGCGCTGTGCAAAAGTCCTGTCCGCAACCACCTCATTCGCTTTCCACGCGATCCCCCATGCCGATGGCAGTGTGCCGAAATCGCTGGGCGTTCCGCCCGATCCGAATCCGCCGGGCCCCATCGGCGCCGAATCGCTCTCACAGAACGGATCGAGAAACAGCAGCATCCGCCCGCCTGCGAGTGCGTAGGCGTCGATGGCGCGCAAGAGCGGCTCCGCAAGTCCCTTGGGATGTGCAACGACCAGCGCATCGAACTGATCGGGCAACTTCTCTGCACTCGGCGGCACCACCTCCAACTCAAAGAGGTTGCGCAGCTGCGCCATCACCTGCCAGGGTGGCGTCATGCGCTGCGAGCGTGGATCGAAACTGCTGTCCATGGGCAGTCCCGTGACGAGCGCGATCTTCGCTCGCTGTGTGCGCGAGACACTGATGATCGCACGCGATACGTCGTACTCGAGGAACGCCTCCTCCTGCGGGTTGAGATAGGGCAGGCACTCTCGCTGGTCCGTTGCGCCGGAGACCAGCAGACCGAGCATCAGCGTTCGCCCGGCGCCATCGGCGGTAATCGGCGCAATCCCCGCAGCCTTGGCGTTGTCCTCCGCCTCCGAAAACGGCTGCGGATCGATGACCTTCAAATCCACCTTGCCATTCGAGGATGCAACGAGACTCTCAAGGAACTCCTGCACGCGCAGCGCATGATTGCGAATCTGCGGCAAATCGCGCGAGCCCTCGGCCGTGAAGAAAAGCTCCAATCGCACGGGCTCGTCGAGCGAAGCGAGCATTGTCCGCACCCCAGGAGAGAGCGTGTAGACGGAACCCTCCGTGAGATCGATTCGGATCGGCAGCGGCACGATCGACAGGAGTGCGCTCAACGACACCCACACCACCAGCAGCAGCGCGCTCGCCTTCAGTGCCATGGATGACTTGGTCGATCGGGGCATGTCAGGCACTCTTCTTCCAATCGATCAGGAACGCAGTCGAATACACCAACGCCGACATACCGACGATGAAGTACGCGATGTCGCGAAGATCCAGAACTCCGCGCGTGAGGCTCGTGAAGTGCGTCAGGATGCTGAGGCTGGCTACCGCATCGACCACGCCGGGCACGGCCCAACCGCGGAGAAAATCAAGCACGACGGGGAAACCGCTCACCATCAAGAGGAAGCACGCGACCACCGTCACCACGAAGGCGATCACCTGATTCTTCGTCAGCGCGGAGACCACCCCACCAAGCGCAAGGAACAGTCCCGCCATCAGCGCCGTGGCGACATAGCCCGCGACGATCATTCCCTGATCAGGATCGCCGAGCCACGACACCGTCATCCAGAGCGGCACGGTCAGCGCGATGGCCACCACGCTGAACGCCCACGCTGCGAGAAACTTCCCGAGGACCGCCTGCCAGAGCGGCAGTGGCAGCGTGGTCAGCACCTCGATGGTGCCGAGGCGGCGCTCCTCCGCCCAAAGCCTCATCGAAACGGCGGGCGCGAGAAACAGCAACAACCACGGCGCGAAATCGAAGAATGGCCGAAGATCCGCCTGGCCGCGTTCATAGAGACCGCCGAGTGAAAAGGTGAAGATGCCCGCGAGGAACAGAAACACGACAAGAAACACCGCTGCGAGCGGCGTGGCGAAGTATGCGCGGAACTCGCGGCGGAAGATCGCGCGCCATGGCTGCACGCCCATCGTCATGGCTGCCCCCCCCTCGTCATGATTGCACCTCCGATCCCGCGGCCGTCATTTCGCGGAAGACATGATCCATGCGGTTGCGCTGCACGGAGGCTGGGGCGCGAGCCTCGAACTCCTGCGGTCGTCCATCGAACACGATCCTGCCCGCTGCGATCAAGATCACGCGGGTGCACACCGCCTCCACTTCCTCCAAGATATGGGTCGACAGGACGATGGCCTTGGTGGAACCCATGCTGCGGATCAGTTGCCGGACCTCGTGCTTCTGATTGGGATCGAGCCCATCGGTCGGCTCGTCCATGATCAGGATCGGCGGGTCGTGCAGGATGGCTTGGGCAATGCCCACACGCCGCTTGAACCCCTTCGAAAGCGTTTCGATGGTTTGCTGCTCCACCCGCTCCAAATGAACCTGAGAGATCACCGCCGCAACTCGGTCGTGAAGCGTCTGACCCGCCAGGCCGCGCACCTGCCCAATGAACTGCAGATAGTCGAGCACGCTCATGTCCGGATACGCGGGCGCACCCTCAGGCAGATAGCCAAAGCTGCGCTTCGCCTGAATGGGCGCCTCATCGAGGGAGAATCCTCCGAGAGTCACTTGCCCCTCGGTCGGCTCGAGAAACCCGGTGATCATCCGCATGGTTGTGGTCTTGCCCGCACCATTTGGCCCAAGGAACCCGACTACTTCACCCGCTGCCACCTCAAGCGTGACACCACGGACCGCCTCGATTGCCCCAAAGCGTTTCGTCAGATTTGCAGCATGAAGAAGGGGTGCCATGAATGCAAAGAACTCCAGCGTTGGGGGGAAGAATATCGCCCAAAAAGTCCTTCAATCTTCATGAAGAACGACGGCGGAGCAGAAAAATTTTGGCCCGCCATGTGCCTCGAAAGAATGGATTATTCGATCGAAAAGTGATACTTCTGCCAATCACTAACGACCTTCCGAATATTATAGGACTATGGTGTCGTTCCAATCTGCGAACTGACTTCTGTCCATTTGCCGATAAGCAGATATTGGCAGTGGCAAGGTGCGACTGCCGTGTTCAGGAATCCTCAGGAGCTTCAAGACATGCAGGCATTCACTTGGATCAAGGGTTGGGCTCGCGAACTCATGGACATCATGTTGCTCTTCATCGGGCTTGGCGTCCTTGTGCAGATCATCTTCGGTACAACGAACACCGGCTTCTTCGGCGGTATCACCTCCAATCTGACGAGCTTCATCAGCCAGCTTGGCAATGGTGGATTTGTCGGTCTGATCGCCCTGTTGGTGATCATTGCCGTGTTCACCAAGAAGCAGTCCACGACCTGATCCAGTTCATCAGGCTTCTTAGGATCACACGACTGGCCAGAGCAGGACGCTCTGGCCAGTTTTCTTTTTTGGAATCTCACAACAGGAACGCTCTCCAACGGTTGGGCACCGCGTGCCATGCAGGAGTCCATTACACTCTTGGACCCTAAAAGGAGGTTCTGATGAGCGGGTTCTCAAAGCGCGAAGAAGGTTTCGAGTCGAAGTTCGCATTCGATGCAGAAAAGCGTTTCAAGGCGGAAGCGCGGCGCAACAAACTCCTCGCCGAGTGGTTTGGAAGCAAGGCCAAGTTGGACCCCGCCGGCGTGGACGCCTATGCGAAGGAACTCATCGCACACGATCTGAAAAAGGCCGGCGACGACGATGTGGTTGCCAAACTCACTGCAGACTTGCAGTCGAAGGGCATTTCAGTATCCGAACAGGACATCCGAACCGAGATGGAACGCTGCTTGCGAACGGCGTACGAAGCGGTCGCCAACGGCACCTGACTGGAACGCTGACTGAAACCCCGTTTGGGGGCCGTTTAGCCCTATTCGTCAGCCCCAGTTCGACAGCAGAATCGTGAGGTCGCTGCCACCGACGACTCCATCCTCATTCAGATCGGCGCTGCCCGATGAGCCCCACGCCCCAAGCAGTACGGTCAGATCGCCCCCGCTGACGACACCATCGCCGTTCAGATCGCCCGTGCGTGGGCAAGCGGAAAACTCAACTCGGTAGTTCAACCCGAAGTACCCGGGAACGAAGGGCGGATCATCGGGACCTGGAGGCGGATCATTGGGATCCGTGAGATCGCAGGGGAACTCACCGCGGATGACACGCTCCCGGTTGCCAACACCGAGGACAAGCCAGAGGTTTGGCTCCACGGAGACATCGATGGACGCACTCGCACACGGTGGCACTTCAGTCAGTTGCCGCACCCGAAGCGGACCCGAGCACACACCCTGCACCACCTGCACCATCAGCGGACACTCGGTCGCGAACGAAATGCGCACCGACGAATGGGGCAGAGCCGACAAGTTGAACCAGTCTGTATCCCTCGGCACATCGCTCGCGAGCGTCGACTCGTAGACGGCTGGGCAAAGCGGGTGGATCTCGCCGCCCGCCAGATTGCATCCATCGTCCAAATGCGAGTAGCACGGCTCTGGAAGTTGAATGGCTCCAGCCACACTTCCAATGTCGCATGCCGATGCGCCGCAGTACATCGTGGCCTCACGCGCACACACTGCATCCCAAATCGATGAACAGCAGAAGGGATCAAAGTCGCACAGGAACAGGCAACATGCTTCATCGTCACAGGCAAGCGTTGGATGGAACTCTGTGCAACTGCCCGCGCTCGGACAATTGAAGTTGTCGCACAACTCCTCCTCCGCTTCCACACACGGCTGATCCCACGACACCTCACAGCACAATGGATTGAACGCACACACCGCTTCGCAGCACAGCGTTCGGACGCATCCCGGTGTCTCGTGCACTTCCTCGCAGAGACCGGCTCCCGTTCCGCACACGATGGGCGGCTCGCCCGCGACGGATCCTTGCGCACCTTCCCATGCAGCGAGCCAACTCACCGCCGCCTGAGCGCTCCCGAATGATGGCGTCGCAGGCGAACCCTCCTCGCCGCCATCGCCCGCCACACCGCCCATTTGATTGCGGTAGATCAGCACATTCGCCGCAGCAATGTCCACCGCAACAACATCGCGGTCTCCATCCTGATCGATGTCTGCGACCGCCATGTCACGCAGGAATGTCCCGGCTGACTTTGTCGTCACGGCGACGTACGCACCGCCCTGCTGCGCATCGACTTCGGCGATGGTCAATCGACCCGGCAAGGCAGAACCCGCGAGTACATCCGCGTCACCGTCACCATCCAAATCGCCGACCTGCACGGTCCATGCATATCCCTCCACGTTGGCAGGGCGTGTCTCCCGCACCGCGAATCCGCCCAGCCCATCGTTCTTCCAGATCACAGTGACCGACGGGGACATCAGCAGCAGTCCATTGGCGAGAATGTCCAGATCGCCGTCGGCATCGATGTCAGCAACGGCCAGATTCGCCAGCGCCGGACGCTCCTTCCCCACGGCAGGAACATCCCACGCCTCGCCACTGTCAAAGTTGCCGTTCCCCTGATTGCGGTAGAGCACCAGCCGCGTCGGTCCCGTCGCGCTGCACACGAGATCCACATCACCATCCCCATCGAAGTCGCCGCTCGCAACATGGAACGGGTAGGAAACCCCAACGGTCCACGGCGTGACGAGCACACTCGCTCGATCGATCAGCGCACCGGTCCCTGTCCCATGCCACCACTGCAGGCTGCCCGATGTGTAGTTCAACATGGCCACATCAACCCGACCGTCACCGCTGAAATCCCGTGCAACCAAACCTGCACCGCTGCGGCCAGCCGTGGTCGTCGTGGGCGGATCGAAGGTGCCGTCGCCGCGTCCCTTCAGGAATGCGACTCGACCCCACCCGGTTCGGACCGAAGCATGGATATCGACGATCCCGTCGCCATCACCGTCCACCACATCACACCAATCCGTCTGCATCTCGATCGGAAGGACCTCCACGGGACCAAACACTCCGCCACCGATCCCGCGCAGGATGCCCATGCGCCCTTCCGCATCGCGGCATGTGATCACCAGATCGACGACCCCGTTGCCATCGATGTCCTGGACGACCACATGCGTCGGATTGGTCAGCGGAGCGAGCGGAACAGTCACGGCACTCGCGAGCGTGATGCCTGCACTCGAAGGCTGTGTCGCAGCCAACACAGCGACGGTCGCGAGGACACCCCACGATCTTCCGAGCTTCCGGGCCATGACGAAAGCCTATCCTCCTCTTATGTGGGTTCCAATCGTGCCAACCCATTTCTGGAAGAGGTGTTCAGCTGCACATCCACTTCGCGCGGCTGCGATGGTGCTGCTGTGTGTCCCCCTGCTCGCAAGCGCACCAGACCGTGAACGATCCGCCAGCGCATCACCACCCTCCAATGCTGCATTCGAAGCTTGGCTCAAGACTCCAAGCGACTTGCCATCGGTTGCCCCGCGCATGGTGCGGCACACCATCGCCTGGGCGGATGTGACCCCCGCAATCGTGTACGAGAATGGCCGTCGGCTGCGCGATCCATCCATCGAACCATGGCGCTTCCAAGTTTCGGTTCGCATCGATGTCGCGCGCGCCGAGGCGATCGAGCAGCACTTCGGCGCTCCGATGGATGCGCTCCAGTACTCCTTCCGATCCGAAGTCGAGGGCAAGCGGCTCGAGCGGCTTGAGCAGGAAAAGCTCGCGCGCCATGGACTCCGCCTCTTGCCAACGAACGATGCGCAGGTGGGCATGCTCGAGCCAGACTTCCAGTGGCTGATCGACACATGCCGTGCCGACATCAACCCTGTGGCGCAAGCCGTGCTGAAGGAAACCGACCGCGTCCTTTCGGAACGCGGTGGGTCGCGCCCCGCGACGGTGCGAGACCGCGTCGAAGCAGTATTCCGCTTCATCCAGGCGATCCCCTACGAAACGATTCCCGAACTTCCTGATGGCAAGGACCGCTGCGGCCTGCGCACGCCGCTGCTGACGCTGCTGCGTGGGGGCGACTGCGACTCGAAGTCCGTACTCATGGCATCACTGCTTCGCGCGGCGTGCCTCGCCGAATGCGCCGTGGTGACACTGCAGATGAAGGATGGATCTGGACATGCGATCCTCGGCATCCGAGTCCCCGCCAAGCAAGGTGACCGCACCATCGAGCATGAGGGGCGAACCTATGTGCTCGCCGAGGCCGCGAGCATTGATGCCACGAATGATGGCGACATCATTCCGCTTGGCGTCATCGGCAAGGAGTGGAGCGACTTCCTCAAGCGACCCTACAAGGTTGTGCCACTTCGCTGAGGCAGCCTCGGTCAGAACATCAATACCAGTTGCAATCGCGCGACAAACTGCCCAGTCGCGCCTGAGGTGGTATCCGCACGGAAATCGCCACTGTTCACCGACTGGTTGTAGATACCGTTGGAAAAGTTGATGCCGCCCACCGTCAACCCTGCATCCATGTTGACCTTCACCCACTCTCCTCCCACATACCAGTTCAAGCCCGCTGTGTAGATCGAGAAGTGTTGGGCATTGGACGCGGACGGATTCGCGTAGTCGGAGGAGGTTCCACCCGACACATTCAGATATTCCCAGCGCGCAGTGAGTTCGACATCCTTCGTCACGAAGTAACCCCCCTGCACGACGGCACCGATCGAGTTGAGCGGGGCTTCCCCGCCGGGACGGCTGTAGTACTTGTTCCCCAGTATCGCGCCCGACATGCTGAAGCCATCGAAGCGAAAGGCTGCGTCCGCGGTCCACGACGCGTTGACACCTGGCGAGTTTCCGATGAAGTCGCCATTGAACGCATTTTGAGCGCTCGACTGTCCGCGCTGCCAGTTGAACGCGGCACCCACCATCACGCCAAGCGGCGTTCCACGAGGCGCGTAATAGTGCTGCAAGTCATCCCACTCGCCAATGAACTTGTACTGGGCTCGCCCCGCAAAAGCCCACTCGACGATCTGGTTGACTCCGGCAATCCCAAGGTTCCTGTTTCCACCACCGTCATTCGTGTTCAGCCAGGCGCGCCACGAGTCATCTCCATACTCCAACTGAATGCCTTGAATGAACTTTGTCGTGAAGTACTGCGAAATCATCGATCGCTCCACAAACTGCTGGTGCCTCGATGAAACCAACTCTTCGTAGTTGTACTGCGACCGCCACTGGCCGACGGTCACGCCAAAGCCGTCACCCAGATCCTTGCGGATGAACGCCATGTCCAGGACTGCACCATTGACGGTCTGCTGAATCGTGTTCGGTCCCTGGTAAGTCGGGTTGTTCTGACTGAAGTTCATCTGGATGCGATATGTCCAGCTTGGATCGAGCACATGCCCGCGGAAGATGAGCTGCACTCGGCGGAGCCCAAATCCGTACAGGCTTGTCTCGCCTTGCTGCGTTGGTGCCTGATTCTCGGGACCCTGATAGTTGTACGCATACCGCGCCTGAATCTGTCCACCGATGTTGAGGAGAAAGTTGCCGTCCGAGGAGCGAAAGGCGAAGTTCCCAGACTCCAACTGCGTCCGAGCGCCGCCACTCGTCAGATCCGCGCGCGACACTGCATCAACCATGACTTCTCGAACGACTTCACGAATCTCCGCCGCCCGCTCCTGCGAGAGCCAACGGTCGCCACTCTCATTCCGAAGCGCAGTCAGCTCGGCATCGTGCCGCCGCTGCATCGCCTCGATGTCCGTCTGATGCCGCGACTCCATCGCATCCAGGCGCGATCGGAGCGCTTCGATCTCTCGGATCGCACGCTGCAAGTCGGTGCTCTCGGCAGGAGGTGACTGCGGCAAAGCCACAGCGGATGTGCAAAGGCACAGCAATCCGACACATGAAATGATGCTCGTCAGTTGCACGCGTGCACTCTCACGACGTCATGGCGTCCGTGCGACGCGGAATCCGAAGTCTGTGACGCGAGGATCACCCATGAAGTGGTTCAGGCGGAACGACACTCGGCATTTGTCGGCTTGGTGATCCCAAGAACCCCCTCGCAGCACGCGGAATGGGACAGGGCCGGGTCCCCGCGGATCCGTCGCACCGAGTTCGCAGTTCTTGTAGTAGTCGCTTCCGTACCAATCCGAGCACCACTCCCAGACAGTGCCGATCATGTCGTACAGACCGAATCCATTGGGCAACTTCGCTCCCACCGGATGCGTGCGCCCCTCCGCGTTCCCTGAATGCCATGCGATGAGATCGAGATCGCCGTACCGAGAGGTGTTCGTCCCCGCGCGGCACGCAAACTCCCACTCCGCTTCCGTCGGCAGGCGAAGCGCCGCCTTGCTCAAGAACACTTCGATGGTGTCGGGCTCCACCGTTTCCACGGGCCACGTCGCCGTCTCCACCTTGTTCATGAGCACCGGACCGAGTTTGTCCTCCGCCTGCTGCCTGGTGTATCCCGCCTCGATCAACTCAAGCACCCGCTGCTCGCGGTCCTCGGCGGGGATCGCCTCGAAGTTGAAGTCCTGGAAGTAACTCTCGTTCCAGCCCATGATGCGAGTCCACTGCTCCTGAGTGACTTCCGTTCGCCCGAGATAGAAGGGCTTTGTCAGGATCACCTCGTGTGCGGGCCGCTCGTCACTGCTCGCAGCGTCATCGCCCACGCTCATTCCCATCACGAACTGCCCAGGGGGAATGAGCAGCATCTCGATGCCTGTGATCTTCTCTCGAACACGCCACGGCAGTCCGGTGCCTTGAATGGCCGCACGCGCCTTGTCATCGGTCACCACGCGCGCGTCGCAATCTGCTTCGAGGATGTCTGCCCACGCGGTGACAGGGATGTTCTTCCCGCCCGAAACCGCGGCGATCAATCCCGCCATGCGGGCCTGCTCGGCTTTCGCCGTCTCAAGCGCGGCACTCGGCGATTGTTGCGCGGCACCTGCTGCGGCGGCTGGCGCCGCCTGGGGCGCCGCGACGGACTTGGATGGACTTGGCACGGTCGAAGTCTGCCCCGCCACCGCCCACAGGACAGGAGCGAACGTGAGCAGCGCGAGCAGGAACCACCGAGACTTCTGATCAGGTGAGGTGTTCATTCCGAAATCCTCCAGATGCCATGACGAGTGCAGATGCAGACAAAGACAACGACTCCAAGGCAGTATCCCTCACGGATCGCGCGCCACACGCACGCCGAAGTCCGTCACCCGCGGGTCAGGCATGAAGTGATTCTGGCGGTAGGACGCGCGGCAGTTCTTTTCCACATGATCCCAAGACCCGCCGCGAGCCACGCGGAAATCCGCAGGCTTGCCTTCGCCCGGACCCTGCGGATCGGTCGCGCCGTTCTCACAGTCGCCGTAGTACGCATCCGAATACCAGTCGGAACACCACTCCCACACATTGCCGATCATGTCATGAAAGCCAAGCGCGTTCGCGGCCTTCTGTGCGACTGGATAGGTCCGACCATTGGCATTTCCCGCGTACCACGCGATCGCATCGATCTCCCCGTAGCGCGGTGTGCGCGTGCCCGCGCGGCACGCATACTCCCACTCCGCCTCGGTGGGCAGACGGAGCCCGGTCTTGAGGAGGTAGGGCCGCAGGTCATCCGGCGTGATCGTTTCCAGCGGCCACTGCGATGCGCCCGTTTCCTCGAGCGTTCCTGCGCCTGCTTGCCGCTGCGCTTCTTCCCGGGTCATTCCTCCGAGCATGAGGGTCGCCACACGACGCGGTCCCTCCTGCTCGGAGACGATTCGATAGTTCACATCCTGGAAGAAGCTTTGGTTGTATCCCATGATCGCGGTCCACTGACCCTGTGTCAGTTCCGTGCGCCCGAGGTAGTAAGGCTTGGTGATCCGAACGACATGCGCGGGGCGTTCATCTTCCATCGCATCGATGTCGCTTGGGCTCATGCCCATCACAAACTCCCCCGGAGGAACGAGCAGCATCTCCACCCCACTCACCCGATCTCGAACGCGCCACGGCAGTCCCGTTGCGCTGATGCGCTGCCGCCACTGCGGATCGGCGATGACGGCCGCGTTCGGCGCGCGTTCCACGACCTCGGCCCATGACATCGACGCCGCACGCGTCGACGATTCTGAAGTGCCGCTCCCACCACCAGTCGTTGCACAGGCGGCGAGGATCAGGGAGACGAACACGCCGACGGTCAAGTATTGCGATGCATTCGATGCGAACATGGTGGATCTCGGGTGATGGTCGTCGGACTCACGGTTCCAGCACCACTCGGAACCCGTACGCGGGATACTGGGGGCGACCTTCGGTTGCGCCCATCATTCTGTCCTCCGATGCGATGCGTGGGGTGCGCACTTCGGCAGCTGGAATTCGGCAGGACGCTCGGCAGGTCTTCGGCAGACTCAGCCAGTTGCCACCGCGCACCGCGCGCGGACCTGCGCCGGTGACCGCGGGATCTGCGCTGCTGGCGCTGCGCTGGACATATGCGTTGGGGATGTACAAATCTGCCGTCCACTCCCAGACATTGCCGAGTGTGTCGTGCAGTCCAAATGCGTTTGGCGCTGCAGTTGCCACCGCGTGCGTGCGATCACCGCTGTTTTCGCCGCACCACGCAACGGACTCCAGAGGACCGAATGTCGGTGCTGTGCTGCCCGCCCGACACGCATACTCCCACTGAGCCTCCGTCGGCAGTTTCAATCCAGCCTTCGTGCAGAACGCTTCCACCTCTGCGAACGGTGCCGAGTCGAGAGGGAAGTCATTCGTGTCATCGACCCAAATCGGTCGTGGACCGAGTTTCGCCTCCGCTTCTTGTTTCGTCACACCACTCTCCGTGATCCGCCCGACCGCTGCACTGCGCTGCTGCTCAGCCTCCTCGCGGAAGTATGCCGCCTGAAAGCGGCTGGGATTGCTGCCCATCACCGACTGCCACTGTCGCTGCGTCACTTCCGTGCGCCCGATGTAGAACGGCTTCGAGATGACCACCTCGTGAGCGGGCGACTCTGCTTTCGAAGCGTCCTGATCTCCGCTCGATGCCCCCATTCGAAATCGCCCCGCTGGCACAAGCACCAGTTCGATCCCCGTCGAAAGGTGGCGGACCTTCCAAGGCAACCCCGACTTCGAAATGGATTCTCGAACGGACGCCTCCGTCACCACTGCCGCGTCGGGCGCTGCCTCGATCACCAACCCCCAAGAAGGGTTCACCACCATTTGCTGCGGTTGCGCGAGGGCCAGAAGGGCCGTCAGGGACACAGCGCAGGCACCGCCCGCCACCGGAGTCTTGAGCACATTGATCGGTGATCGCAGGGCCACGGCGCTTTCGAGTCTAATCCGCTCGACAGGATTGCGTACGAATGCCCCCCCGCGGTGCGGACGCAAAAGAATGAGCGCGTCGGCTGGAGACCTATCTGTCGCAGAATCGGTCCGTCCGGCTGCGGAAGCCTGAGATTTGTGGCATCATGCGGAGGAGGATCCAAGGCCTGCTTCGCCCCAATATCCACGGATTTGCAAGACATCACCCTGGAGAAACGACCGATGCCCCACCACACGTCTCGAACCACACTCGCACTGGTGCTTTCGGCTGCGTGCGCAGGGACATACTTCGCATCACTTGAACTTCCCGCCGTTGCGCGCCGCGGTGACGAAGGCGGAACGGCTGGCGGCGGCACCACCTGCGCCACTGCACCTGCACTCGTCATCGGCAGCAACTCCTTCGATACATCCTCGGCAACGGCGAGCCTGACCGTGGCGAGCGCCGTTGGTTGTGGTGCCCACACGATCTACAAGGTCAACTACTTCTCCTTCACTCCAGCCACCACTGGCGTCTACACCATCTCGACCTGTGGCGCGAGCAACTGGGACACACGCCTTGCGGTGTTCACGGCGTGCGGAAGCAATCTCGTTCCTGTCGCGTGCAACGACGATGGATGCGGTCAACAGTCATCGGTTGCGCGAAGCCTGACTGCAGGAACGACCTATCGGATCGCAGTCGGTGGATACAACACCAACGATGCCGGCATTGGCTCGGTCACCCTCGCAGCAAGCGGCTCCACTGGTTCGGCCGTCAGTGATGTCATCGTGGGTGCGCTTCCCGACATCTCCAAGTACGGTGGCGTGACCGCGGGTGGCGTCACCACCATGGCGTACGCAGTCGGCACCACCAGCTGCAACATCGGCGGCGCGCAGCTCACCTGGTCCTCGTGCGGATCGAGCAATCAGCATCCGTTCATCACGCAGAACATCTTCCGTGTCAAGGCGAACCGACTCGAGCACATCGGGATGGGTTGGGGAAAGCACGGATTCACTGCGCTCCAAGGCACCCTTTGCGGAACCTGCCAAGCGTCAAGCAGCGGCAGCTTCCTCGGCGTGGGCTGTTCTGATCCCTACTCGGCGAGCCTCAATGGCAGCCAGAACGGGCTGGGCGCGCGGCACGAAGTGAACGCCGCGACTGGTTTTCATCCATGCCCCTACAACGCTGGCATGCCATCGGCGCTAGCAACGATCGGGCGTCGCATCAATGTCGTGTCCACGGATCTCGACCCAGCCCAGAATGGTGGCGCGGTCTATTTCGTGGAGGCGCAGTACGTCCACCCAGGCGATGCCGCCGCAGGTACGGACAACAACAACGGCTCTTGGCGACAGCTGACCGTTGGCGCGCTTTCAAGCGGCGCCTACACACTCACACCGACGGGCAACACCTTCCAGCAGAAGAACCCGATCGATGCATGGAAGACATTCGTGCCTGCCGTGCAAGTGACGCATGTCGATGTGCCGAGCGATGGTCGGTTCGTGATCGGAAGTTCCGTGCGCGACAACGGCAATGGAACCTGGCATTACGACTATGCGATCTTCAACATGAACAGCCACCGCAGCGGGCAGTCGTTCAGCGTGCCGCTGCCGAGCAGCGCTCAAGCCACAGGCATCGGATTCCGCGATGTTCACTACCACTCGGGAGATCCCTTCTCGAGCGCGGACTGGACGTCGTCGACCGCGAGCGGTGCCGTGACCTGGTCCACCCAAACCGTCGCCCAGAATGTCAACGCCAATGCCCTTCGATTCGCGACGGCGTACACCTTCTGGTTCGACTCCACGCAACCGCCAGCCCCCGTGACAGCAACACTCGGGCTGTTCCGCACTGGCACGCCGGGCAGCGTGACCTTCACCGTGCAAGGACCATCGGCACCCTCGAACCCGGCAGACATCAACAACGATGGCGCCGTGGACGGAGAAGATCTCGCCACACTGCTGAGCAACTGGAACAACTCGGGCAGCGGCGACATCGATGGCAGCGGCTCGGTCGACGGCGCCGATCTCTCGGCGCTGCTGAGCGCGTGGGGTTGACGCGCGAGATCGATGCGTATCGCTGTCTTGGCAGTGCTGCTTGGGGTGTGCCTCTGGCCGCTTCTCGGTGGCATGGTGGTCGTGAATGACGACCTGAAGTTTGTTCGTTCACCCGCCTGCGATCTTCCTCTGGGGGATCACCTGCGACAGGTCTGGACCTCGCAGTCCTTCCGCCCGCTGGAGGTGTGGGTAGGACGAACCTGTGATGCGGAAACGCTGCGCTGCCCCTGGGTCCTTCCGATCCAGGCGATTGGCTTCGCGTGGATCTGCTGGGCCGTGTGCGTGCTTGCCGCCATCATCCTTCCGTCGGAACGCAGGCTTGCGCCGATTGCATTGATCCTGCTGGCGCTCTCGCCCGCGACGACCGCGGCCTTGTGGCAAATGGATACATGCTCGCAGACATGGAGTGTCGCACTCGGCTTGTGGAGTTGCGTGATCGCTTGGCGCGGCTTCACCCAAGCGCAGTCTGGTCGCTGGCCGTGGGTGAGCGGTCTGCTCCTGGCAGGATGCTTCATCGTGTCGGGGCTCATCAAGGAGACCGCATACGGCTGGAGCTTCGGCCTCGGACTTTGTGCGCTTTGGGGTTCGGCAGTGCTGCTGCGACAAGGTCGGACAGCTCCGCTTCGCATGCTGCCCATTCTTCTTGGCGTGATTGCGGTTCCGTTGGCACTGCTGCTCGTCCGGATTGGGGTGGGCGCGCTCGGGCACGAGCAGGGTGATGCGCTCGACAATCCGTACAAGCTGGAAATCGGCATCAATCTGCCCATGAACGCACTCATGGCGACCGTCGGCGCAGCAACCACCGGCCCGTTCCATCTCGTCGCCAACGGCGATGCCCCGCTCGTCCTCCGCGCGCTGCCAGGCGTGGCGTGCATTCTTGTGGGCTTGATCGTCGTGACCGCGGTGGAGTTCGGGTTCCTGCGCGGCAGCGAAGAACATCGGCGCGCATGTCGGCTGGGATTGCTGCTGCTTGGGGCGACATTCGGGAGCGCTGCGATCACCTGTCTCATGCAGTCCGTGAGCGAGCTGTACTGCTTCGGATTCAATGTCGCCTTTGCCTTGCTCACTGCGCTTTCCGTGGTGCTCATTCTTCGCGCATGCGATGCGGCCCAATGCGCGAGGAGCATCGGCGCTGCAGCAAGGGCGGCGCTCGTGATCGTGGTTGCCATCGGAGCCTTCGGACTCTGCGGACGAGCCGCACACTTCCGCGAGACATGGGTGAGCGCTTCCCGAGCCAATGCGGCGATCATCCAAGCGGCCGACGCGTGGGTCGCGGAGTCGTCCGCCATGCCGAACTCGCGGACAAGGACTGAACAGCTTGAAATCTGCTTCGGCCCCGCCTGCCGCCCCGGATCAACCTATGGACAGTACATCTGCTCGATCATGCAGGCGATCGATTGGGAACTCAGCGCGCAGTGGATGCTGCGACGCAATCCGAAGTTGCGGCTTGGTGTCCGCGGCGATCTTGACTGCACCCTCTTTGCAGGAAGCGTGTTCGAAGTGGAGTGCCCCAACCGACCCTGGTATGGAAACTGGTGACGGGCAGGACGCTCGCGGCGTCTGTGGCCCAAAACGCCTCACGCGATCGGCGCGGGATTGATGCCGAAATGGACCTGATCGGGCTCGAACCGACGACCTCTTCCATGCCATGGAAGCGCTCTCCCAATTGAGCTACAGGCCCTGCAGAACTTTTCAGCCCACGGGAACCGCGACGGCGGCAACCGTGTTCGTTGGAGAGTCTAACAGAAGCAACCGATCAGATCGCTGAGTCGATCGCACCCGAGAGCACGCTCTTCGAGACAAGCCCGATCAACTTCTTATGGACCTGCCCGTTCTTCATGATGACGATCGTTGGAATGGATTGGATCTGGAACTTCATCGCCGTATCGCGCGCGTTATCCACGTTCAACTTCCCGATCTTTGCCTTCCCTTGGTAGTCGTTGGCCAGTTCATCGATGGTCGGTCCGAGCGCACGGCACGGACCGCACCACTCCGCCCAGAACTCGATGAGCACGGGAACCTTGGACTCCAGGACATCGCTCTGGAAGTTTGCGTCGGTGAACTCGAGGGTGTTGGCGCCAGCCATGATGGTCTTCTCCTGAAATGCGCTCTTCAGTGAGCGCTGTTGCGAATGGTCAATGGTAGCAGCACCCCGCCGCGTGCAGCGCAGCCGCGTGCAATGCCACATCGTGAACTCGCAAGATGGAAGCGCCGCGCGACTGCATGGCGACCGCAGCCTGCACACTCGCCTCATCACGACGCTTGGGATCGCGTTCGCCCGTGAGCGCACCAAGGAAGGACTTGCGACTTGCCGACACGACGATCGGCGCCGAGAGCACCGCAAACTCATGCAACCGATCCATGAGCTGGATGTTCTGGGCAACGCTCTTGCCAAAACCAAGTCCGGGATCGACCGCGACTGCCGTGGCATCGATCCCCACCTGCGTCGCAGCCGCACATCGTGTCCGAAGAACGGTCAGCACATCCTGCACCACATCCGCGTAGAAAGGCTCCCGGAGGTAGCGATCGCTGTAGGAATCCTGCGCGGGTTCGCAGATGCGGTGCATCAGGATCACTCCGACGCCAAGCGAAGCAACCGTCCTCAGCATCTCAGGATCATCCGTGCCACCACTCACATCGTTAACAATCACAGCACCCGAGGCGACCGCCGCTCGCGCGACGGCCGCACGAGTGGTATCGACCGAGATGCACACTTGGTTCGGCAGTTTCGCCGAAAGCCGCTCGATGACAGGCAGCACGCGCGCCATCTGCTCCGAGTCGGTGACCCGCGCAGCGCCCGGCCGCGTGCTCTCCCCGCCCACATCCACGATGCGCGCCCCCTGCTCGGCGCAGCGCAGCGCATGATCGGTCGCACTGTCGGTCGTCGCGTGATCACCGCCGTCGGAAAACGAGTCGGGGGTCACATTGACGATTGCCATCAAGACGCACCGCGACGGTGTCGCGTCGCCACCGACCGACCACTTCAGCACTCGGCCGTTCCCGATGCGCCACTCGCGCAGACGGTTGCTTTCAGGAATCGTTCCCGTCACTCGCACTCCCCTGCGTGCTCTTGCTGTCCTTCGCGTCAGGCGCATCGCTCGGACGTTTCGTGGCTTCCCCTTCCTCGCGTGCATCCGCGCCGGCGTTCTCTTCCGATCCGCCGCGCATGCGGGATGCAAGAGCTTGGTCGTACGCAGCGGCCAGCGTCGGCGTCGGAATCATGATGGCCGCCTCCGAAGACCGTTCATCTGCCCGAAGCGACAATGCGATGGGCGGACTCCGCGCGGGAATCGCGGGCCACGGAATGTCGCCACCGCCGAACGAATCTGCGAGTTGACGCGCCACCTTGACGATCTGCCCGACGGAAACGAATGCCTCCATCTGCGCGCCGGGCACGAGCCATGGACGCATCGCCACGAGCGTTGCCTCTCCATCGAGTGATTCGCCGCCCTGTGCCGCCTTGATGGCACGCTCGACGACATCTGGGCGCTGACTGAATGTGACGACCACTCCAGTCGGCAAGACCTTCACGAGTCCGTGCATCCCGCGCGTTCCAAAGAGCGCCTGCTTCGACAACTGACGCATCGCGACTCCGCTGAGATCTGCCCCTTCCGCCTCGCTTGCACCGAGCGGCGTTTCCTTCAACTCAAACGCATCCGCCACGATGCCATTCTTGAGCGTTCGCCCGTCTTCCCACGCGGGTTCGCGCCGAACGCCTTCCTGCTTGCCGACCTGCGCGAGCAGCCACGTGCGGAAGAGGTCGCGGATTGCCTCCGGCTTTTCGGTTTCGATCAGCAGGGCGCAGTCATTGAGAAGACCTCCCGCCAGCACGCCCAACTTCGACGGGTAGCACGCGAAGCGAACGCTCTTCACTCCCTCCTTCGCCTCAGCAAGCCAGCCCGGCAGCATGCCATCCGCGCCGACTGCTGCTGCGAGCTCATCGAGTTTGCCGGTGCCTCCGAGCGCCTGCGCATCGATGGCGCCTGCGAGATAGAACGGATTGCGCGGCAAGCCCGCGAGCGTTCCACCGCTGCCAGCCACCGGCGCGGATCCCTTCGAGAGTCGCTGCAACTCGCTCTCCTGCGAGTACACCGCAACGCTCCGAATCGAGAGCCCCAGCGCATCGACATCGAGCACGAGTACGCCGCTCTCCACACCACCGAACAACGCCTGCAACTTCGCGGGCGCAGTGACCGACTGCGCAAAGACCTCAAGTCCCGCAGCATCCTTCGCCTTCTGCTCGGCGGAGCGACGAGATTCACCGAGGGCTTCAGCGCCCGCCCACGCCACCGCATCGCCGCGGCGCGACAACTCCACCGCCCGCGCACCGACGCGCGAAGTCCACAGCCCAGCGATGCCGCCTTTCGCGTCATAGCCATCGATGTCAGCCTTCGACCGCGCGACCAGCACATGCCGCTGCAGAGCCCGCGTGAAGACCGGCTCGCCACGCATCCGAGCGCTGCCATCTGCGGTCGGCGGGAGATTCGCCGAGATGAACGCAGGCGGATTCTCTGCGGGCACGAGCAACAGGAACGCTCGCCCCTCGTTGCCGCGGGTCCCAGCGGACCACAGTACGAGCGATCCGCGTTCATCCAGACCTTCCGTGATCCCAAGCGCGCTCCGCAACTGATCCATCGGCCGTCCCACCAGCACAGACTCCTTGCGGTCCATCGCTGCGATGCAGGATTCCGCATCGGCGTTCACCGAAGCGAGGTTCGGCACGACGATGAAGCTTGCCGCATCGGGCGGGATCAGCGCGAGCACATCATCGAGTGCGTCTGCCGCGGCGGGGGGAGTGGCGCCGAAGACGACGCCCCACAGGAACAGCACGCCCATCGCACCGAATGACAGACCGTGGCCACTGCGACGAACCGATGCGCTCATGACTTGGTCGCTGGTGTCTGCTGTACGGCGGACTTCTCGGATGGCCCCTTGGCTTCGAGCGCCTTCTCGATGCACGAGCGCAGCTCTGCGCTGTCGGGCTTCGTGGAACTCGAGAAGAACTGCACAGGCTGCCCATCACGCCCGACCACATACTTGCAGAAGTTCCAGCCCGGCAACTTGCCTGTTCGCGTGCCGAGGAACTCATAGAGGGCGGATTGCCCTTGCCCCGCAGCCGTCTGGCTCTTTTCGGTGATCGGGAATGTGACGCCGTAGTTCTTGCTGCAGAAGGATGCGATCTCCTGTGCGCTTCCAGGCTCCTGACCTCCGAAGTCGTTGCTCGGCACACCGAGAACGACAACATCCTTCCCCTTCATTTCGTCGTACAGCTTCTGCAGGCCCGCGTATTGCGGCGTGTAACCGCAGCGGCTCGCCACATTCACGACGACAACCACTTTTCCCTTGAACTGCCCGAGGTCCATGGCTGCACCATCGAGCGCCTTCATCTGAATCGAGTCCATGCTCTTGTCCTTCCACTTTTCGTTGAGTTCGGGGGTCTGCGGAGCCTGCTGCGCACATGCGGCTCCCGTCGCAAGCAAGATGGCACCGACGATGGCGTGACGGATGTTCTGGATCATGTTGCCTTCCTTGTTGCGCGGTCCGGGAGAGGAGGATGGGAGGTCAGGCGATGCGAATCGCCGGCAGTCCAGCATCACTCCACTGTGACGCTCTTGGCGAGGTTGCGCGGCTTGTCCACATCCTTGCCACGCAGCACCGCAGCATGGTAGGCGAGGAGTTGCAGCGGAATCACATTCACCACTGGCTGCAGCGCCTCGATGGTCTGCGGCACATAGAACACTTCCTCCGCCATGCTGCGGATCTCCTCGTCGCCCTCGGTGGCGACGGCAATGACATGCCCGCCGCGGCTGCGTACTTCGGAGATGTTGGCCAGCACCTTTTCATACTGCGAGTTTCGCGTGGCGATGAACACCACAGGCATGCCCTTGTCGATGAGCGCGATGGGACCATGCTTCATTTCGGCGGCCGGCATGCCCTCCGCATGGATGTATGAGATTTCCTTCAGCTTGAGCGCCCCCTCGAGCGCAACGGGATAGTTCGCGCCACGCCCGAGGAAGAGCCAGTTCTCGCGATCCACATACTTCGCGGTGGCGCTTCGAATGCTATCGCTGCGCTCGAGCACGCGCGTGATGCGATCTGGGATCGCATTCATCTCGGCGATGAAGCTGCTGACGAAATCCTGACTGAGGTAGCGGCGTCGGCCGATGAACAGCGACAGCATGGCAAGCGCCATGATCTGCCCCGTGAACGCCTTCGTGCTCGCCACGCCGATTTCAGGACCCACGCGGAGATACACGCCGGCGTCCGTCTCGCGTGCAATCGTCGATCCCACCACATTCACCACCCCAAGTGCGAGCGCACCGCGCTGCTTCGCCTCCTGCAAGGCGGCAAGCGTGTCGGCGGTCTCGCCCGATTGGCTGACCGCGATCACCGCGGTCCCGAAATCGACGATCGGATTTCGATAGCGGAACTCGCTGGCAAAGTCATGCTCCGCGGCGATTTTCGCCAGATCTTCCATGAGGTACTTGCCCACCATGCTCGCGTGGAGCGCGGTGCCCTGTCCGACCATCACGATCCGCTTCGCATTGGCGAGCGTCCGCGCATGTTCGCCGATGCCGCCGAGGACGATCGAACCCGTTCGGCTGTCCGCGCGCCCTTGCATCGTCATCCGCAAGGATCGTGGCTGCTCGAAGATCTCCTTGAGCATGTAGTGCTCGTAAGGACCGAGCTCAATCTCGGCAAGTTCGAACTCCAGTTCCCGTACCTCCGCGGTGATCGGGACATCATCAATGGTCGCGGTTCGGAAGTTGTCACGAGTCAATTTGGCAACGGTGAAGTCCGGCAGCGTGAACGCCTGCGTCGTATGGGCCACGATCGCACTGGAATCGCTTGCCACGATGAACTCGCCGTTGCCGACACCCACCAGCAGCGGCGATCCCTTGCGGGCAACGACGAGCGTGTCGGGTTCCTCCGCACAGATGACTGCGATGGCATAGGCGCCCGTGACCTCGCGCAGCGCAGCCTGCACGGCCTTCTCGAGATCTCCGTGATACAGCTCGCCGATGAGATGCGCCAGAACTTCGGTGTCGGTCTCGCTCGTGAAGGTATGCCCCTTCTCTTCGAGGTACTTCTTCAGCGACGAGTAGTTTTCGATGATCCCGTTATGGATGATCGCGATGCGGTGTCCCGCCGTGAGATCGTCGCGGTGCGGGTGAGCATTCGCCTCGGTGACGCCACCATGTGTTGCCCAGCGGGTGTGTGCAATGCCGATCGTGCCTTGCATTCCGCCCGCCGCTTCCACCTTCTCCTCAAGAACGCGGACGCGCCCCACCGATCGGCAGACATGGACCTCGCCATCGAGGAGTCCGACACCGGCCGAGTCGTATCCGCGGTACTCGAGCCGCTTGAGCCCCTCAAAGAGAATCGGCAGAGCCTGCTTGCGTCCGATGTATGCGACGATTCCGCACATTGGGTGGTCCTCTCATGAATCCGCGCCGCCCCAAGGGTGTCCGAGAGACGACGGTCAACTGCACATTGTCCGCAGGAACGAGTGCAACGGCGGACAAAAAAAGGGTACCGTACCGACTCGTCCAACGCATGGTGCGACGGATGGATCGAAAGACGGCTTGGAGACACCGACGCATGGATGCGCCGGACAAACAAGACCCCACCACGGAACGAAAGAATGCTGTCCGCGCCGACATGCGCGGGCAGTTGCATGCGTTGACGGATGCGGAGCGTGCATCTCGCTCAGCTGCAGCGTGCGCGCGCATCCTGAAGTCGCCTGCGTTTCAGTCTGCGGTCTGCGTGATGCTGTACATGCCACTGCGCAGCGAGGTCGATGTGATCGCCGTGGTGCTCGAGGCGTTTCGCCTCGGCAAGACCGTGTGCGTTCCCCGCGTGGCTGAGGGCGGCAAGTCGATGCACGCAGTCGAGATCAAGTCCATCGACAACGAATCGATGGCATCGGACGCGCTGGGCGTGCGGGCGCCGCGCAGCGGCCGCACGATGCCGCAAGACTCGATTGATCTGGTGATCACCCCAGGCATCGCATTCGACCTGCGCTGTGAACGACTCGGTCGCGGGGGCGGTTTCTACGACCGATTCCTGACCAAGGCGCATCGGCGGACCACGACGATCGGCATCTGCTTCGACTTTCAACTGGTCGACGAGATACCGAGCCAGACAGGCGATGTTCCCGTCCACGCGGTTGTCACGGATCGCCGCGCGATCGAGCACAGCGCGTCGCACCCCGTGCTCTCGCTTCCGCACCACTCCAATCCTCAGCAGTCGAACGGCGCATGACGCCGATACAGACATTGTCCATCACTCCACGGAAGGAACCTCACCCATGACACTCGAAAGCCAAGTCCCCCGCACTCCCCATGTGCAGCCCTTCGCCGCTGCGCGCAGCAAACTGATTCCGATCACGCTTGCGATCGTCGGCTCGCTCGCCGTCGTCGGCGGCACCTATTACTTCAGTCGATCGGAGGGAACGCCATCGGCGGACAAGGTCGCTGCGAATCCCATTCCTCCAGCCGCGGTCGTCGCGCCTGCGAATCCCGAGGTCATGCCCGAAGTGAAGCTGCAGCAGCCGCAGCAGCAGGTTGCGCTCGTGCAGGCGGCGCCGACAACGGCGACGGCGACCGCGACGCCTGCGCTCCCAGCAGCGAACGCAACAGCGGTGGTTCCATCGCCCGCACCGACGCAAACCGCCCTGGGCAGCGTGCAGCCGCCGTCCACCATGCCGTCACCGGTGGCAGGTGCAGCCAACCTTGCTTCGGCGCGCACTCTGCTTGCATCCGATCCTGTCGGCGCGCGTCTCGCGTTGACGCAACTCATCGACAGTCGCCAGCTGAGCGGGGCGGACGAGCTCGCTGCGCTGCAGGCGATCCGTGAAGTGAATGCCAAGCTCTTCTTCTCACCGATGGTTGCCCCCGGCGACATCGTGACGAAGAGCTACACCGTCCAATCCGGGGACACACTTGCCAAGATCGCCCGCCGAAGCGGCGTGCAAGCGGACTGGCGCATCATCCAGCGCATCAACGGACTCAAGAGCGAGAAGTCGCTGCGCGTCGGACAGTCCATCAAGATCCCCGTCACGGCATTCCATGCGGAAGTATCCAAGTCCTCCTACATCATGCGCGTCTATGCGGGTGAGGGACCGACTCGCGTCATGATCGCCGCATTCCCTGTCGGTCTCGGCGAATTCGACTCCACCCCGACGGGCGTATTCATGGTGCGACCCAAGAGCAAACTGATCAATCCCGAATGGAAAAACCCGCGCACCGGCGAGTCCTTCGCAGCGGACGACCCGAAGAATCCGATCGGTGAGCGGTGGATCGGCCTGTTGGGCGTGGAAGCGCACAATCAAGGCTTCAAGGGCATCGGCATCCATGGAACGGTCGAGCCTGACTCGATCGGAAAGCAGGCATCGATGGGTTGCGTGCGAATGGGAGACCGCGATGTCGAGATGATCTACGAACTGCTGACCGAACCGAACAGCACCATCTTGATCGCGCCGTAGGTTGCGGCTGGGTGTGCGACCTGGAGTTCGACCTCAGCCGTTCGATCCAGTGGCTCGCTGGTCCGATCGAGGATCAGGGCGTCCACGGGCCGGCCTGATTCCACTCGCCTCGCGCAGGTCCCTCGGCCGTACTGCCGAATGCGGTGCCGACGGACATGCGCCCACTCGCAGCAAGCCGCGCGGCGAGCCGCAGCGCCTCCTTCATCGCGCTCGGATTCGCCTTCCCCTCGCCAGCGATTTCGAACGCCGTCCCGTGATCAGGGCTCGTTCGAATGATCGGTATTCCAAGTGTCACATTGACTGCCGTATCGAACGCCACCAGCTTCAGCGGAATGAGGCCTTGGTCGTGATACAGCGCAACGACGAGATCGTGTCGACCGAGCAGTGCATCGCGGAACACCGCGTCCGGTGACCAGGGTCCCGTGACATGAATGCCGGCGTTGAGCGCCATGTCGATGGCAGGTTGGATGATGCGCTCCTCCTCGTCACCGAACAATCCGTGTTCGCCCGCATGCGGATTCAGTCCACACACGGCGATCCGCGGCGAGGCGATGCCGAGATCCTTGCAGAGGCGATTGCCCAAATCGATCGGGTCGAAGACGCGGCCGATCGTCAGCAAGTCGCGGAGGTTCATGAGCGGCACATGCGTCGTCGCGAGCGCCACCCGCAGTCGGGGTGAGGCGAACGCCATGCAGTGACGACGAGCGCGCGCGCGAAAAGCGAAGAGCTCCGTATGCCCTGGCCATCGGTAGCCCGCGAGCGACCACGACTCCTTGCTGATGGGCGCGGTCACGACCGCATCGACTCGGCGCGGGTCGCCGCTGGCGCGCATCGCGTCGCTGATCGCCGCCTCCACATACGCCTTGCTCGCGATGCCGCCCGGCTTCGAAGGTTCTCTTCCATGAAAGAGGCCCAGGACCTGCCCATGGTCCAGCACGACATAATCCGAATCGATCTCGTACTGCGCTCGGTCGCCCCCCGCGGCAACTCGAACCCAGTCAATGGGGATGCCGCTGGTTTCCGCCGCAACATGCATCGCGTGGTTCGATCCATGAATGAACCACCGCCCGAGCGCACGGACCTCGGGATCCTGCAGTGCTTTGACCGTGACTTCCGCTCCGATGCCCGAGGGGTCACCGAGCGACACGGCAATGGTGGGACGCTTGGCGTTCACTTCGGAGGGATGCTACGGGGTAAAACCGTTGGAATCGCTGGGAAACGGACGATGAGCAGCAGTACAGTGCGGTGGCGTCACCGCGCGCCGTCACGCATGCCAGAACCCACCGCCGATCCAAGGCATTGCCCGCACATTGATCGCCATGACCCGCGTTGCACATCGCGCTTCTCGCTCGGCGAGGTCGAGCAGATGTTCGCGTTCTGTTGCGGCGGATTCCATGGCTGCGCCATGTTCCACCGGCTGAACCTTGAGCAGCGCTTCGCCGCAGTCACGAAGCCCGATCAGCCCACGATGCTGCAGAACCACCGCGTTCCTGCCGCGATGCAAGCCACCATCCATGGCAAGCCTCTCCGCCGCTGATCGACGACGACGCGACTTCCTCGCATTCTGCCGCGTGGAGTGCGGTCTCGCACCTCTGACGCTCGAGGCATACGGGCGGGATCTCACGCTGCTCGCCACTTGGCTCGATGCACGCGGGACAAGTGATCCGGCCATGGCCAGCATGTCGGATCTCGCGGACCATATCCGTTGGATGTCCCGAGAGAAGTCCTACGAACCCACGACGGTCACGCGGCATCTTGCGACGCTGCGCGTGTTCTTCCGTTGGCTTCATGCGACGGGTGCGATCCCTCGCGATCCAGCGAGACTTCTCGAGCGTCCAACGGCGTGGAAGCGGCTCCCCGGCACGCTGACGCCGCGGCAGATGAAGAGCCTGATGGAATCACCGAATCCCGAACAAGGCGTTCTCTGGCTTCGCGACAAGGTGATCCTGGAACTGTTGTATGGCGGCGGGCTTCGGGCGAGCGAGATCTGCACGGTCAAGGTGAACGACTTCCATCCCACCATCGGCTCTCTCGCCGTCACTGGCAAGGGACGCAAGCAGCGCGTGGTACCGATCGGTGTGCCCGCCATCGAATGGACCGAGCGCTATCTCCGAGAGTGTCGGCCGCGGCTGGCGGAGGCGGGAGCTGGCGTGGATGACTTTCGACTGCTGCTCTCCTTCTCGGGGCGCCCGCTCGAGCGCGTGGCGATCTGGCAACTCGTGAAGAAGCATGCGGCGCTCGCCGGACTGAAGGATGTCCACCCGCACACGCTTCGCCACTCCTTTGCCACGCATCTCGTGGCTGGCGGCGCGGACTTGCGGTCGGTGCAGGAGATGTTGGGGCACGCGAATGTCACGACAACGCAGGTCTACACGCATGTCACACGCGACCATTTGCGCGAGACGCTGTTGAACTGCCACCCTCGCGAGGCGCGCGTCAGCCGACCTCGAGCCGCCGCGGAAAAAAGTGCAATCGCGCCGCCCGCTTCACGAGGTCGAGCGTCTCCTCGGTGACACGGTTCGCGCGGCGGCATCCATCGCGGAGGATGTCGATGATGACATCGTCATTGCCCTCGAACTGCTTGCGCCGCTCGCGCATCGGCTCGAGCAGGGCGTTCAAGGCCTCACCGACTTCCTGCTTGATGTGTCCATCGCCGATGTTGTCCCCGCGCGCATAGCGATCCTTCAGTTCCGCCACACGCGCCGGATCGGGGATGAACGCCTCGACATACTGGAACAACGCGTTGGTCACATCCCCTGGATCGGTCGGACTCTGCCGGCCGGTGAAGATCTTGCCGACCTTCTTCTGGACTTCCTTCGGCGAGTCCGAGATGAAAATCGCGTTCCCGAGGCTCTTGCTCATCTTTTGAACGCCATCGATGCCCATCAGCCTTCCCACGGGTCCAACATCCGCGTTCGGAATCGGAAAGGTTCCGCCAAGCGCCACATGCTCGCCATCCTCGGCATGCTCGGAAACGCCGCAGAACACCTGATTGAAACGGCGCGCCACTTCGCGCGTCATCTCCAGATGCGGCACTTGATCCTCGCCGACGGGTACGCCGACAGGCCTGAACGCAAGGATGTCCGCTGTCTGGCCGACGGCATACAGCGGGAATCCGAAGGAATAGGTGTCGCCGAGGTTCTTGATCTTGATTTCGTCCTTCAGCGTGGGATTGCGCATCACACGATTGAAGGGAATCAGCATCGCGAACAGGAAGGTGAGTTCGGCGATCGCCGGCACCTCGCTCTGGAGGAAGATCGCGGATTGCCGCGGATCAATCCCCATGGCGAGATAGTCCCGCACAATCTCGATGGTGTCGCGGCGGATCTCGTCGGAACGCTCGGCACGCGTGGTGAAAGCATGCATGTTCGCAAGCAGGAAGTAGCACTCGTGCGTCGACTGCAACTCGACTCGTCTGCGCACACTGCCCACCCAATGGCCAAGGTGAAGCGTTCCCGTGGGCGTGTCGCCGGTCAGGATGCGTGGCTTCGCGCTGGCTGCGGTCATAGCGCGGGATGCTACGGATCATGCGCGCAGGCTGCGCTCAGCGCATCGACTGCAGGAGATTCACGGCATTGAAGAGCATGTGCGCCATGATCGGTGCTGCGAGGGAACCCGTTCGTGCAGCGCACCAACCGAGGAGCGCACCGAGCGCGAAGAGCATCGCCAGTCCCGGTGCAACGGCACCCCCAACCAGCGCAGGGATGTGCACCAGCGCAAAGATCGCTGCGGTGAGCAGGATGGCAGTCCAGGCAGAAAGCCCAACGCGCCGAAGCACTCCAAGCATCGCGCCGCGGAACATGACCTCCTCGACCGCAGGAACAACGAGCACCACACAGCCCATCAGGAGCCACTGCCGCAGGTCGATCGGCCTCGTGCCGAGCAGTTGCAGTGTGCTGTGACCCTCGAGCGGGACGGCGGGACCGCCGAGCGCCACTTGAACGCTTGCGACCACGGTGCCGATCGCCTGCAGCGGAAACCAAGCTGCAGCCAGCGCCGCGGCACCGAGCAGCGCAGCCTTCGCGCGGCTCCACGAGTGTGCAACGTGGTCGGATCGCATGAGAAACAGAAGGGCTGCCACCATCTGCAGCAATGCAGCCGAACCGATCATCCAGAGCGTGCCGTCGATGGACGGAGCACTCCCCTCGGTCTGCGGAGGCGCCATGCGCGATCCCATGGCAGCACCCAGGGCAGCGAGCACCTGAAGAGTCACGAACAGCAGCAGCGAGTTGCCCGCACTGAGCTGCCACCGGCTCCTCACGAATCTCGCAGACCGCCAGACGCCCGAGATGGCGATCGCTCCCGCCACACAGCCACCGACGATGATCGTGCCCCACATCCATGCGCTCTGCGGCGCATCGTGGGGCGAGAGGGGCGTTTCCGCCCTACCCTCTGCACAGACGCAGGCCACCGCACCGATGAACGACAGGCTCAAGAGCATCCTGCGACGAAAGCGTGCCGAGGTGAAGGCAGCGCAAACCGCCGTTTCCATCGAACGCCTTCGCGAGCAGATCTCGGAACTCGGGCGCCCTCGCAACTTTTTCCAGTCGGTGGTGGATCGCGGCAAGGCATCGCGGACACGCGTCATCGCCGAGATCAAACGCAGCAGCCCCAGCGCCGGGTTGATCCGCGAGGACTTCGATCCCGTTGCCATCGCGCGAAAGTATCACGCTGCAGGCGCTGCGGCGATCTCCTGCCTCACCGATGAGGTGGACTTTGGTGGACGCCTTGAGTTCATTCATGCGATTCGCGATGCAGTCCCGCTGCCTGTGCTACGCAAGGACTTCATCGTCGATCCCTACCAGATCTGGGAGTCCCGCGCGGCGGGCGCCGATGCGATCCTGCTGATCGCCGAAGCACTGCGTGAAAGTGAGATCATCGACTTCCAGATCCTCAGCGTCGAACTCGGCATGACCACCCTGCTGGAAGTGCACGACGCAGACAACCTGTGCCGTGCGATGCAGCATGTCGGATTCCCTCACGCGGGCTACTCGCTGCTCGGGATCAACAATCGAAACCTCCGCACGATGAAGACGGACATCCACCACTCCTTCCGTCTTGCTGAACTGGTCGAGGACACGCGCGTGCTCGTCAGCGAGTCTGGCATCACATCGGGCGATGACCTTCGTCGGCTCCGCGAACATGGCATCCACATCGTGTTGGTGGGCGAGCATCTGCTTCGACAACCAGACCCAGGGACGGCGCTGCGCGAGATGACTGCGTGAGTGCCGCCAGGCGTGGCGGCGCACCTCGCCGCGGCGAGCACGGTCAGCCGCAAATGACGGGCGAGAGACGCTCGGCGATGCGCCAGCCCGTCAGCGCGGCACCGATGCGGATCTGATCCCCCGCCACGAACAACTGCAGCCCGCAGCCCGCGTCGAGGCTCCAATCCGGGCGAATCCGCCCGACCAGGACTGGATCGCGGCCTGCAGCGGACAGCGGTTCGGGAAAGCGGTTGCCGATGCGGTCGTCGACGATCTCCACGCCCGCCGCTTCCGCAAGGAGTTCGCGAGCACGCGACTCGGAGAGCGGTCGCTCAAACTCAAGCGCGATCGACTCGCAGTGCGCGCGGAGGACAGGCACGCGAACGCAGGTGGCCGTGACACGGAGCTGCCGATCATTCCAGATGCGCCGTGACTCGTGCAGCAGCTTCGCTTCCTCTTCGTTGTAGCCCTCCGCGCCCACGGCACTGTTGTGCGAGAAGCAATTGAAGAGACACTGCCGGCCGAACACGCTCATGTCCAGCGGTTGGCCAGCGGCATACGCGCGCGCCTGCTGCTCCAGTTCGCGCATCGCCGCCGCCCCTGCGCCGCTGACCGCCTGATAGGTCGACACCACCATGCGACGCACGCGTGCCTCGCGGTGCAGCGGCGTCGTCGCAACGAGCGCCACGATGGTCGAACAGTTCGGCACGGCAACGATGCACGGCGTGCGACAGGTGTCCAGCACATCACCGTTGACCTCCGGGATCACCAGCGGAACGGCAGCATCCATCCGGAACGCACTCGAGTTGTCAATCGCCCACGCGCCATCGCGAACAGCCCGCGGCGCCCACTCACGCGAGACTCCCTTTCCCGCCGAGAAGAACACCATATGCACTCCGCGGAAACAGCCCTCCTGCAGCGGTTCAATGCCGACCTCCCGCGTCCCAACCCGGACGGTCTTGCCTGAGGACCGCGGACTGGCAAAGAGCCGCAGGCCATCGAGGGGCGCGCCCGATTCCTGCAGAATTCGCAGGAACTCCTGACCCACCGCGCCCGTTGCTCCCACCACGGCGAATGGCCCCATGGCAGACAGTGTGGCGGGGTTCAAAAGAAAACCTCAAAACGACTTGCCATCTCCCAACTGTATCGTACGGTTGTCTTGTTCAGTTCTTCGGCTGCGTACGCCAAGGCGCTGGACGACCATGAAGGGAAACATCATGTCATCGAAACCAGCGAACTCGACGAAGACAACGACCAAGTCCACCAAGCTTTCGGACGCGGATCTCGAGAAGGCGAGCGGAGGCGGCGCCAGCCGCGTCTCTCGCAACTCCACCGCCGCCCGCCAAGCGCGGACTCCAAAGCGCTGATCTGCGCCAGTCTCCGGCCGGCGTCCTGTCGGTTTCGGTGAATGACCACGCGGTCGGTGACCGTTCTCTGCTCCTGAACGGCCGCCGATCGCTTTTCATTTTCCTCGTGCAGATCCGGCGGAGGGGCTCGAAGGCGCATCGATGGGCGGCACATCGAGCATCTGTCGACGAGCCATCTCACGGAAGCGACCCTCCATGCGGACGAGATCGTCGAATGTTCCCGTCTGCACAACACGCCCCGCCTCCATCACGAAGATTCGATCGCACGACCGCACCGTGCTGAGTCGATGCGCGACGATGATGCGGGTCGCGCGAAGTCCCTCCAGGCTCGACACGACCTGCGCCTGCGAAATCTCATCCAGCGCGCTGGTCGCCTCGTCGAAGACCAGGATCTTTGGCCGCGCGACCAGCGCTCGCGCGATGAGCAGCTTCTGCAGTTGTCCACCCGACAGAGTTTGGTCGGTCACATAGGTGTGAAGGCCCATCGGCATCCGTTCCACCTCGTCGGCAAAACCAGCTGCCTCGAGCGCCCGCTGCGCATCCGTACTGGTGTAGAGCGTGCTTCCCACGATGTTCTCCAGGATGGCCCCTGGAACGATGCGCGTGTTCTGAACGACGGCACCGATCTGCCGTCGCACCGAGACCAAGTCGAGACGGTCGAGATCCTTGCCATCGAGCAGCACCTTCCCACTCGTGGGCTTGCGAAGACCAAGCACCAGTTGCAGCAGCGTGGACTTGCCGCTCCCGCTCGCGCCCACGACTGCGACATTCTCCCCCGCCTCGATGCGGATGTTGACCCCGGAGAGAATCTCGTTCGCACTCCCTGGGTACGCGAAACGAACATCGGCGATCGTGATCTGTCCAGAGATCACGCCCGGCACCTCACGCTCGCCCGACGACTCCACCTCGGCATCGAGGATCGGTCGGATGCGGCGGAATGTGGACTGCAGCAGCGCAAGATCGCCCAGTCGCGTCCCGACTTCGAGCAAGGAAAACAGCGCGGAGGTGAACGCCGCGATGAACATCACAAACTGCGCGACACGAACGGGCGCATCGATCGGCGAACTCTGCAAGGCGCCTGGCGATGCGAAGCGCTGCGAAAAGATGATCCAGAACACGGTCGTGCAAAGCACTGGGAACGCAGCGGTAAACACCTCATAAAACCGATCCAGCAGGTGGATTCGCATCGAGAACGATCGCGCCACGCGGAACCGCTCCAGCCATCGGAGTACGGCGAACTGATCGGCCGCCGCTCCCCGCAGCGCATCGATACCGCCGATGTATTGGAGCATGACGGAGGACAGTCCGCCGTGCGATTCGAGCGAATCCATCGAGATTCGCGCGCGCTTCAAGCTGATCAGCACACTGACGAGCACGGCGATCAGCATGAATGCGAAGCCGACGATCGCCGCATTCACATCCACGGCTGCCATGACCGAGAGGTAAACCACGGAAAACGCGCCCGCCATGATTGCGGCAACCGCAGAGCCGGAGAGCACCTGCTGCATGTTGCCCACCGACAGGATGCGATCGGCGAGATCGCCGCTGGTGAAGGTTCGGAACGCCTCGACAGGCATGCGCAGGCAACGGTCGAGAATCCCTCCGAGTGCCCGCCCATCCATGCGCGTCTCGGCACGGAGCAGCAGGTTCGAGACGACAAACGAGCACGCGGCGGATGTGACTGTCGTCGCGAGCAGCACCATCCCGACGAAGAAGAGTCCCCAGCGATTCTCGCTCGGAATCACCCGAGAAATGAGCAGCCCGGTGCCGATGGGAATCGCGAGGCTGACGAGCACACCGAGTCCAGCCATGATGAACGCCAACAGGAAGTCATGCTCCGATCCCTTCGTGATGAAGCGCAGGAACTTCCAAACGCTGATCCGCTGTGGTCCGAGCGTGGGATGGAACTGCGATGCCGTCTTGACCAGCGTCGACGCGAACGCTTCGTCGACCGGGAAAGGCCCCGCGATCGCACCAGAGGAGTGCACAAACGCCATCAATCCCTTGGGTGTGGCGAGCACCGCCACAGGGGCCTGATCCTCGGCACGGAACGCGAGCACTGATCCAATGTCCTGCTTCCACCACCCTGGATCAAGGAACACCGTGCGAATGCCAAGCCCTGCCACATGTGCGAAGGTCTGCTCGGGCTTTCTCGTCACATCCCGCGGGACACGCGTCGGCACCTGATCGGGTTCGTAGCCCATCATTACCGCCAACTGAATGCACGCGCGCACCACGGGCGGCAGGCGAGTATCGGGCTGATACATCCAACGCGGACCCGTGCGCGTCGTGACGAGCGATTGGATCCGCTGCTCGAACGCAAGCGATCCGCTTGCCGTATCGACCAATCGACGCATGTGCCGCGCATACGACGCTTCGGCGGTCGACTGCCCACGGCGTTCCAACTCCTCCGTGACACGCTTCGCAGCATCCGCAAGCGAGAGTTTCGGGCTGAGCGTTCCACCGCACCCCGCGAGCGTCTTGGCGAAGCCCAGCCGCAGTGCCTCCGCGGCAGTGCCCGACGCAGCCGCGGCCAGCGCGCCGGAGGGCAAGCGCAGGAACTCCGCCGTCGACTCGGGAATCAGGTCTACGGGAAAGAGAGGTCCCTGCACCGCAGAACCCGGCAGCAGTTCGCCGATTCGGTGGCGGCGCTGATGTCCCTTGCGATAGGCGAACACCTGCACGGAACCGGAGAGCAGGATCAGGATCGAATCATCCTGCAAGGGAACGCCTCCGCGACGATCCGCAGTCTGTCGTATGCCACCGAGAGCGGCGAACACGCTTGCAAAGTCATTCGCAGCGATGCTCATGCGTGCGACCCCCCGGAGATCAGTTCGTGGTAACGCCCTTGCTTCGCGATCAGCTCCTCATGCGTGCCGCGTTCGACCACCTCGCCCTGATCCATCACAACGATCTCGTCCGCATCACGGATGGTGCTCAGCCGATGCGCCACCACGAGGCACGTCGTCCCCCGCCGACGAAGCGCCGCATCGATCGCCAACTCGGTGGTCGGATCGAGGGCGCTCGTTGCCTCGTCCAGGACGATGACAGCTGGTCGCCGACAGAGTGCACGGGCAATGTCGAGGCGCTGCGCCTCTCCGCCCGAGAAGTTCGATGCGCCTTCCGCCACCGGATGATCGAGCCCTCCACGCGAGTGGACGACCTCGGTGAGCTGCGCATCATCCACCGCTTCGAGCAACCACACATCGGGAATGTCGGGATTCCAGAGAGAGAGGTTTTCGCGGATGGAACCCTCGAAGAACGACGGACGCTGAAAGACCGTCGACAGACTCGCCGCTCGGATGTGACGCGGCACATCGCGCAGCGGGAACCCGTCGAGCAGCACTTCCCCCTCCCACGGCTCGAGCAGACCCGCGGCCAACCGTGACACCGTCGACTTCCCCGAGCCCGTTCCGCCCACGATCGCCACACGCCCACCTGCGCGAATCGTCAGTGAAAAGTCCTTGAGCAGAGGTGCCTGTCCATGTCCATATCCAAAGGTGATGTTGCGCAGTTCGAGTTGCCCAGCGGCGTACTCGATATCCGCCTTGTGATCCACGCGCGGCTCCAAGGCCAGCGGATCCGTCGCATGGCACATCACATCGTCGAGCCGACCGAGATCCGCGCGCACCGTTTGGATCTCCCGCAGCAGTTCAGCGAGGTGAGTCACGGGAGACATGAATCCCATCACGAGGATCTGCAGTGCCAGCAGCGTGCCGATGGAAATCTCACCTTCCATCACTTGCAGGCCACCCACGCCGAGCACGATGGCGGACACCACCACCGACTGCAGCCATGAGGGCACGATGCTGACCATGTTGGACAACAGTGCGGCACGCTGTCGCGCAGACGCGACACGCGCGGTGAATCCCATCGAACGCGCGAAGAAGTCCGATTCCCGCCCGCCCGCCTTCAGCGACTCGAGCGTGATCAGTCCCGCCACGATCGCTCCCTGCTTCATGCCCTCCTGCTGCGACAAGGCCTGTGCCTGATCCACTCGAGCGCGCGCGGCGAGCAGCAGGATGGTGAGGGTTGCAGCGACCGATAGGAATGCGATCACCCCCATCGTGGCACTGATCAACGAGATGGCGATCAGGAATGCCGCCAGCGTGAGGACCTGCACGATGGCAGGCGCGAACTGCGACGCGAGCATCGACGCCACCTGATCATTTGCCGAGACGCGTTCAGCAATGTCGCCTGGGTACCGCTGACCGAAGAATGTGGATGGCAAACGGAATATCTGGCGCAGGAAGTCCACGCTGCGTTCCAGCGAGAGTTGCTGCTCGACGCGCGCGAGAACGCTGCGCTGCACCAACAGCAGGATCGCCTCGACCGCCATCGCACCGAGCGCCACACCCACGAGCGACCAGGTCCATCCATCGCGTTGGTCGGACAGAACCTGATCGATGAAGGCTGCAGCGAGTCCAGGCACGGTCACCATCGGCACGGCGAGCAGCAATCCGAGGAGCACACTGAGCCAGACGGCAGCGCCCGATCCACGCATCCATCCGAGAACCAACTTCAGCGCCGAAGGCGGTCCACCGGATGCGACGAACCGATCACTCGGCTGCACATTCAGGACCACGCCGCTGAACTCCTCATCGAACTCCTCGGGGCTGACCGCGCGTCGCCCCGTGGCGGGATCCATCAGCAGGAACTCGCGCGTGTTCCACCCCTCCAGCACCACGAAGTGATTGAGTCCCCAGAAGAGGATCGCAGGAAGCTGCACATCACCGAGTCCATCGACTTCGCACTTGAGACCCTCCACCTCGAGTCCGAAGTGTCGCGCTGCATTGGCGATTCGGCGCGCGTTGGACCCGTCTCGGTCCACGCCCACCGCTTCGCGGACTTCCTCGAGCGGTCGATACGCGCGGAAATACCCGAGCACGCTGCACAGGCTCGCGGCACCGCACTCCGCTGCAACAACCTGCATTACCGTGGGGCAGCGAACGCGACGAGGCGGTCCACTCGGCAGTGAGGGCGGCGGCGGCACCTCAGGCTCTGCAACGGCAGCGGACTCGGTGCTTGCTTCGCTCATCGGATCGACTTGGATCGAAGTCCGGGAAACACCAGTTCCACAGGGCGTACATGATCCACGATGATCTCGATGTCGCATGGGACACCAGTCGTCACTGGATCGGAAAGCGTGGACTCCTTCACTTCGATTTCCACTTCACAGACGGTGCCGAAGCGTTCCTGCACCATGCGAACGAAGTCCGCATTCGGCACGCGCTGCAGGATGCGGTCTCCAGTCGTCATGAACGACTCGACGGCAACGACCTTGCCGCGAGCTTCTCCGTCGGTGCCCGCGGTCCGAGTCACAAAGTGCAGCAGTGCTTCGAACCCTGGCTCTATCAACTTCGCATCGCCGAGCGGGAGGAACGCGATGCAGCGCAGCTGATCCTTGCCGATCACCAACGCACACACATGTTGACCATCGCGCACTGCATCGCCTTCGACCACACTCACCGAAGTCACGCGGCCGGCCTGGGCGGCAACGACGACACCTCCCTGGACCTGCACCCCCTGCGCCTCCTGACTCTCGAGCCGCAGAATCACATCACCAGCCTGCACCTCGTCGCCAGGGCGCTTCAGGACCTGCGACACCTGTCCATCGAGGGGGGCAACGAGTGCAGTGATCCGTTCACCCTTCAAGAACACTCCCGTACCGAACACGGCCACGGGCACTTCGCCAAGGAATCCCCACGCGATCACCGACACAATGAGGAATCCGAGCGCGGCCGCAAATACCCAGAGGCGCGGCGAGATCACGGGACTCAATGTGTTGAGCCGGTTCCTCCCACCGACCGCCTGCATCGCCTTCTCGCGAAACAGCTTGTTCTCGCCTTGCGAGGTTGTCGTCATGCGGCGAAGGCTACTCGCGCCCCTTCAGGCGAGCGATGGGATCGCCGCGGCGCTTCACTGCTTTCCCGCTACGAGCGGCTCGTCGCTCGAGCCTCTGGACAGGCGAGATAGAAGCGACCCACCGTGGCGCGGAATGTCTCACCATCTGCACGCTCGAAGATGAAGTACCCCTCCATCGTTCCCCACGCCGTCTTCAGGGGGCAGAAACTGGAGTACTCAAAGGTCTGCCCAGGCTCGAGATGGGGATGCTGCCCAACCACGCCGGGGCCCTCCACCACACTTTCGTGCCCATCGGCATCCACGATGCGCCAGAACCTGCCCACCAGCCGCGCCGCCATCGCGCCTTCGTTGGTGATGTGGATCTTGTAGGCGAATGTGAAGTTGCCCCGTTCGGCATCGGAATGCGAATCGAGGAATGCTGGCTCGACATGAACCCGAATGCCTTCGGTCACCGCTTCGGACCCGAGTGAACGCTTCTGTGGGGACGGCATGGAACTGAAGAGTCTAGGCGGGCTTTCCCTGTCGCTGGTCGGTGCGCCGCATCGCCTCTTCGACGCACACGGCAGCAACAACATCACCCATCACATTCACCACCGTCCGCCCCATGTCAAGCAGACGATCCACCCCAAGGATGAGCGCAATGCCGGTCGGCGGCACACCCACCTGCGCCATGACCGCCATCAGCAGCGGTAACGAACCGCCGGGAACTCCTGCGACGCCGACCGAACTGATCACACACAGCACGAGGACGAGAATCTGGTCGGAGATCGGCAGGTCGATCCCAAACACCTGTGCGATGAAGAGAACGGCGCAGCCTTCAAAGAGTGCCGTGCCATTCATGTTGATCGTTGCGCCGAGAGGAAGAACGAACCCCGAGACCTCTCGCCTCACGCCAAGGTCCCGCTGGGAAAACTGCATGGTCGTCGGAAGCGTGGCATTGCTCGACGATGTGGAGAATGCAGTGACCATGACGGGAACGCACGCGCGCAGGACATGCCACGGATTGCGACGAGCCAGCACCGACAGCAGCAGCGGGTACAGCAGCAGAATCACGATCGCGTAGCAGACGAGAACGACCGCCACGTACTGAGCCAACTTCCACAACAGCTCACCGCCGAAGCGGGCGACTACCACAAAGATCAGGCAAAACACGGCGATCGGCGCGAGGCGCATGGCGAGTGACACGATGAACACCATGGCATCACCGAGGATGTCAAAGAACTCGACCGCACGGAGGCGGCGTTCCGAAGGCTGCACCCCGAGCGCAACGCCCAGCAGCAACGAGAACGCGATCAGGGGCAGCATCTGCATCTGCACGATTGCACCGAGGATGTTGCGCGGCAGTGTGGCATCGATGACCTGCATGACCACCGGCAACGCCCGATCGCCCCCAAGTGAACCACCCTCCTCGATGCGCACGGCTTCGGCACCGAATGCCTCCATCAACTCGCCCCGAATGATCGGATCGAAGCCGACGCCGGGCTGGAGGATGTTCATCGCGAACAAGCCGATCATGGTTGCCGTCGTGGAGGTGATCGCAAACAGCACCAGCGCCCGTCCCGCCACCCGTCCAAGCCTGCCAGGGTCGCCCAGTCGGGCGACTCCAGCGGCGAGCGATGCGAACACCAAGGGCACCACCACAAGAAAGAGCAAGCGCAGGAAGATCTGCCCGATCGGATTCAGAATCGAGGTGTTGATGAAGTCCAGCGCGCGCTGCCACTCGGGCACGCGGTCGGCCACGCGGTGGGCGACAGCCCCGCATGCTGCACCCATGACAAGCCCAGCGAGGATCAGCCAGTGATTTGCCCGCACGGCATGCATGCGCGGAGGCTAGCGATTGGCAGTGCAGACGCACGCTCACCGACGCTCGAGCACGAGTTCGGTTGGGCGGCCCGCACGGACGCTCGCCCACTGCAGGACACATCGCGCCGAGCGATATCCCTTGGCTGAAACGGTCAACACAAGCTGGTCGAGATTCGGAAGATCGACGGGCGGCGTGATCCCCTGCGCATCACACGCCACAACCCAGCCGTTCGGATCGCGCGGGACACCATCGAGTTCCTTGCCGAACTGCACTTGTGCTCCGGCAATCGGCGCGTCGGTCCTTGCGTCCACGACGCGGAGCGTGCTCTTCTTCCATTGCAGGCGGCGCATCTCAAGGGTTGCAGTTCCTCCGTCGGGCTCTCGGTCGATGCGCATTCGCGCCGGCGCAAAGCCCGCCATTCGCGCGTAGGCATAGGCGCGGAGCGGATGGAACCGCTGCACCTGAACGCACCCATCGCTGCCGACTGTCAGCCGCTGCGCCGCGGGCAGCCCCCAGGCTGCCTCCGCACCATCGGAGGGCAGGAACAGCGAGCACTCGACGACCACCATGGCGCCCGCCATCGACTCGCCATTCTCGTCGCGGACACACACGCGCAGCGGCGAAGCTCGCAGCGGTAGCAGCATCACATCCAATCGCGCTCGGTCCGCGAGCGACTCGAAGGGAACGCACAGGTCGTCCGGCACGGTCACTTCGAGCGCCGTTGGCTTCGATGGCTCGGCGCACCCTCGCGGCTCCGGCACGATGCTCACTTGAACGGGGACAAATCCTTGGCAAAGCACCGCGAGACTCGTGCCGCGTGCATCGAGAACGAGCGATGCCATTCCATCGGCACCCGTCACGCTGGGCTTCGCGTTCGGGCGCGGCAGGAAGCGCAAGAAGCGCGCTCCGTGCTGTCGAATCTCCGCGCCCTCGATCGGCGATCCTGTGTCGGCACGCATGACCCGAATCTGGACGGGCTTCGAAATGCACGCACCCACGGACATCACGATGACTGCACCGATTGTGAACAGAATCCACCGAGTGGACCACTGCCGATCGCCCCGCTCCACGAATCGACTGCGCCGCATGTCACCCGTGCCGAGGGTCAGCATTTTCGCTATCATTCAACCTCAAATCCACTTGGGGATTGGTGTAACGGTAGCACAACTGACTCTGACTCAGTTTGTCCTAGTTCGAATCTAGGATCCCCAGTTGTCCAGAGAGATGGGCCGACGCGTCGCGAATGCACCTCGTGCACGAACGGCTCGTCTCGCCAACCCGCTGGCTGTCCCGATCAGTCAGTCTGAAAGAGAAAGCAAATGCTTCGTCAGTTTACTGAAGACTTCAAAGCGTTCGCCGTCAAAGGAAACGCCATCGATATGGCCATTGGCATCGTGATCGGTGCGGCGTTCAACAAGATCGTGAACTCCATCGTGACAGATCTCATGATGCCGCCGCTCGGCCTCCTCATCGGTGGTGTGGACTTCAAGAACCTTCAGTTTGTGCTTCAGGACGGCAAGGCGGCAACGGAAGGCACGCCCGCCGTCGCCGAGGTCGCCATCCGCTACGGGGCCTTCCTGAACTCAATCTTGGAGTTCCTCATCGTCGGCTTGAGCGCGTTCATCGCCGTGAGGGTGATGTCACGGGTGATGCAAGCACGCGGGGCGTGATCGTGGCTGGCTCGGCAAGCAACAAGTACGGCCTTGCCGTGGGTGTCCTCGCGGCGCTCACGGTGGCGCTCGGACTTGGGTCGTGCTCGCAGCCAAAGACCAAGGCAGGTGCGGGAGTGCGGCTGTTCCGCGACGAGCGCATCAGTCGCTCGCAACTTGAGGAGTTGTCGAATGCCTTCGCAGACCGTTATTTCACATTGATGGTGGCGGCGAGCGAGCGCGTCATGCGCGACAATCCCGATCTGCAGCAGCGACGGCTCATGAACGGCATCCGACTTCTCGGCGTGTCGAGCATGTACGACATCGCCACCTCGCCCGACACGCTGACCCAACTGGTGGATCAGTATGTGGTGGTCGTGCTGCAGAACTTTTTCTGGGTCGATTCGGGGCGTGCTCATGCGATCTGGGGTGAAAGCGCGCAACTGCTCGAAGAAAATCTGCGCCGCGCTCGGGAGGACATCACCTCACTCTGCGAGCGAGTGTTCACGGACGACCAAATGCTGGAACTCGACCAGGGCGTCAACGCCTGGTGGTCGCGAAGCAAGGGAACCGAACTGGTGGCCTACGTGCGCTTCAGCGAAGTGGCTGGCGCAAAGGGCAAGAGGCTGATTGAGTCGGTGCGAGACGGTGGCGGACTCCTCGAACCACTGGACAGAGCGACGGAGCAGCTGGTGGAAGCGCAACTCGCCTACGAACGAAGTTTCTTCTGGGCCAAACGACTGCCTCTCTTCGCGAACTGGCAAGTCGAGGCACTGGCCTACGACCTTCTGCTGGTCCCCGACGTCCAAAGGACCATCGCGGGAGTGAACCGCGTGTCGGAGGTCGTCGGCGCGTTCCCAGAAATTGCCAACGCGCAACAGCCGGCGCTGCTGGCGCTGATGCAGGAGTATCAACGGTCCATGCAGGCGACCACAGCCACGCTGGAACGCGCAGCGCCACTCGTCGACGGCGTGCGCGGGGTGATGCAGGCGAGCGATGGCACGCTCGCCCAAGTCAATACGGCACTGGAGAAGATCATCGCCTTCCAATCAGAGCGGCTGAAGGCCCAGGATCCGAACGCGCCAACCGCCAAGCCGATCGAGATGTCTGAAGTCATCGAACTGGTCGGTCAGACGCGGGCGACGCTCCAGGAAGCGCGTCAGACCCTCGAAGGCGGTGGACGATTGATTGGCTCGGCGGAGGTGGACCGTCGTCTGGCGGAGATTCAGGCGACGGCGGACGCTTCGATCGATCGCATTTTCTGGCGTGTGCTTGTCGTCGTGCTGACTGCCCTCGGGGGTCTGGCACTCCTGATGTTCGTTCGTCAACGCCTCGGAGGAAACAGATGAGTCGTATCCGAGAGACATGCGTATCGCGCCCTTGGATTGGTGCGCTCTGCGTGGCTGCCGTGTTCAACAGCACCCTCGTGCTCGGGCAGCAATCCCCGCCCAAACCGATGGGTGCAGCGACGGATGCAATCCGTTTGGCAGCCGAGAAGATCCCGAAGCCAATCGATCCCAACCAGGCGGAGTTGGATGCGATGGTGGAGTCATTCCCGACCTATCGAAGTGGTGGCCGCATGATCAGCGAGGACATTGTCATCACTGGCACCGAATCCACGGCATTGATCTTGATGGAAGTGGGGCGTGCATGGACGGCAGTGAATCCCCAGTCGATCGTCACGGTGCGCCAAACGACAACTGCGGGTGACTACGCCGCGCTGGAGCGGTCGGACACCACCATCGCGGCCATTGCACGCCCGCTGACGGATCCGGAACTGGATCGTTTGCGGGCTCGTGGCAAGGAAGTCCATGAAGTGCCGATCGCGCGCGACGGTGTGGCGATCTATGTGCATGCGGACAATCCGATCGCGGGGCTCACTCGCCGCCAGTGCAACGGCATCCTGTCCGCAACGCACTTGCTGCACCCTGCGCTCGTCCTCGAGTGGCGCGACCTTGATCCGAACTCGCCTCTGGGCGATCAGTCGTTCCCGCTCTACCTTCAGGACGCCCGATCTTCGACGATGACTCGCATCACAGAGTGGTGCATGCCCGGCGAATCGCTCACGACCATCGAGACCTTCATCGAACACGGTGCGTCGTCCGTTGTGAACGCCTGCTGCGCCTACCGCACAGCGATGGGTGTCGCGAGTACCAGTGCTCGCCAGCCGCGCGCGCGCATGGTGCCGCTGGCCGAGGAAGCGGAAGGACCGTTCGTGCCTCCCACGGCGCTCACCATCGCCGATGGCTCCTACCCGCTTTGCCGCACCTTGAATCTTGTCTTCCTGACGCCCAAGGGAAGTGAAGTTCCAGAGCACATCCGCGAGTTCCTGCGCTTCTTCTGGAGCGAAGATGGACAAAGTGTGGTGGCGAGAGTGAAACTGGTACCACCCGATGCCAAGAAGATTCCTCCGCAACTCGGGACGCTGAAAGACGGCGTCTGGGATTGACACACGCCGCGTGCGCGTCGTAAGCCTCCTGCCATCCGCGACTGAGATTCTCTGCCGAATCGGCGGCGCGTCTCTGCTCGTCGGACGAAGCCATGAGTGCGATTTCCCCTCCGGTCTTGACCATCTACCAACGCTGACTGGACAGCGCACGCCCTCATTCAAGGGTGAGGGATCGAGTCTGCAGATCGATCAGGCCGTGCGCGCAGCATTGGGTCCGGGCGAGTCGCTCTATACGCTGGATGTCGATCGACTCCGTGCGCTGAAGCCCGATGTCATCCTGACGCAGGATCTCTGCGCGGTCTGTTCCATCGATCTGCCAACCGTGCAGCGCGTTGCGCACGAGATGAATCCGTCGCCGACCGTCGTGAGTCTTGATCCGAAATCCGTGTGGGATGTGCTGGATGATCTACTCCGCGTCGGCGCTGCGGTTGGGCTTGAACGCGAGGCCGACGCCGCGATGGTCGAACTTCGTGAAGGCTGGTGGACGGCCGTCGACTTCGTGAACCCCTACGAAGAGGGTCCCGAAGTGCTCTTTCTGGAGTGGATGAATCCGACCTTTGTGGGCGGTCACTGGACACCTGAATTGATCCGAGCTGCAGGTGCCCGTCACTCGCTGAACGCCGCCGGTGCAAAGAGTCGCGTGGCGTCTGCCGAGGAGATCGTTGCTGCTGCGCCCGACCGTGTGATCATCTGCCCATGCGGCCTCGCGTTGCCTGCGGTCGAAGCGGAGTTCCCCGCACTCACCTCGCAGCGCTGGTGGAGTGTGCTCCCGGCCACCCTTGACCGCGGTCGGGTGGCTCTGGTGGATGGCAACCAGATGTTCAACCGGCCTGGACCGCGTCTTGTGGATGCGTTCCGATGGATGGTGGGTTGGCTGCATGACCGCCCCGAGTTGATCCCCCACAACTTTCCCGTGATTTACCGCTGAATCGCGGGATCGCTGCGGCGAACGCATCCGCAGAATGCGCGGCATGGATATTGCTACTGTCGAAGCTCATGAACTTCGAACGCTTCACCACTCTCGCGCAAGGTGCCATCTCGCAGGCGCAGTCCGCCGCGGTCCGTGACCAACATGGCGAAATCACTTCGCTGCACCTGCTCGCGGCACTCCTTGCAGAGAAGGATGGACCAGCCGCCGGCGTGCTGGCCAAGGCGGGGCTCGAGAGCGCGCGCGTTCTTGCCACGGCACAGGCAGAACTCGCTCGGCTGCCCAAGGTCGAGGGCGCCGCACGCGGTGTCTCGCGCGATCTGACCGAGGCCTTCGGCGCGGCGGAACGGCTCGCGCAGAAGATGAAGGACTCGTATGTGTCGAGCGACCATTTGTTGATCGCGTTGGCACAGGTCAAGGGCGGCGCGCAGGAAGTCCTCGCGACGATCGGGGCAGATGCCAAGACACTTGAACGCGCCGCACAAGAAGTACGGAAGTCCAGCGGCGTTCAGGGCATCCATGACGCGGGCGGCGAAAGCACCTTCGACGCACTGAAGAAGTACGGCAAGGATCTGAACGAACTCGCCGCCTCCGGCAAACTCGACCCCGTGGTGGGACGCGATGAGGAGATTCGCCGGTGCATGCAAGTGCTCTCACGGCGATCGAAGAACAATCCAGTCCTGATCGGGGAACCCGGTGTCGACAAGACCGCCATCGCAGAGGGACTGGCGCAGCGAATCCTCAACGGCGACTGCCCGGAATCGATGCGGTCCGCCCGAATCGTGGCGCTCGATGTTGGTGCATTGCTCGCGGGCGCGCAGTACCGCGGCGAGTTCGAAGAGCGGCTCAAGGCAGTCCTGCGAGAGGTTGCCGCCAGCGAAGGACGCATCATTCTCTTCATCGATGAACTCCACACGATCGTCGGCGCGGGCCAGGCCGAAGGAGCCGTGGGAGCTGGGCAACTGCTCAAGCCTGCCCTCGCCCGAGGCGACCTGCACGGCATCGGCGCCACCACGCTC